>Ga0065709_1029527_pt1 | contig 18042 bp, 14 predicted proteins | sample Hoacrofraction14_2_FD_59096 | JGI IMG/M metagenome (GOLD analysis project Ga0065709, IMG submission 59096) | Hoatzin crop microbial communities from Cojedes, Venezuela, sample from fiber fraction 14 v1 | ecosystem: Host-associated > Birds > Digestive system > Esophagus > Crop | place: Venezuela...
ATTTGGCCAATGATAAAAGTATTTCCTTTTCCATGACCGCAAAGGTAATACTTTTTCATGATTATTCAAGTTTTTCCCCCACTAATTTTCCACTGACCCATTTTTGTTTGATAGACATCACATGGTTTTACTTGTAATTTTTATAACAAAAACGCGGGCGATAAGACCTACGTTCAGGCGTTATCGCACCGCGTTGTTACGTTAGTTTTTTGCAAGACGTGCCGATTTCGGCAACTGATATTTATTCAAAATTGTTGCGAATCTTCTCGGCTATTTCCTTAAACTCGTCTTCAGAGAGTTGCAGTTTCGGGTTTTTGAAGTTCACATCTTTCTCTTCATTCATCGGCATTAGGTGAATATGAGCGTGCGGAACCTCCAGACCGAGCACTATTTCTGCTACTTTTCGACATGGAAAAGCCTTCTTTATTGCCTTTGCTACGCGCTTTGCAAACACTTGAAACTCTGCTATCTCGTCGTCGTCCATATCAAATATGTAGTCGATTTCGCGACGAGGGATAACCAATGTGTGTCCTTTCACGACGGGATTTATGTCGAGGAAGGCGTAGAATTTTTCGCTTTCGGCGCACTTATAGCTTGGAATCTCGCCGGCAGCAATCTTAGAAAATATGCTCATACGGCGTTATCCTCCTATGCTTATCTTGTCGATGCGCAGCTTGATTGTGCCGCGTGGGATCTTGATTTCTACCTCATCGCCCACTTTTTTGTTCAGCAAGCCTTGTGCGATAGGCGTTTTTATGGAGATCTTTCCGGCGCGAAGGTCGGCTTCACTCTCGCTAACGATGGTGTAAGTCATCTTGGCTTTCGTGGCGAGGTTGGTCATTTCGACTGTCGAAAGGATCTGAACGGCGTCGGCACTCAGTCGGCTTACGTCAACGATTTTGGCTTCGCGGATGGCTCTTTTCATCTGATTTATCTTGTCTTCCAAATGAGCCTGAGCCTCTTTTGCTGCCTCATACTCAGAGTTTTCACTAAGATCGCCCTTATCTCTCGCCTCTGCGATGGCCGCAGATGCCTTTGGCCGCTCTACTGTTTCGAGCCTTTTTAGCTCTGCTACGAGATTATCGTAGCCTTCTTGTGATAGATATGACATAATCTTTTGGTTTTTAAATTGTTTTTTTCTTATGCTTTTCAGAGATATAACAAAAACAAGAATTCCGACATTTCGTGTCTGTCGGAATTCTGTTTTCATCCGTTTTATTTTATTTTTCTCTGCGTGCAAAATTATGAATTAATATTGAATGTTGCAAATTTTGACGCAAAAAATTTAGCTTTTTTACCTAATCGGCGCTCTTTGTCGATGGTTTTCCGAGTGTTTTATTTCAGATTTCGGTTTATCACCTTGCGCATACTTTTGCTCATTGGGTCGGGAGAAAGCAGGTAAGGCAGCTGATACCATCGGTGCGGATTCATCACAACCTGCGTGAAGATGAGCAGAAAGGCGTAGAGATGCGACTTCAGCAAGCGGTGGTGTTTGCTGTAAACGTAGATTTTTGATATCTTTCTCTCCTCGTTGGTTGCACGTTTTACCTTGCCCGTTGATGCGGCATGATGATGATTGTAGGCATATTTCGGATGCACAGCACATGTCTTTCCTATCTTCGCCAGACGCATTCCGATGTCATATTCTTCCACATAGAGGAAGATGTTTGTGTCGAATCCGCCTATCTTCCAGAACGTTTCGGTGGGGAAGAGCATGAAACTGCCGTTGATTTCGCGTGCAAGGAAGGGTTGTTTTCGCGAAAAGTCGTATCGCGGAGGATACTTTTCTGGGTTTAGTTTCTCAAACCAGCCGTTGGGAAACAGCAGATGCAAGAGTCCCAAACGATGGTTAAACGACGGCACCGGCATGCCTTTTGCGTCGAGTTGTTGCGGAGTTATGCATCCGACATTGGGGTTTTGGCGCAGATATTCGCACAGAGGCGACACGCAATCGTCGTGCAAAAACGTGTCGTTGTTGAGGAAACAGAGGTAATCTCCCTTAGCAATGTTCGCTCCAAGCATGTTTCCCAGTCCGAAACCATTATTGAATCGGCACGAGATAAGGGTGCATTTGCCTTCGGTTTTGCGCTTAAGTTGGTTGAGATCTTCTGGTTTGCTGGCGTTGTCAATCACAATAATCTCAAACGGTTCGCCCGTTACGAAGCGATGAATCGACTCAACGCAACGTGTTGTTACGTCGTTTGTATTGTAATTGATGATGATAAATGAAACCATTTTTCTATTGTTCTGTTTATTAATTGTTTATATATCGTTTTCTCGTGTGAGTTGTTCCTATTCGCGAAATTCCGCATTTGCATATTTGAAATTCCGCATGCAAAGGTAAGGAAAACATATTAATCCGACAAGAAGTTTAAGCTTTTAAATTGTTCTTTTTTAGATATTTAGTGATTTATATGTACAAAATCAGCCCGATGTCCACGTAAAAGGCTATGCGGATCCTTCTGAAACGACTTTCAGATGTTTATGAAAGTTCTTGTGGATGTCGATAAAATGTTTTTGAGATTTCTACGTCAAAAAGTTGACATTAATGTCAAAAATTTCACGCAGAATGTGCGAAAATCGCCTGTTTTCACCCAAATCAGCCCCTCATAACGCCATTTTTCACCCCGAAAAGTTGCAAAAGCCATGCAAAAACCTTATCTTTGCGTCAAAAAAGTGACAGAAATGTCAAAAATTTCACGTAGAAAATGAAAATAGATAGAGATTTATACTTACAACAGTTGATAGATGGTCAGCAGAACAAGTTGATAAAAGTGGTTGCCGGAATACGCCGATGCGGCAAGTCATATCTGCTGTTCAATATCTTCAAAGACTATCTTCTGCATCACGAACGCGTGGATAATGACCATATTATAGAGATAGTTTTCGACGATATTGCCAATATCGGCATGAGAAAAGCAGAGGCTGCCTACTATTATATAAAAGGAAGAATAAGAGATAACGGCATACATTATGTCTTGCTTGACGAGGTTCAGCTTGTGAACGACTTCGAATCTCTGCTTAATAGCTTGCTGCACATCGACAATATCGACGTATATGTAACCGGAAGTAACTCGCGTTTTCTGGCAAAAGACCTGATAACCGAGTTCAGAGGACGTAGCTATAACATTTATGTTTATCCGTTATCGTTCAGCGAATTTGTGTCGGCTTTCGACGGAACAGCGCAAGAAGCCTTAGACGTTTATTACGAAACGGGCGGTCTGCCGGGTCTGATCAACTTCCGAACAGAGCAAGATCGCAAGCAATATCTGTCGGATCTGTGGCGAAGTGTTTATGTGAAAGACATTCTGGAGCGCCATAAGTTGAGGAATGAAACCGAATTTTCGGAGCTCTTACAGATAATATCGTCAACCATTGGCGCCCTATGTAATCCGTTAAAGCTATCAAACACGTTCAAAAGTAGGAAGAATGTGAACATAAGTAGCGCGACAATATCAAAATATATCAGCTACATGGAGGACGCTTTTCTCATAAACAAGGCTCCGAGATGGGATGTTAAGGGCAAGAAATACATCAATTCGCTGTCGAAATACTATTTTTCCGACTTGGGAGTTCGCAATGCTATCGTCAACTTTGGGCAGAGTGAGCGCACGCATTTGATGGAAAATCTCATCTATAACGAGCTCCTCGTGCGGCGACTTCAGGTGAATGTGGGTCTGATTGAGATGAGAACCACCGACGATCAGAACAAAACCATCCGCACAAAGCTGGAAGTTGACTACGTTGCATCGATGAACAGCAAGCGATATTTCATTCAGTCGGCATACAGTATTCCTGACAATGAGAAGATGCAACAGGAGCTTCGCCCGCTATTAAGCATAAAAGAGTCGTACAAAAAAATATTGATCACGGGCGATGGTGGTAAGGCTTGGTACGACGAAAACGGCATAATGCACATTGGTTTGATACCATTCCTGACCGATATCAATAGTCTTGATTATTAAAAAACGTATTCTTTTGTTGCGCGATTTCACTGATAACGCAACGAAGTTTGCATAGGAAAACGATGATTTATCATAAAACAAAAGCTCCGCAAGCGATGGCCTGCGGAGCTTGTTTGTTATTTATTGAATTGATTATATTCTAATTCTCGAGGATTAAAGATCGAATTTGTAACCCAAAGTGAACTGGAACACGCTTGACTTGCAATCGGTATTGTCGATAATTTTGCTGATACCCCAATTGTAACGTGCATCAATTACGAAGTCGCTAAACTCGTAAGAAAGTCCAACAGGAATAGAGAAGTTAACGCTGTTGAAGCCATCTATATCTCCTTCTGTACTGCCACTAAACCCAGCTACGTTACCATCTGTCTTGTATTTTGCATTCATTTTGAATCCAGGTTGGATACCAGCTTTGAGAGCAAAGCCTGGAGCTACGTAGAAGTTTGCAAGAATTGGAACGTTAAGGTATTCGAGATTATACTTTGTTTTCACATTTGCTACGCTACCATAATTAGCATCAAACTTGCATCCTTCCATAGAATAGAGGAGACCTCCGCTAAGACTGAAGCGATCTGTCATTTGATATTCGAGTTCGCCTCCGGCAACAAGTCCTACTTTCATGTCTGCACTTAAGTCGGTAACATTAGCAAGTGTTACACCAACCATTGGCTTAAGTGCTACTGATCCTACTGCATGTTGTGCATAAGTTGCTACTGATGTAAGCATTACAACTGCCATTAATACAATCTTTTTCATTTCTTTTTTTGTTTTAAGTTAAACATAAGAGCTCTCGAAAGAAACTCTTTTTATTGACTATTTCGGGTGCAAAGATACGGCGAATATTGTTATGTTCAAAACTTTTTCGGAGAAATTTTTGGTTTATTTTTACTCAATTATATCCGAAAATGCTGTTTCTTGACTTAAGATAACTCAAAAGTTGGTCAAAAAGTTTGTTTTTTTGTAAAGTTGGAACATGCCCGGTCATGATCATTTGTTTGCGAGCTCGCGTGATGGCTACGTTGAGTTTGCGGTCGATTATCCTGCCATCTTCAACGAAACAGTTGGCAGTTAGGAAGTCGAGTTGGTACTGATTTTGTATGGTAAACGAGTAGATTATCACGTCGCGTTGCGAACCTTGATAGCGTTCTACAGTGTCAATGCTCACTTGTTCGAGCTGTTTGATGCCGAGTTTTTCTATCTCTTTGCGTATCATTGCAATCTGATTGCGGTAAGGAACGATCACTCCGACGCTGGTTTGTGCATCAAATTGCGTGCCGTAGTAGCGGTGAATGCGTCGCAATAGGTCGGCAACGATGCGCGCTTCGCATACGTTCACTTTGTCGGAAATGGCGTTTTCGCGATTCGATTCCGACGGAATCATCACCATACGATGTGCTTTCAGATGCTCGTCGAGCGCGTCTTCTGAAGGCAGATTGTAGGGAAGCGACGTTTCAAGCTGGTGTTTCAGCGGTACGGGATCGAGCTTTTCGCGATGATAAAACATAGCATTCGGGAACTCAGCTACGTCAGGATGCATGCGTCCTTGACGGCGAAGTATGCCAACAAACGCCGTTCTGCCCTCATGTTCTTCCCATCTGATGAGACGTTCAAAGAGAGAATTGCGGCAGTTGTGCAGCCCAATGGCATTAAGATGGGCGCTTTCTACTGCTGATTCTGCCTCACTTTGCTGCACAACAGCAGGTAATTGCTTGTAGTCGCCCACGAGAACAAAGCGATCAATAGCCAAACGATGCCCTTCGCCTGTGTGATGATTGGCGAGCAATCCCACGATATTAGGTTCAAGAATCTGGCTTGCCTCGTCAACTATTGCAAGCTGAAAGTGCTTCATTCGGAAGATATTGGGATGAGAAAGCAGGCTCGACGTGGTGCCGACAAATATGTTTGTCGTCATTATTTTGGCGCGAATGTCGTCAAGTCGGGGCGAATCGGCAACGGCATTATCTATGAGAAACGGTACGAAACGCTGGTCACAGCTGAGCTGATTGCCTATGCGCATGAACGGAAGTTGTGCATCCATGAGCATGGAACATATCTCATCGACGGCACGATTGGTGTAAGCTGTGAGCAGAATGTTAGCTTCGTGGCCGTCGTTTCGGGCAGATGCCAGTTCTTCTTCGACCATAAAGCGCAGAGCCATCGATGTTTTCCCCGTTCCAGGAGGCCCTATCAGCAGGAAATAATCGCGAGATTGGCGCACGCGAAGCAGGATATCGTCGTAATAAACGTTGTAACTTCGCGTCAGTTTGATGCTTTCGTCGCGACGAGGTTGGCGTTGTGAGAGCAACAACTGTCGGCGTTCGTCGGGCGATGTGATGAAAGTGTGAAGGCTGCGCACGGCAGATGACGCGCCGATATCGCTGCCGGCATGCTCAATAGCGTATGCAATGGGGCGCTTGTTGCTGCGGATAGAAAAAATGTTTTCGTTCTGCTGGCCATCATTAAGGCGCACAGTGATCTCGTCGGTTCGCATATCTGCGATAGCGCCTTTATAGAGAATGCTGTGTCGAACGTCGGGTTCGGCGTCGGCATAATAGGCATACAGATATATCATATCGCCGCGACGGAAGTTAGGAAGGAAGTCTTCGCCCTGATCAGGTACGGCAAGAGTTATGGTGTCGTAGCCGTTATAGTCGGAACTTTTCACCTTATTAATAATAATAAGGTCGGTGTATATGTTTCCCGTTTCGCGCTTTTCGGTGAGCGGCATGTTCCAAAGATCGGCGCCGCTATTGCCGGTTCCTTCGACGATGCCCACCTTTTGTCCCACCATTTCGCGATAGACGAAGGTCATCATTCGGCAGAAATAGTCGTGCTCAAGTGGCGAAAGTTGATGCAAAGGGTCGGTGATGGCGGCTATTTGTGGGCGAACATAATTGGTGAAAAGGCGCGATGTGGAGCCGTTTTCGTTGATTGTTTCGGGTGAAAGCATATCAATGACGCTCTCAAAACCATTGCGCGCGATGCCCATTTCGAGCGAAACGATTCGATTTCGCAGCGATAAGGCTTCGCGAAGCAGTGCCTGATAATAGTTGACTGCAATCAAACCTTTGGGCAATGGGTATTTGGAGTAGAGCAGACGTATGTTGGTTCTGTCGCGGCCTAATTGGAAATTGTGTCGCAAAACGCCGTAATAGAGCAGCACTTGTACGTAATGATCTTCCTTCTGTAGGCTGCCATGAGCGCCACTTATGCCGCGTTCGATGTTCCAGTTTTTGCCCGATTTCTGCTCAACAAGTAGCTGCATATCGGTAGTCATCATATCAACTCGACCCTGAAGTCCCAGTTGTTCGCACACGAAAGAGGGCTCAAGTATGGTTCGTTCGCGCGAAAAGGCGCTGTCGGAATTGAACAAGTAAGCCACAATCTCGCGGATATTGCTTGCCTGATCGGCTGCCTCCTGCTTAAATTTCGATGCATTCAGGTCGGGACAAGTGCAATATTCCACCGCCTTTTCCTTGAAATTAGTGCGAAAAGTGGCGGTCCAGTCGTATTCTTCGCCGCTGTTTATGATGTCATCCAGCGCACTTCCGGCAAAGTTTCCAAGCAGAATGGCTTGCGAATTGGCAGGTGCCGACATTTTGTTTATGACGTATGCCATCGGGTTGTGGCCGCAATCGGTGAAACATCTCGCAATACTGCTTATATCAATCAGGAAATCTGGCTCTACAATTACCATTTGTGGCACGAGCAAACCGCTGCTTTGTCGCTCACAATCGAGCAAATTGAGCTGAGTTCCTACGCAGATCAGCGGCAGAATATGCTGATTTTGCTCCGAGCTTAGGTCAACTTCTGCTCGTCCCATGTCGGTATCGGCGTCGGTTTCAACACAGATTCTACTTCCAGAAATGGCGTTAACCACACATCGAACGCACCGATAGTCGATGCGATGATGCTCTGTTGGCAGTTGCGAATTGTGGGGAATGCGACGGAGAATGTGGTCAGGAACGGCAGTGTTCATGACGGATGAGATGAAGATTGCGAGCGCGCGACAGTCATAAAGCACGTCTTCAGGCAGCAATGTCGTCGATTTGTTGGAGTCGCGTCGCATCTTTTGTATCGCCAAACGGTCTTTTTGCGCAATGTTATGCCGCCGACAAAGGGCGTCAACCTGCGAAAACAGGTTGCCGTAGGCTTCGGATGTGTCGCGCAAACCGGCATAACAAACCAAAACAAGCGTCTCATGCATCTTCTTGTTGACAACATTTTGTTCGGCGTTGTCAACATCTTGTGGCGTCGCACTTGCAGAAATCAACTCGCCAACGCGGTCGAACAGTTCGCTGGCGGTAATGTTTTCACCCGAATTATAGTCTGAAAACTGCGAAGAATCAATCACAATTTTTCTCTCTTTTTCTTGTTTTTCGGATCAATTTTGGTCGAGTTCGCCCATTCGTTCCCATATTTTCAGGAAGCGGGCATGGTCAACTTTTTTGTCAAATGTTACGCGAATGTCGGCGTCTTCAAGCACAGAAAGCGCCTGCTCGCTGATCACATCGGCATAAACTTCTGCCACTCCGCCGTCAACCATCATGCGAGCTGCGGTGCGTCCTATGGCCTTATCAGCCAATTTTGATCCGTGAAAGAGTTCGGGTTCGTCGTTTATCAAATTGTAGAGTTTGCGAACTCCGCGTCCGTCAAACGTGCGAATATTGCCTTCATGCAATACAACAAGCGTGCATTGTTCGGTATGCAATTTCTCGATTAATAGGTCCATCATAAGCTGTCCTCCGTTATTCTTTTTCGCAAAAATAAGAAAAAAAACGCAATCTCCCAAACATTCTCCCTTAATTTTTGTTCACAGAAAGCAAAAGATGAAACTAAATACATGGAATAACCTTGCTCATACATCATTCTTAGCTCGTTAAAAGGCTTAAATGACAAGCCCAAAGCGATGTATGAACAACCTCAAAATGATGTAAGAACAACTCCAAAATGGTGTGTGAATTACTTCAAAATGGCGTAAAAACGAAGTCAAAACGATGTGTGATTGACCCGAAAAAAGCGCTTTTATAGTTTGAGGTTTGAGGCTGTGCCAATCCAATTCCGTTAGGCCTAAACCTCAAACCTCAAACTTCAAACAGCGAAGCGACTCAAACCTTTCTCACGCTTCTTTCTGTCTTGTGCCCATTCTTGCCTCAACAACATTCACAACGTAGTCGCCGAGTTTCTCACATTCGGCAACGATGTCCATATACATCGTACCGATTGAGTATGTATATTCGTGATTGTTCACGTCGTTAATGTTCTGGCTCTTCAGCTGATTTCGGTAATTATTTATTTCATTCTCGATGTTGAATGAGCGATTCACGTCGAGCATTTCTTTATGACCCTTCAGCATTACGTTCATTTGTGTGAGCGCATCATCGGTAAGTTGCATCATCTGATGCAGGTGTTCGTATTGCTTTTGAGTGAAATCTTCCTTACCATTTTGCTTTCTGTTGAGACAACGAGCTATGTTATAGCAGCTGTCTCCAATGCTTTCTATCTCACTTATCTCGCGAAGCATGGCACGAATCTTTGCTTTTGTCTCGTCGCTCAGATGCGCATCCGACACCTGATCGAGGTATTTCGCAATCTCTATTTCCATAGAATCGGAGATGCCTTCATACTTTTCGATGCGTGAGAAGAGCTTAACAAAGGCTGATTCGTCCTTTTCGGTGAGCAGATTACGTACCATTCCGAACATACGTTGAATTCTTTCGGCAAACTGTTTGATTTCTTTTTGTGCTTCAAGCACCGAAAGTTCAGGCGTTTGCATGATACCTGCACTGATAAATCGTAGGCGAAAATCGTCTTCTTCGTCCACTTTCTTTGGCTTTATCACCTTACATACGATCTTTTCTATCTGAGGAATAAACCAGATAAGTATGAAAGTGTTTGCAAGATTGAATGTAGTGTGGAAAGCAGCAAGCACAAACGAGAGCTTAGATGCGTTTTGTAAGAAGCCAGGATCGGCTTTTGTTAGCGTGTTATCGTAGCCAACGAAGCCACATACCATATTAACGAACGGCTTGAATATACACAACACCCACACAACTCCGAAGACATTGAAGAACATGTGGGCGAAAGCTGCACGCCGAGCTTGTGTGTTCGCGGTGAGAGCTGCTATGTTCGACGTAACGGTTGTTCCGATATTTTCACCCATTACGAGCGCAATGCCTTGATGAATTGGCAGCACTCCGTTTGAGCAAAGTATCATTGTGATGGCCATTATGGCAGCAGACGACTGCACACACATAGTAAGAATGCTTCCCAAAAGCAGGAACACCAGCGTTGTTAGGAAGCTATCGTTATTGAATGATGCGAAAAAGTCGAGCACAGGTTGGTTATGTGCCAAGTCCATATCTATGCCAGTCTGACGCAATGTGCCCAGTCCAAGAAACATAAAAGCGACTCCAAAGAGGAAATCGCCTATTATTTTTCGCTTACGTGTGTATATAAGAAGTATCGCAATAAAGAAAGCTGGATACACAAAATCGGTGATGTTGAACGAAAATCCTGCCGACATGATCCATGCAGTCAGTGTTGTTCCGATGTTTGCACCCATGATAACGGAGATGGCTTGTGCCAGTGTGAGAAGTCCAGCATTAACAAACGACACTGTCATCACAGTGGTTGCTGTTGACGATTGCACCGCTGCCGTTACGAACATTCCCGTTAACATACCAGTGAATCGGTTGGTTGTCATCGCTTGAATGACGTGACGAAGCTGAGGACCTGCCATCTTCTGCAAGCTTTCACTCATGGATTTCATACCGTACATGAGCAAAGCAAGCGAACCTAAAAGTTTAAAAAAAATCCAAATCGACATAGTTTTTTATAATTTATCTTTAGAATTGCATCGGTTTACACATTTTTTGTTTAACTTTACACGATGAAAACACCATATTAAAATGTAACAACAATGAAACATGTAATTCAAATCCGTTGCAAAAATAATAAAAAAACTCAAAACGTGGAAATAGGAAGCACACTTTTTGATGTTTATAAACAATTAAATTTAAATATGCAGTATGGACCAGTCTCTGCAAAGGTCAATAATAAGGTTGTGGGACTTAATTTTCCGCTTTATCACAATAAGGATATTGAATTCCTTGATTTGCATTCGCCATCTGCTATGCGCGCGTACACGCGTACATTATTTTTTATATTATGTAAGGCGGTGAAGGATCTCTTTCCCGATGGAAGTGTCGTGATCGATATACCCGTTTCAAATGGCTATTATTGCAATCTCAAGATAGGACGTCCTGTAACTCTGAAGGACGTTGACGACCTTCGTTCACGAATGGAAGCCATAATCGCGGAGCAACATGATATCATTCGTCATGAAGTTCCAACCGACGAAGCAATAGAATTGTTCCGAAGTCTAGGCGCAATGTCTAAGTCTGAACTGCTCGAAACCTACGGATCGCTCTATACAACTTATTATGACATCGATGGTTATGTAAACTATTTCTATGGCACTTTGCTGAGAAATACGGGCGAGATTCATCTCTTCGGATTGGAGAAATATTACGATGGCTTGCTCCTTCGCATCCCTTCAATGGCTGATCCGTCGCAACTTGGAGCCATGATTCGGCAAGACAAGATGTTCGAAATATTCCAAGAGCATCATCGTTGGCAGGACATCATCGGAATAGGTACGGTGGGACAGTTCAACAAAGCAGTGAAAGAAGGTCATGCTACCGAGATGATCAACGTGGCAGAAGCACTACAAGAGAAGAAGATATCGCGCATTGCCGATGAGATTGCGTCGAGAAAAGGAGTTAAAATGGTGCTCATCAGCGGACCTTCTTCTAGTGGAAAGACCACAACATGCCGCAGATTGTCTATTCAACTGCTCACAAACGGCATCCGACCTGTGCAGATCTCGCTCGATGATTACTTTGTTGATCGCGACCAAACGCCGAAAGATGAAAAAGGAGACTTCGATTATGAAAGTCTTTATGCGCTAAACTTACCATTGCTTAATGAACAACTCAACGCTCTTTTCCGAGGAGAAGAGGTGGAACTGCCGAGATATAACTTCCAAACGGGCAGAAGCGAGAAGAGCGGCAACCGACTTCAACTGAAGGAAAACGACATACTTGTCGTAGAAGGCATACATGCGCTCAACCCAGAACTTACATCTCACATCCCCGATGAACTGAAATTTCGCGTATATGCTTCCGCATTGACAACCATTTTGCTTGATACGCACAACTATATTCCTACAACCGACAACCGCTTGTTGCGCAGAATCATTCGAGATGTTAAGTATCGCGGATGCTCAGCTGCCGATACTATTCATCGCTGGCCATCGGTACGAGCAGGAGAAAACAAGTGGATCTTCCCATATCAAGAGAATGCTGACGCCATGTTTAATACGGCAATGATATACGAATTGGCTGTCATCAAAACGCAGGCGGAGCCGGTTCTTGAGATGGTTCCGGAGAATTGCGACGAATATGCTGAGGCTTACCGCTTGCGAAAGTTCCTGAAATACATCGTTCCTATTGGCTTTGAAGCATTACCTCCTACGTCACTCTTGCGCGAATTCTTGGGAGGAAGCACTTTCAAATATTAATCTTTAACCATCGTAAGTAATGAAAAAGATAGAACAAATCCTATGTTTTCTCACGTGTCTTATGATAATTGTTGCGGCTGCTCTGCAACAAAAAGGCACGCTATTGGGTCATTCGTTGGCAACTTCTGCCACTGAAACGGTTGCGCAAACGCCCGATTCTGTCGCCGTTGACGCTGCAAACGTTGTTTCAGAACGCGACGGAATGACCATTATCAACACCACTTCCATTGGAAAAGACATCATGGGCTATGCAGGACCCGTGCCACTTGAGGTGTGCTTAAAGGACGGAAAAGTCTCTGAAGTGATTGCTCTCGACAATTCAGAAACGCCTGATTTCTTCGATGAAGCTAAGACATTGCTCTCAGCATGGAACGGAAAGACCACTTCAGAAGCGCTTACTCTGAAGGTAGATGCGGTCAGTGGTGCCACGTTTTCGTCGAAAGCCATCATCGGAAATGTGCAACTCGCATTGCAGTATGCGCAGTCATCGGTGTCGAAACCGTCGCTGTTCGAACGAATGGATCTCACACCTAAATACGCCATCGGACTGATTGTTGTGCTAATGGGCGCTATAATCCCGCTGTTTTTCAAGGGCAAACGCTATCGTCTTTTGCAGCTTTTGCTCAATGTTGTGGTGCTGGGCTTTTGGTGTGGAACGTTCATTTCCTATTCGTTGATAGTCAATTTCATGTCAAACGGCATCAACATCTGGACGCAGCTCATCCCAATCATCATGCTCATCGCAGCGTTCATTTATCCGCTTTTCGGCAAAAAGAATCATTATTGTGCCAACATCTGCCCGTTCGGATCACTGCAAGAACTGGCTGGAAGATGCACAAAAAAGAAGTGGAAACTATCGTCTGCCACCGCAAAACGGCTCACCTTGTTCCGACAAATCCTTTGGGCTGTGCTCATGATTCTCATGCTTGGCGGCATCTTTTCAGCATGGATGGACTACGAACTCTTCACAGCCTTCATCTTCCGTTCGGCAAACATCGTTGTCATCATAGTGGCAATAATCACCGTTTTGCTCTCGTTCTTCGTGCAAAGACCTTATTGTCGCTTCGTGTGTCCTACGGGAACGCTGATGAAACTTTCTCAAAACATAAAATAATCAATTTCAAAACATAATATCATTGTCATGAAAGTATCAAATATTTTAAACATTGTGCTGGCTATAGCATTGTTAATTCTCTGCAGTAAAATGATAGGACGTATAGACAACAACACCCAAGAGGCAAACCAAAAACCTCAAATATCAAACGTCAAATCTCAAACTTCAGAGTTCAAAGAGTTCGATGTAACGCAAGAATTTGCCGAAAACGGCTTTTCATGGTTCATGAAAAACGGTGGCTTAATACTGGCATCTGGAGATAAAGAGAAGTCAAACGCCATGACAATCGGGTGGGGCGGCATCGGAAAACTATGGAGAAAAACGGCTCTCACCGTCTATGTCGCAGAAGGAAGATACACATATCAGTTCCTCGAACGGTCGCCTTATTTCACCGTTATGGAGTTTAGCGACCCTAATATCGCAAAATACATGGGCTCGCATAGCGGACGCGACGAAGACAAAGCAAAGGCACTATCGCTACATGTCGCCTATACCGACAACGGAACTCCTTACTATGAGGAGGCGGATGTAGTGATAGAATGTCGATTGATGTACAAAAACGCCTTCAATCCCGACAACTTCATGAGCGAAGTTCCCAAAGAATTCTACGCCAATTTCGATGCAGGCTATCACCACGAATACATAGGTGAAGTGGTGAAAGCATGGAAAAAATAAAGTTTTTTTATTATAAATGTCAAATTGTCGCTTTGCAATGAAGAATTATTAATGAATAATTGATTTCCCAATTCCTAATTAATAATTCTTCATTGCAAAGCGACATTTCCCTTCTTCTTATAAAACAGAGCGCGAGGAAATAACCCTCTCTCATAAACGTTTTGCGGACCTGACTCTGCGTTGTTCAGATAAGATTTGCTTCATTCGGCAAATCACAAGAATGTTTACTCTGCATTTTTGGCACAATCTTTGATGTTTAATCTAACGGAATACGAAGCATTGATTTCAAAACGTCAAACGTTTAACGTTCAATGTTCACCCAACAAAGTTTACCTTTTCTCATTTTTCATATATTAAATCAAACAACCATTTAAAATTAAAAGTTATGAACATCAATCAAATTCTTAAAGGAACGAAGATCATTTCTAACAGTGTATTCAACAAACAACAAGAGTATAAGTTGCGCTTTGTACACGAAGATGACAACTGTTGGTATGTAGATCTTCCCGAATGGCCCTTCGATCATCACAATCTTATGATGGTAGCAGGAGCAGATAAGCTATGTGCATTCCTCTCAAGCGACGACAAAGACGTAAAGGTTTCGGTCATCCCATCTGATAAACCGCTCACTATCGACGGATATGCCGAACTGAAACAGAAAGACTATGGACTGACAGAAGGTTCTACTTACGACGTTCTCAATCTCGAAGGCTTCCAACGCGACATCTGGCTTTGCCCCGTAACGCTCTTCGTTCTCGGACGATACCCGAAGTATATCTACGTGAAAGCCATCGCCTAACGCCACGTTCAGGCACGACTATCAGTGTAAACCCGAAGTAGAAAACCATTTAATAACAACGAAACACATGAGTATCTTAAGCAATCTATTCGGCAGAAAAAAGACAGAAGAAGTCGCAAAGACAGAAGAAACGGAAGTAAAAATGTCAAACATTGAAATGATGCATGGCGGTTATGAGCCTATGTCGGCAGGAAATGCTGCCTCATATATAAAATTGATGGCACTGAAAGCAGTCCTCTTTTCCACCATACCAAGCGACAACGATACACAAAACATCAACCTCGTATCATTGCAGGAGAAGTGTAAACAGGGTGATGGCGAAGCACAATTCCTAATGGGACGCTTATACAGTGCAGGAAAACTTGTGGAGAAAGACGACAAAAAGGCATATCAGTATTTCAAACTCTCGGCAGAAAATGGTAACATGAAAGGCTTGAATGCTCTCGGAACCTGCTATCTGCAAGGCACTCAAGTGGAGCAGAATTACGACAAAGCCCTTGAGCTATTCAACCGAGCCTATCAGGCAGGATACGCAAACGCTGGTTCCAACATTGCAACAACATATCTTCTTCTTGGTGGCGACGACAACAAAGAAAAGGCATTTCAACAGTTCCTCAAACAGGCAGAAGCAAATCAGTTGCCCGACATCTTCACACTGATATGCGACTTTTCCACCCACGATGAGGCGTTTGGTGAATGGTGTGTTGACTATCTTTATAACTATGCTCTGCGTTCCAAGAACTGCAATTTGATGAATCTTGCTGCCGAGGTACTCGATGCAGGTGCCATAGGTGGGCATCAAGAGAACGGCGCTGCCGCATATCTATGCATCGTTTCTGCCGCACTCGGCAACGAAGAAGCACAACAAACGATCTGCAAAATCGAGAAAGAACGCGTCGCTCAGGTGGAATGTGAAATCGGAATACGGCGTCTTATCGATGGTGATACTGCCATAGCACAGACTCTTTTCAACAGTTCGTCGGCTAAAGGATATGCAGATGCCTATTGCTATCTCGGATATATGCACGAAGAAGGTATGGGAATTCCGCAGGATAATTATAAAGCTGCCGAATATTTCAAGGCAGCACATCAGCGAGGTTCCGTCAACGGCACTTGTAGTATGGCTATATTTTATGCCAACGGCAAAGGCGGACTGCCCAAAAATATGACAAAAGCATTTGAACTGTTCAAGCAGGCTGCCGAACAAAACAACGGCTTAGCACAATACAATCTCGCCATGTTCTTTCTGAACGGATATGGAGTAGTAACGCCAAATCCCAGCAAAGCCTACGAACTGTTGACCGCATCTGCCAGTCAAGGTTGCGAAGAAGCAAAAGAATATCTGAAGCGTTTATAAAAAAATATCTTAGCAAAATAAACAAGAAGTAATAAGAAAAAAAGTATTATCTTTGCAACATGAAAAAGCTAACTAAAACAATATTAAGAATAATAGTAGCCGTTGCAGTCATCTATTTGCTGACATTACTGCCAATATATATCGCAATTCCTGTTGGCATATTATTGGTAATAATCGGATATGCTGCGCTTGTAGAGAAACAAGAAAGGGATTATTATGACAAGTTGAAGGAATTAAATAACAATCGTCTCGAAATAACATTACGAGAAAGATTCTATAAAGACACTAAAATAACGATTAACAACAAGACCTTATTCGTTGTATGGGATAAGTTTTTCAGTGGATGTCATGAAATGAACTTTAAGGATGACAATGAGTTGCGCGACGTTATAGTAAATAATGCAGAGGAGATCTTCCCCTATTCCATAGAAAAGAAATCAGACGAAGACTACATATTAAATATTGCTACAATACAGAACTACTCAAATTTCTCATGGGAAGGCGAATGGGCAATGAACTTATTGAAGCGACAAGTAGATACTTTCACCCCAATTATAAAACTATTCATGACCTACGCTATGGACGGAACGTTGGATGAGAAGTTAGAAATTAAATGAAGAAACGACAAGAAAACACATCCTCAAAACCATTAATTCACGCCTGATCTATCGGTTATGATCGATAAATCAGGCGTATTTTTTAGGTCCTATCATCGGTTATGATCGATAAATCAGGCATATTTTTTAGGTCCTATCATCGGTTATGACCTATAAATCAGGCATATTTTTTAGGTCCTATCTGCCCAAACATTCCTGCCATTTCGTATGAACAAACAATCCATAGCGCGTTTTGATGTCATGATCAGAGCGCTTTCATCTCCATTTTTCGGCAATATCAAAAAGTTATTTCAATGGAATAAGAAAGTTATATCAATGAAATAACTTAGTTATATCAATGAAATAACTTAGTTATATCAATGGAATAACTTTGCTATATCAATGAAATAACTTTTTAAAACGATAGAAAAGTCTGGACGAAATGGCAGAGATTTGCAGATGAACGCACCGTAATCATCAAATGATTTCTAAGGAAGAAATGGATGAAACGGAAGAAAAGACGTGATATTTAACGTTTGTTAAGTTACCCGATTTCCTTTTTAGTCCGATATTTATGTAAAGATTTTATAATTTTTAAAACAACAACATCATGAAAAATTATCTTCTTTACATGCTATGTTGCATCGCATTTCTTACGGTTTCTGTGCAAACTGAGGCGCAAAATCAGTCAACAGGGAAGGCGAAGATCACAACTACAATCAACAATCAGACCATGCCGCAAGCCATAAAGGCTGTAGAGAAGGCGTCAGGTTACAAGATCTCATTCTCTTATGATGAGGTAAGTGGCTACAACATCTCGCGAAAGATTGCGGCAAATGACATCAATCAGGCAATGAATCAGCTCATTGCAGACCTGCCTTTCACATATACGGTGAAGGGAAAAATGGTTGCTTTGAAGAAAGGAACGGCGCGTCCCTTTCGCAATAGCACA
>Ga0065709_1029529_pt1 | contig 17969 bp, 15 predicted proteins | sample Hoacrofraction14_2_FD_59096 | JGI IMG/M metagenome (GOLD analysis project Ga0065709, IMG submission 59096) | Hoatzin crop microbial communities from Cojedes, Venezuela, sample from fiber fraction 14 v1 | ecosystem: Host-associated > Birds > Digestive system > Esophagus > Crop | place: Venezuela...
GCCGCGGGTTGCCGACAGACTGATGTGCTCTTGGCCGATTGCCCCACAGCGGAAATGAGCCACGAGGCAACCATGCGCGTGTGGACCTATCTGCAAACGCTGGCCGAAAGGGGCACCACCGTTGTAGCATCGCGCTGGGCCGACTGCCACGAACTGCAAGTGAATCATAGCGATACGCCGCATACATTGCCTTCAGAAACGATGAACGACGCGATGAAAAACGATAGTCTAACAGAACAAAACTGATATGCCAATCAATTTAAACATACCCCTTGGGAACCTATTGCTGGGCCTCGCACTGGCCGCCCTACCCTTATATGTGCTCTATGCCTTCCGCACGGAGCTGCTCTCACGTGCACTCCGCTCCCTGATGATGGCCCTGTTGACGCTCCTGCCGCTGGGATTCTTCTTGTGGTTGGTGATGAGATATAATCTCTTGTGGCTCAATATCTTGTCTGCTTTACTACTGGCTGCGGGCGGAGGACTACTCACGGTGATGCTCTCACGCCTGTCTCTGCGCCGCTATGCCCTGCCTTCGATGGCTGGAACGCTCGTGGCTGTGTTCGTGGTTTCTCTCTATTTCCTGCTCGGCATCAGCGATTGGAAACAGGCAGGCGAGGCACATCGGCTCCTGCCCCTCGTGGGACTGCTCGCCGGTGCCATCGCTTCCACCAACAGCAAGGCCCTCTCCACCTTCTATACTGCCTTGGAACACCACGCCCAACAATATGAATATCTGCTCGGAAACGGGGGTACTCACGGTCAGGCAACGGAGTGGTTCATGCGCCGTGCGCTGCAACGCATGGCCCTACCCTATCTGCGCCGACTCGCCACTGCCATCATCGGCACATCGCCCTTGGTGTTTTTCACGATGCTGCTCTGCGGACAAAACGTTGGCGCGGCCCTCGAATGGCAACTGCTGCTGATGCTCGCTGCCTTCACAGCCGCCACTTTGTCGCTCATTGCCACCATTTTCTTTGCCCGCAAATTCGCCTTCGACGACTACGGAAAAATGAAGAAAACGACCGCCGCAGCTCCCCTACCCGACGCCGATGAAATCTCATCTGACGAAGAATAAAACCACATAAAAAATCTTATCTTATCAACTATGAACAAAAAACAACTTTTTCTCTTTCTCCTGCTTTCGGTTTTCCTGGTCTCCTCGTGCCGCTATCGTCCACGTCAGCGGACCAGAAACAACACCGAATGGACCTCGCGCGAGGAACAAAGTGAGGCGTGGCCGACCGAAGAAAACGCGGAACAGAGCGAGGAGAAGCGATACAACGACAACGAATATCGCGAATATCTGAAGCGAAAATATCAGCAAAGCTGGGACGATGAGCAGTATGACGGGCGCAACGAATATGAAGAACGCGACCGCAAGCGCCATCGCCACGACCGCAACGACGATGAATGGCAGGACGAGCGCCGCGACGAACGCCCCGCCGAGAGCGGCAAGGGATATGAACTGCCTGCCCCGCTGAAGAGCGCCGACGAGATGATTCTGAAGCGCGCCGGCTACACCTCGTCCTACAACAAACGGCTGAAAGTGGCCTCGTGGGTGGCATGGCACCTGACGGCCGACCACACTTCTGGTCCCCACAAGCGCAAGGGCGTGGAATATCTGGAGGACATGGACGTGCCCGCACCGCGATCGGAGAAATCCGACTATTGGAACACCGGCTGGGATCGTGGCCACCAGTGCCCCTCGGGTGACAACAAATGGAGCCGCGAGGCGCAGCAGCAGTGCTTCCTCTATAGCAATATGTGTCCGCAAAACCACGACCTCAACGGTGGCGATTGGAACGACCTCGAGATAAAATGTCGCACGTGGGCACAGCGCTTCGGCGACATCTACATTGCCACCGGACCCATCTTCCGCAGCCAACAGCCACGCACCGTGGGGCGCAACAAGGTGGGCATACCCGACGCCTTCTATAAGGTCGTGCTCTGCATGCGCGGCGAACCCAAAGCCATTGGCTTCATCTATGAAAATAAGAGCGGTCATAGCAGCATCCAAAGCCATGCTATGAGCGTCGATGAAGTGGAAAAAGAAACCGGAATAGACTTCTTTTATAACCTGCCGGACGACGTAGAAAAGCAGGTGGAAAGTCGGTTCGATTGGAACGAATGGAGATAAAAACGAAACCTATAAAACCAACAATATGAACAAAAGAAATATCCTCTTTGGCGCCCTCTCCGTGCTCCTCCTCTTGGCAGGTTGCCGCGATGCCGTGCGCCAAAACCAACAACAGCAGGCGCAGCAGGGCAATGACAGCGAAGTGACGGGCTTCTTCGACAACCGCGCACAGCAAAAACAACAGCAGCAGCGCCAAGAAAAAACGACATACAACACCACCGACGGCGGAACAACCATGATGGAAATTCCTGCCCGTCTGACCGATAGGCCCGAGAAAATATTGAAACGCGAGGGGTTCACTGTATCGTATAACAAGACATCGAAAACGCCTAACTGGGTGGCATGGCATCTCACCAAGGCCCACACCTACGGCCGTTTCCAGCGCAACGAACAGATGTTCAGCATCGACGAAGATGTGCCTACGCCCCGCGCTACCGACAACGACTATTATAACTCGCGCTACGACAGAGGGCATCTCTGCCCCGCCGGCGACAACAAATGGGACAAAGAGGCGCTCCGTCAGTCGTTCTTGTTCACCAATATTTGTCCTCAGAACCACGGACTCAACAAAAATGCCTGGAACGATCTCGAGATTCAATGCCGCGAATGGGCCCGACAATACGGTGCTATCGACATCGTTTGCGGTCCCATCTACCGCAACGTGAAGGATTATAAGTCACCTCCCGCCAGCCTGAAAACCATCGGGCGCAACAAGGTGTGGGTGCCCGATGCCTTCTTCAAGGTCATTCTCTGTCGCAAGGGACAGCCCAAAGCCCTCGCCTTTATCTACGAAAATCGCGGCGGAACACAACGCATGGAAGACTGCCTCACCACTGTCGATGAGGTGGAACGCCTCACCGGCATCGACTTCTACCCTGCCCTAGCGGACAACATCGAGAACAAAGTTGAGGCCGAAAGCAACTATAACGAATGGTAAATCTCTTTTAAGAATTGAAAATTGATAATTGAAAATTGAAAATTAGGCTAACGCCCTTGAGACTTAAACTATAAACCCAAGTTCGGAATAATTATCAATTAAAAGTCAACTTCATTTTCAATTTTCAATTATCAATTTTCAATTAAATACCAACTTCATTTTCAATTTTCAATTATCAATTTTCAATTAAAAAGTTGTTTTGTTTTGTCGTTTCGACGAAAAGCATTAATTTTGCACCCCAACAACACCTATAAGCGTGAAAATAAAAGAAGTGCTCGTCGCCCTTGAACAATTCGCGCCTCTGCCCCTGCAGGAAGACTACGATAATGCCGGCCTGCAAGTGGGATTGACAGAAGCGGAAGTCTCAGGGGCTTTATTGTGCCTCGACGTCAACGAAGCTATCGTACAAGAGGCCATTCAGCGCCACTGCAACCTCATTGTGGCGCACCACCCCCTCATATTCCATCCCCTTCGCCGCATCGCAGGGCAAGACTACGTGCAGAAAACCGTTGCTCTGGCCATCAAAAACGACATCACGATTGTGGCCATGCACACCAACCTCGACAGTGCGCGTGGCGGAGTGAACTACAAAATCGCTGAAAAAATAGGGCTCACAGACGTCCAACTCATCGGCGAGAAGAAGACCTGCGACGGCATAGAGGGTGCAAGTGGCATCATCGGAACACTCCCCCACCCCACTCCAGCAGCTGAGTTCATCGCCACAGTGAAGCAACAACTCGAGGCCACCTGCGCCCACTGCAACGAACTCCTACGGCGACCCGTCAGCCGAGTGGCCATCTGCGGCGGTGCCGGAGCCTTCGTCATGCGTGATGCTATTCGAGAAAAAGCCGACGCCTTCATCACAGGCGAGATGCACTACCACGAATTTTTCGGAACAGAACAGCAACTGCAAATCGTTGTTCTCGGTCACTACGAAACCGAACATTTCACCTCTGAGCTCCTTCGCGACATCATCCAGCAGGCCCTTCCCGACGTTCCCTGCTGCATCGCGACCACCAATACCAACCCCATCATCAACCTATAAAACAACAAAATACAACAATAAATAACAACAACTATGGCAAAAAAAGATCCCACAGACCTCAGCGTAGAGGAACGTCTGAAGACCCTCTACCAGTTGCAGACCACCCTTTCGTCCATCGACGAGAAAAGAGCGCTGCGCGGTGAACTGCCTCTCGAAGTGCAAGACCTCGAAGACGAGATAGCAGGTCTCGACACTCGCATCGAGAAAATAGCACAAGAAATCAACGATTTCCAGGCTGCCGTGGCACAAAAACGCAACGAAATTGCCCAAGCCGAGAGCAGTGTTGAACGCTACAAAGCACAACTCGACGAGGTGAAAAACAACCGCGAATACGACACCCTCACAAAAGAAATCGAGTTCCAAACCCTCGAAATTGAACTCTGTAACAAGAAGATACGCGAAGCCCTCGTGCGTGTTGAAGGCAAGAAGCAAGACCTCGAGCAAGCCGAACAGGTGAAATCGGATCGCCAAGCCGACCTGCAGGAAAAGAAAAACGAACTCGATGAAATCATGCAAGAGACACGCGACGAAGAAGAAAAGCTGAAAGACAAGGCCCGTGACCTCGAAACTAAAATCGAACCTCGCCTGCTCAGCAGCTTCAAACGTATTCGCAAAAATGCACGCAACGGCCTCGGCATCGTCTATGTGCAGCGTGACGCCTGCGGCGGATGCTTCAACAAAATCCCACCACAGCGACAACTCGACATCAAGATGCACAAAAAAGTCATCGTGTGCGAATACTGCGGACGCATTCTTATCGACCCAGAATTGGCCGGAGTGAAGACAGAATCATCCACCACTACCGAGGAGAAACCCAAGCGCAAACGCGCTATCCGCAAAAAAGCAGAGCCCAAAGAATAAGGCAAACGCACACAATACGACAGAAAACACTACATCGAGAGAGACAGATTGCACAGCAGTTTGTCTCTTTTTTTCATTCTCCGAGCCGCCCGAAAAATACGCTCGGCGCGACAAAAGAAGCAGAAAAAATGTGTTTTGTTTTGTGATTTGCCCGCCTTGATGTAACTTTGTAGGAAAAGAAAATCTAAATAGAAAGCAGACAACCCAATGGCAACAAAAGATAATGCGCTGACCCCCATGATGAAACAGTTCTTCGAACTGAAGGCGAAACACCCCGACGCGGTGCTTCTCTTTCGCTGTGGCGACTTCTATGAGACCTACGGCGACGACGCTATCGTGGCGGCACGCATCCTCGGCATCACGCTCACCCGCCGCAACAACGGTGGCAGTACGGGTACGATGGAGATGGCTGGCTTTCCGCATCACGCCCTCGACACCTATCTGCCCAAGCTCATTCGGGCCGGAAAAAGAGTGGCCATCTGCGACCAGTTGGAAGATCCGAAGCTGACAAAAAAGCTCGTCAAGCGCGGCATAACAGAACTCGTGACGCCCGGTGTAGCCATGTCGGACAACGTGTTGAACTACAAGGAGAACAACTTCTTGGCCGCTGTCCACTTCGGTAAATCGTCTTGCGGCGTGTCGTTTCTCGATATTTCGACGGGCGAATTTCTCTGCGGCGAAGGCAACTACGATTATGTGGAAAAACTCTTGGGCAGTTTTCAGCCCAAGGAGGTGCTCTACGAACGGAGCCGAAAAGAAGATTTCGAGCGCTGGTTCGGTACACGCTTCTGTGTTTTTGAGCTCGAAGAATGGATTTTTGCGGAGCCAACGGCACGCCAAAAGTTGCTGAAACATTTTGGAACTAAATCGCTCAAAGGCTTCGGTGTGGATCATCTCAAGAACGGCATTGTGGCGGCTGGCGCCATCCTACAATACCTAACGATCACGCAACACACGCACATCGGCCACATCATGACGCTCTCGCGCATCGACGAAGACCGCTACGTGAGACTCGACAAGTTCACGATTCGCTCGCTGGAGTTGCTGCAATCGATGCAGGAAGACGGTCTCTCACTGCTGCAAGTCATCGACCGCACGGTTACACCCATGGGAGGCCGCCTGCTGCGACGCTGGCTTGTGTTCCCCCTAAAAGAGCTGCGACCCATAGAAAAGCGGCTCGACACGGTGGATGAGTTCTTTCGCGACCCCCAACTTCGCGAGAAACTCGACGAGCAGTTGCGGCGTATGGGCGACTTGGAGCGCATCATCAGCAAGGTGGCAGTGGGCCGCGTGTCGCCCAGAGAGGTGGTACAGCTGAAGAACTCTCTCGTAGCGCTCCGACCAGTGCGCGCTGCTTGCCTTGCCTCCAACAACGAGAGCCTGCGTGACATGGGCGAACAGATGAACCCCTGCGACCCTCTTCGCGAACGCATAGAGAAGGAAATCACGCCCGATCCGCCCATTGCCGCCAACCGTGGCAGCGTGATCGCGGCGGGATATAGTGCCGAACTCGACGAGCTTCGCAACATCTCCCATAACGGAAAGAATTATCTGATGGAGATACAAGAACGCGAGAGCCAACGCACAGGCATCGCTTCGCTGAAAGTGGGATTCAATAATGTATTCGGATATTATCTCGAAGTGCGCAACACTTATAAGGACAAGGTGCCACAAGAGTGGGTGCGCAAGCAGACATTGGCACAGGCTGAGCGCTACATCACGCAGGAACTGAAGGAATATGAGGAGAAAATCTTGGGCGCTGATGAGAAGATTCAGGCACTGGAAGAGCGTCTCTTTGCCGAGCTCGTGGCATCGATGCAGGAGTTTATACCCCAAATTCAGCACGACGCCAATGTGATTGCGCGCCTGGATGTACTGCTTTCGTTTGCCAAAACGGCCCAGGAGAACCACTACGTGAGGCCCGTTGTAGAAGACAGTTGCACGCTCGACATACGCCAAGGTCGCCACCCCGTGATTGAGACACAGCTGCCCGTGGATGAACACTACGTGCCAAACGATGTCAAACTTGATGGCGACAACCAGCAGATCATCATCATCACGGGTCCGAATATGGCCGGTAAATCGGCGTTGTTGCGTCAAACGGCGCTCATCGTACTGATGGCCCAGATGGGTTGCTACGTGCCCGCAGAGAGCGCTAAAATAGGTCTTGTGGATAAAATATTCACCCGTGTGGGTGCTTCGGACAATATTTCGCTGGGCGAATCGACCTTTATGGTGGAGATGACTGAGGCAGCCAACATCCTGAACAACGTCACGCCGCGCTCGCTGGTGCTCTTCGATGAGCTCGGCAGGGGTACGTCAACCTACGACGGTATCAGCATTGCGTGGGCCATAGTGGAATATCTTCACGAGCAGCCAAAGGCGCAGGCGCGCACGCTCTTTGCCACTCACTACCACGAACTGAACGAGATGGAGAAGAGTTTCAAGCGCATCAAGAACTATAATGTGAGCGTGAAGGAGGTGGATGGGCGCGTTATTTTCCTCCGCAAACTCGAACGAGGAGGCAGCGAACATTCGTTTGGTATCCACGTGGCAGAGATTGCCGGCATGCCCCGAAGCATCGTGAAGCGTGCCAATGTCATCCTGAAACAACTCGAGAGCGACAACGCTCAGATGGGCAATGTGAGCAAACCGAACGCTCAAAAGATTGAACAAACGCGCGAGGGGATGCAACTCAGCTTCTTCCAACTCGACGACCCAGTGCTTTCGCAGATACGAGATGAGATATTGGGACTCGACATCAACAACCTAACACCGATGGAGGCACTCAATAAACTCAACGATATCAAAAACATACTCAACTAAAAAAGGGAGCTCACGAACGGGCTCCCTTTTCTTTTTTCAGTGCATTTCGCATGCAGACAACGCCTATAATGATAAACGGGACGCTCAAGAGCTGACCCATATTGAACAGCATGCCGGCCTCGAAATCCACCTGTATGTCTTTTGTATATTCAATGAAGAAGCGGAAAGTGAAGATCAACGTGAGGCAGAGTCCGAAGAAGAAACCGGTTCCCACCCACGATTTGTGCTTCTTATAAAAATACCATCCTACGAAGAAAAACACGAAATAGGCCATGGCCTCATATAATTGTCCGGGGTGACGGGGCATCTGATCGACGCGCTCGAAGATGAAAGCCCAAGGCACATCGGTCACTTTTCCAATGATTTCGGAGTTCATCAGGTTGCCCAGTCGTATGAGGCAGGCCGTCACGGGCGTAGCAATGGCAATGTCGTCGAGCACATGCCAGAGTTTCATCTTCGTCTTGCGACAATAGAGCCACAGTGCTATCATCAGACCGAGTGTACCTCCATGCGACGCAAGTCCCTCATAACCAGTGAATTTCCATCCTCCTTCGGTGTGGTGGAAGGGGATGATCATCTCGATGAAATGCGTCATGTTGGACAGATAGTAGGTCGGTTCGTAGAACAAACAATGACCCAGTCGGGCACCGATAAGGATGCCCAAGAAGCAGTAAATGAACAGAGGATCGAACAACTCGTCTTTTATCTGCTGGTCTTTGTAGAGCCATTTCACGATGAAATAGGCCAAGAGAATGCCCACGAGCCAGCAAAGGCCATACCATCGCACATCGATGGAGCCCAAGTGGAAGGCCACAAGGTCGGGCTGCCACAGTACGTAGAGAAGTGCTTTCATCATCTGCGGCGCCTTAAACGTTGAAACGGAAGTGCATGATATCACCGTCCTGCACGACGTAGTCCTTACCTTCGATGCCCAGTTTTCCGGCTTCTCTCACGGCAGCTTCCGACCCATAATGGATGTAGTCGTCGTATTTGATGACCTCAGCACGGATGAATCCTTTTTCGAAATCGGTGTGTATGACGCCTGCGCACTGCGGTGCCTTCCAGCCTTTGTGATAGGTCCAGGCCTTCACTTCCATCTCTCCGGCCGTGATGAAGGTCTCTAGGTTGAGCAGACGATAGGCTTTCTTGATCAATCTATTAACGCCACTCTCCTCCAATCCGAGTTCGTCGAGGAAGAGTTGCTTGTCTTCGTAGGTCTCCAGCGAGGCGATGTCTTCTTCGGTTTTGGCAGCAATGACGAGCATTTCAGCCCCTTCTTCTTGGGCGATGGCCTCTATTTTTCGGCTATAATCGTTGCCCGTTTTGGCACTTCCTTCATCGACATTGCAGACGTAGAGCACGGGTTTGGCGGTCAACAAAAACAGGTCGTGGGCCACGCGCTGCTCGTCTTTCGTCTCAAACTGTACGGTGCGGGCGTTCTTTCCCTGCTCCAACACGCTCTTATAGGCCTCCAGCACGCTCACGGCCACCTTGGCATCTTTGTTGCCTGCGGCTGCCATTTTCTGCTGCTTGCCCAGTTGTCCCTCCACGGTTTCAAGGTCTTTGAGTTGCAACTCGGTGTCTATCACCTCCTTATCTTCCACGGGATCGACGGCCGCCCCACCCTCTCTAACGATGTTATCGTCGTCGAAGCAGCGCAGAACATGTATGATGGCGTCGGTCTCTCGTATGTTTCCAAGAAATTTATTGCCCAGTCCTTCGCCCTTTGAGGCACCCTTCACGAGGCCCGCAATGTCAACTATTTCGCACGTGGCGGGCACGATGCGACCCGGATGCACCAGCTCCGCGAGTTTCGTGAGTCGCTCGTCGGGCACGGTGATGACGCCCACGTTGGGTTCTATTGTACAAAAAGGGAAGTTGGCTGCCTGAGCCTTGGCGCTCGACAGACAGTTAAACAGGGTGGATTTGCCTACGTTGGGCAATCCTACGATTCCACATTTCAATGCCATTTGATATCTTTTTTCTAAACAACTGCAAAGGTACGGCAATTTGATTGAATGGCAAAATAATTGCCTTTTATTCCGCTAAACCGATGTAGAAGAGGTTACACGTGTTGGCTTTTGTGAGCTCATGCGAGCCCGCGGGCAGCGTATAAGTGATGATGTTGTCGCTGCTGGTCACTTTCTCTCCATCCACTTTCACGCTCGCCGTTTCGCCTTCGGCAAACACGAGGGTCATGGTCATCGACTTGTCGGTGGCAAAGCTGACGCTCGTCTTGCTCTCCATCTTCAGGCAGACGGTGTAGGTGACGCCGTTCACCGTGGCTTGTCCCTTACTCGTGGAGTAGTTTCCGCTCACCGTGAAGGCGCTGTTCGACGGGGCTTTGTTCTGGAAATTACATTCCACGGAGGCCGATATAACGACGCCCTCGTCGCCTGTCTCGCTCCCACTAGGGTCGTCGTCGCCCGTACCGGGATTATCATCATCGCCCGTGCCGAGGGCTTCTTCACCGAAAATGCCCACAAGCGAGGTCTCATAATTGTCTATCAGACTGGCCAAAGCGGTGTTCACGGCATAGTCGGTGTCGTCTTTCGAATTGTTGAAAGTATATTGACAATCACCGTGTTGCAGGCGTCCGGCACCATAAAATCCGGTCACTTCGGTGGGCACGTCGGCGGCATCGTCGGGCGTGTAATCATACATCAGCGCGTCATCGGTATCGAAGTTGTTATAGGTTCCGCCGCCTTGCTTTGCCTGATAGGTGGCGGCCACCTGTTCATCGCGCGTGGATGCCTCATAGCAATCGAAATCGTTGGCACTCTGCAGGTGAGTGATCACGGTATAATTGCTGCTCGATCCCTTCTCCGCATAGAGGTTTCCGAAGCTTTTTATCATGCCTCCGTCCTCGCCGGAGAATGTTCCTGAGCCCTTGGCATCGGTGCCCTGCATGGAGATCATCATGGGGTCTTTCGTTGCACGGAAGTAGTTGTTCTCCACAAAAACGCTCGACCCCATCGTGGCACCGGCGCCATATTTGGCACAGCCATCATAATAGTTGTTCCAGATGTGCACACTCATCGTCCTCACTCGCGGATGACGGGAGTCGCTGTGGTCGAACCAGTTGTGATGATAGGTGATGTAGTTGGGTCCCGTTTCGCTCTTCATGCCGCACATGCTGGATTTTCCGGTGTCCCAAAAACGGCACTGACTCACGGTCACGTATTTTGAATCGCTCTTCACATCGATGCTTCCGTCGCCCTTGGCATGATCGCCTGAGCCTTGTTTTCCATAGAAAACGTCGATGTTGTGTATCCAAATATTCGAGTTATCGGTATCCAATGAGATGCCGTCGTCCATGCAACGGATGATTCCTAAGTTTCTTATTTCTACGCTTTTAGCATTTCTTATCAACATGCCAAACCCTTTGATGGTGGCATCATTGCCCACTCCCTCAATGGTGATGTTCATCTCGCTGTCGGCCTTCTTGCCTTTTATCTGGAGGCCTTCGGCTGAACTGAGGAGCTCGTCGGTCTCGCCATAGTTGAGGGTACCGATGATGCGGATGTCCAGGGGCACTGTGACGTTGCCTTTCTGATAGGCATTCACGATGGATTGAAGGCCCGTAAAGGTACCTGTATTGAGCTTCGCCGTCACGGTTTTGGCATTTTTTCGCGTCACATAAACGACCACGGCATTGTCCTTCAGCGTACCGTCGTCGTTGTAGGCGCCCACGCCCTGCCAGTTTTTATGGGCAAAGCCGGCACGGAGGAAGTTCTTGACGGTCATGCCGGTGGCCTCATTTGTTGCAGCTGCCACTTCGTTGCCACCCACCACAGGCACTACTTTCAGGTCGTAGGTGTCGGCCTTCAATCCGATCACATCCACGCGTCCGAAGGTGCCATAGTCGCGAATGAGTTCCTTATCTACGGCGGTGTAGTCGGCGAAATCACCGCCCTTCACATAGACGTTGTATCGCTCGGCACCGGCGTAGGGTTTGAATTCCATAAAAACGCTCTCCAACCAACCGCGCGCATCGGTGATATGTACGCGCCCGTCGCCATTCGTAAAGCTGCCATTACTGGCGCTCTCAGTTCCTTTCACGCACCACAGGGCGGCCACGTTGCCATCATATACGTCGCGCGCCGTTGTGTTTTTGGCGTTGATAACGACGCTTCCGGTGGTCTTCTTCATGTCAACCATCTGGATGTCTTCGGTGTTATAATATCTGATGTCGCCGCTCTTGAGCTGCACATAAAGTTGGTTCTTCGACAAGTTGCGCGCCACATCAAGTTGACTGTCGTCGTCAGTGGCCAGGCAGGGTAGGGTGGGGGAGAGGGCGAGAAGGGTGATGATGAGATATAACTGATTGCTTTTCAGTAGATTAAATATACGTTGTTTCATGATTTTCGCATTGTTTTTTGTTAGTGAACCAGATGTTTTTTCTTCCCTATGATATAGATTCCCTTCTGTTGGGGCAGTTGTTTTTCGCCCACCTTTTGACCGCGCAGGTCATAGACAGGGGTGTTTCGTTCGTCGCTGTCGGCCACGGTGGTGGGTTCGATGTTGTCGGATGTGTCGTCGCTGAAGGTGATTTTCATCTGTTCCAGATCGGTGGTGAGCTGACTGCCGTCGTCGAAAAGGAGGGTGAGTTGATCGCCGTCGAAGGTCAGTTGGGTAGCAAACTGCTCCACCTTTTCACCGTTCACGACGACGGTTTGCACGTTGTCTGCCTGCATCTGTAGGCACATCATCGGCAGAAGGGCGGCTATGAGGATTCGTTTCATAGATGATAGTAAGTTGAATATAAACAGTTTTGGGTACTTTCTCCGCAAAAGTAGGAAATTAATCACGAACGACCAAACTTTCCATCAAGTTTCTCTCTCCGCGGGATAGAGAGCAGAAAAAGTGGCAACTCGATGCAAGTTGCCACTTTTTCCGTATTTTATCCCATTTCCACTCCGCCGCTATTCGCCCATCAAACGATAGCAGTTGCGGCCTCATAAGCGCGGAGTTTCATCACAAAGTTATTAAGATTGGCAGACGAGGTTAATAGGATTGATCACCTTTTTTATTAACTTCATTCACCAATCCTATTAACCTGCCTTTTCAATAAGCCTGCTTCGGGACTGAGAAAAGCATGGTTTTAGGGCGACGCGGGGCCGCTTTTGGGAGGTCAGAAAACGCGAAAGGGATTTGCTCCGTTGCGTTTCGCCCTGGCAGTCAGGCATTTATGGCCTGGCGAGATGGCGAGATGCAGCGGTGCAAATCCCTTGATTGTGTGTGCTATGCACAAGGAGTCGTTTTAGGAGAACCAGCTTTTTATCTTCTTCCAGAGACTGGTTTTCTTCACCTCTTCCACTTGTTGTCCGATGAATTCGCCAGCCTTGTCGGCCTGTTCTTTTACGGCTTTTTGTGCTTGTTGCACTGTTTCGTTGTTCTTGATGTCCTCGATGGTCTCGTTGACCTTCTCTTTTGCGGCCTTCACCGTTTCGTTGTTGTTGATATCTTCGATGACATCATTAACCTTTTCGCGTGCTGCCTTGACCTTTTCGTTGTTGTTAAAGTCGTCGATAGCATCGTTCACTTTGTCTTTTACATCGTCGAAGGTCTCGCGAGCGGCCTTTGCTGCCTCCCCGCTTTTCACGTCATCGATGAAACCTTCCACCTTTTCGCGGGCGGCTTTTACGGTTTCATTGTTCTTCACATCCTCCATGAAGTCATCCACTTTCTCTTTGGCGGCCTTCACGTTTTCGTTGTTTTTGATTTTCTCGGCTATTTCTTCAGCTTTTTCCTGCACGCTGTCGGCGGCCTCAGAGAGTTTCTCTTTGGCGGTGTCGAGGGTGTCTTTGGCGGCCTCTTGTGCCTTGTCGGCGGTGTCGGCGGCGGCGTCTTTCACTTCCTCAGCCACGTTTTCGGCGGCGTTTTCCATTGTTTCCTCCACGGTGCCCACATCTTCGAGCACTTCCTCGGCGGCATTCTCAATGGGTTCTTCGTTCACGAAGCCCTTGTTGTCATCGGGATTCATCATAGTTGTTTCTGTTTTATATGTTTGTGCCTACACCCTTTAGAGCGGTTCGGCTGTTCTTTCCATTATGGCAACAAATGTAATAAAATATCCGTTTCAGTCCAAATTATCAATGGGAAAAAAGTCGATTTGGTTCACATTATTTATATAGAAGGGCGTTTTTTTGTATGAAAAAGAGATTTTTTTGCATATTTTTTTGATTATCAGTGATGATTGCCGATTTTTTATTATTTTTGCATTTAAAATCTGACTCTCATGAAAAGAAACCTTATATCCCTGCTTTTGAGCGCCTTTTTCACTGCTTTTTTGGTCGCGTGTGAGAAACCGTTAGTGAATGGCGACGATGTTGTGCCGGAGGAAGAAACGGACGGTGTGCATCTGACATTGAATGTGTCGGCCTTCGAACAGCTGTCGTTCGACGACTATGAGGCGACGACGCGCGCGGGGAAAAGCATTGCAGAGGTGTGCACGCGCATCAACTGTGCCGTGTTTCAGGGTGACGACAAGGTGAAAACGGTCAATCAGACGTCGGATGATAGTCAGTTTGGGAGCATCGATTTGTGGCTCGAAGCGGGCGACTATCGCATCGTTTTGATTGCGCATAGCGGTACGGCGAACGCCACGATTAGTAAGCCTGAGGAGGTAAAATTTCCTAACAATAAGGTGACTGATACCTTCTGCTGGTATAAGGAAGTGACGGTGAGCAGCGACTATGCCTACACTGCAGAGCTGAAGCGCGTTGTAGCGATGTTTCGTTTGGCCACAAAAGACAATGTTCCGAGCACTGTTCAGCAGATGAAATTTTATTACACGGGCGGCAGCAGTACGCTCAATGCCGTGGAGGGCGTGGGTTGTGTCAATTCGCGACAAACGGAGTTGCGCAGCGTGACGTCCGACATGATCGGCCAACCGGGTGTTTTCGACGTTTATACTTTTCCGCATGACGAAGAAGATGAGCTGAAAATGACCGTCACAGCATTGGGCAGTGGCGACGCGGAGGTGTGTCAGAAGGTGTTTGAAAAAGTGCCCGTGCGCCGCAATTATATCACAAAATACAACGGCTATTTCTTCGGAGAAGGATCCGAAGAGGGTGAAGGTACGGGCCTGAAAGTTTCGTTTGACGAGAAATGGGGCGAAGTAGAATATAGTTTTTGATATCATACAAGCACTAATATAGGCTACGCCTCGGAAATAAAAACAAAAAAAATGCTTTTTTGTTTTGTATTTCTCTCGCCTTTTATTACTTTGCGGCAAGCGCGAAAATAGGCTGCGGCTCGGAAATAAAAACAAAAAAATGCTTTTTTGTTTTGTATTTCTCTCGCCTTGCACTATCTTTGCAGTGTATGGGAAAAAACGTGAATTGGCAAGACGAATTCTGGTTGATTTTGTTGCAACTCTATCAGAAGAAGCCCGTCGGAATGAAGCCGCTCTATTCTAAGTCGCTCATCAACTTGAGCCTTGAGCTGCACATTCCGCCGCAGGAAATCTACGACCGCATGTTTCAACTCCGAAACATGAGTACGCCTTTCCTCAAACGGCTGTGGGACACCTACGGCAACAATCCACGTAAACTCAACCGCGACGTGAAGCAAATCAAACAGAACTGGGGTTTTGGAAGTGGCGGATCATTTTATGAAGGCATAGAAACCAACGAGACATTCGAAAAAGATTTCAAGCCCCTTCCGCAGGATGAACGCCTCACGCCGATGATGCTCATCATGATTCTCGACCTCTATTTCCGCCTCGTACCGCAAACGATGGTGACCGAGACGCCCGAAGTGGGGGAGCTGTCGAAGCTGATAGGCATCCCGGATACACTGACTGTGGAGGTGATGGAGGTGTTTCAGCTCTTCGATCCGTTCCTGCAGCGCGAAGATTTTTCCATCACCCCATTGCTCATTCCTTGTCAACAAATATGGCAGCGCTATGCCAATGGCAGTCCACAAGAACTGGCTGCCATCGCTGCCCAAATGAAAGAATATTTTAAATAGAAACACGTGGAGCAGAAACTCATACAATCTCAAACGCAGACTTTGCAGCAAACGCAGCGCCTCTCGGCACAACAGATGCTGCAAGTGAAACTGTTGGAGATGCCCTTGGCAGAGCTTGAACAGAGCGTTAAAGATGAACTGAACGACAATCCTGCGCTCGAAAAATCGATGACCGACGACCCCACCGCTGCCAACGACGACCAAGACATCCACGACAACGAGAGTTTTGAGCAGCAGCAAGAGCGCGAAGAACGCGAAGAAGCACTCGACAACGCCCTGCAGAACATAGGACGCGACGACGAGATGCCAGTGGCCTACGGACAAAATAATTCGCAAAACGCTGACTATGAGGAGATTGTTTATGGTGACACCACGTCGTTTTATGACAAGCTGAAAGAGCAAGTGGGCGAAGAAGAGCTCACCGACGAGGAGCAAGACGTGATGGAATATCTGATTGGTTCGCTCGACGACGACGGCTATCTGCGCAAATCTGCCGACACCATTCAAGACGAATTGGCCATCTATCACAACATCGATGTTTCAGAAGAAAAGATACATCAGCTCATACAACTGCTGCAGTCTTTCGACCCCGCGGGCATCGGTGCCTGCTCACTGCAGGAATGTCTGCGACTCCAAATTGAGCGCCGACCCGACGGTTGGTTGCGAGAGAAAATGATGGAGGTGGTGAACAACTGCTTCGATGAGTTCACTAAAAAACATTGGGACAGGATAAAAGACGCGCTGCATCTGTCTGATAGCGAGGCAGATACGGTGAGAAAAGAACTTCAGCACCTCAATCCGAAACCGGGATCGTCGCTCGGCGAGACGCAGGGAATCAGCACCCAGCAAATCACACCCGATTTCATTATCGACACGAACGACGACGGCAGCATACAGCTATCACTGAACCAAGGCGACGTGCCCGCGCTCACCATCTCGCCATCGTTTGCCGATATGCTCGACACCTACAAAAACAACAAGCGCAATATGAATCGCAATGAGAAGGAGGCACTGCTCTATGCCAAGGAGAAAGTGGAAAAGGCACAGGGTTTCATCACCGCCATCGAGCAGCGTCGCAACACCCTTCTCGTCACCATGCGCGCCATCATCGACTGGCAAAAAGATTTTTTCCGCGATGGCAACGAGGCCGATATCAAACCCATGCGACTGGAGGACATTGCCAACATCACGCATCTCGACCGCTCGACCATCTCACGCGTGTGCACCATTAAATATGCCCAAACGCGTTGGGGAACGTTTCCGCTGCGCCACTTCTTTAGCGACGAATACGTCACCGACAGCGGAGAAAAGATGTCAACGCGCAAGATCAAGATCGCACTGAAGGAGATCATCGACAAAGAAGACAAGAAGAAACCCCTGAGCGACGAGGCACTGGCCACTGAACTGAAGAAGAAAGGTTTTCCCGTGGCACGTCGCACCGTGGCTAAATATAGAGAACAACTGGGATTTCCTGTGGCAAGACTGAGAAAATAAGACTGCAATGAAGAACAAATATCTGATATGGTCGGCACGGGCTCTGAGCATCATCTTCACCCCGTTTTATCTTCCGCTGGTGGGCGTCGTGGCGCTCTTCTTGTTCAGCTATCTGAAAATGATGCCGTGGCAATATCAGCTTCTGGTGATCATCATTGTCTATCTGTTCACCATCTTGCTCCCCACGTTCCTCATTCGGCTATATCGCAACATGCGCGGATGGACGCGTCGCGAACTGAGTTGGCGTGATCGCCGTGGCGTACCCTATCTTATTTCCATCGGCTGTTATTTCGCTTGCTGTTATATTCTCTATGCTGTTCGCGCGGCGCGGCTGGTGGAAGAGGTCGTCATCGTGGCGGGCGCCATACAATTGGTGTGCGCTTTTCTGAATGTGTTTTGGAAAGTTTCCATCCATTCTGCGGCCATTGGGGGCATCACAGGGTCGCTCGTGGCCTTTGCCTTCATCTTTTCCTTCAACCCAGTGTGGTGGCTTTGCCTGCTGCTCATCATCTCGGGATTGGTGGGAACGAGCCGCATGATTCTCCGACAGCATCGACTCAACGAGGTGCTTTTCGGTTTCCTTATAGGCTTTGTTATAGCCTTCTTCATCATCATATAGAACTATCATCTTTTTACATATAAAACATTATCAATCAAACATATATGAAACCAATCGTAAGCATTATCAT
>Ga0065709_1029530_pt1 | contig 17962 bp, 22 predicted proteins | sample Hoacrofraction14_2_FD_59096 | JGI IMG/M metagenome (GOLD analysis project Ga0065709, IMG submission 59096) | Hoatzin crop microbial communities from Cojedes, Venezuela, sample from fiber fraction 14 v1 | ecosystem: Host-associated > Birds > Digestive system > Esophagus > Crop | place: Venezuela...
CGACTCCATGGGCACGCTGCAGCGGCTGATCTTCTCCTTCGCGGATACGGATGAGATTTTCGCGGTCGCATCCGCGCAGCCGGGGAAGGTCGGCAAGAAATATCTTTACGGCCTCATGCTGACCCCGTGGATCGGGTGGACGCTGGGCACGCTGCTCGGCGGTGTCGCGGGAACGCTCCTGCCCGACTTTGTGCGGTCGGCGCTGGGCATCGCGATTTACGGCATGTTCCTCGCGATCATTCTGCCCCCGGCGCGGGAAAAGCAGTCCGCGCGGTTTGTGGTATTGCTTGCGGTGGCGCTGAGTCTCTTGTTCCGGTATGTGCCGGGGCTGAATCAGGTGTCGTCCGGGTTTGCGATCATCATTTGCGCAGTCGTGGCGGCGGCGGCCGGCGCGGCCCTCTATCCGGAGGATAGCGGAAAGGAGGGCGCGGCATGAGCTGGACTGATTTCTGGCCGTACCTGATCGTGATGGCGGTTGTGACCTACCTGATTCGGATGTTGCCGCTGACGGCGTTCCGGCGTCCGATCCGGAGTCGCTTCGCGCAGTCGTTCCTGACCTACATTCCTTACGCGGTGCTGGGCGCGATGACCTTCCCGGATGTGATGTATTCCACCGGGGATCTGCGGACGGCCGCGGTCGGCGTGATCGTGGCGGTGATTCTGGCGTGGCGGGGCAAGGGTCTGGTCACGGTGGCGATTGCCGCGTGCGTGGCGGTGGCATTGGCGCAGGCGGCGCTTCTGCTGATTTGAGGCGGAAGAAAACCAAAAGGAAAAAGCCGGGAAGTCTTGCAAAGAGCGGGTTTCCTGTGTATAATGGCGATTACAAACGGGATAAGGAGTGCGTTCCATATGGGCTTGAAGGACTACTGCTTCGACGGGAAAAAAGAATTAAAACTCAAGGACATGCCGACCGACGCCGGGGAATACAAAGTGCAAAAGAGCGATCTCGTGGCGCGGACGGCAACCAACATGGCCGAGGCGGCCGTGCTGCAGGAAAAAATGTATGCCTCCAAGCAGGAAGGCCTTGTGTTTGCCCTGCAGGCGAGGGATGCCGCCGGGAAGGACAGCCTGATCAAAAAGGTGTTTTCCCAGCTGAATCCCGCGGCCCTGAAGATCACCTCCTTCAAGGTGCCGAATAAGACGGACCTCGCGCATGATTATATGTGGCGGATTAACCGCGCCATGCCGGAGCGGGGGACCATCGGGGTGTTCAACCGCAGCCATTATGAGGACGTCATCGTCGTTCAGGTGCATCAGATGCAGAAAGATTATATCCTGACGGACCGGTGCAAGACGGATGATTTCTTTGAGCGCCGTTATGTTCAGCTGAACAACTGGGAGAATTATCTCTGGGAAAACGGTTATCGCATGGTGAAGATTTTCCTGAATGTTTCCAAGGATGAGCAGAAGCGCCGCTTCATGGATCGTATGGAACTGCCGGAGAAGCACTGGAAGCTGTCCGTGGCGGACATGAAGGAGCGCGCCCTGTGGGACGAGTATGAGAAGGTCTTTGAGGACTGCATCAACGCCACCGCGACCGAGCATGCCCCGTGGTATGTGCTGCCGGCGGACAATAAGTGGTACACCCGTTACCTGATGAGCGAAATCATCCTGCAGACTCTGAAGGACATGGATCCGCAGTTCCCGCCGCTGGACGCGGAGGAAGCCGCGAAGATCCCGGCCGCCATGCAGGAGCTGGAAAACGAGTAAGAAAGGAAACGCGGATGATTTACGAAAAGAAGGAAATTCCGGTCGGGGATCTTGGGTCGGTTGTGTTGACCGCATACTGTGCCGACCTGAATGAGGAGATTGATCCCCTGCGCCGCCGGCCGGCGGCGGTGATCTGCCCGGGCGGCGGATACGCGTACCGCTCCTTCCGGGAGGCGGAGCCGATCGCGCTGCAGATGATCGCCCGCGGAATCAATGCCTTCATCGTGGATTATCATGTGGCGCCGGACCGCTACCCCCGTCCGCAGCAGGACGCGGCGGCGGCCATGGCCTATGTGCGCGCGCACGCGGAGGAATACCGGATTGACCCGCGCCGGGTCGCCCTGATGGGCTTTTCCGCCGGCGGGCATCTGGCGGCGAGCCTGGGCGTGCTGGGGGAGAAGGATGAGATTTTTTCGCCCCTGAACCTGACCTGGGAGAAAGTCCGGCCGGATTTGCTGGTGCTCTGCTATCCCGTGATCACGGGTGGCGTGTACGCGCACCGCGGAAGCTTTGAGAACCTGACCGGGGAGACGGATCTTGCAAAGCACGACGCGCTTTCTCTGGAGAAATATGTATCTGCCTGCACGCCGGAAACCTTTATCTGGCACACCTGGGCGGACGGCGCCGTGCCGGTGCAAAACAGTTTGCTCTTCGCGTCCGCTTTGGCGGAAAACCATGTGCGCACGGAACTGCATATTTATCCGGACGGCGGGCATGGCCTGTCCCTGGGCACGAAGGAAACCGCCCGCGGTCCCGAGCAGATTCAGGAAGAAGTGACGGAGTGGGTGGATCTGGCGGCCCGCTTTATCAAAGGAAAAGAATGATCTTTCCGCCCTCCCGGTTCGGGAGGGCGAATTGTGTTTCACGGGAGGGCGTGAATGAATATACAGATTTTCGGCACGAAGAAAAGCCAGGACACCCGGAAAGCGGAGCGCTTTTTCAAGGAGCGCGGTATCAAATTCCAGTCGATCGACATGAAGGAAAAGGGCCTGTCCAAGCGCGAGTTTGAAAGCGTGGTCCGCGCGGTCGGCGGGCTGGACAATCTGATTGACCCGGACTGCAAGGATCAGGAAACGCTGACTTTGGTCCGGTATCTGGCGGACGAGCAGCGCGCGGAAAAGGCGTTTGAGAATCAGGGCGTTTTGAAACTGCCTATTGTGCGCAACGGGCAGCAGGCGACCGTCGGGTACCAGCCGGATGTCTGGAAGAAATGGGAATGAAAATCGGGAGGAAGAATCATGGATTATAATCAGATGAGTCTGGAGCTCTGCGAGCAAAACCGCGGGAAATTGGAGGTCACGCCGAAGGCGAAGGTCACGAACCGGGACGAGCTGTCCACGGCGTACACCCCCGGTGTGGCGGAGCCCTGCCGGAAGATTGCCGCGAACCCGGATGATGTGTATAAGTATACGATCCGCAGCCATACGGTGGCCGTCGTGTCGGACGGCACGGCGGTGCTGGGCCTCGGAGATATCGGCCCGAAGGCCGCGATGCCGGTCATGGAAGGCAAGGCGGTGCTGTTCAAAACCTTCGGCGGCGTGGACGCGTTCCCGATCTGTCTGGATACGAAGGACACGGAGGAAATTATCCGCACCGTGAAGTATCTCGCGCCGACGTTCGGCGGCATCAATCTGGAGGATATTTCCGCGCCCCGGTGCTTTGAAATCGAGCGCCGGCTGAAGGAAGAACTGGATATTCCGGTTTTCCATGATGATCAGCACGGCACGGCGATTGTCGTGACCGCGGGGATGATCAACGCCCTGAAGGTGGTCGGCAAGGAGTGGAAGGACACGCGCATCGTGATCAACGGCGCGGGCAGCGCGGGTATTTCGATCTGCAAGTTGCTGATGCAGATGGGTCCGAAGGATATCGTGCTCGTGGACCGGCAGGGCGCGCTTTGCCCGGGCGAGGAATGGATGAATCCCGCGCAGGCGGAGATGGCGGAGGTGACGAACCGTGATCGTCAGCGCGGGCCGCTCACGGAAATCATCCGGGACAAGGACGCGTTCATTGGCGTCAGTGCGCCGAAGATCGTGACTGCGGAGATGATTTCCACCATGGCGCGGGACCCGGTCGTGTTCGCGATGGCGAACCCGACCCCGGAAATCATGCCGGAGGAAGCGAAGGCCGGCGGCGCGCGGGTGGTCGCGACCGGAAGAAGCGATTATCCGAACCAGATCAACAACGTGCTGGTTTTCCCGGGCATTTTCCGCGGCGCCCTGATGGTCGGCGCGCGGCAGATTGTGGAGGAAATGAAACTGGCGGCGGCACGGGCAATCGCGAGCCTGTGTGATGACAGTGAACTGAACGAAGAATACATTATTCCCGGCGCCTTTGACGAGCGCGTGGCAAAGGTTGTGGCGGAGCAGGTCGCGCGCGTGGCGGAGGAAATGGGCATTGCCCGGAACCCGGGCAACCGGGAGTTCTGACGGACCGGAGGCGGAGCATGGATTTTACCAGATCGGCGGCGGTGGTCGTACCGCTGTGCGTGTATATCGCGCTGGGCGTGCTGGCGAACAAAATCCACTGGCTGGATGAGGACACCGGCGCGAAGATGAACAGTTTCATCTTCAAGGCCCTTTTTCCGCTGCTGATGTTCAACAACATGATCAGCGCGGGGGATACGCTGAAAAGCGGCGGCGCCATGCGTCTGCCGCTGTTTCTCGTGGTCTGCTCGTCCGTGCTGCTGGTGATTTATCTGCTGGTGGTTCCGCTGTTTCTCAAGGACAAAAAACAGCAGGGCGCCTTTATTCAGGGCGTGTTCCGCGGAAACACGGTGCTCTTTGCCCTGCCCGTGGTGGAAACGCTGACGAACGGCGCGGCCCGAACGCTCGCGTCGATTTGCATTGCCGTGCTGGTGCCATTTTATAACATTACCTGCGTTGTGATTCTGCAAATGAAGCGCGGCGGCAAGGTGGAGTGGAAAAATGTGCTGATGGGGATCATTACCAATCCGCTGATTCTCGGCGCGGTGGCGGGGATTCTCTTCGTGCTCTCCGGGCTGAAACTGCCGGACATGCTGATGACGCCGCTTCAGACGCTGGCGGCATGCGTGACGCCGATGTCGCTGGTCATTCTCGGCGCGCGGCTGAAAATGAGCGGGCTGAAAAAGGACGCGGGCATTCTGACCGCGGCGTGTATTGTGAAACTGGTGCTGACGCCGATCATCATGATGACCGCGGCGGTGTTGCTCGGCATCAAAGGCGACGCGTTCGCGGTGGTGCTGGCGGTGTCCAGCGTGCCGCCCGCCGTGTCCTCCTACACCATGGCGGAAAAGATGGGCTCGGACGGGTCGCTGGCGGGGGAGATCGTCGCGGTCTGCACGGTGGTGTCCATGTTCACGGTCTTTGCCGTGGTGTCGATTTGCACCGGGCTCGGGCTGATTGTGTAAGTTTTTCTCCGGCGGAAATTTCCGCTGGAGATTTTTTCTTGAAAAATTTTTTGAAACACCCAACCGTTTGATGTTCCAGCGCGTCTAATGGATGTGATCGATCAAAATACCCCTTAAGAGGTAAACGGAATGATGGACGAAAGAAGTTTTACGGAGGCGCTTTTGCAAAGCGAACCCATGCTTTACCGGATTGCCTGTCCGCTGCTGCGGCAGGAGGAGGACCGGAAGGACGCGCTGCAGGAAACGGCGCTGAGGGCGTGGCAAAGCCGGGGCAAACTGCGGGAGGAAAAGTATTTCAAGACATGGATTACGCGGATTTTGATTAATGTCTGCCACTCCATCCGGCGAAAAAACGCGAAGTACGTGCCCGCGGACAATCTCCCGGAAAGACCGGCCCCGCCGGAGCGGGATTCAGAGCTCCGGGTCATGCTGGAGGCGCTGCCGGAAAAGAACCGGGAAGCGCTGGTGCTCTATTATCTGGAAGGAATGTCCGTGAAGGAAATCGCCGCGGTGCTCCGTGTGCCCGCCGGAACTGTGAAGTACCGGCTGCATCAGGCGCGGAAAGCGCTTCAGGTGGAACTTGACGAAAAGGAGGTGCGCGTATGAAGGAAAGTGAACTGAGAAGCCGTCTGGAATCCATGGCCGGTGAAATGCCGGAGGAGACGCATCGCGCTTTTCTGACTGCCGCAGCTCCGGCAAAGGAGGAAGTTATTGTGAAAAAGAAAATGTCCACGGGGCTGGTGATCGCGATCGCGCTGATCAGCGTCGCGCTGGTGGCGCTCGCGGCCAGCGGAATCTTCGACCTGTCATGGTATTATGATAACCGCTATACCGCCTACAAGGACGATGATCCGGAGACCTATGAAGCTCTGATGAAGAATAATCAGGAAAACGTGTCCGTGGAGATCAGTGAAAACAGCCTGCTCGATGTGGTGGCGCAAAATGTTTCTTATTCGGACAAGGTGGTGACGGTCCACCTGAAGTTCAACGCGAAGGATCCCGAAAAGTATGATCTGTACGGCATGGAAGCGCTCGACGTGGATGGCTCGTACATGGGTCCGGACGGCCCGGTGGAGCCGGACAGCGAGGAGCGTCTGGACCACTGGCTCTGGCGCAGCGACGAGGATGAGCCGAGGGAGGTTTCTCTGTATGGTCCGCCCGCGGAGATCATGCAGGATCCGTCCAAGCAGTTGCTTCTGGTGGAATACAAGGGATATGGGGACGAAACCCGGGCGCTCGCCGGCCGGTATCTGTCGTATGACTATTATCGGTTGTCGGATGGCTCCTGCGTGTATGTGCTGGAATTTGTGTATGATGAGGATGAGGTGCCTCAGGCGCAGGAGACACAGACGGCTCCGGTGACATTCAATTTCCGGATGGTGGAATATACGGAAGGGATGGACGACAAGGAACTGTATACCGGCGGCGAAAACTTTACCGTGACGGTGGATCTTACGGTTCCGAAAATCTGATGGTTTTCATGGCGCCGCGCGCGGAAAATCCGCACGCGGCGTTTTTTCTTTTCAAGGGCGCCGGAATGTGATAAAAATTTATCTGAGAGGCGTGTGACAAAATGCGGTTCTGCCGCATCTAACAGATGTAACGTTACAAAAGAGGTGATGCCTGTGGACAGGGAACGGTTTATCCGGGAGGTTGAAGACGCGAGCGGCATGATGTACCGCGTGGCGTATTCGATTCTCAGGAACGATCAGGATTGTCAGGACGCCATGCAGGAAACGGCGCTGAAAGCGTGGGAAAACCGGAATCAATTGCGTGATGAGGACCGGTTCCGGACATGGATGACGCGAATTTTGATTAATGTCTGTTACGCGATCGCGCGAAAAAGAAAAAGATTCGTACCTTTGGAAAGTGTGCCGGAAAGAGTAAGCAAAGCGCCGGACCCGACGCTGGCCGTCGCGCTGGAGGCGCTGCCGGAAAAGCTGCGCGTGCCGCTGGTACTGAACTGCGCGGAAGGCATGACCTATCGGGAAATCGCGGAAGTATTGAAACTGCCCATGGCGACGGTTCGCGGACGGATTGCCCGGGCAAAAGAAACCATGAGAAAGGAGTTGGGCGAGGATGAAGTATGATATGGATCATCTGGACCTGAAAAGCGCGTTCCCGGCGGAGCCGGAAGCCTGCCATGAAGCGCTGATGAATGCCGCCCGCTCCGTGCGGGAGGAGAAATCCAAAGTGAAAAGATTTTCTGTCAGAACCGCGCTGATTGCAGCGTTGATTATTGTCGCGACGGTCGCGGTGGCGGTCGCGGCCGGTCAGTACTTCGGATGGTCGGATTACATGCGGGATCATTTCGGGGTGAATGTGCCGGAGGATGCGGTCACGGCTATGCAGCAGGATGACAGCATGAGCTGGGAGGTTGGTCCGCTGATCTTCACGGTGAAGGAATTGATCTCGGACGGACGCTGTGCTCACGCGAGCGTGGAAATCCGGACGACGGACGGCAGTCAGGCTCTGCTGACGGATTACGCCTATGACGCCGTGGGTGCCGCCGGGGAAGAGATGAAAGCCTGGGCCCAAAAGATGGGGCTTTCGAGCGCGAGTATCAATTGGGTTCAAGCGGCGAAGGAACTGAATTTGCCGTTGTATGAAGTACGCGCCATTCTCGAGGAAGACCCGGAAGTGAGCGGCGGTGAATCAATGGAAGACCTGATGCGCAACGAAGACGGAAGCATCACCTATTTCAGCATGCCGCTGCTCGATTACGAAAAAGCAAAGGATGGTTTCACCGCGAATTTCTACCTGCGCGCGGCGGAAATTGATCCGGAAGGCGGGGAAGAAAAATCGCCGGACAAAATGCGGACGGATTCTTTTAAAGTTGAAGTTCAGCCGATGATTGAGGAAGCGGTTTACCTGCCGGAAGGAAACGAGATCGTTCTGATGGGTGAAGAAAATGAAAACGTGGCCTTTACCGTGCTGCGCGTTGAAATGGAACGGTATGTGACAGGCGTGTACGCGACGGTGGTCTGCACGATTCAGGACGGCGTATACAAGGACGCGGACGAATGGCTTGAGGAAGGCGGGGAGATTCCCGGCCGCCTGAGCACCGAGGACGGAACGGACATTCCGGACGGCATGAGCCTGAGCTGGAGAGACAATATGGACAACTGGCCGGAGATTTCCGAGGAAATGAGCCTCAGTCTGGAATCCCTGCCGGATGTCGTTGTGTTGAACGATCAGGTGAAATTGAGAAAACAGTAAACATAGCACAGGGGGCGGACCAAGCCGGTCCGCCCCCTGTGTTTTTATGTCAGCAGAAGAAACGAATATCTCCAAATGTTTCTTTCCAAAGTGAGATAATTTCATCACTTCTGGCAGCAACAATTTCCATTATAATTCTTAACTGCCGTGATGGAATCTGGGAGTGATTATGGCACAACAAGCATTTGCCGGTACTGGTTATCCATATTTTTGTTGCATTAGCGGAAGGTTTTCCTTCGGCAATGTGTACATGAATCGGTTCCAGCGGATTATTTTCATTGATCCAGAAATAAACAATATACCCGCCGATTTTAAAAATTTGCGGCATGTTCAAATCCTCCATCTCTGGCCAATTCAAATATCACATGTGCGACGCTTTTGATTAACTTTTCGTATTGCATAATTTCAGCCTGTGAAAAGCCCTGAATGTTCTGCCAACTATAATCAGGTAACCAGCAAGTTGCAGATTGGAATCCGCCTTCAATCGGCTTTTCAATGCAGACTTTGACCTGTTCTTTACCATCTTTCATGATAGATTCAGAGTGAACAATTTCCGTTTCATCATCCAACGTCATAAATGGATACAACATTGCAGTCACCTCTTAAAGCGTTTGCTACACAGCTAATTCATTTACAGTATAACATAGTTCTGTTTTTCTGTCATTTGAAACCCTTCAAATTTACAAACCCTCTGATGACGGGGTGTCCCGAACAAATCATCAGGAGGGTCATATCATGGCAGAAGTTCATATTCATCTGGCGGAAAATATTCGGTTTGCGCGGCAGAACGCCGGGGAAACGCAATGGGATCTGGCGGAGGTTTGCGGGGTCAGTCCGACCGCGATTGCCAACTATGAATCCGGCTTGCGCCAGCCGGATTTGGTCACGCTTGCACGAATCGCGGAGCACTATCATTTGACGCTGGACGCGTTGGTGCTGGGGAAACTTCACAAATCGTGAACGCAGGCAAAAATCGGGCATGATAGAATGAATCCGACGAAACCGGAGAAAGGAAATATCAGCTTTCCGGGGCAAAATACCGGACGGGGGATTTGAAAAGGCGTCATGGAGGAGATGGAGGTTTGTCTGGCGGACAACCTGCGTGGAATCCGGCTGCGTGCCGGCGAAACGCAATGGGAACTCGCCGAAGTTTGCGGGGTCAGCCCCACCGCCATCTCCAATTATGAGCACGGGAATCGTCAGCCGGATCTGGAAACATTGGTTCGCATCGCCCGGCATTATCATGTGACTTTGGATGAACTGGTATTTAAAAGTTAACGGTAATATGGAGGAAGGAAAATGAAAAAAGTATATTGTTTTGTGCTGGTGATTATGATGATGTTCGCCGGAATGATTTTTGCGAACGCCGAAGAAAGTGTTGTGGTGATTAAATCGCTTCGCTTTGTTCAAAATCAGGTGAAGATCAACATTGGGGATGAAGCGTTGAAACTGGAAGTAACCATTCAACCGGAAAACGCAACGAATCAGGATTTGGTTTGGACGTCGGACGATGAAACCGTGGTTCAGGTGGATGATCAGGGCGCAGTTACGGGAGTCAAGGCCGGGAAAACGGTTGTGCGCGTAACTACAAATGATCCGAATTTGACGCGCCAGTTCACGGCTCAATGTACAGTAACGGTTTCGCAACCGGTTACTTCTATCACAACAGATTTGACGGAAATTACGCTTGCCAAGGGTGCACAGCAGAAAATTGCAGCAACTATATTACCGGAGGACGCATCCAATCGGCAACTGAAATGGACCAGCGCGGATAATCAAGTTGCTAGGGCCAATGCAAACGGATCTGTATCCGGGGTAAATGTCGGAGAAACGGAAGTGACTTGTGAAGCGTCAGATGGCAGTGGCGTGATTGCAACAATCAAAGTGCGTGTGTATCAACCGGTAATGAGCATGCAAGTCAAGCCGACCACTTTGAATGCATACGTTGGAAAGCAATCTGAAGCGATTGCTGTAACGATTAAGCCGGATAATGCGGAAAATCAAAAAGTAATTTGGTCTTCTTCCGATGAAAGTATTGCGACCGTGGATGAAAATGGTGTGGTGACCGGCGCTTCGGCCGGTACGGCGAAGATCACGGCAACAAGTACAGATCCTGTTGCCGGGCAAGCCAAACCGAAAGCCGCAACATGTACGGTGAAGGTGACTCAAGCGGTTGAAAAAATAGAGTTGACGGTGGATGAATCGAAAACTTCAGGAAAGAAATTAGCTTTGGTCGCAATGGTTTATCCGGAAAACGCAACCAATCAGAAGTTGAAATGGACATGCTCCGATCAGAAAATTGCAACAGTCAGCAACGGAATGGTAAAAGCCAAAAAGGGCGGGTATGTATATGTAATGGCTGAAGCCACCGACGGTAGCGGCGTGGTTTGTACTTGCAAAATTTATTGTGAAAGCTGGTCTACCGGTATTTATATCAACGGACGCAGGCTTGCCGGCGGAAGCGGTATCACACCAAAGCTGGAAGAAGGTTCGGTGACGGACAAGACGATTGATGAATTGCTTGCGGAGGAAGAAGAAACCAAAGCAGACGAATAATAAACAGTAATCCCCCTGAGATAGTTGTTAATCTCAGGGGGATTTTTGCCAATATTATGTAGCGTATTTTATCCCAGCGCGATCGGCTGATACAGAATGCGGAAGGTCGGCAGGGCCGGCAGGGTGACATATTCATTGAGCAGATCATCGCCGGCCGGGTGGTTCAGGCCGTCCTGCGGCGGGGCGAAGAGCCGGACCTTCAGGTCGCCCGAGGCGCGAACCTTGCCTTCGAAGAAAGCGCCCATCAGATCGATTGTGTCCGCGCCGGGGGCTTTGTGGAACCACTTGCCGCCCAGTTCGATCATCAGGTTCATGGCCTTCAGCTCGGGCGTTTCGAACTTCGCTTCCAGGAAGACGGGGTCGCTGTCCAGATGGAGCTGGATTTCCACGCCTTCCGCGTCATCGGACCCGGTCCAGCGAAGCGCTGCCGGCAGGGAAGTTTCCCCGTCTTTCACAATCGCGGGGGAGAAGAACGGGTCGGAGATGATCTCCTTGAAGGTCTTCATCAGCGGCTGCTCAATGCCGGCGCTTTCGTCGCCCGGCACCTGCGCCTCGAGGCCCAGATGGCATTCATCCCGGAACTGGTACAGGCAGAACCCGGTCAGCCAGGGGTCTTTTTCCTCGCGGATCATGTCCGTAAAGGAGCGGACGATTTCCGCCTGCTCATAGGGACCGACGACCAGCGCGTCGGCGTTGAGCTCGGAGAGAATCATCTTTTTCTTTTTGCCGCAGATCAGGTTGTATCTCGCGGCGCTTTTTTTGCACAGCCGGTAAATCTGCGCCGGATCATACCGGGCAAACGCGCGGCCTTCCGTCATGTCCATGTCATAGGGCCAGCCCCAGTGCAGCGCCAGATACCGGTCCACGGACACGATGTCCGCCGCCTGAATGGCGGGGATAAAATCGTCTTCCCGCTCCATCTTTTCCGTATCTTCGGATTTGTATCCGTCCAGACAGATGACGGTTTCCACGTTCGACGCTTCCTCGTGCACGATTTTCGTGAATTCCGCGAAGAATTCCGCCACACGCGCGTAAGACGCACGCTTGTTGAAGGAGAACCAGTTCCCGGTCGCCTCGTGGTTGATCCGCAGGGTCATCCGGCCGAAGGGGCGAAGCTCCGCGGCGAAGGCGCGCATGTATTCCTCCGGCAGGAAGGGATCCACCGTCACCGTCAGGCAAACATCCTGGCCGTGCATGCGGACATCACGCATGATGTCATACGGCTCACCCTTCGGGTCCCCGCCAAGGCCGCGCATGTACGGGAAATAATCGTCATACGGATATCCCCAGGCGGAATCCAAATCTTTGGTCATTTCCGGGAACGCGTCCCGCGCACGCAGGGGCCAGCCTTTGTCCAGAGGATAGTAAGAATACATCAGGGTCACCGCGTGCATCGGGCGCCCGAGCTTTTCGAGCATGTAGCCGGGGGTCACATACGGGCCGCGCTCGCTGCCGTCACCGATGTCCACATGGCATTTCGCCGGGGTCAGCCGCACTTTTTGAACTTTGTCCGCCATCGGAAAATTCTCCTTTGTTTTCAGGTCGGCCGGCTTTCGCCGCGCCGTATGGGGATATTTTACGGGTTCTGCACCAAAAGTCAACGAAGAAAAACGATCCTTCCTTTTTTCTTTACAATCCGGGAAAACCATGTATAATAAGGATATCCGCGTGATTGCCCCGCGCCGGGAGCGAAGGCACCGGACGCAGGTGGGCGGCGGAAATCTTTTTTCGACGGGCATCCCTGAGGCGAGCCCGAACGGAGGTAAATATGACCCGGAAGCAAAACAGTGAAAGACTGCGGTATCTGTGTTTACTGGCGCTGTTCATCGCGATCGAGCTGATGATGAAGCTGACCGGCCTCGGGAGCGTTCCCGTGGGGCCGTTGGTCATGTCTTTTCTGACAGTCCCGATTGCGGTCGGCGCTATTTTATTAGGCCCGGGCGCGGGTGCCGTGCTGGGCGCGGTGTTCGGGCTGGCGAGCCTGTATGACGCGATCACCGGCGCGTCCGTGATGACGCACGCGTTTTTTGAAATCAGCCCCTTCCACACGGTCGTGCTCTGTGTCGGCACGCGCACGCTGATGGGCGCCTGCGTGGGCTGGATTTATCAGGCGCTGTCCAAGCGGGACAGCAAGCATGTGATTTCCTATTTTATCGCGTCGCTGTGCGCGGCGCTGTTGAACACGCTGTTCTTCATGGGATACATCGTGCTTGTGTTCTACCACTGCGATTTTGTGCAGAATCTGGTGGTTTCCAAGGGCGCGCTGAACCCGATTCATTTTGTGATTCTGCTCGTCGGTGTGCAGGGCGCGATTGAGGCCGTTGCCTGCACGATTGTCGGCGGTGGCGTGGCCAAGGGCGTGGATACGGCCCTGAAGGCGGGCAAGCGGAAACGGTAATAAAATCAAGGAGGTTCCTGCCATGATCCTGGCGATGGATGTCGGCAACACCAATATCAAGACCGCGCTGTTCGACGGCACGGAGATGTACAAGTACTGGCGCATGTCGACGAACGTCAACTCGACCTCGGATGAGTACGGCATCCGCCTCTCCTCCATGTTCGCCCATGAGGGCGTGCCGACCTCGGCGGTGGAAGGTATTGTGGTCTCCAGCGTGGTGCCGACGATCAACTTCACCATTGAGCACATGCTCAAGAACTACTTCGGCCAGACGCCGCTCTTCGTGGCGCCGGGCGTGAAGACGGGGATCAACATCAAGTACGAAAATCCCCGCGAGCTGGGCAGCGACCGGATTGCCAACGCCGTCGCGGCGTATGAGGAATACGGCGGTCCGTGCATTTTCATTGATTTCGGCACGGCGACGACCTTCGGCGTGGTGGATGAGCACGGCTCCTTCTTGGGCGGTCTCATCTGCCCCGGCATCAAGCTGAGCAGCGAGGCGCTGGTCAGCGGGACGGCGAAACTGCCGCGCTTCGAGCTGACCCGGCCGGAGACGGTGATCGGGCGGACGACGCTGACCAACCTGCAAAGCGGTATGTTCTACGGTTATGTGGGTCTGGTCCGGAATATTGTGCGCAAGATTCAGCAGGAACTGGGACATGACGCCTATGTGGTCGCCACGGGCGGCATGGCGCTGATGATCGCGGAGGAAAGCCGCGCGATTGACAAGCTGGACGGGCTGCTGACCCTGAAGGGCCTGCGGCTGATTTATGAGCGGAACCGTGCGGAAGGAGAGAAGAAATAATGAAAGAAGTGACATTGGGTCTGCTGGGCCTGGGCAATATCGGCGGCGGCGTGTGGGACCTGATCCGGGAATTCCGGGGCGAACTGGAAAAACGGACGGGCGTCTCCCTGAAGGTGAAGAAGGCGCTTGTGCTGGATAAGAAGGTGCACCGCGGGCATGAGGTGCCGGACGAGGTTCTGACCACGGACGCGGAGGATATCCTTTCCGATCCGGAAATTCAGATCGTCTGCGAATTCCTCGGCGGCGAGCAGCCGGCGGCGGGCATGATGCTGCGCGCGCTGGAGGCGGGCAAGAGCGTGGTCACGGCGAACAAGATGGCGCTGAGCCTGCACTGGGACGAGCTGCGCGAGGCCGCGAAGCGCACCGGCGCGGGGCTGTACTATGAAGCCAGCGTCTGCGGCGCGATTCCGGTTATCAACGCGATTCAGAGCCCGCTCATCGCCAATAAGATTGAAAACATGATGGGCATCGTCAACGGCACGACGAACTACATTCTCAGCCGCATGGCGGCGGAGGGCGCGAGCTATGAGGACGTTCTCGCCGACGCGCAGCGCCTGGGTCTGGCCGAGCCGAACCCCGCGGCGGATGTTGAGGGCATGGACGCGGCCTATAAGCTGAGTATCATGGGCTCTCTCGCGTTCCACAGCCGGGTCTATGTCGAGCAGGTGTACCGCGAGGGCATCACGAAGGTGACCCCGGAGGATATCGCTTACGGGCGGGAGATGGGCTATGTGCTCAAGCTCCTCGCCATCGGCAAGCAGAGTGAGGACGGGATTGAGGCACGCGTGCATCCGGCCTTCCTGCCGGCGGATCATCCGCTCGCGCGGGTGGACGGGTCCCTGAACGCCGTGTTCCTTTACGGGCATTCCTTCAAGGATATGATGCTCGAGGGCCGTGGGGCGGGCGACGCGCCGACGGCCAGCGCCATTGTCGGGGACATCATTCAGGCGGCGCAGAATCAGGTGCATCCCATGCCGTATCTGCGGGACGACCCCCTGCCCGTGCTGGACGACTGGCAGAGCAAGTATTTCATCCGTATGCAGGCGGTGGACGCCCCCGGCGTGCTGGCGGAGGTCACCGGCCTTATGGCGGCGGAGGGCATTTCCGTCTCCGCGATGATGCAGAAGGGCGCGGCGCCGGGCGGCAAGGCGACCCTGATCGTCATTACCCACAGCGCGCCCGAAAAGGCGATGCAGCGGGTGGTCCGCGCGCTGAACAGCGAAATCTGCCAGGTGGAAAACATGATTCGGGTGGAAGGATAAGATATGGAAATCATGAAGCCGGACTGGGTGCTCTTTGATCTGGACGGGACGCTGACCCGCTCCGAGGAAGGCATCTGGAACAGCGTGAAATATGTGGCGGAGAAAACGGGCCGGCCGGTGCCGGATGCCGATACGCTCCGCAAGTTCATCGGGCCGCCGCTCCTGTACTCCTTCCAGACTTATATGGGCATGACGGAGGAGGAGGCGCGGCAGGCGCAGGACATTTACCGCGAGCGCTATGTGGTGAAGGGCCGGTATGAAAACCGGGTCTTTCCCGGCACGCGCGTGATGCTCCGGACGCTGAAAAACGAAGGCGTTCGTCTGGGCATCGTGACCGGCAAGCCGGAGGATTCCACCCTCGCGATTCTGGATTATTTCGGCATTCGCCGCTTCTTTGAGCGCGTGGTTTGCGCGACGGACGGTCACGCGGACAAGGATGCCCTGATCCGCCAGCTGCTCGGGGAGGACTCCGGGGAAGTCTGGATGGTCGGGGACCGGAAGTTTGACATGGAAGGCGGCAAGCTCGCCGAGGTGCACGCTCTGGGCGTGACCTACGGCTACGGCAGCGAGGAAGAGCTCCTTGCCGCCGGGGCGGATTGCCTCGCGCAAACCCCGCGGGAGATCGCGGAACTCCTCTGCCCGGGTGCGGAAACGCCCGCCGGCGCTTTCCTCGCGATGGAAGGTCTGGACGGCAGCGGCAAGGGGACCCAGCTGGAATATCTGACGGACGCGCTGGAAAAATACGGTTTCGAGGTCCGGCGCACCCGGGAGCCCGGCGGCACGCCGATCGGGGAAAAAATCCGGGACATTTTGCTGGACCGGAATAATATGGAAATGACCGCGGAGACGGAAGCGCTTCTGTACGCCGCGAGCCGCGCGCAGCACGTGCGCGAGGTCATCCGTCCCGCGGTGGCCGCCGGGCAGGTCGTGCTATGCGACCGGTTCCTGGACTCCTCCGTGGCGTATCAGGGCGGCGGGCGTGAGCTCGGCGTGGACGAGGTGCTTTCGATCAACGCGCCGGCGGTGGACGGAACATACCCGCTTTTGACGGTGTATCTGGATATCGATCACCGCGCGTCCATGGCGCGCCGGGTCGCGGCCAGCGAGCCGGACCGGCTGGAAATGGAACAGGAAAGCTTCCACGCGCGCGTGGAGGATGCGTATCATGAATTGATCCGCCGGAATCCGGACCGTTACGCGGTCGTGGACGCGGGCGGAGATCGGGAGGCCATCGCCGTGGAAATCGCGAAGGCGGTGCTTTCCAGATTGATGGAGGCGGAAGATTGAGCGAGCGTGTCGTTGTCGGCATGAGCGGGGGCGTGGATTCCTCCGTCGCGGCCCTGCTCCTGAAGGAGCAGGGCTATGATGTTGTCGGCGTTTTTATGAAAAACTGGGAGGAAGAGGACGAGAACGGCGCCTGCACCGCGGAGGAGGACTGGCGGGATGTCCGGGATGTGTGCGACCTGATCGGCATTCCGTATTACAGCGTCAATTTCGCCAAAGAGTACTGGGACCGTGTCTTTTCCTATTTCCTGAAGGAATATCAGGCGGGGCGCACCCCGAACCCGGACGTGCTGTGCAACCGGGAAATCAAGTTCCGCGCTTTTCTGGATTTCGCGATGAAGCTCGGCGCCGGAAAGATGGCGACCGGTCACTTCGTCCGCTCCGACGCGGAGGGGCATCTGCTCCGCGGTGTGGACCCGAACAAGGATCAGAGTTATTTCCTATATATGGTGCATGACGCGCAGCTGCGCCGCTCCCTGTTCCCGGTGGGCGGCCTGACGAAGGCGCAGGTTCGCGAAATCGCGGCCGAAAAGGGCCTGCCCGTCAGCGCGAAAAAAGACTCGACCGGCGTGTGTTTTATCGGCGAGCGGAATTTCAAGAAATTCCTCTCGGAGTTCCTGCCCGCGACGCCGGGGGACATGGTTGCGCCGGATGGCACGGTCATCGGGCAGCATGACGGGCTCATGTATTACACCCTCGGCCAGCGCCGGGGCCTCGGCATCGGAGGGCGCGGGGATGGCAGATCCTGGTTTGTCATCGGGAAGGATATGGAAAACAACCGCCTTCTGATCGCCCAGGGTGAGGATCACCCCATGCTGTACAGTTCCAAATGCCTCGCGGAGGATGTGACCTGGGTGGGCGAGGTGCCCGCGAAGGAAGGCGAACTCTTCCGCTGCACGGCGAAGTACCGCTACCGTCAGGCGGATCAGCCGGTGGAAGTGTACCAGGAGGGGGACACCCTTCATGTGCGCAGCCTCGTGCCCCAGCGTGCGGTGACTCCGGGTCAGAGTGTCGTGCTCTATGACGGGGATCGCTGCCTCGGCGGCGGGATCGTGACGACGGTCCTGGACGCGGGCGAACAAAATTGTGGTGTCATCGGGGGATAACCCCAATCCGTGGACAAAAACACGAACGTTCTCAGAGTGAGGGAGACCAACGTCCGGAAGCGTTGATTTTCCTCACTTTTTTTGAAAAAAAGTTCGAAAAACCCCTTGACATTCGGTTTGGAATTTGGTATTCTCTACAAGCTCGCTCGCGAGGGGGTCCGAAAGGAACTCCGAGGGGAGAGCGACCGAACCTTGAAAACGATACAGAAGAAAGAAACGCGCAATAGAAGG
>Ga0065709_1029531_pt1 | contig 17956 bp, 23 predicted proteins | sample Hoacrofraction14_2_FD_59096 | JGI IMG/M metagenome (GOLD analysis project Ga0065709, IMG submission 59096) | Hoatzin crop microbial communities from Cojedes, Venezuela, sample from fiber fraction 14 v1 | ecosystem: Host-associated > Birds > Digestive system > Esophagus > Crop | place: Venezuela...
GTCCAATAGACAGGGCAGAAGCACTTTTGAGGGTGTCCGAAAACCGGGACCTCAAGTTTTAAAAGTGTCCTTGACAAGGGGTACAGTTTAAGCCTTAACACACTTATACCCCGGCATGTACATACAAGTATGTCAAAACTTGAATATAAAAATTTCTATACTTGCGTATAATCTGATTTTCAGGGGTATGTGAACATGTGCATAATCGGATTTTTTAGGGTCTGTATACTTGCGCATAATGGGCAAAACAGGCAATCTGGAGACCGGGGGTGTTTTCCAAATAATGATAGAGCGAGTCCTGACAAATCTCCACAGTGAGATTGGGGATGATGGCGGCGTTGACAACGTCGGTGTCGAGGATGACGGCCTCGCCGTCAATGACTCTCTGGCGCCGGATCAGCCATACTTTCGTGTCATCCGTGATATTCAGTTCTTTCTTGAAGCGCGCATCCGGCTCGGTGAGCTCCAAAGAGATGACATTGGTCTCAAAGGATTTTCCGGTGTTTTCCATGACCTCTTTGAACGAGGTGATGGCGCTCACCGGGAAGTCCGTTTTCTGGATGTCCAGAACGATGGACCCGACCCCATGGGCACGGTGGATATAACCATTGGCGGCCAGTAACGACAGGGCTTTGCGGATTGTTTCGCGGGAGGCCCCGCAGTCTTTCATCAGCGTCATCTCCCCGGGGAGCTTCGTCCCGGCAGGGTAAACGCCTTTCTGAATCTTGGTATAAAGGTCCTGGTAAATATTCTGGTACTTGGACATGATGATCATCTCTTAATGCATGTCTATTGCAACATATGTACGGACAAGTTGTCAGGTTTTCTACATCTCCCCGGCCTGTTCGAGCAGGTCGAGATACACGTCCGTCTTTTCCTCGATGTCGGCTTCGAGGGCGTCACGCTCTTCGGAGAGCGTGCGGATGGTTTCGTAGTCGGTGATCGTGTTCATCTCTTCTTCGAGGGCTTTCAGTTGACTTTCTAATTCGGGAATTTCTTTCCCGAGGGCTTCCATCTTCTGTCGGTCTTTGTAGGAAATGCGTGGTTTGCGGCTTTGGGCCTTGCGGGCTTCATACGCCTTTCGGGCGGCGGTGTTGTCACGCGTGGTCGTCTTGGCCTGATGCCAGGCGTCATAGCCTTCGTTGCGGGCAGTGAGGGTGCCGTCTTCAAACACAAACAGCGTGTCGCAAATGCGTTCAAGGAAGTAGCGGTCGTGGGATACCGCAATGACGATGCCCTTGAAGTCATCGAGGAAGTCTTCGAGCACATTCAGTGTATCGAGGTCGAGGTCGTTCGTCGGCTCGTCGAGCAGCAGGACGTTCGGCCCGGCCATGAGCACTTTCAGAAACTGCAGGCGGCGTTTCTCTCCGCCGGAGAGAAAGTGCAGCTTCGTGCGCTGGTCCCGGCTGTCGAACAGGAACCGTTCGCACAAACCGCGGGCGGTCATTTTTCCCTCAGCCGTGTCAATCACATGGCCGGTGTCTTCGACGTATTCCAGCACCGTCATATCATCATCCATTTCCCCGAGCCCCTGACGGAAGTGACCGGGGTGCATCGTTTCCCCGAGGATGATGGTGCCTTCATAATCCGTTTGACCAAGAATCATTTTGAGCAGGGTGGTCTTGCCGGAACCATTCGGGCCGATGATGCCGATGCGTTCAAACCGCTTCACCTGGTAGGAGAAGTCAGTGAAGAGGGTCCTCTCCCCGAAGTGCTTGGAGACATGGTCGAAGGTGATGGTCTTGCGGCCGAGGCGGCCGGCGGTGTCGATCATCGCCACGGAGCTATTCAGGCTGACGTCTTCGATGTCCGAAAGCTTCTCAAAGCGCTGGAGACGGTCCTTGGACTTGGTCGAGCGGGCCTGGACGCCCGCGCGCACCCACTCAAGTTCTTTCTTCAGGAACTGTTTGCGTTTGTGTTCTCTGGCCAGTGCGTCATTCAGACGTTTGTCCCGCTCCTCGAGATACACCGGGTAATTCCCGGGGTAGACTTCGAGCCGTTTCTGAGTGATTTCGATGATGGACGTGGCGACACGTTCCAGGAAGAAGCGGTCATGGGTGACCATGAGCAGGGCTTTCTTGCGTTTGATCAGAAGGGCCTCGAGGGTTTCAATCATCCCGGTGTCGAGATGGTTGGTCGGTTCGTCGAGAATCATGAGGTCGCACGGGGTGGCCATGACGATGGCCAGGGCGAGTCTTCTTGTCTCCCCGCCCGAAAGGGCGGCGACGCTCTTGGTGAAGTCGTTCAGGCCAAAGCGGGTGAGGGAGGCGTTGACCTCGTGCTCCGGCACCTTGGGCAGCTCCTTCAGGGCCGCTTCGTGAACGTTCATCTCCGGATCAAACCGCGGGTCCTGCGGGAGATAAGCGATGGTGGTATCTTTCTTAAATGACACGCCGTCACTTCTTTGAGCGATGAGTTTTAACAGGGAGCTTTTCCCTGACCCATTCACCCCGACGAGGGCGATTTTATCGCCGTCTTCGATGACAAAGGATATGTCTTCAAACAGGGTCTCTGCCCCGAGGGTGTAAGATAAATGTTGGATTTGTGCACGCATAATGGTCACCTCGATGATTTTTCGTTCAAATTATACGTGAAATTTGGTAAAATGTATACAGAACGTGCGAAAGGCCGTGTTGGGGGGATCTGTCTTGGAGAGAACTTACATGAAGTTTTCCGGCATTATTAAAAATATCACCGGGCGCAATAAGCTCGCCATCACCCGGCATTCCGAGTACATCGGGCTTTACGGCATGGTGGAAATTCTCTACAGCAGGTCATCGGGCTACCGGAAAGTGTTCTGCGTCTTCCGCGGGGCTACCGCACCTTATCATTATATCAAGACCACCCCGGGCATCATCACCAGTGATGCGGACGGGCTGATCTATCTGACCACGGACAATCACCGCTATACATTCGAAGTGATTGAGAAATACGACCTCTGATGAAAGAAGGGACGTTATGAAACATTCTGAACAGGAAACAATCCAACTGCTTTCACGAAGATTCAGCGCCTATGTGCTCGTGCTCACACTGGCCGGCTGCATTTTGTGTGCAGTGCTCAAAGCTCCGCTCTATGCGATTCTTGTGACGCTTGCCGTCGGGCTGGTGGCCGATGCGCTTCTGGGCCTGTGCGGGCGTGAGGTGCTCCGCTATAACCGCGAACAAATGCAGGTGCGCATGAATCAGGACATCGCCTTCACCCGCGTGGCGAAGGATATCCGTGAACTCATGAACACCATCCTGAACCTTTCCGACGAGTCGATGGTGCAGACGTACAACCCAATCGACATGAACGACGCTTTGACGAAAGTCAACGCCTCGGGCAGTTATTTGATGAGCGCGGTCAATGACCTCTTCGCCATCTACAAAGTCTCGGGCCATGCGTTCAACTTACAGGAAGCGCCAGAGACGATCGAAGGCATTTTCGTGCCGGTGATTGAAATGACGGCCCCGATGTTCGAGTCCAAAAACCAGCACTTCACGGTGGACATGGATGATGTCGACCGCTTCCGTTATGTCAACGTGGATGCCCCGCGCATCCAGCAAATCTTAATGAACCTCTTGTCCAACGCCTCCAAGTTCACCCCGGAGGACGGGCATATCACGTTAAGTGTCAACACCGGGGATCAGGACGACCATGTCGAAGTGGACGTCATCGTCACTGACGACGGCATCGGGATGTCCCAGGACTGCCTCGATGCGATTATGGATGTCTCCATCGATGATATCGGCACGACCCGCCAGATGGGCATGACCATCATCTCCTCGCTCACCGAAGCGATGGGCGCGAAGGTCACCTGTGAATCCAGCGAAGGGGAAGGCTCGAAGTTCACCGTCCATTTCTCCTGGGCCTATGTGAATAAAGACGCCGGAGCGGAGGATGATGACTTCTCCGTCCTTGCCGGGAAACATATTCTGCTCGTGGAAGACAATGAGATGAACGCCAACATCACCCGTGTTATTCTCGACCGGGTGAATGTGAGTGTGGACTGCGCCTATGACGGCCGTCAGGGCGTGGCGATGTTCATGCATGCGATGCCGCACACGTATGATGCGATTCTGATGGACCTGCGCCTGCCGGTTCTGGGCGGGGCCGACGCGGCCCGGGCGATCCGCGAAAGCACGCACCCCGAAGCCGCCGGGATCCCGATCATCGCGATGACCGCCGATGTCTCCGAAGACACATTCAACGAGTCCCGTGAGGCCGGCATGAATGAATACATAACGAAACCAATTGATCCGCTCAGACTCTTCAGGATTCTGTCCGGCTTAGTGACAGAGAAGAGGTAACCCCTCTTCTTTTTCATACATAAAGGAGATGATTTGGATGGATGAAGAACTCCTCGTCCGCAGTATATCCCTGCAAAAAGGCATCAACTGCCTGTTTGAAAAGGTGGATGACCGGTATATCCTGCTTGTGATTTCACCGGGGTTTGAAAAGAGACTGAACCAGGCCGGCATTGACACCGACACTTTTCTTGACACGTTCAACGCCAAACGCCACAAGTATATTCATAAAGAAGACCTGGTCAGTGTGCACAACGAAATGGACGCGCTCCCGGATCATCCCGGCGATGAGTTCCAGCTGCGTGTGCGCTGGCGCTACAACACGAACGAACCGTTCCGCTGGCAGATTCTCTGTGTGACGTATTATGAAATCGAAGGCCATGACTATTACTGGGTGACGGCGCATGACATCGATGCCCAGCAACGTTCGTACCTCGATGAACTGCACGTCTCCTCCCGCTCACTGGAGCTGGTGGAATACATTCTTGAAACAACCCACACATGTATTTTCTGGAAAGACCGCAGCGGGTACATCCTCGGGGCGAATAAAGCCACGCTGGACTTTTTCGGTCTGGACAACGACCGCCGCATCCTGAACACCTGCGATGATAAGTGGGACTGGTTCCGGGGGGAAGAAGAGTATGTGGAAGGCGATGAGAAGGTGCTTGAAGAGGGCGAAACGTTCCACGCCGTCCATATGCGCGCCTATGCCAAAGGCGAACACCGGGATGTGCTCGTCTCCAAGTCACCGATTTATGTCATGGGTCAGATCGTCGGGATTGTGACGAACTTCGAAGATGTCACGACCGAGTACAGGCAAAGACAAAAGATTGAACGGCTCAACGCCGACCTGATGACAACCCTTAGCCAGCTCGAAGCGGCCAATAAGGTCCAGAACGACTTTCTGGCCCGCATGTCCCACGACATGCGCACGCCGCTCACAGCCATCCTTGGCCTCTCCGGCGTGGCCCTCGACCGCCCGGAAGAAGACCACCGGGAGTTTTTCGGCCATATCAAAGACGCTGCCGATTATTTGTTGGTGCTGATCAATGATTTGCTGGAAGTCGAGAAGTTTGATGCCGGGAAAATGGTCCCGTACATCAAGACCCATCGCCATGAAGAAATCATCACCACCATGCTTCATATCGTGCTGGAGTCGAAGGATGCCAAGACGCATCAGTTCGACGTGAAGGCGGATATGAACCCGAAGTATGCCCACTTGAGACTGGACCGGCGCTGGACGATGCAAATCCTCATCAATGTCTTGAACAACGCTGTGAAGTACACTCCGGCGGGCGGCCTGATCACGTTCAGGGAAAAAATCATCGAAATGGACGACAACGACGTCCTGCTTGAATACACAATCACGGACAACGGGGTCGGGATGAGCGAGGAGTTCATGCGCATGATGTATGAACCATTCGCCCAGGAAGAAAACATCTGCACCCACTCCAACACCTCCACCGGTCTTGGCCTGGCCATTGTGCGCAAGGCCTGTGACATGCTGGGAGGGGAAATCATGTGTGACTCCAAAGTCGGGGAAGGCACAAGGTTTGTGATCACGATCCCGGCCGCAGTGGCCTCTCTGGAAGAAGTCATTTCCCACCGCCGCAAGGCGCTGGACAAGGACATCGGGGATTCGCTGCGCGGGAAACATGTCCTGATCTGCGAAGATACGGACATCAATGCCCGGATTGTCTCGATGATTCTCGAGAAGTACGGGGTGACGACGGAAATTGCCTCCAACGGGGAAGAAGGTGTGCGGGTGTTCAAACGCCATCACTTCGACCTCATCCTGATGGACGTGAGGATGCCGGTGATGAACGGGCTCGAGGCGACGATCGAAATCCGCCGCTTCAACCAAACCATTCCAATCATCGGGCTCTCCGCCAATATCACCCAGGAAGACGTGGATGCAGGCATCAACGCCGGCATGAACGGGTATGTCCGCAAGCCGATCAAGCAGGAAGAACTGCTTTACACGATGAAAGATGCGCTCACGGCGTAGGAGTTGTGGAAAAATATGTTTTTTTGGATGTGATTCACCAATTGTTCAAAAAGACGTGATACGATACACTGTGAGGTGAAACCAGATATGGACAGTATTTACGGCGCCCAAAAAGACCTCCTGCCCCTGATTCTGCAGGAAGTGCGTGATGCTTTGGAAACAACCAATGCACAATATAAAGAAGAACACGGCGAAGCGCTCTATGAGCATTTGAACGGGCGGGTGAAGGATGAAGAATCGATGCGGGAGAAATGCCGGCGCAAAGGCCTGCCGGAGACAAGCACCTCGGCGCTCGAAGACATCAAGGACGCCATCGGCCTCAGGGTGACCACCGCCTTTATCGATGATATTTACGCCATCACGGATCTGATCCGGGACTGGGACAATGTCACTGTGGTGAAGGAAAAAGACTACATCGCCAAGGCCAAGCCCTCGGGGTACCGCTCTTACCATATGATCCTGAAGTGGACCGGGCAGAACGGGGCAGTCAAAGGGCAGACGTTCTTCGTGGAAATCCAGATCCGCACTATCGCCATGGACTGCTGGGCGGCGCTGGAGCACCAGATCAACTATAAAAAAGACATTCAGGCCGGGGCCCGTGAACTCCTGCGGGATGAGCTGAAACGCTGCGCCGATGAAATCGCTTCGTGCGATTTGTCGATGCAGACACTCCGGCGGCTTCTGAAAACAATGTAAAGGAATGATGCGATATGCGAATACTCATAGCTGAAGATGAAACCGAACTGGCCCGCGCCATGACGAAGGTGCTGACGATGAAGGAAGGGCATGACGTCATCGCCGTGGAAAACGGACAGGAGGCGGTGGACAAAGCCGCCACAACCCCGTTTGACATGATGATCTTTGACATCATGATGCCTGTGATGGACGGCCTGACGGCCGTGCGCACGATCCGCGCCTCCGGCAATAACACCCCGGTGCTCTTCTTAACAGCCAAGTCCGAGGTCGATGATAAGATTGAAGGCCTGGATGCGGGCGGTGATGACTACATCACCAAGCCGTTTGCGATGAAAGAACTGCTGGCGAGAATCCGGGCGGTGTCCCGCCGTTTGGATTCAAACAAGCCGGCCTTTCTCTCCGTCGGACACGTGGTGTACAACGTGAAAGAACAGGAACTCAAGAGTGAAAATGCGATCCGCCTCTCCGGCAATGAAGCCAACCTGATGGAATACATGATGGCCCATGCCGAACGGCACATCAGTGTGGAGGATATCTTCACGCACGTCTGGCCGAAGGAAGATCCCGCCAGGGCTGAAAGCCTGGTGACGATTTATGTGTCTTACCTGAATGCCAAGCTCGAGGCCATTGGGGCGGATGTGAAAATCCGTGAAGAAGACGGCCTGTATACGATAGGGGCGATGCAAGGGTGATCAAGAAACTCAGACACCGTTTTGTGCTGATCAGCTCGCTCACGGTCATGGTTGTCCTGATGGGGGTCGTCGGGGTCATCAACTCCGGCAACGTGCTTCTGGTGTATCAGAACGTCTATAGGACCACCGGCATTATTATTGACAACGGCGGGGAACTGCCAACGTACAGTGAGGAAACGTACAAAGGCACCACAATCAACACCGCCGATGCGGTGGCGATGGTGCGCTACTACTCCGTCATCATCGATGAAGACGGGGCGGCCACGCTGAAAGTGCGGCAGATGAAAGCCGTGGATGACGCCGAGGCGCTCAGTGAAGCCCTCAAACTTTCCCGGGAAAGAAAAACAAGCGGGCGTTACACCCGCGGGAAGTTCCATTATGTGTATGCGGTCGAAGAAATCGACGATGGCACACTGGTGGTCGTGATGGACGCGAACTCCGAGTACTATCAGTGCCGTCAGCTGATGATTATCTCAATGACAATCTCGCTCGCCGGGCTGGCCTTCTTCGTGATTGTGATGTATATGATTTCCACCAGGGCCATTGCGCCGGCCATCCGCAACTACCGCCGCCAGCAGGAATTCATCACCAACGCCGGGCATGAACTTAAAACCCCGGTGGCGATTATTTCGGCCAACGCGGAAGTCGAGGAAATGATCAACGGGGAAAGCGAAGAGATCCGGACCATCCTCACCCAGACCAAACGGCTCTCCGGGCTCATTGATGAACTGATGCGGATTGCGCGCATGACGGAAAACGTCAACCTCGTCATGACGACCTGCGACCTGTCCCAAATCGTGCGGGACCAGGCGGCGCCGTTTGACAACGTCGCCCGCGCCGAGGGGAAAAACCTTGTCCTGGATGTCAGTGATGACGTGAGTGTCAGGGGGGAAGAGAGGATGCTTTCAGAGCTCGTGACCATTCTCACCGACAACGCCGTGAAGTACTGCGATGAGGGCGGGACAATCATCGTGAAGCTCGGCAAGCATGGCCGTAATGGCGCCCGCCTTTTAGTCACCAACAACTATCTTGCGGGGAAAAACGAAAACTACGACAAGTTCTTCGAACGTTTCTACCGGGCAGACACGTCCCACTCGGCGGCGAAGAAGGGCTATGGCATCGGGCTGTCGATGGCGCAGACCATCGTCCTCCAGCACAAGGGCAAGATGAAGGCGTTCTGGAAGGACGGCCTCATCACCTTCGAAGCCACACTTTAACCGGTCTTATGGCCGGTTTTCTCATGCACTGAAAAACCCTTCCCCAACGGGAAGGGTGTCAGGCGTTGATGAGGCCCCTGAGGGAGAAGAAGGCGATGAGGATCATCACAGCGGCGAGGAGCCAGCTGTGGAAGTACAGGGTGCCCAAAACGCCGGTGAGCGCAAACACCAGCGAGAGCCCGTAAAACAGGGCGGATCTCTGTGGGTCCGTGTGATCGTGGAATAAACCGGCATAGTCACGGGATGTGACGTTGCCGTGATACAGGTTTCCTGCGCCGAAGTTCGGGCGTTTGATTGCCGGGTACTTTTTCATAACCTGATCCTCCTTCTTTGATTATGAAGGTGTTGGGACCGGCATGTCAAACGAAAAAGCACACGGAGAACCGTGTGCCGGATTTCGATGGCAGGGGCGGCAGGAGTCGAACCCGCATTGACGGTTTTGGAGACCGCTGTTCTACCATTGAACTACGCCCCTATCGGATGCCCACTTATATTATCATAGAAAATTTTCAAAAGCAATAGCGGATTGCGCTCTTTGATGGTAGAATAGGGGGCATGATACAGGAGGAACACGAACATGTTATTTGGGAAAAAGACAGTGGTGGAATCCAAGGAAATCAACCATGCCTACGAACGTTTCCGCAATGACACCCGGATCATTCTGCTTTGCGCGGATGAGCTGCGTGACTTTGATGAACGTCATATCGTTGAGGCTCAGTGTTTCCCGCTGCGTGTGGTGAGTTACCGGGCGTCGGTGGAACTGGATAAAAAGTGTATTTACTATGTGTATGCCCTCAAGGAAGGCACAGCCTATGAAGCAACCAAACGCTTGGTGAAGCAGGGTTTCCGTGCATACAACCTTGGCTCTCTGGTCAACTTCAAAGGACCTGAGGAAGGCCTTCACGTGAAAAACCGCAAGAAGAACCACAAGGGTTCGAAATCTTAGAGAACACACACCTGTTCTCTTTTTTTGGATGGGAAAGACTTATGGCATTATTTTGTTTTGACATTGACGGCACCCTCCGCAACAACACGGAGTTCGCCGTGCAGGAGAGCACAATCAGAGCCCTCAACGCATTGAAGGATGCGGGTCACCGGATCTGCATCTCGACCGGACGATCGTTCGGGTCGATGAGCCGTCTGGAAGTGTATGATATGGTCACTTGGGATGGTTTCGTCTGCAACAACGGTCAGTCGGTCTTTGATGGTGCAAGCAACGTTATCGAGTGGAATGTGTTTGACCCGGAGATTGTCCTTGAGACCATCCGCATCGCGGATGCCCATGACACCCCGGTGATGCTTAAGAAAGAACACCGGATTATCACCCGTGAACCGAATGAATACGTGTATGACTCACATGCATACTTAAACAACCCCATCCCGCCGGTGGGGACGTACAACGGGAAAGATGATGTGCTGGCGATGATGATCTATGCGCCGAAGGGCTATGACTACGCGGAGTATCTGCACATCAAGGGCCTGCATGTCGCACCGATGCCCTCGTCCTATGCGGACGCCTCGATCGAAGGGGTGTCCAAGGCCAGTGGATGCCTGCGGGTCGCAAAGATGTACGGGCTTAAAGGCTACATCGCCTTCGGGGACTCGCAAAATGATCTGGATATGTTTAAGGGCAGTGACTACGCTGTGTGCATGGGCAACGGGACACCCGAAGCCCGGGCAGCGGCTGACTATATCACAAGTGACGTTGACCACGATGGCATCGCCAACGCGGTGAAGGCGCACGGCTGGACAAAGAAAGGAGAACTTTTATGACACTGGAACAGGCAATCAAAGAAGGACATGCATTATCCCTCTACTATGACAGCGAACGGGCGGATGAGAAAACCGGGGCGTTTGATGACTTATGGCAGTCGGTGTATGACATCACCCAGGTCGCCTCTTTCGGCATCGTGGATGCCGAAGAGGAAGAAATTCAGGAAGCGTCCGCATGGCTCAAAGCCACTCAGGCTCTGACCGAAAACTACAAGACATTACCGGTGGAGTTCTAAGATGTTATTGTGTTTTGACGTGGACGGGACACTCCTCGACAGTCAGACCCACCGGGTGCCGGCGTCGGCGAAAGAGGCATTGAGGCTGCTCAAGGCGCGGGGGCATCATATCATCGTGTCGACCGGACGGGCCTACGACTCGCTGAAACGCACGGAGATTTTCGCCATCGCCCCGTGGGACGGGTTCGTCCTGAACAATGGGCAGATGATTATGGACGCCAGGGAAAACATTCTTGAGAAACACGTGATGAAGGTGTCTTCGGTGCGCAAAACCATCGATATCGCAGACGCCCTCAATCTCGCCGTGACACTCAAGAAGGACGAGCGTCTGATCACAAGGAAACCCGATGAGTATGTGTATGCGACCCAACGCTACTTCAATAACGTCATCCCGCCCTTTGGCGTCTACAATAATAAGGACGATGTGTATGCGATGGTCATCTACGGCCCGATGGGTTATGACTATGCGCCGTTCATGGACATCCCCGGGGTGCGGGTTGCACCCGGCGTGGGGTGTTACGCGGACGCGACAATCGCCGGTGTCTCCAAGGCAACGGGATGTCAGTCTTTCATGCATCGCTTCGGCTATGAGGATTATGTGGCCTTTGGGGATTCGCAGAATGATCTGGAGATGTTCAAGTATGCCAAAGTGGCTGTCTGTATGGGTGACGGGGATCCTGTGGCCCTTGAAGCCGCAACGTATATCACCGACGGGATCCGTGAGGATGGCATTGCGAGTGCGTGCCGTAAGCTCGGCTACGTGCGCAAGCGTGGTCATGTGTCCGGCATCCGGAAAGGACGGCTCCAGAAATGATCATTGATTTGCACTGCGATACGCTCTGTGAACTCGCAAAGCACCCCGGCCAGGCGCTCCGTCATAATCATATGATGGTGGATCTTGAACGTATGAAAGACTCGGGGTACCTGTGTCAGTGTTTTGCGATTTACACGAACCTCGAAGAAGAGCGTGATCCTTTGGCTCATGCCAAACGCCTCGCGTCTTTGTGGATGGAGGAGATGGAGAGAAACAGGAATCTTATTTCCCCGGCAATATCCGCACAGGACATCCTTAACAACAATGCCCGGGGGAAGATGAGCGGGTTGCTCACAATCGAGGAAGGGGCGTATCTGAAAGACATCAACACTCTGCATGAATTTTATGACATGGGCGTGCGGATGGTCGCTTTGTCGTGGAATTACGACAATGGGCTCACCCATCCCAATGTCAAAGAAGGCGAAGATCCCTATACATACCGCAATACCACTGAGGGTCTGACAGAGCTTGGGAAGACCATTGTCAGAGAAATGACCAAACTCGGCATGGTGGTGGATGTGTCGCATATGAGCGATGCGTGTTTCTACGATGTCGCGGAGATCGTGGACGGACCGTTCGTGGCCTCACACTCGAATGCCCGGGCGTTATGCCCGCATGCCCGGAATCTCAGTGATGACATGATGCGGGTGATCAGGGATCATGACGGGGTTGTGGGTGTGAACTTCTACGGGCCGTTTCTGCGTCAGGGGGATGAGACGTCCCGGGTGGAAGACATGGTCAGACATATCTCCTGTATGCGGGATGTGATGGGCATCAGACATATCGCCCTTGGCAGTGACTTTGATGGGATTGACGGGAAACTGGAACTCAGCGGGGCAGGGGAGATGGACCGGCTCCTTGAAGCCCTCCGGAAAGCCGGGTTTTCACGGGATGAGATTCTGGATCTCACCCAAAACAACGCCCTGAGGGTGTTTCGGGAAATAATTAAATAAAATCTCTTGAATTTTCCAACCCCATTTATGCCGGATTGTGCTATAGTGTGTTCAGGAAACGAGGAAAGACAAGAATGGAAATTAAGAAAGTAGAGATTTACTCCCGGAAGAAGCCTCGCATCGGGGGTTCGACGGATGTCGAGACCTCCCAGCATGTGATTATCTGGGATGACGGCGGCGTGTATTTCACGGCGTCGAATGATCTGTACGAGGAAAGGAATCTGCGGACCATCGATAAGAACATCGGGACCAACTATGCCTATGACATCATGATGAAGCTTGCGAACTATTATCTTGATGACAAGGCATGGGGCGTGGTGCCGGGGATGGGCACGTACCGGCTGATCATCACCGACAGCGAGCACACGGAGCACTGGTTTTACGGGTCGCTCTCGGGCGCACACAAAGCGTTGTCGGACTACATCGCCTGGCGTGTGGGTATCCCTGACGTGATGCTTTTTGGCGAATAAGGAACGCAAAGACAGGACCGGGATGACCCGGTCTTGTCTTCTTATGGAGGACCGGTTATGAAAATGATAGTACTCAGGCACGGGGAAACCGACTGGAACAAACAAGACAAAGTGTTGGGGCGCACGGACATGCCTTTGAATGACCAGGGGAAGGCCCAGGCTTTGAAGATGGCGGAAGGGTTAAGGGACACACACATCGATGTCATCTACACCTCCCCGCTCAGAAGAGCCAGAGAAACAGCGGAAACACTTTCCGGAGGAACGATTCCGGTGGTTGTGGCGGATGACCTCATTGAAATGGACTACGGGGTGTTCGAGGGTGAACCCCGGAAGAGCCCTGTGTATCAGGCGGCCAAGCGTGACTACTTCAAGCGTTATCCTGAAGGCGAGTCGTATCTCGATGTGGCCGGACGGGTGCTGCCTTTACTGAAAAAGTGGTCTGTCGCACACAAAGATGATACCATTGCGGTGGTGAGTCACGGCGGGATTTGCCGGGTTGTCGTGAACTGGATTGAGGACATGGACAACGAAGAGTTCCCGTCATTTGCGATGCCGAACTGCGGCTGGAAGGTATTTGAGCTCTCTTGATACAAAGGCCGCTCTGTGGTAAAGTTTGGAATGTTGAAAGGATGAGACAGTATGGTAGAAACACTGCTGAGTGTGGTGCTGTTCGCACTGGGGTTTGTGGCGGCGGATGCCGGTTCACATATTCTCGGGGCGAAGCTTTTGAAGTCGCTGAACTATAAACCAATGATTGAAGATGAGCTCAAGGGCTTTCTGGTGGCGCTGGTGATTTTCGCGGTCATCATTTTCGGCCTGAACTTCCTGACGGGCGGACGCCTGATCGGGGCCTACCCGATTGTGGACGGTATCATCGTCGGGCTCGCCGTGGGCGTGTCCAACGCCTTCTCCGAGCAGCGCAAGAAGAAGCGCAGCACCTACAAATATAAACAAAACAACCATTACCGCCGCTGGAAATAACAGGCGGACTCTCTGCGGACAGGAAGTGTCATCGTGCAGGGAGTTTTTTTATGTCACAATAAGGGTGAACGGAGGACTTAGTTATGACCACGACAACCAATGAACCCTTATACACCGCCGGCACCATCGTCCAGCGCACATCCGCCGGCACCCAGAGTGTCTCTCTCTACGCCGATCAGCTCAGTAAAAGACGGATCTTTCTGAGCGGGACAGTGACCGATGAAATGGCCTCGCTCTTCGCCATTCAGGTGACAGAGCTTAATGACCTCTCCGATGAACCGATCCATGTGTTTCTTGACAGCGTGGGCGGAAGTGTGGATGCGGGGATGGTGATGTATGACATCATCCGCACCTCCCCGGCCCCTGTCATCATGTACTGCACGGGCAAGGCGTACTCCATGGGCGCGTTACTGTTGGCGGCAGGACAGCATGGGCGTTATCTTTTACCCCATGCGAGGATGATGATCCATCAACCCCTGGTGGAAAGAGGTCTTGGCGGGAACCTGACATCAGTGCAGGAAATGGCCGCATCCCTGCAGGACTGCGCCGCGATGATCAACGAGGTGTTTGCGGACGTGACGGGCAAGAGTGTCTCCCGGATTGAGGAAGACACCGCCAGGGACAACTACTTCACGGCCAGGGAGGCCGTGGCCTACGGACTGGCCGATCAGATCATGAGCTACGGGGAGATGTTTGCGGCTTCCGGGTGTCTGTAGGAATTTTCATCCCCAAAGAGAGTTTCTCTTTGGGGAGAAATATGTCCTGTGCTAAGATGAAGTCAGAAAGAAAACAGGAGACAAACTATGACCGAACAACTCACAGAAACCATCGTGGACTTCGCGACAGAACACAAGAAAGAAATCCTCACCTGCACGGCTGTCACGGCCGGTGTGGTCGCCGGTGTGGCCCTCAGCCTCGTGGTGGCCCGCAAAATCTACCGCAAGGCAAAGAAAGCCCGGAGTGAGGCGTAAGGCGTTCGGAGAGAACGTCTTTTCCTGTCCGGTAAAATTTCTTGTCATCATATCCCACACAGGACCAGAATGTGATATGATGTGTCCATCAAAGACATATAATGTCATCGCAGGATGATGATTTTTGTGGCATGATCATAGGACACACATACACCGAAGGAGGAATGCATCTTGGAAATTCAGTTTACAAGTGAAAAGTTGGATGACCTGCGCGTGAAGGAAAGCTACACCGCCTTGCATCAGGGCTATCACCTTGACCTGACCAGGGAGAGATTCCTGAATGAACATGACGTCATGTCGGATTATTTCTTCGGCCGGTTCACGATGTCGAGGGGACGTGTGATGGTTTATGATATTGACCGCACCTTTGCGTACCTCCCGAAACTTGAGGAAGACTTTGAAAACTTCTATGCCCGGGGAATCCAAGACATGCCTTACATCGCCTGGCAGGCTCCGGCAACCCGGATTACAGGCCGCACCACCGCCTGACCAAGACAGCTCATCAAGAACTGTTTTTTTTATCCCTACATCCCAAAAGAATGAAGACAAAACACAATTTCAAATTGCAATTTATGGAAATTTATTTTTGAAAGATTTGCTGAGGTGCCGCTGGAGCGCGTGGTGAAACTGGAAATCTATGAAAAGTTTGACTATAAGATGTCAGATGCCGAGGTGTATGTGGACTTCAAACACTGGCGTGAAGGGTTCGACCAGGATCGTCAGAAGGCCATCAAAAAGATTGCCGGGAAGATGGATCAAGTCGGCTGTCAAGCGGTCATTATCGCCAATGTTCTGACGGATGACGACCGGTTTGTTATGTCTCAGGAACATGTGGGGGATAAGACGATTTATATCATTCCGTACCTGTGGTCATCGAAGGAAGGTGCTGGCTTGAACTGGGATGCGTTGAGAAAGATAAGGGAGATTGAAAGAGATTATGGATATCATGACGAATGAACTGGATTACAAGTTGGATCTAAAAGGCCTGGAAGATACCTACACATTCATGATGTGTGAAAGTACCCGGAAGGATTTCTCCTGCCAGGCTCAGGTGCTGGATTGTCCGGCTCTCAGCCAGAAAATCAGATCAGTCCGTTTCACACAGGATAAGTCTTTCTACATTATGATGGACAAAACACCCGATCCGGTGCGGACATTGAAACGACTGATTGCGGATGACCCTTCATCATCCTCCCTCAGGATGTCTGAAAAACGGCCCCGGGATATCGAAGACCATATTTTGATTCAGCTGCTTATGAACGCCATGGGCAACTACGACACCGATTATTTACGCTTTAACAATCTGACGGGCGTTTGTATGTGGTGAATTATGATCTCCTGAGGCCGAAAACAATCCGCGGGAAGAAGGAGATTGTCAAGATTCCTGCCCTGGATTTCTTGGTAACGAAGGACATGCGACTCACCTTGAAGGTCAGGACATTTACATCACGCAAACTGGCCAAAAAGATTAATTTCAAGAACGGTAAAACCTTTGACTCCTACGCCAGGTATGTGCTCGAATATAACAACACGATGAGACGCAAGCTCACATCGGACAAGGATGCTGACGACTTTATCCTCCGGCAAACCCATGGAACGAAAAAGAGCGAGATCAAGTTCATGAACACATCGTCACTCACGGAATTCGATAAGTCCAAAATGGGCATGCTGGTGAGGAGTGTGGACATGTTCAACACCAAATATCAGGGTGTGGCCCACATCGGGTTCAAGCGTCTTGATATCACTCAGGCCCGGGACTACACCCGAAAGGATATTAAGGCTTGGGAGGCAACGTACAAAGCCCTCCTCAAAGACCACAAAGTCAGAATCATCGACCGTGTGCAGAGCAGTGAGAGTGAAGAACTGGTGCAGAAAATGGTGGATGCTTTTTACGAGAAATTGGAAGTAAAGCCTGTTATCGGCAAGAACCTGAGGAAAGATGCGTATAACGTCGTCGTGATCCACAACGAAGCGTACTACGAGGACGCAGAGGATGACTACCGGATTTATGATGATGTGGCCGTGCAGCACATCACGGTAGAAGACTTCCGGAAACATGCGAAGGATGCTGTGAAGAACATCCTGTATGAAATGATGATCAAAAAAGATCTCATCGACGGACAAATCCATCTGGTGGACTGGGCAAGCTTCAACTTCCGGCAGGACCTGAAGTTCGGGATGAAATTCGGGGAGGATAAGAATCCGGAGTATGTCTTTATGCGTATTCACCCTGATGGAAAGTTTGAGTTTTATGAACAGAAGAATGACTTGTTTCAGAATGACGCCTATGTGCGTCTGAATGATATCTTCATGGACATGGGTCTCAAATCCACACCGATCCGGGTCATTGTGGAAGATGACCAATCCCGCATCAACATCATCCGTGACACGGATTACTTCACTATCCCGGAAATCTTCCAGATCCGTGACATTCTCGAAACCAACAACTTCTTCTCCCGTGGCCAGACAAGCAAGGAAGAAAACCTCTCGTCAGTCATTGACATCAAATACATCGACAAAGGTGATTACGCTTTGTATTTCTCCGGAACCATCGGAAATGGTATGCGTTCGGGGATACGAAACGCAGTCACCATCAGACGTGTGGAAGGATATGACGGCGCAGACATCTTCTTCCGTGATCTCCTGCAGCTCATGGCTGTCGAGTTTGTCCGTGCCGGACAACTCACAGTCCTGCCATTCCCTTTCAAGTACCTGCGGGAATATTACCAGTTTACGGAAGGTAACGATTACGCCTGATTAGTGAGCACCCAAGACTGATATGTAATGACTTTTGTCAAGAGGAAACTTAACAAGAATCATCACAAACTTTATACAGTTGTAGCCGAAGGCATCGTGAA
>Ga0065709_1029532_pt1 | contig 17925 bp, 14 predicted proteins | sample Hoacrofraction14_2_FD_59096 | JGI IMG/M metagenome (GOLD analysis project Ga0065709, IMG submission 59096) | Hoatzin crop microbial communities from Cojedes, Venezuela, sample from fiber fraction 14 v1 | ecosystem: Host-associated > Birds > Digestive system > Esophagus > Crop | place: Venezuela...
GCCGCTGCGGTCTGCCGCTTGGGACGGTTCCACGGGGCTGCTGTGGGTCCAGGACGCCGACACGGGCCTGTGGGGTCTTCTCGACACGGAAAGCCACTGGGCGGTGAAGCCTGCGTTCGAGGACGCGGGAAACGAGGAGCACTGCTTCAGCGAGGGCCTGATGGCGGCGTGCGCCGACCCGGATTCCGACGAGGGCTACGGGTACGTGGACGGCTACGGCGCATGGGCAATCGACCCGCAGTTTTCGCTCGCCGGCGACTTCCATGACGGCCTTGCGGTCTGCTGCACCATGGCCAAGAGCGGTGACATCCTCTACCATGCACACGGCTACATCGACACCTCCGGCGACTGGGTCATCGAGCCGGGCTTCCTCGAGGCGGCCGACTTCAGCGAGGGCCTTGCCGCCTGTTGCAACGTGGAGACCAAGCTATACGGCTACGTCGACGGATCGGGTGCCTGGGCCATCGAGCCGACCTTTGTGGATGCGGGCGCCTTCAGCGAGGGGCTCGCCGCCTGCGCGAGCGACGCTGGCCTCTATGGTTACATCGACAAGACAGGCCAGATGGTCATCAGCCCGCGTTTTTCCTGGGCCCATGCCTTCAGCGAAGACCTTGCCGTCTGCGCCGAGGACGTCGAGAAGGGCTATGGCTACGTCAACAGCGCTGGCGCCTGGGTCATCGAACCGCGCTTCGTGTTCGCGTCAGAGTTCAGCCAGGGCCTCGCGAGGTGCGCGGAGGGCTCGCGTGCCGGTGACAGCTTTGGCCCCTCGGGCTATGTCAACTCGAGAGGCGCCTGGGTCATCGAGCCGCGCTTCGCACGTGCGGCCGACTTCAGCGAGGGCCTCGCCGCCTGTGCCGAGGACCTCGACGGCCTGGTGGGCTACATCGACACCGCGGGCGAGTGGGCCATCGAGCCACGCTTTGAGGAGGCCTGCGACTTCGCGAACGGCCTCGCTGCGGTCAAGGACCCCAGGACCTCGCTCTGGGGCTTCGTCGATGCCAACGGCGACTGGGCTGCTGGCGATGGCCCGCGCTTCGCCAACGTGGGCTGGCCGGCAGACAGGCGGACGCTCATGTAGCGGCGACGGGCGGGGAGGCCCTTCTCGACGGCCCTTCTCGACGGCCCTTCTCGCATCCCTTAGAGCCCTCCTGCGACCACGTTCCGCAGCGGCAATTGGCCCAACCTCGGCGCCCAAATCTGTGCCGTTTGCGTTACGAGCCATATGTCGCGGGGGGGGGTATCGTATACTCATCGAAATGTGCAGGTGAGTTGGGGAAGCGGATTCGTCATGGTGGAGCACGAGACACCGAGCTCGGTCATGTTTGCTGTGGCCAAGGAGTTTGGCAAGGTGAGCAACAAGCAGCTCGCCCGTCTGGTGCTCAACACCGACCGGCGGTTTGGCGACGACAAGACCCTGCTGTCGCGCATCGAGGAGAAGACCTTCCTCTCGCGCGAGATCGTGCATTCGCGACCGGGCGCGATTCCCCGGAGCTGGCTCTCTGACCTTGGCTCCGCGGCACAGAGCCTGCGGAGCAAGATGGCCGCCAAGCTGGGGGCAGGCGCTGACGAGAAGATCGTGGACGAGCTTTGCGGCCCGTCCGCCGAGCGCATGGCGCAGGCTCTGGCGAGCTACGGCGAGGACGACCGTCTGTACGGCAACATGGTGAGCTGGCTCATGGCGGCCGAGCTCGAGGACCTCTCGGCCCGGGCGTCGGCGCTCGTCATGCTGTTCGTGGCGTCGGGCTGCCTAGGAGACGTCCACGAAGCGGTGCGGCTGACACAGCGCTTTGTGTCGCACAAGCTTGGCCATCAGCTTCTGACCGAGGTCGCCCTGGAGGGCGATGCGGCAGCCACGGAGGGCAAGAAGGGCGCCGGCTTCAGGCTTGCCCTCTGCCGGCAGGTCGACGGGCACCTGCGCATGCCGTCCTACCCGGTGAGCATGGACCCCGAGGGCACCGAGATCGGGCTCCTCCCCACCTCGCACGACGCCATCACCGACGTGGATTCGCGCGTGAGCAGGAGCCACCTGCGCGTCTTCACGGATGGCAACGCTTGGTTTGTGCAGGGCCTGGGCTCGACCAACGGCACGACCCTCGTTCGTGCCGAGACGGGCGAGGAGGTCGTCGTGGAGCCGCCGGCGCGCGCCCGCGAGGCCGGTGCGGAGCCCGAGCCCGTGCCCGTGTATCCTGGCGACTTTCTGGTGCTGGCAGGCACCACGCGCTTCCTTGTGATGGGCATCTCGACGGAGTAGGGGTGTGGTTGGCTCTTCTTGCCCGGCGTGCTCGCTCGTGCGTTCCCCACTTGGTGCCAAACTGCGGAACCGTTCCGCCAGGCGCGACTAAGTGGGGAGATTGCCGGCGAGGCCTCCCCACTTGGTGCCAAACCGCGGAACCGTTCCGCCAGGCGCGACTAAGTGGGGAGCGCCCCTGCATCCACCTGCGCTCGCAAAGGTTGCGCAACGTGGGCGGCCGTCTGCGCGGGACAATCGTTTCCAAGCAAACAACGAGGGCGGTCGGGCGTGGTGTTGGCCATATAATCGACTCGTACACCCGTGCAAGGAGGAACGATGTTCTGCACCAACTGTGGCAACGAGGTCAATGACGACGCGACGTTCTGCGTGCACTGCGGAGCTTCGCTTGGCGAGAAGGACAATCCGTCCAGTACCGGCGCCGCCGCGACCGACGACGTGAAGGCCACGAGGCTCGTGACGCCGGCGCCTGCCGCCACGGGCGCGGTTGCAAACCCCGCCGTTACCGGTGCTGCCACGACGGTCATCCCCGCGGCCAAGACCACGCCGCTTGCGCATGGGTCGTCCTCGCGGCTCACCTGCCCGCACTGCGGCCAGGCCCTCGAGGCCGACGACGAGTTCTGCATCGCCTGCGGGCGTCCCGTGAGCGCGGCCATCGGCGAGGCCGAGGCCATGTCGTCGCTCGAGAAGCTCACGTGCCCCACCTGCGGCGCACCTGTGGGCGTCAACGACACCTTCTGCACCACCTGCGGCACGGCCATCACGCCGCAGCCAGCGGCCGGGCAGTCCCAGGCGGCAGCGGTGGCCCAGGCAACCTGTCCCTCCTGCGGCGCGCCCGTGGAGGACGGCAGCGCCTTCTGCATGACGTGCGGACAGATGCTTGGAGCCGGGGCGGCGGCCGCGACCGCGCAGCCGGCAGCGGGCTACCAGCAGTACCAGGCCTACCAGCAGCCGCAGCAGTCCTATCCCTACGATCGGACTGCCCAGTCCAAGCAGGACGACGACGGTCCCAGCACCGCGGCGCTCGTCGCCATCGGCGTGCTGGCGGCGGCGATCATCATCCTGGCGGGCATCCTGCTGTTTGGCGACAAGCTGCCGTTCTTCTCGTCCAACGACAGCTCGACGGCCGTGGAGCAGGTGGTCGACGGCGAGGACGAGGAGACGGACGACGACGCGGTCGACGACGACGCCGACGACGACGCCGACGACGACGCCGCGCAGTTCGAGGAGGTCGAGGAGGACCCCGTCGAGGAGGAAGAGCCCGAAGAGGAGGAGCCCGTCGAGGAGGAGGAGCCTGCCGACGACGACATCAACGACCGCTCCAACGACGTGCTGCCCGAGGCCAACACCAAGGTGTACTCCGAGAGCGAGATCGCGGCGCTCTCTGACGACGAGCTCCAGCTTGCCATCAACGAGATCTTCGCCCGCAACGGCTACACGTTCACGACCGACGAGTGGATCGCGTACTTTAGCGAGATCGAGTGGTACGACCCGATCTACGACTCCCAGGAGGAGGCGCGCGCCCACTTCAACGAGTACGACGAGGCCAACATGAAGCTCCTCGAGCAGGAGCGCTCGAGCCGCTAGGGGGTGCGGCGCCCACCCAAACGCAGGGGCGGCGAGGCCACAAGACCTCGCCGCCCTCTTCATGCCGGTTGCAAGCCGCCGGCCCTTCTCGCCTGCCCTTGGCCTAGTCCACGCGCTCCACGCAGATGATCTGCTTGCCGCGCTCCTCGAGGAACTTGCGCGCGTCGGCGGGGATGCCCTCGTCGGTGATGACGCCGGTGAGGTGGTCGTCCAGGCGCAGCGGCACCAGGCCGTGGCGCGCGAACTTGGCGCTCTCGGTCAGGACGAAGACGTTGGAGGCCTGGGGTGCCATGCCGCGCACGGCCTCGGCGCGCATCTGGTCGTCGTTGGTGAAGCCCGCGTCATCGCGCCAGCCGTCGGCGCCCACGAAGAGGTAGTCGACCATGAACTCGCGCGCGCACATGGGGACCATCGGGCCCACGGTCACCTGCGAGTTGCGCTGCACCACGCCACCCAGCAGGATCACGGTGGCGGTGGGGTCGTTGCGCAGGTACTCGGCGATGAACGAGCTGTTGGTGACGATGGTGATGTCCTTCTTGGCGGCCGCGAGCTCCTTGGCCAGGATGGTGCAGCAGCTGCCGTTCTCGATCATGACGGTGCTGCCGTCGCTCACCAGCTCGGCGGCGCGGCGGGCGATGTAGACCTTCTCGTCGTAGTGGTAGGCCAGGCGGCCGCTGGTGTCGGTGGCGTCGGCAAGCAGGGCGTAGCCGTGCTCGCGGGCCACGATGCCGCGGTCCTGCAGGGCGTCGAGGTCCTTTCGCATGGTCACGTTCGAGACGCCCAGGCGCTCGGCGAGGCTCGACACCTCCACGCGGTGCTCGGCGGTCAGGATCTCCAGAATCTGAGAGTCGCGCTTGGACATGTTCCTCTCCCGTCTCTTGTTGCGCTTTCGTATTTACACCTTGTCGAAGCTAATGTACCTTGCGAGCGAAATGCTTCAAGCGAAGATTCTTGTTCTTTACGAAAGCACGACAAGTGTGTCACAACTGTGGAGAAGAGCCGTCCGAGCTGGGATGGCTTTGCATTTCTCGCGTGCCGGCGGGTTCCCTTTGCTCCGAAGGCTTTTGCGAGGAGCGCGCGATGGGGGAGCGAGCGGTTGCCTAGCGGGTTTCGTACGCCGACTCGATCTGACGCACCTGGGCCAGCAGCCAGTCGTTGGCGGGCGTGAGGATGCCGTGCACGCGGCCCAGCTCGCAGACGACGCCCGCGAACATGTCCACCTCGCTTGCGCGTCCCGCGCGTCGGTCCTGCTCCATGGAGGGGAAGCCCGCCGGGTCAAGCGCCGCCTCGAGGGCGATGCACTGCGCGAGGTCCGCCTCGGCAAGCGTGATGCCCTCCGCTGCGGCCACAGCCTGGACCTCGCGCATGGCGGCGACGAGGATGGCGCGCTCCAGGCTGCCTTGCGCCAGCGCCTGGGCGTAGGTGGCGTCAAAGACCATGCACACCTGGTTGACGCCCACGTTGAGCATGAACTTGAACCACATGCGGTAGGCGATGTCGTCCTCCACCACGTGCGGCAGGCCGCAGCGGCAGAAGAGCTCGTCCAGGGCGGAGAGGGCCTCGCGGTCAGCGTCCGTGGCGCCCGCCGGCACGCCCACGTGGAGCGCGCCGTGCACGGTGTAGGTGAGCTGGCTGCCGTCGCGCATGGCGTCCATGCCCTGCGCCACCGTGTGCACCACCGGGTTGTTTGGGTAGCGAGACGAGACGATCTTCTCGCTGGTGATGCCGTTGAGGAGCGAGACGAGGACGGTGCGTGGCCCCACGGAGGCGGCGGCGGTCGTCAGCGCGGCGTCGAGGTCGGCGTACTTGACGGCGAGGATGACGAGGTCGGCGGGGGTGGCATCGTCTGCCGCGAGCAGCTTGAAGCCCACGGGCTCGCCGTTGATGGCATAGGCGTCCGTGGCGTGGTGCGCCAGGCGGTCCGCGTCCATGACGAAGCGCACGTCGACGTCCTCGCCCTGCATGAGGTCGTTGCCAAAGAGCATGCCGAGGGCCCCTAGGCCCACCACGTGCACCGTATTGATCTTGCCCATTGTCGTCCCTTCCCGGGGTCGTTCTGCTCGGCTGGCCCTTCTCGCCTGCGTGTCCTTGTGGAAGGCCCTGCTCGCCTGTGTGCCCTGCCCCTGCTGTCCCGCGCCCTTACGCGCTAAACGACGCCGTGAGGTCCTCCATGAAGCGCTGCGCCGCCGGGGTGAGGGGCACGTCGCGCTTCCATGCCACGTCGATGACCGAGATCACGGGCGGGTACAGCAGGCGGAACTCCAGGCCCGTGCCCTGCCCGGTGGTGATCAGGCGATCGAAGCCAAGCACGTAGCCCACGCCCTCGCGCACGAGCATCGCGGCGTTGTACGACAGGTTGTAGGTGGCCACGATGTCCAGCGTGCGGCCATGGCGACCAAACCAGGTGGAGAGCGTGTTGTGGCGGTCTGCCTGCTCGGACACGATGAGTGGCAGGCCGTCGAGGTCGGCCGGCGAGATGTGCTCCTTGGCCGCCAGCGGGTCGCCCTCGGGCATGAGCAGGCCCCAGGCGTCGGTGGGCGGCAGGCGCAGGTGCTCGAAGCGGTCGATGTCGGCGTAGGACATCAGGACCGCGAAGTCGTCGAGGCCGCGCTCCAGGCGCTCGATGACGTCGCCCGCGTTGCCGCTGTGGATGTGGAAGCGCACGCGGGGGTAGCGCTTGCGGAAGGCGTTGATCTGGGCGGCGAGTATGCGGATGCCCTCCGACTCGCCGGCGCCGATGCCGATGTCGCCCTCGATGATGTCGTCGTCGGCGCGCAGGTCGGCTGCGGTCTGGTCGGCGAGGGAGACGATCTCCTCGGCACGACGGCGCAGGTAGAGGCCCTTCTGCGTGAGCGTCACATGGCGACTGCCGCGCTCGAGCAGGGTGCAGCCCAGCTCGCGCTCGAGGTCCGCGATCTGCCGCGAGAGCGTGGGCTGCGTCACGTGCAGCACCTCGGCCGCGCGCGACATGGTGCCTTCCTGGCAGATGGCGAGGTAGTAGCGAAGAACGCGAATGTCCATGGACCCTCCCGGCTGTCTGGCGTGCGCCGTCGCGGCTAGTGTACACCCATGCCCATTGGGGTCAGGTGTTTTGGTCCCGTCCCATTGGGGTCAGGTGTTTTGGTCCCGTCCCATTGGGGTCAGGTGTTTTGGTCCCGGCGGCTGTGCACTTCTGCCCCCTATCGGTCCCCCGAGGTCCAATCGGGGCCGATAGTGCACGGCTGACGCGCATGCGGTCTCACGTACGCACATTTTGTACGCCCAGGCGAGAAGAGGCGTGCGGCAGTGAGGCCGTGTCGAGCCGGCTATCACGCGCGCCGGCGAACCTGCCCGGCAATCGCGTACTCCAGAAGGTAGAGGACCAGCAGCGCCAGGCAGAAGAACACCGTGTACCCCGGGTTTCCCAGCGCTTGGTAGAGAGCCTCGAGTGGCGCCGTCTCCATGGGGTCGGGGACGAACATGAAGCTGGTGCCATGTGCCAGGTTGACGGGGATGATGGCCGCCAGGTACGCCGCACTTACGGTGATCGGTGCCCAGATGCGATGCACGTCGGGGTAGAAGTCTCGCCCTACCAGGCGCATGACGCAGAAGAGTACGAGGCAGCCGTGTTCCACAAAGCCCGAAAGTGAGGCAAGGCACCAGATGGGACACTGCGTCCAGCCGCAGAAGAGAAGCGCGCCCACGCCTCCCGTGAGCCCCATCGCAAAGAGGACGTTGTCGAGCGTGCGGCTGGGGTGGATGGCGTCTGCTATGGAGAGGACCATGCAGAGGTTGCACGAGTAGAGCGGCAGGTTGGACACGGCAAGCCCCGCCTGAGCGATGCGGATTGCATAGACGCATGCCATGGTCGTCGTGCCGGTGAGGCTGACGGCAAGGAGGGCCCGTCGGCGCGGACGGCTCTTCTCGGCATCTTGGGTGAGGCGTGCGTAGGCGTAGGCGAGAAGAACGATTGTGCACGCCACCAGCGCGAGCACCGCCAGGTGCTTCGGGCCAAAGAGCTCAAAGCCGCAGCCCGGGTGGTCCCACCAGAGGGGCCCCGAGGTGAAGAACGCCTCGAACGCGCTCATGTCCTTTGGGATGTGTGCCTGCTGCTCCATGCGTCGATGGTACACCGCTGCGGACCAAAACACCTGACCCCAGTGGGTCGGGACCAAAACACCTGACCCCAGTGGGCCGGGACCAAAACACCTGACCCCAGTGGGCCGGGACCAGGACCCCAGTGGGACGGGACCAACTACACGTTGGGGACCTGCCAGTCGATGGGCTCGGCGCCATGGGCGGCAAGGAACTCGTTACACGCGCTGAAATGTCCGCAGCCCAAAAAGCCCCGGTAGGCCGAGAGCGGGCTGGGATGCGGCGCTGTGAGCGCCAGGTGGTTGGCCGCCTTGACGCGCCTGGCCAGCGCCTTGGCCTTGCCACCCCAGAGCAGGTAGACCACTGGCCCCGGCTGGGCCTCCACCACGTCCAGCACGGCGGCGGTGAGCTCCTCCCAGCCCAGGCCCTGGTGGCTCATGGGCTCGTGCTCGCGCACGGTGAGCACGGTGTTCAGCAGCAGCACGCCCTGGCGCGCCCAGCAGGTGAGGTCGCCGTTGTTGGGAATGTTGCAGCCCACGTCCTGGGCGAGCTCCTTGTAGATGTTGGCAAGCGACGGCGGCACGCGCACGTCGGGGTTAACCGAGAAGGCCAGTCCGTTTGCCTGACCCTCGCCGTGGTAGGGGTCCTGCCCGATGATCACGACCCGCACGTCGGCAGGCGCGCAGGCCTCGAGTGCGGCAAAGACCCGCTCGTGCGGTGGGCAGACGGGCCCGGCGGCGTAGGCGTCCTCCACGGCGGCAGAGAGCGAGGACAGAAGCTCCGCGTCAAGGCGGTCGAGAAGGGCCTGCCGCCACGCGGCGGGGATGGACTCTGCAAGGGTTGTGGTCATGACGTGGGCACCTTCCAGCGTGGTTTGTGGGCGCTATCATCCTGATGGTACACGACCGCGGGCCATTGGCCGCAACCTACGAAAGGTCCTTCTCGCATGCTCAAGCTCGTTCGTTACCTGCGCCACTATCGCAAGGAGTGCGTGCTGGCGCCGCTCTTCAAGCTGCTTGAGGCCATCTTTGGCCTGCTCGTGCCGCTGGTGATGGCACAGGTCATCGACACCGGCCTCGCCACGGGAGACCGCTCCTACATCATCGGCCGCGGCATCCTGCTGGTGGTCATGGGCATCGTGGGCCTGGCCTTCGCCCTCACGGCCCAGTACTTCTGCGCAAAGCTGGGTGCGGGCTTTGGCACCGAGCTGCGCGACGACCTCTTTCGCCACATCATGGGCCTCAGCCGCGCCGACGTGGACCGGCTGGGCAAGGCCACGCTCGTGACGCGCGTGACCAACGACTCCCAGGTGGTGCAGGACAGCGTCAACATGTTCTTCCGCCTGGTGCTTCGCTCGCCCTTCGTGGTGTTTGGCGCCCTCGTGCTGTCGTTCTTGGTGGACGGCACGGAGGGCCTCATCTACACGGGCACCATCGTCGCGCTGCTCGTCATCGTCTTTGCGGTGACGCGCGCGGCGTCCCGCCGCTACGTGCGCGTGCAGCGCCTGCTTGACGACGTGGACCTCTCCACCTCGCAGAACCTCGAGGGCGTCCGCGTGATCCGCGCCTTTCGTCGCGAGGCGAGCGAGGTCGCGGACTTCGACGCCACGGCCACGCGCCTTCGAGGCGAGCAGGTGGGCGTGGGTGACGTTGCCGGCCTCGCCAACCCGCTCACGTATGCCGTGACCAACCTGGGCCTCGTGGCCGTGCTGTGGGTGGGTGGCCTCAACGTGGACGTGGGCACCATGACGCAGGGCCAGCTCGTGGCGCTCGTCAACTACAGCGCGCAGATTCTGGTGGAGCTCGTCAAGCTCGCCAACCTCATCGTGCAGCTGTCGCGCGCCTCGGGCTGCGCGGACCGCCTCAACGAGGTCTTTGCCACCACGTCGTCCATGGCCGACGGCACGGCTGACGCCACGGACGCCGCCCCCAGCGTCGAGTTCCGCGACGTCACCTTTGCCTACCCCGGTGCCGCCGCGCCCGCGCTTGCAGACGTGAGCTTCACCGTGGAACCGGGCGAGGTCGTGGGCATCATCGGCGGCACGGGCTCGGGCAAGACGACGCTCGCCGACCTCGTCATGCGCTTCTACGACACCACGTCCGGCCAGGTCCTCGTGGGCGGCCGCGACGTGCGCGACTACAGCATGCAGAGCCTGCGTCGCCTGGCGGGAATCGTCGAGCAGGGCCCCGTGCTCTTTAGCGGCACCATTGCCTCCAACCTGCGCTGGGGCGATCAGGCGGCCACCGACGAGGCCCTTCTCGCCGCCGCCTCAACGGCCCAGGCAACCGAGGTCATCGACCGCAAGGATGCCGGCCTCGCCGAGCCGGTGGAGCAGCTCGGCCGCAACTTCAGCGGCGGGCAGCGCCAGCGCCTCGCCATCGCGCGCACGCTCGCGCGCCGGCCGCGCATCCTCATCCTCGACGACTCGTCCTCGGCGCTCGACTTCGCCACCGACGCTGCGCTTCGCCGGGCGCTCCGCCGCGACTGCGCGGACGCCACCTGCCTCGTCATCTCGCAGCGCGTGACCTCCATCCAGGACGCCAGCAAGATCCTGGTCCTCGACCGCGGTCGCCTGGTGGGCCAGGGCACGCACGAGGACCTTCTCGCCAGCTGCGCGCTCTACCGCGAGATCTACGACTCCCAGGTCAAGGCCGACGAGGGCGCGACGGACGAGAAGGACGCAGCCGAGAAGAGCGCCTCCGCGCCCGCCGCCACCGTCGCACCCGCCACGCCCGCGAGGGGAGGTGAGGCCGATGCGTAACGACGCCACCGCGACCCAGCGGCCCTCCACCCTCCGTCGCGTCGTCGACCTGCTGCGGCCCTATGCCCGCCGCGTCGCCCTCGCGCTTGCGCTCGCCGTCGTCGTGGTCGTGAGCACGCTCTTGCTCCCGGTCCTGAGCGGCAAGGCCGTCGACGCCGCCGTGAGCGCAGGTCAGGTGGACTTCGCCACGCTCCGCAATGCGCTCGTGGGCATGCTCGTGGCCCTGGTCGTCACGACCGTCGCCCAGTGGGCGCTCACGGCCGTCTCCAACCGCATCGTCTACGGCATGGTGTACGACCTGCGCACGCAGGCCTTCCAGAAGCTCCAGCGCCTGCCGCTCAGCTACGTGGACGCCCAGGGCGCGGGCGACCTCACCGCGCGCGTGGTCACCGACGTGGACCAGCTCTCCAACGGCCTCATCATGGCCTTCCAGCAGTTCTTCACGGGCGCGCTCACCATCGTGCTCACGCTCGTGTTCATGTTCCGCCTGGACGTCCCCGTGACGCTCGTTGTGGTCTGCGTGACGCCGGTCTCGTTTGTGGTCGCGCGCACCATCACCAGCAAGGCGCACCAGCACTTCCAGGACTTCACCGAGCGCCGCGGCCAGATGACCTCCCTTGCCGACGAGCTCATCCGTGGCATCGGCACCGTGGAGGCCTTCGACATGCAGGACGCCGTCTGCGACGAGTTCGCGCGCATCGACGCCGCGCTGGGGCAAAGCCGCTTCAAGGCCGTGCTCTTCTCGTCCTTCACCAACCCGTCCACGCGCTTCGTCAACAACCTGGTCTACGCGGGCGTGGGCATCTTCGGCGCCTTCGTGGTGCTGGCGGGCGGCATGTCGGTGGGCAGCCTCAGCGCCTTCCTCGGCTATGCCAACCAGTACACCAAGCCCTTCAACGACATCTCGGAGGTCGTGACCGAGCTGCAGAACTCGCTTGCCTGCGCCGCACGCCTCTTTGACCTGCTTGACGAGCCCGACGAGACGCCCGATGCGCCCGACGCCGTCACGCTGGAGGATGCCACCGGCGAGGTGGACCTGGACGACGTGCGCTTCTCGTACGTGCCCGGCACGCGCCTTATCGAGGACTTCACCGTGGACGTGGCGCCCGGCCAGCGCGTGGCCATCGTCGGTCCCACGGGCTGCGGCAAGACGACCCTCATCAACCTGCTCATGCGCTTCTATGACGTGGACGCGGGCTCCATCCGCGTGGACGGCCACGACGTGCGCGACCTCACGCGCCAGAGCCTGCGCGGCGCCTTTGGCATGGTGCTGCAGGACACGTGGGTCAAGCACGCCACCGTGCGACAGAACATCGCCATGGGCCGTCCCGACGCCACGCTCGACGAGGTGCGCGCCGCGGCCAAGGCGGCCTTCGCTGACGGCTTCATCGAGCAGCTGCCCCAGGGCTACGACACGGTGCTCGGCGGCCAGACCACGTCGCTCAGCGCCGGCCAGCGCCAGCTCCTCTGCATCGCGCGCGTGATGCTCGCCGAGCCGCGGATCCTCATCCTCGACGAGGCCACGAGCAACATCGACACCCGCACCGAGCTCTGCGTGCAGCGCGCCTTCGACCGCCTGATGGAGGGCCGCACGAGCTTTGTGGTGGCGCACCGCCTGAGCACGATTCGCACGGCCGACGTGATCCTCGTCATGAAGGACGGCCGCATCATCGAGCGCGGTACCCATGACGAGCTGCTGGCCGCAGGCGGCTTCTATGCCAACCTCTACAACGCGCAGTTTGCCCCCAGCGATTAGGCGTCTGTTTTCCGTTCCACGTGCACTCGCGAACCTCATCGATGGCAGGCGGGTTGAGGTTGCTGGAGGCAGCGTCGCGCGCACGGGTACTCCCGTTGCCATCGCATGCGAGGTGGGGCACGCCAGCAAGACCATCGAGTTCTAGTTGTGTTTCTGCAGGTCAGAGGCCATGTCATAAAACCTCAGGTAAACACTCCCGTTTTAAGCCCGTTTGGCGGCCGTTAAGAGGGGAGGCCTAGCCAGATCCCAAGGAACGTTTGTACGATCGTAACGGGCCTTAGATTGCGTCGCCCGTGTTTGTGCAGGTAGATGGCCTATATTTTTCGCGCTTGGACAAGCGCTATGAGTGCGGATACTCCACCGGTGGAGTATCCGCACTCTTTTTTGCATGCTCTCACCTGCGGTTCCAGAGGTGTCAATACTCACGGACCTCTCGTTTTGGGGCCAAAAATCCATATCACAAATTTCGTCATATCTTGCAAAAGGCCAGATAATATTTTATCGGCAAAGATTTTTTTCCTATTTGTGATATGGATTTTGGAGGCGTATTTTCATGTATGCGGTAACCGGCTCAAGTGTCCTCCGCCTTCTGCCCTGGTGACAGGGCCCGCCCCCCGCCACCCGCGCCACCGCGAAAAAACTAGTAGCCCTATGGCCCCTCTCGACCGATGATGCCAGCCGCCGGTTGGGGTGCCATGCCCAGATCCAAACAAGGCTAACTTATAGGGAGGCCATGGCATGCAGAAGGTGGACGTGACGGGAGTCTCAGAGACCATGCTGCAGACGCTCTATGTGCGAGCGCGATGCTCGCAGCAGGCGGATGCCAAGTTCGTTGACGAGAAGGCCTGCCAGATGGCCGAGCAGATCGACTACGACTTCTCGGTGGCACAGAAGGACGCGACGATGAGCAAGGGCGTGCTTGAGCGCGCCATCATGCTCGACCGCCTGGTGGGTGAGTGGCTTGGCTCCCATCCCGGTGCCACGGTGGTGATTCTGGCCTCGGGCCTGGACGCGCGTGCGCACTGCGTGCAGGGCTGGGGGCGGTGGTACAACCTTGACCTTGACCAGGTCATCGAGCTGCGCCGCCGCCTGTGCCGGGGCTTTGTCCCCCGTTGCGAACTACCCTGCCGAGCGAGGCATGCGCGAGCTGCACGTGTGGTATGCGCTCATTGACTGGCTGCCGTGGTGCGCAAGGTCACCCAGTGCATCCTGGCGCTGCGCAGGGATGCGCTGGGTGACCTTCTTGCCACCGCTACTCCTCGGGTGCGCCGGGTTGGATGGCCTCGATGCCCTCGTCGCCCGTCCTGATGCGGATTGCGCGCTCGATGGGGTAGCAGAAGATCTTGCCGTCGCCGACCTTGCCCGTGCGAGCCGCGCCCATGATGGCGTCGATGGCCCTCTGCGCCCATTCCTCGGTGGACACGACGACCTCGAACTTGATCTTGGGCAGCGTCGTCATGCTCGACACGCTGCCGCGCACCACCTGGGTGTAGCCCATCTGGGTGCCGCATCCCATGACTTGGCTCACGGTGATGCCGCGGATGTCGGCAGCAAACAGCGCCTCCTTGACGTCCTCCAGGGCCTCCTCGCGGACGATTGCCTCTACCTTGTACATTCCGCACCTCCTGCGGTCGTGTTCCTGTGTTTCCTAACTGGCGAGAAGCACCGTCTGCGCCGCTAGTCGTCGAGTCCGGTGAAGGACGGGTACGCGCGCTCGCCGTGCTGCGTGATGTCGAGGCCGATGCGCTCGTCCTTCTCGCTCACGCGCAGAGGGCAGATGAGCTTGACGATGCCCGCGCAGACGAGCGTGCCCACGACGGCCAGCGCGATGGTCACCACGATGGAGATGACCTGCGCCATAAAGAGGCCGGTCTCGCCATAGATCAGGCCGTTCCAGCGGATGGCCGGGTTCACGGCCTGGCTGGCAAAGATGCCCGTGCAGATGCCGCCCCAGATGCCGCCGATGCCGTGGCAGCCAAAGGCGTCGAGCGCATCGTCATAGCCAAAGCGGTGCTTGAGGTGCGACACTGCCAGAAAGCAGATGGGGCTTGCCGTGAGGCCGATGACGAGCGCCGCCCACAGCGGCACGAAGCCGCAGCCCGGCGTGATGGCAACCAGGCCGATGACCAGGCCTGTTGCGGCACCCACCAGCGTGGGTCGGCCGTCGGTGATGACGTCCATCGCCATCCACGAGAGCTCCGCCGCCGCGGCCGAGACCGCCGTCGTGGCAAAGGCATGCGCCGCCAGCTCGTTGGCCGCAAGGGCGCTGCCCGCGTTGAAGCCAAACCAGCCAAAGAGCAGCAGCGCCGCGCCGATGCACACCAGCGGGATGTTGTGCACGCGGTAGCTGACCTGCTCGTACCCCTGGCGTTTGCCAAGCAAAAGCGCCAGCACCAGACCGCTCACGCCGCTGGAGATGTGCACCACGTTGCCGCCGGCGAAGTCGATCGAGCCGATGGCCGCGAGGAAGCCGCCGTCGCCCCAGACCATGTGCGCGATGGGGTAGTACACCACGAAGGTCCACAGCACGATGAAGAAGAACAGCGCCTTGAAGCGCATGCGTCCCGCCACGGCACCCGTGATGAGCGCGGGCGTGATGATGGCGAACATCATCTGGAACATGGCAAAGACCAGGAAGGGAATGGTGGTCGCATACGGCCCCACACCGATCTCCACGCCGTTCATCATCACGTACTGCAGGCTGCCGATGATGCCGCCGTGGTCCTTTCCAAAGGTGAGCGAAAAGCCCACCACAAACCACAGCACGATAGCCACACCGATGATGAAGAACGACGTCATGATGTTGTTGGCCACGTTCTTGCGGCGCCCCAGGCCGCCATAGAAGAATGCGAGTCCCGGTGTCATGAACAGCACGAATGCCGCGCAGAGAATCATGAACCCGGTGTCTGCTGCGCTCATGCTTACCCCTCTCGTCAGGCGGGCACCTCGCCCGCGTCGGTTGATGGGGCACATGGTCTGCCTCTGCGATTGCGCCAAGGTGAGCCTTGCGTTGCGGAGGCGTTTCCAGCGGTTACGATGCTGCGACCAGGTGAGGGCATGACCGTAACGCTTTTGAAAACACGCAGGTGAGAAGGTCAGTGCTCAGTTTGCGTGCTGTTCGAAAGGGGAGGGCTCGAAGGTGGTCCCATTTTTTGTCCCACCCCCTCCATATGCTTGCGCAAAGGCCACACGACCAGGCTGGAGGAGGTCGTGCGAGGCAGAGGAGCCACAGCAGAAGGAGGACCCATGGCCAAGGAAAAGGGCGAGCCCGGCAAGAAGAAGACAAAGCTCAAGATTATCGTCGTGATCGTTGCGCTCATCGCGGCGGTCGGCATGTGCACCGGCGGCACATCAAACGACGCGGACTCTGCGGACGAGGGCAGCGCCGTCGTCCAGACGAGCAACACGGGGGCGGCAGGCGAGGACGATGCGGAGGATGCCGCCGCTCAGGAGGCTGAGCAAGACGAGGATGTCCCCGCTGAGTACGCCGCGGCGCTGAAGTCGGCGCAGACGTACAGCGACCTCATGCACATGTCCAAGCAGGGCATCTACGACCAGCTGACATCCGAGTACGGTGACGCCTTCGAGGCCGACGCGGCCCAGTACGCCATCGACAACCTCGACGCCGACTACAACGCCAACGCGCTCGCCTCGGCCGAGAGCTACAGCGAGACCATGCACATGTCCAAGCAGGGCATCTACGACCAGCTCGTCTCGGAGTACGGCGAGCAGTTCACCGCCGAGGAGGCCCAGTACGCCGTCGACAACCTCGACGCCGACTACAACGCCAATGCGCTGGAGACGGCCAAGAGCTACCAGGAGAATATGGGCATGTCCTCGTCCGAGATCTACGACCAGCTTGTGTCCGAGTACGGCGAGCAGTTCACCGCCGAGGAGGCACAGTACGCGATTGACAACCTGTAGCACCCCCATGCTGCATGGTTTTTGGGGCCCGGCCCTCCACCCGGGCCCCATCCCTTCTGTGGAGGGCGTGCCTTCGGCGCCCCGGACGCACGACCGCCCGGCCGATTGGCATGACACTTTGCCGAGCAAGATGGACCGCCATGACAGCACGGCCGCTGGTAGATGCTATACTCGCGCCAGCACATGCAGCTCAAACGGACCACGCCAAAGGAATCCCTCATGGCAAAGAAGCCCACCAGGCGAGAAGACCGTCCGGCCGCACCCGGAAGGGTGCTGCTCGTCATCGCCCTTCTCGCCGTTTTCATGTTCTTGGCCGGCGCCTTTGTGGCGTCGGGCGTCTCGGGGTCGCTGACCGCCTATGCCACGGATGACGATCCCGTGACCGACGCATCCGGCGAGGCAGACCAGGGCTTCACGGAGATCCTGTACGACGAGCCGGCACAGGCGGCCGAGGACGTCGCCGCCGATGAAGAAGCCGTCGCCAACCAGGACGACTCGGGCTCCACCTACATGACCGTGGCGATGATCGGCGACGTCCTCATGCACACCTACTGCGTCGACAGCGGCGCTCAGGCCGACGGCACCTACAACTTTGACCACATCTTTGCCAACATCACCGACGAGCTCTCGCCCTTTGACGTGCGCGTCGTCAACCAGGAGACGGTGCTCGGCGGCACGGAGCTGGGCCTCTCGGACTTCCCGCAGTTCAACAGCCCGCAGGAGATCGGCGATGCCGAGGCCGAGGCGGGCTTCAACGTCGTGCTCTGCGCGAGCAACCACTCCATGGACGTGGGCTATGAGGGCCTCCACCGCGAGCTCGAGTTCTGGGCCACCAACCACCCCGAAGTCAGCACCATCGGCGCCACCGACGTTCTCTCGGACGACCCGCAGCCGGCCAACCCCTGCTACGTTACCGTCGACGACTTCACGGTGGCCTTCCTCAACTTCACCGACTCGACCAACGGCATCGAGGACCCCTACGGTGCCGTGGCACGCCTGTGGGAGCAGACCGTCCTCGAGCAGGTCGCCGGGGCCAAGGCGAACGCCGACATGGTCGTGGTCTTCCCGCACTGGGGCGAGGAGAACCTCCTTGAGCCCACCGATCGCCAGCGCTACCTCGCGCAGCTCCTCCTCGACGCCGGCGTGGACGTGGTCATCGGCGCGCACTCGCACACGCTCGAGCCCGTCGAGGTGCTCACCGGTGCCGACGGCCACCAGATGGTGTGCTACTGGTCGGTGGGGAACTTCATCTCGGCCATGGAGACCTCCGAGAACATGGTGGGCGGCATGGCCGAGCTCACGCTCCGCAAGGACGCCGACGGCACCTGCGTGGTGGAGTCGTACGCGCTCAAGCCTGTCGTCACGCACTGGGGCTCGGGCGACGCCATGACCACGTACCTGCTCTCGGACTATACCAGCGCGCTGGCCGCGAGCAACGGCCACGCCAACATGGGCGTCGACTGGGTCCAGGCGCACTGCGCGTCGGTTCTGGGCGAGGACTACAACCGCGCTGACTGCCAGCTCTACGTGGAGCTCAACCCGCCCGCGCAGGACGAGTGACGCTGCTATAGGCTG
>Ga0065709_1000043_pt1 | contig 17922 bp, 14 predicted proteins | sample Hoacrofraction14_2_FD_59096 | JGI IMG/M metagenome (GOLD analysis project Ga0065709, IMG submission 59096) | Hoatzin crop microbial communities from Cojedes, Venezuela, sample from fiber fraction 14 v1 | ecosystem: Host-associated > Birds > Digestive system > Esophagus > Crop | place: Venezuela...
GGAGGGCGGAATTTGTATTTTGGTGGTTGTCAAGGGGTTGTGAAGGAATTTATACACTTGTTTGCTGAAGTTCACCAAAATTAACGCCCTTCTTAGATGGGTGCAAAATTAGTGCTTATTTTTGGAATTTGCAATAGGGGGAAATGTTAAAGTTTGTGTTCAGTTTTTGTGGTATAAATTCGCGCAGACCTTCTATCAGAGTGAAGAGTGAAGAGTGAAGAGTGGAGATGAAGAGCGTGCCGCGCTGTGGGTTTTGCACGCGGACCAGCGCGGACTTTATTTTATTTTGATACAGTCGTGAACCTCGTCGAGGTTCTAATCCCCTATTAGGCTGTGCCCCAGGCTCTTCCGCTCACTACGTTCGCTTCTATAGCCTGGGGTTAGTTCACGTGCTCGTCTCCGACGAGCTCCCCTGCCCTAAAGCATAACGCCTAATGCCTCTCCCCTGCCCTAACACCTAACGCCTAATGCCTAAAGCCTAATGGATAATGACAAACAAAAGCCAGTGGCTCTGGGGGGAGTCACTGGCTGTATAGGAGAGTGTGANAAGGGGTTTCTTAGAACTTGAAGCCGATGGCGACTTGGGCGTTGCCGTTCTTGGCGTTCTTAAGGCTGGGGATATTGGTTGCAATATCCTTGTAAACCTTGGTCAGGCCGAGGTTGTAACGTGCCTGCAGGAAGACATGCTCGTTGAGGCTGTAGGTAGCGCCGAGGCCCAGGCCGAAGTCAACGGTGTTGGTGTAGTCCGACATGTTGATGGCATCAAGCTTTTCGGGTTCTTTCTGGGTGCGCTTGCTGTAAACGTTGAAGCCTACTTGGGGACCGAAGTCGATGCTGAAGTCGGGGCTCACGTAGTACTTGAGCATGATGGGNANGTTGATGTAGTTGGTGTTATAGTTAACCTTGTACTTACCCTCAATGCCTAAGATAGTAGTAGTTTTGTTGTAGCTGGAGCCTTGCATCGAGAAGACGGCCTCGGGAGCGATGGCGAAGTTGGGAGTGAACTTGTACTCCATGAGGACACCTACTTGGGGACCGAACATAAGTCCGTGAGGAGCATTCTCGCCCCAGAAATGGCTACCGTTAAGACCAACTTTAGCACCGAACTGAACTTGGGCAGCAGCGCCCAGGGTTACGATGGCACAAGCCACCAAAGTGAAAATCTTCTTCATAATGAAAAAAAATGAATTAAATAATGTGTAACTTTAGTTTTCTATCTCTTTTTGTGCNGCCAGCCACGCGCTCGTGGGGCGAAACACGTCAATAAGACTGCNCAGGGATTAAATGGTTTAAAAGAAAAAGTGAAAAAGAACACTTTTTTTGTGCTTTTAGGACAAAAAAAGGCCATTAAACTGGGGAAAATCCTCGCGCGGACTACGCGGACTTTCCGCGGAAAAATATATTTTTTCCATAAATAATAAAAAGTCTGCGCTGGTCTGCGCTGGTCTGCGTGCAAAATATCACTCTGCGCTGGTCAGCGCGAGGAACATAAAAAACCAGTGACTCCAAGGGAGGGACCACTGGCTATGAGGTGAATTCAGGGGGTTAGAATTTGTAGCCGACGGAGAGTTGGAGGTTGCTGTTTTTAGCGTTCTTGAGGCTGGTGGTGATTTCGTCGCCAATGATGCCCGAGAAGGCGGTACCGTCGATGACCGAGGTGGGGTCGAAAACTTCGATGTCTACGTTGGCTTTGATGCCGTCTTTATAAATCTTGGTGAAGCCCATGGTGTAACGAGCCTGGATGAAGATGTTTTCGTCGAAGTTGTAGGTCAGGCCGAGTCCTACGCCGAAGTCAACCTTTTTGGCGTAGTCTTTCAGGTCGACGGCGTCGCTGGAATAGGGCTTGGTGAAGTGGAAGCGGTTGTAAACGTTGAAGCCTACTTGGGGACCGAGGTCGATGCTGATGTTGTCGGTCACGTAGTACTTAAACATGACGGGGATGTTGACGTAGTTGACGTTAGCAGTGGCCTTCCAGTCTTTGTTGTAGAAGGTTTCTTTGTACTTGGTGCCTTGCATCGAGAAGACGACTTCGGGGGCTACGGCAAACTGGTTGGTGAACTTGTACTCGAGGACGAAGCCACCCTGCCAGAAGTTGAGGATGCGGTGGGGTGCGTCGGAGCCCCAGAACGTGCTGAGGTTGTCACCGAGTTTAACACCAAACTGAACTTGGGCAGCAGCGCCCATGGTTACGATGGCGCAAGCCATCAGGGTAAAGATTTTCTTCATAATGAAAAATTTAAGTTTATTGAAAAGGAAATAGTTTGTTCTTATAATTTCTCGCGCGGACCAGCGCGGACGTTCTATCGGAGTGGAGAGAAAGCGCGTTCCGCGCTATGGGTTTTGCACGCAGACCAGCGCAGACCAGCGCAGACTCATTATTATATATTACATTCTCAACTCTCAACACTGGTTTAGAGGTTTCCGCCGTAGAGGCGGTAGAGGTCCCAGGCGCGGGCGAAGTCGTCGACTTGTCGCTCGGTGAGGAGCTTGACGTGGTTGATGCCGTTGGCGCCGAGGAGTTTAAGGCGTATCCAGGAGGCGTGGCTGAGGGCGTAGACGAGGTCGCGGTTGGCGGTGGTGAGCTGGTCGTCGGTGATTTCCCAGTACATGCGTCCGTCGCGGCCGCGTTGCGGGCGTGCCACGGTGGTGAAGTCGTAGTCGAAGCCGTCGATGGTGAACACCATGCGGTCGTAGTTGAGCGGGTCGTCGGCATAGTACTGAACGCGCAGGTGGAGCGGGCCGCCCTCGTCGAAGTAGAAGTAGCACTGGTTGTCGGTGCGCTTCATGGTGGTTCCGGCGGGGGTGTAGCGGTGTCCGCTACGGGCGAAGTGCGGCAGCAGGTCGCTCTCGAGGCTGGTGACGGGCTCGTCGCGCCAGGTCATGGGTTGTGGACTGCTTGGGATGTCGTAGTGCTTGATGGAGTAGTCCTTGTTGAGGAGGCGGTAGAGGTCTTCCTTGCCGGCGGCGGGAGCGGTGCTGGCGCTGGCGTCACCCCAGGGGTCGCTCAGTGGCGAGGCTTGGGTGGCGGCATTTTGCTCGGCTTGCTGCTTGCGTGCTTGCTCGGCTTCCCACTTTTTGATGGCCTTTTCGCGCTCGCGCTCGGGGTGGAGGCGGCGGATGGGTTGGCGGATGCTTTCGTCGTAGTCATCGTCGTCGGCACGCACGGTGGTGGCAGCCACGGCGGTCGACAGAGTGGCAAGGGCGAGCAGGCAGAGCCAGAAGCGTTTCGGTAACAGGGTCATTGTGGTCGATTAGAATGCGAGCTGGAGCTCGGTGAGGATGGCGTTTTCGCCGCCGCTGATGCCGTGTGTGTGGGTGTAGGTGTAGGCAGCCATGATGCGGCACTTGGGATAGAACCAGTAGTTGACGCCGGCGGTGACGCGGTTGGTGATGGCGTCGATGGCGTTGAGGTGGTCGTAAGAGGCGACGACGTCGAGGTTTTTAACGACGCGTGCGCGGCCGGTGATGTAGCCACCGTCGCTATTGGTCTTGCCGTCGCGTCCCCACATGTACTCGGCACGCAGGGCGACGGGGTCGACGGTGGCGACCATGCTGGCAGCGTAGCGGTTGCGGGTGAAGTTGCCGCTGGGCTTGACACCGGTGATGAGGCCGTTAGCGTCGGTGTAGTCGCCGTTGCCCAGTGCGACGGGGTCGGTGTGGCCGGTGCCCAGGATGAGGGAGCCGCCCACGCGCAGTTGCTTGACGGGGTTGAACATGATGCGGGCGACAAAGTCCTTGGCGGAGTTGTTGTCGGCCTTGCCGCGTCCGTTACCCTGCATGATGGCGAGGTCGTAGTCGACGAGTTTGTTGAACAGCGAGCCGTAGACCGAGATGCCGAGGTCACGTCCGCCCGACTTGGGCATCATCAGCGGGTTGGAGCCCATGACCATGTACTGGGTGGCAAGGGCGTCCTCGTAGATTTGCTCGAGCACGACTGGCGACATGGGGTTCTCGACGGTGAATGGTGTCTTGAACTGGCCGAGCTTGACATTGAGTTCGGGCATGAAGCTGTAGTTTGCCCACGCCTCGAGGAGGGTGACCGAGGATAAGGAAAAGACGGTATGCAGCTTGAGTCGGTCGGTGAAGTTGACGCCCGCGACAAGGGTTACCTTGTTGATATAGAACTGGTTATTGGGGCTCGACGTGTCGCGATATTCCCAACCGCCGAGGGCAAAACCGCTGCAATAGAAGCGCTTGCTCAGGCTGTTAAGCACAGTAGTAACTTTGTTCTCTTTGTTCTCGTTTTGCGCGTGTGCAGGGAGCATAGCAGCCACCAGCAACATCGCAATCATCAATCGTCGTAAATACATGACAGTGGTTTATCCTCGCGCGGACCAGCGCGGACCAGCGCGGACTTTTTTGGTTTAATTAATAATCAAGGTGCAAAGATAGGACAATTCCACGAGATGAGCAAATGGTAATCCACGCGCGGACCAGCGCGGACCAGCGCGGACGAGCGCGGACCTTCTATTTTAAAAATGTAGGTCTGCGTAGTCTGCGCTGGTCTGCGCGAATTTCCTAAAGCCTAATGTTTAGCCACTTAGGCTGCGGAAGCGGAGGATGTTGTGGTTGCCGAGGACGACGAGGAGGGGGTCAACGAGTGGGTAAATGCCTGTGGTGCAGCAACGTTCCACGATGCGGTAGGCCCAGTGCTTGCGGAACGCCTTATGGGCTGCGGCCTGGAACCACTTCTCGCCGCGAACGCGTTTCCAGCGGCGGAGGCGTTCCTTGCGGTTGACGCGGCACTCGGGCTGGTAGCCCTTGAGCAGGAAGAGGAGGTAAGCCACATAATAGCGACGGGTGAAGACGTCGTGCCACTGGTCGATTTGCGCCTGGGTGAGCGCGGGTGCGAAATGTGCGGTATTGGCATCCATGTATCGATTCAGTTGGTCGAAATACTCGTCTTCGGCGATGCGTCGGTAGTCGTGCATGGCCGATGTAGGGTTCTGCATATAGTAGATGGGCTGATAATCGATGTTCACAGCGGTGCTGACGTAACGAATGTAGGTGTGCATAAAGACCAAATCCTCGCCGACCTGCAGTTTAGGATTGAATCGCAGGTTGTTATCGACAATGATGTCGCGGCGCATCAACCCGCGCCACGTCGAGCCATTGAGATAAAACGTGATGAACTGCTGGCACAGTTCCTCGAAATTGTCGGCGGTTTGTCGCTCGGTGACGGTAGCGATGCGTGATTTCGAGCGTTCAGGAAACTCGTCGCGCGTGCCTCGCTGCAGCTTCATCACGAGGTAGTCGCGGCCGCCGATTTCGCGTAGCATGGTTTCGAGCGCTTCGGGATAGAGGTAGTCGTCGGCATCGACAAAGTAGAGGTATTCGCCAGTGGCAGCGTCGATGCCGGCGTTGCGGGCGGTGCTCACGCCGCCGTTCTCCTTGTGGATGACGCGGATGCGCGTGTCGCGAGCAGCGTAGTTGTCGCACAGGGCGCCGCTGCCGTCGGTGCTGCCGTCATCGACCATGATGAACTCGAACTCGCGGTAAGACTGCGCCAGCACGCTATCGACCATCGTCGGAAGATAGCGCTCCACATTATAAACCGGCATAATTACACTGAGCTTCATCGTATGCAGGAGGGCCTCACGCAGACTACGCAGACTACGCAGACATAATATTAATTATTATGGGGCAAAGATAGGACAATTCCACGAGATGAGCAAATTAGGCGTTAGGCGTTAGGCAGGGATGCAGTCGTGAACCTCGTCGAGGTTCTAATCCCTTTAGAGACTTCTTCCCCAGGCTCTTCCGCTCACTACGTTCGCTTCTATAGCCTGGGGTTAGTTCAGGTGCTCGTCTCCGACGAGCTCCCCTGCCCTAACGCCTAAAACCTAATGCCTAAAGCCTAAAGCCTAACGCCTAAAACCTAAAGCCTAATGCCTAACAGAGCATCGACGAGGGTGTCGTTGTCGTGGTGGTCGCGGACGGCGATTCGGATGTAGTTTTTGCCGGTGAGGCCGGTTTTGTTGTTGCAGTCCTTGATGAGGATGTTGTGGTCGAGGAGGAGGCGCTCGGTGAGGTCGTGGGCGCTGATGGCGCCGGTGACTTCGCACAGGAAATAGTTGGCTTGCGAGGGGATGACGCGCAGGTAGGGTACCTGGCGCAGGCGCTCGAGGAAGCGGGCGCGCTCGGCCTTGAATTTCGTGCAGGCGGTGGCGTAGAACGTGGAGTACTTGTCGTAGATTTGGAGGTAGAACTCGGCAAAGGAGTTGATGTTCCAAATGGCGACGTCTTTCTTGATGGCGGCGATGAGGTCGGTGTCGCCGCTGGCGAGGATGCCCAGTCGCAGGCCGGGAACACCGAAGCTCTTGCTGATGCTCTTCATCACAAGCAGATTAGTATGGCGCTCGAGAGTGGCGTCGATGAGCAGGGTGCCAGCGCCCTCGGCGTCGGCAAAGTCGACAAACGACTCGTCGAGGAGCAATCGGGTACCGCGCTGTGCGCACCACTGGGCGAGTCGCTCGACGTCGGCGAGGGGGATGAGGTTGCCCGAGGGGTTATCGGGGTTGACAACAACGAGCATGGCGAGGTCGGTGGTGGCGTAGTGCTGCATGAGGTCATCGGCGGTGTAGGTGAAATCGGGTGCCGAGGCGTGGAAGGGGACGATGGCGTCGTGCGGCAGGCGGTGGGGATATTCCTCGAAGGTGGGGTAAACGATGCCCACCTTGCCGCCGGCGGGGAGGCTCTCCATGAGGCTCTTGATGAGCTCGGCGGCGCCGTTGCCCACAACGGTGTACTGGTCGCTGATGTTGAAGCACTTACCGGCGATGAGGCTGCACACGCCCATGCCCGAGGGGTACTGCGTGAGCAGGGTGTCGAAGTTGGCGCGCATCTCGTCTTTCATGCGTGGCGTGGGGAAATAGGGGTTCACCAGGTAGCAGAAGTCGAGCAGGTGGGGGAAGCGCCAGTAGCCGCCGTAGCGCTTGCCGTACTTGGCGAGGCGTTCGTGGGGTTCGGCAAAGATGGCCTCGGCGATGTCGAGGTCTTGCACGTCGTCGATTTCGTACCACGGCATGTTGCCCACGGGCAGCGCCTTGAGGTTGGTCTTGTCGATGAGGGTGAGCACGCGCAGTGCTTGCTCGTAGTACTCATCGTTGCCCATGATGGCGAGGTAGGCCTCGAGCATGGGGACATAGACGTGCGAGGCAAACTCGCAGCTGAATTTATAGACGTTTACCGTCTTGTAGTAGCGGTCGGTGTCGGAGTACTTAAACGCTTTTTTGGTGACGAAGCTCTCGATGTTGAAATCGTCGTCGATGGTCACCATGGTGCCGTCCATCCACGTCTCGTATTTCGACACGAGCGCCAGATTGGGTCGCGGGTCGTTGAGCAGCAGGGGCAGCATGCCGTCGTCCATAATCAGGTCGCTCTCGAGCAGGAGGGTGTCGTCCTCGGTGAGTTGTTGCTTGACGATGGCGAGCGAGTAGATATTGTTGGTCTTATCGTAGATGGGATTCTCGTGATACTCGATGTGGAGGCGGTCGTCGTATCGGTTGCCGATGTAGTCGATGAGCTCCTTGCCTTTATAGCCCACGACGATGACGACGCGCTCGAGCGGTAGCTTGGCGAGCTGGTTGAGCATGCGGTCGATGAGGCGCACGCCGTTGACGGGCAGCATGCACTTGGTGTTGTCGCGCGTATATTTTCCCAAACGCCGACCCATGCCGGCAGCTAAAATGATTGCTTGCATATCGTGTTATGATTTATTGGTTCCGTAGAAAGCGTAAATGTCGTCGATGGTGTGGATGCCGTAGTTTTGCGGGATGCCGGTGCTTGCCAGGTCCTTGCCGCAGAACTTGCCGTCGACGAAATACTGCACGCCCATGTATTGCTCATACCAGCGCAGCACCTCGTCGGTGACCGGCGTGGCGACGCCACAGATTTCGCAGAAACCCTTGATGATGCACAATCCCCAGGGGAAGTCCTCGACGAAGTAGCGCGACTTGAGGTCCGCCACCCAGCCGCCCTCGACCTCGAGGCGGGTGTTGGCTATCAGCTGGAACGATGGGATGTGGCTGATTTTGTGGGTCATCTGCGGCACGGTGGGCGACTCGTAGTGGACGCCCAGGGGTTTCACCGCTGTGAGGTCGATTTTGTCTAACTGTTTCAGCAGCGATTGCAGCTCGCCGTCGATGCCGAAGAGCACCTGCGAGGCATGGTCGGTCCAGTCCTTGTAGAAGAAGCCGCACTCGGGGAAGACGGTTTGCGGCGTCGACTGGTAGTACAGGTCGTAGATGCGCGAGGTGTGGAGCACGGGGTTCGACGGCGTGAGCGTCACCGCCAAGAAGTTTGACGCCATCTCGCAGGGGATAGCGAAGTAGTGATTGATGATTTCGCTCAGCTCCTGGTTGCGGTCGATGGGGATAGTGGCGGTGGTGACCGAGGGTTTCATGCTCTTGAGGCTCGTTTCCTTGCCGTAGACGTCGTAACGAGCGATAAACGGCACGCGCTGGAAGCCAAACAGCGTGAAATCGCTGTCGTAGTAACGTTTCCAGAAGAATTCACAGCCGCCGCTGCCGGGGATGATGCCCACAAACGCGCCCTTGCGCACGAAGGGCCGCATCTGGCGCAACGTCTGGTCGATCATGAAATGCGGGAACGTGATGCAGACAACGTCGGCACCCGTCACCACCTGCTCCAAGTCACTCGAAATCAACGTGATATCAGCACGATAATCTTGCTGCCGCTCAACATCGTGCACGAGTAAATGCTTATCAAACTCATCGGGCCGATGCGTGTACAGCCGCACCTCGTCACACGTCCCAAGTGCGACAAATACCCAGCCATCGTGGTGCCAATGTTCCCACCACCTAAAATCGCAACTATCATAATGTGTAATTCGCGCAGACTTACGCAGACTACGCAGACTTTTTATAATTATTAATCAATGTGCAAAGATAGGACAATTCCACGGGATGAGCAAATGCTGTTTTTGCACGCAGACCTTCTATCAGAGTGTAGAGTGTAGAGTGTAGAGTAAGCGCCTTCCGCGCTATAGGATTTAACCTAGTTTTTATTCTTCACTCTTCACTCTTCACTCTGAATGTGGGTCTGCGTTGGTCTGCGCGAATTTCCTAAAGCCTAAGGCCTAAAACCTAAAGCCTAATATGGAGGCTCACCGAGGATGGCGGCGATGATGTTTTCGGTAGCGGTGCGGCCGTTGGGCGGCAGCAGGTGGGCGTTAAAGAAGTCTTCGCGCTCGTCACGGCGAGGGTCGATACCGGCAACCACGTTCTGGACAAACTGTTCGATGTCTTCGGGCGTGCTACCCTGGTAATAGACATCGTGGCATCCCTGGCCGAACTCATTGAACTGTAAGCCTGAGTTGTTTCTTGCTCAACTGCCTGCACAGGTTCCAGCGGACGCGAGCGCCAACGAGTTGATTCTTGATACGTTTAAATGGATTCATCTTATTTATGTGATATTAATTTATTGCTCTTTGAAGATTTTGCCCCACTCGGCGCAGGGATGACAGCCAATCTTTGCCCATGCCTTCATTGCAGGCGTTTCATAGCACACACAAAATACATCTTTATTTTCTTGGGATAGTGCGCTGCAGAGAGAACCTGTCACCTCGGTAAAGAGGCCTTGACGGCGGTAGGGAATACCTACGATTGAGTAACTCACGACGGCAAACTCGTCGACTTCGGCACCGGTAATGGATTGTGCAGCGATTTTTCCATCGACTCGCAACACAAGCGTGCGCCCGAAATTGTCGTTATAGCGCTCGCGGATTTGGTCCTCGAGTTGCTGGGTGGTATAACCTGCCCCAATGCCGTAATCGGCTGAGAGCATTTCAGCCATTTCGTGGAAATCGGCGGGGGTGGCGGGCTCTACCCTACTGGACATCTTAAATTGCCGCTTTTCCTGTTTCAAGATGTAGCCGTATTCATGTTCATAGCCCTCGAAATAAGGGACTAACGCCTCGATAATCTCTTTGCGGGCATTTATCATAGCCGGATGGAGAGACTTGATGAGCGTTACGGCATCCTCGATATTGAGGCTCATGTCGCGCGAATAGACGTGAACGCCCGTGTGGTAGTTGAAGATGAAGCCCCTTATCGATTGGTCATCGCCAAAATCAATCCACGCGTTCACAAAATCCTCGTTGAGGCTATATCTTTTTAGGTCGGCAAAGGCATATAGGCAATTTTTATAATCATCGCCCACATACTGAAAAATGCGCGACTTGTCGTCATCAGTACACTTGTGTAACATCTCGTTTTACTTGTCTAATTCTTGTAATGCTTGGGTGAACTGTTGCATGTATTGCTGCTCGCCGATGGAGACGCGCAGGCAGGTACCAAATTCGCCCACGTTTTGGTAGGACTTGATGAGGATTTTCTTCTCCGCCTTCATGCGCTTGACGATGGTGTCGGCATCGGTTTTGGGCTCAATGAAAAGGAAGTTGCCCGCCTCACCCTTGTGACGGTAACCGTGACTGTCGAGCCAGGAAATGAGGTAATTGCGACCCTGCATAAAGTTGCTAATCATCGTGTCGAGCATACCGGGCGTTTGGATGATAGCCTCGGCAAAAGCCATGGCGAACGCATTGGTGTTGTGCGGCGTGCACAGCTTCTGCACCATCTTCACGCCCTCGGGCCATCCCACGACGTAGCCCAAACGACAGCCTGCCAGCGAGAAGAGTTTGGAGAAGGTGCGCGTGATGAAAATGTGGTCGTTCTCTATCGCGTAGCGCAAGAACGTTTTGGGATAGAAATAATGGTAAGCCTCGTCGATGAGGATGGTGATTTGCTTTTCTTTCGCCACCGCCAAGATTTTTTCGAACTCCTCGTCGCTATAGACGTTGCCCATGGGGTTGTTGGGATTGAGCAGGATAAGCAGTTGTGTGTCGTTGGTCATCGCGGCGATGATGTTGTCGATGTTCATCGTCAAGTCGTCGTTATACGGTACCTTCACGAAGTTGCGGTCGTACATCTCGCTATAGACCTGGAACATGAAGTAGGACGGCACAACGCCCACGATGCGGCCTTTTGGCGACGTATAGGCTTGGATGATGTAGCGGATGCCCTCCGCCGAGCCGTTGACCAAGCAAAGGTTGGAGGTATCGACGTGGAGAAATTCGGCAAGGACCTCGGTGAAATGCTTGGTCTCGGGATATTCAGCTACAAAACGTGGGTCCACCTGCTGCAGCACTTTGTCGATAAACTCCTGCGGCAAGCCGCCGGGGTTCTCGTTTAAGTCGAGACGCAGGTATTGCTTGCGCTCGTTTTGGTCAAAGATTCTAACTAAATCTTTTAATATGGGATTTAAATAATACATAATTATATTTCGATTAAATCTTTATGCTGGTAAAAATCGTTGATGACTTGGGTGATGGCTTGGGAGACGGCATCGGGGATGGGGTTGAGCGCGCGGCCGCCCTCGATGACGCGGAGGAAGTGGACGAGTTCGTAGCGGATGCCCTCGCCGTCCAGTTGGTAGAAGTAGCGCTTGTTGTTGTTGGCGTCCTCAAAGCGGGTCTCAAAGTAGTCCATCTTCCACCAGGGTGCGGGAACGTAGATGTAGCCCTCGGTGCCCGAGACAATCAATTCGCCCTCGCTCTTGACGCCACGACCCACCTTGATGGATGCCACGGCGTGGGGATAGACGAAGGAGACCTTTGAGAAGTTGTCGTACTTTTTGCCGTCGTCGGCAAAGTTAGAGGCGATGGTTTTCTGGACGTAGTCGATGCCCAGGATTTGGAAGACGGGGAGCATGGCGGTGGGGCCCCAACTGCAGATGCTGTTCCACGCGTCATCGGCGCGGTCCGCCATGGGTCGCAGGCTGGTGCAGGTGGCATCCACCGATTTCACCTCGCCGATGATGCCGCTCTTGAGGAGGAGCAGCATGCGGGCGTAGGCCATGGAATAGGCGACGCGGATGGCATCGAGGAGCACCACACCGTGCTCGCGGGCGAGNCGGTGCAACTCGTCGTGCTGCNCGGGCGTGATGGTCAAGGGGGCTTCGCACAACACGTGCTTGCCGTGCTCGAGCGCCNGCTTGATTTGTTCGTAGTGGCGGAACGGCGACGAAATGAGGTAGAGGGCATCAACGGCATCAACCAGCTCGGCAAACTCGCTCGTCACGACGGGCAACGANGTGAGGNNTTCGGAAAACANCTCCTTGCGGCTCGTGCACAAGCCCTCGACGCTCAAGCCGTTGACATACTTCGTCTCGCGGTAGAATTTCTCGAGGAAGCGGGAGTTGCCNACGAGGCCCAGGCGCAGGTGGCGCTCCTTGCTGCGGATTTCGCTGCTCGAGACCCCTTGCGTGCGGTCGAGNTAGACCACGCGGCAATACTCGTTNAGGTAGTCGAACTTGCCCTTCCAGTCGCTGCCGACGGTGAAGATGTCGACGCCATAGCGCTGGATGTCGTCGATTTTCTGGCCGGCGTACTCCTCGACGATGATTTCGTCAGCCAAGCCCGTTTGTCGCACGGCTTCCATGCGTTCCATGAGCGACTGGCGCACATTAATTTTCCCACGGGCGCGGTCGAAGTCATCGGCAGTGACCCCCACGATGAGGTAGTCGCCGAGCGCTTTAGCCCGCTCCAGCAGGCGGATGTGCCCATAGTGGAGCATATCATAAGTGCCGTATGTAATTACTTTTGTCATACTCGTGTTTATCTTCGCGCGGACCAGCGCGGACCAGCGCGGACTTTTTTTATATTATGGTGCAAAGATAGGACTATTTGGTGGAACTAGCAAATGCTGTTTTATTTGCACGCAGACCTTCTATCAGAGTGTAGAGTGAAGAGTGTAGAGTAAGCGCCTTCCGCGCTATAGGATTTAACCTAGTTTTTATTCTTCACTCTTCACTCTTCACTCTTCACTCTGAATGTGGGTCTGCGCTGGTCTGCGCGAATTTCCTAAAGCCTAAAGCCTAAAGCCTAAAGCCTAATAGGGTGGCTCGCCGAGGATGGCGGCGATGATGTTTTCGCTGGCGGTGCGGCCGTTGGGGGGCAGCAGGTGGGCGTTAAAGAACGCTTCGCGCTCTTCCTTGCGGGGGTCGATGCCAGCTACAACGTTTTGCACAAATTGCTCAATGTCGGCACGCTGGTGGCCGATGTAGTATTGGCTGCGTGCGAACTGTCCAAACTCGTTGAGGTTCAAATCCTGGCCATTGTCGATAAACATGCAGGGCTTGTGCATATAGAGGTANTCGNCNATNAAGGAACAGCAATCGTGCACCATCGCGTCACTGTGCTTAAACAGGTCGGCATAGGCACCTTGCTCGAGTTGCGTATTGGGCATCGTCGCCCAACGTTGGTAATACGCCTCGGTCTTTTCTTCGCCCCATATTAGCCTTAATTTGAAGTTCAGTGTGGGATGCGGCTTAAATGCCCATTGCACGGTGTCGGCGGTGCGCTCTGCCAACTCCACCATAAAATCGGCATACTGCAGGAAATTACCATAGTGAATCATATCGGAGGCGAAGTCTGTTTCGATACTGTGGTGTGGCGCCCAGATGATGCGCTTTTTTGTTTTGTCCTGCGCTTTCCAGGGGTCGCTCTCGGCTGATGCCATCAGCATATCGGCTATAGTATGTCCCGTAACGACCACATTTTCGCCCTTGGTGAGCATCATATTTTTAGCATTGCGTTTCCAGATATCGTTTGGCGCAAACTGTTTCCAGCACATATTCTGCAATGGCGTATCATAAGTTATTGTTGAATTTATAGTTCCAAAGCCGTAGTTAATGTAGCAAAAAACGCAATTTTCTAAGCTTTGAGGCTGCAGCGAACTATTCAAGCCACCACAACCTCCATGTGCTTGCTGATAGAACACGATATCGGGCTGCAGGTCTTTGTTAATCTCATCGCGAAAACAGATTTCTCTAAAAGGATAAGACTTTTCTTTAAGATACGCCTCAAGCGTTGTGATTTGATTGATTAATTCGGAAGGATGTTGCCAACCACCATTAACTGCCACAGCAATCATAGGTTCGAAGCGGGGATGCTCACGCATGGCGAGGTATAGCGTTTCGGTTTTCCACTTGGGCAGTTGAGGCAAGATAAACAGCACCTTGATGACATTTTTTTTGCGCAGTGCCTCGCCACGAGCCTTGGATGCCTCATACATCTCGCGCAGGTGGCGATTCTTGTTTGATTCTAGGAACTTGGCATAAGTGACGTATGCCGGTTTTAATATCTTTTCTTTGATACTCATAATTTTGTTGCGTTTCTAATTAAATTTTATCGTAGGGTTTCTCGCCGAGGATGGCGGCGATGACGTTTTCGGTGGCGGTGCGGCCGTTGGGTGGGAGGAGGTGGGCGGCAAAGAAGGCTTCGCGCTCGTCGCGGCGAGGGTCGATGCCGGCGATGACGTTTTGGACAAACTGCTCGATGTCGGCTCGCTCGTAGCCTTTATAATAGAGGTCCCACGCCTTTTGGGCAAAGGTGTTCATCTGCAAGTCGTTGCCATTGTAAACATACATGCAGGGCTTGTGCATGTAGAGGTACTCGATCGTGAAGGAACCGCAGTCGTGGATGATGGCGTCGCTGTGCTTAAATAAATCGATGTAGGAGCCAGAATTGAGTTGCGTGTTGGGCATCGCATTCCATCGGTTGAAATAAGCCTCGGTCTTTTCTTCGCCCCAAATCTGATATAACTTGCGTTTTAGCGAGGGATGGGGCTCAAACGCCCATTGCACTTGGTCTTGGGTCGCCTGGGCTATTTCGATCATAAAATCGGCAATGCGCAGGAAATTCCCATAGTGAATAACATCGTCATCCGTTCCGATGGTGTGATGTGCGCTCCAGATGATGCGTTTTTTGGGCTTATCTTGCGCTTTCCAAGGGTCATTATCGGCTGGTGCCATCAGGATATCCGCCATGGGGAGGCCGGTGACAACGAGGTTTGTGCCCTTGTTGGTCATTCGCTCAGCCGATATCTGCTTGATTTCTTCATTCTCCACGCAATTTAGCCAGCAGCTATTCAGCAAGGGGTAATCAAATAGTTTCTTCTCGGAGGCGGTCAAGAAGGCATAACTGATATAGCAAAACGCGCAATTTTCTAAGTTTTGGAACTGCAACTCACTATTCAAGCCTCCCTGCCCCCATCCTGCTTCTTGATAGAGCACGATGTCGGGGTGCAAGTTGTTGACTACATCGCCTTTAGCAAATATTTCCTTGAATGGATAGGACTTCTCTTTAAGATATGCCTCGAGAATTTCAATTTTTTTTATCACCTCCGCAGGATAATCAACCATACCCATAGCCACGCCAATCATGGGGTCGAAGCGGGGATGCTCGCGCATGGCGAGGTAGAGTGGCTCGGTTTTCCACTTGGGCAGGTTGGTCAAGATAAAGAGCACCTTGATGACGTCTTTTTTTCGCAGTGCCTCGCCACGAGCCACACCTTGACGATACATCTCGCGCAGGTGTCGCTTCTTGTTTGATTCTAGGAACTTGGCATAAGCGACGTATGCCGGTTTTAATATCTTTTCTTTGATACTCATTTTATTTTTTCTAATTAAACTTCACCGATAGTTTCCACCGGTCGTAAGCGTATGTGATTGCCAACGAAATTGCCAGACATGTGAAGATATATATATATATATAAACAGGACTTGCGGTGCCATTGAGGGTTGGCGCTAATGCCAGCATGGGGAGTCGCTGGTAGATGTATAGCGGGAAGAGATTGCGCCCCATCCACGTCAAAGGCCTGCTTGTGATGTTGACCTTAAACATGAGTGTCACCACCAGGAAGCCAAAAATCATGGCTGTGATATTGAAGAAACGCCCTCGTCCCAAGGTGTTGTAGGCAAGCAGGAATATGGCGAGCAACGCCAGCAAGCAGAGACAATAATGCGAGTTGATAAAGGGAAAAATGCGGTGCTTGTAAACCGAAAGGATGCAACCTGCTAAATAAGCAAAACAAGTGTTATACCACCAGTTTTGTTTGTAACGGCAGAGGACAAGCACGAAGAGGGCGAGCAGTACGCCGATTGCTAGCAAGCGCAAGTTCTGCGACGAGAACAAGCGGGAAGCCACATAGGAGCAGAAATAACAATAGATGATACAGAGGATGTACCAATTGCTGTTGCCCACACTTTCCCAGCACACCAACGAGAGCAGGCATTGCTTGAGCGTGAGAGCGTTGCCGAGGAGCAGATTCAGGGCAATAAAGACCAGCACAGCGATGGCGAAATTCACCCACACGGTGAGCAGGCGTTTGCGTGGCATGGCGCGTACATAGGCGCTCCCCTTGCGCGTGATGGATTCGGTGACACCATAACCCGAAAAGAGCAAGAACGTCACCACCATCAGTTGCCCAATATAACCATTGAGCGTGTAAAACAGGCTGTCGCCCGATAGATAAGCACCACTACGCGTTAAATAGCCCGAAAGGTGCGAACAAAACACCAAGCCGATAAAGAGCCCGTTTACTGCGTTGGTGCGTTCATGCGAAAGCACGGAAAGCAGCGGTTCATCGGCTTTCTTCCCGCGATTCTGCACGATGCCATAGAGGCACAGCAGCAACAACAAGATGTAAAGACTCAGCATAGTTTTTCTTTTATGGGTTCATACGGCTAAAGCGGAGCTTGTTGCGGCTGCCGAGGAAGCTCAGCAGGGGGTCAACAAGGGGGTAGAGCCCCGATGCGCAGCAATACTCGACGATGCGGTAGTTGCGGGGTTTCCAGAAGGATAGTTTGTGGGCGCGTTGGAATAGATGGTCGTTGCGTATTTGTTTCCAGCGGCGTAGGCGTTCCTTGCGGGGGACGCGGCACTCGGGCTGGTAGCCTTTCAGCAGAAAAAGGATATAAGCGAAATAGTGCCTTTTGGCAAAAAAATCAAGCCAATCCTCTTTCTGCTTCTCGGTGAGGTGAAAATGCTCAATGTTAGCATCCATAAATTGATTGGCGATATTAAAGAACTCATATTCGGGAATGCGTCGGTAGTCATGCATCGCCGAGCCGCTGTTCTGCATGTAATAATAGCCTTGGTAATCTATACGCACCGCCGAGCGGATGTAGCGAATATAAGTATATGAAAATTCGGTATCTTCGGAGCCGGAAAGATTAGTATTAAAGCGCAGGTTGTTGTCCATGATGATATCGCGACGCACCAAGTGAACACACATAGAGCCGATATTGCCAAATAAAGGCAAGAAGAGGTAGCAGAGCCCTTCAAAGTCATCGGCGGTCTGGCGGGCATGAACAGAGGCGATGCGCTCGCGCGAGCGTTCTTCAAATTTGTCGCGCAGTCCCGAGATATAGAACATCAAAAGCATGTCGCGGCCATCGATTTCGCGCATCATCGTTTCGAGCATATCGGGATAGAGGTAGTCATCGCTGTCGGCAAAGTAGATGTACTCGCCTCGGGCGGCTTCGATGCCCATGTTGCGGGCGGAGCTGACGCCACCATTTTCCTTGTGGGTGACGCGGATACGGGCATCGCGGGCGGCGTAGTCGTCGCAAATGGCTCCACTGCCATCGGTGCTGCCGTCATCGACCATGATGAGCTCGAAGTCGCGGTAGGTCTGCGCCAACACCGAGTCCACCATCGTGGGCAGGTATTTCTCCACGTTATACACGGGCATAATGACGCTTAAGGGTATTTCGTTCTTTTCGTTCATTTGTTATTTATTTTTTTATTGCGTTCATACTGTTAAAGCGAAGGCGGTTGCGGCTGCCGAGGAAGCTCAGCAGGGGGTCGGCAAGGGGGTAGAGCCCCGAGGTGCAGCAATACTCCACGATGCGGTAGTTGCGGGGCTTGCTGAAAGNTAATTTATGGGCACGCCGGAACCACTTGTCGTTGCGTACTCGTTCCAGCGGCGTAGGCGTTCCTTGCGAGGGACGCGGCACTCGGGTTGGTAGCCCTTAAGCAGGTAGGGGATGAAATTTCTATAAAGAATTGCGACTATTTCGTTTTGCCACTCGTTTTTTTGGTCGATCATCGAGCTG
>Ga0065709_1006105_pt1 | contig 17909 bp, 15 predicted proteins | sample Hoacrofraction14_2_FD_59096 | JGI IMG/M metagenome (GOLD analysis project Ga0065709, IMG submission 59096) | Hoatzin crop microbial communities from Cojedes, Venezuela, sample from fiber fraction 14 v1 | ecosystem: Host-associated > Birds > Digestive system > Esophagus > Crop | place: Venezuela...
GACATTTTCTGTGGATTGTGAATGCAGAAGATGTGATATACCGTGATGTCGATGATGAACATGAGAATGAGTGGGTGTCGGTCGGAGCCTGTGGCTGAGAATATCTTGTCGCAGTCGTATCGACGTGAGAGATATGAGCTGGCCTCTGCGATGGCCCGGTCTTCACAAATTTCTATTATTGCCTGGTCGTCGCGTGTGAGCGAGTCGAGGATTTCTCGATGTATGGAAGCATCGTAGTCTTTGATGTTAACGAAGTCGGACATAGTTTTTTATGCTTTAATGTATAATGATTTATATTTTTTCATAGTCGAAGAGCACCCATTCGTATTTGCTATGGTTTTGCCATGGAGCTGAAACGAAGACTGCTTTTTTGTAGGAGCCCATGCTTACAGCTTCTGTGGTGTAAGGTGTGGAAGTGCAAGTTACGTATATGTCGTCTGCAGCTCCGTCGTCAATGACTTTAACGACAGCGTGAGAATAGACTGATTCTGTGGTTTTTGTTTGATACGCCCAGTTGTAGATTTCAATTTTTTTCCCTCTGTATTTGTCGGGGTCGGGCAGTTTGAGGTAGATTTCTGCTGCTGTGTCTTGAATTCTGCGTCCTGATACGACGACGACATCTGTTTTTGGATAGATTTGCCATGTTTTTTGTGATGTGAGGTCAAAAGCGACGTATTGTAGGCTTGTATAGATGACAGCTCCTTTAACGGCTCCGCAAAAGATGGCGTTTCCTGCCTGTTTGCTTTCTCCTGTGAGGAGGTTTACGCACCAGTTAGGGCTCCAGAATCCGCGATTGTTTTCTTCTCTGTCGTCATCCGTTCCGAGATTGCAGAGCTCTTGATCAGAAAGCAGTGCTGCGTCTTTGTTGAAGTATTGATACTCTTTAGATTCGAGCAGTTTGTATCCGAATTCATTATCTTCCTCTTGTGCGAAGTCGAAGTATCTTCCTGTTTGGCTGAACATGAAGTCGCCGTAGAATATGGCTGATCCGAGCATTGCGAAGTCGGCGAAGAGAATTTGTGTGTAGAGTGCGTCGAATTTATTGAATTTTCTCCAGTATCCGTCGGAGCCTGTTGGCTCTACTGCAGTGCAAGTGCCTGGTGTTTGCAGGTAGAAATACTGCTTTGTGGTAGCTCCGTCGGCGTGGTGCTCTACTATTGGCGCAGAGATGCCGTCGTTGTTGTATTGTGTGGAAGCGTTCCAAGAGCCAGCCATATATGTGAAGAGTCCTCCTTCTGATATTTGCAGCTGTGCCTGTGCGAGAGGTGTGCCATTGAGTGAGAGATCTGCTGTGCAGCTGATTATTTTTCTTGTGGTAGGAATTTTGATTGATGTAGTGTAGCCGTCGATTTCGTTGTTTTCTGTTCTCTCGTTGTCTCCGAGTGTGGGGTCGATGTAAGTGTATGCGATGTTTATAGTACCTTCTTTGTAGATTTGTGTTTCATCGCCTTTGTTAACGTATGCGGTGGCTTTTACGGTTGTTTCTGTTTGTAGGAATCCGCCTTTTAGTGCGAGGTGTTGTGGTGAAATGACGATGGAATAAGCGGCTGCGTCTTTTCCGTCGATGCCGTCGATGCCGTTTTTTCCGTCTTTTCCGTCGCTTCCGTTGTGTTGCCTTGTTACCCTTGTGCTTCCTTGTGCTATCATAAATTTAATGGATAATGGATAATGGATAATGTAAAATTAAATTTGCGCTCCGTCGATGAGAGTGAGTGGCCCGTAGTATGCGAGTCTGGTGCCAAAGCTAGTGTATTTGAAGTGGAATTCGCAGTCGGTTCTCATGGTGAAGATGCCGCAATGTGGCCCGTCGTTGGCGTATCCTCCGATGTAGCAGCTTTGTCCGGTGAGATTGTGAGTCTGGAAGTCGGTCCAGTATTCGCTTGAATTTCCTCCGAAAGCCGTTGCAATGGGATTAAAGAGTTTGTCGGCTTGCGTTTGTGCTTGGATTTTGGTTACGAAATTTTCTCCTGCTGTGCGTTTGACTGTGGAATAATTACCTGCGGGCTGTGAGAGCAGCTCTGCGTCGGTTGGCATTCTGTTTCCCTGATAGATGTATCCGTTTGTTCCAGCTCCGTCGTTGTTGGTTGATGCGAAGAAAATGCCTTGTATTCCTTCCCATTGCCATCCCCAGAGGTCTTCTACTCCGAAGAGTGATACGTGGCATGTGTCGGCTCCTCCGCTGTCGAGGGAGAAGTTTACTTTTCCGGTTTGGTCGCCGAGTGTTGCTGTTCGCCCTGTGGTATGTGCTGACACTCCGTATTGCCAGCAGTTTGTTTTTGTAGAGCCGCAGCATCCGTAGCCTATTGCCGTTTGTGCTGATCGTGATGCGTAACAGGTAAGGAAGAGCATCTGTAGGTGTCGGAGAGCATTATAATCTATGAGCCCCCATTTATTGCCGAGCTTCTGTGCTCGATTCCAGAGGGTGGTGAGTGGCTGACTGATGATTGGTGAGGCTCCGGAGCGGCTGTAGAGGTAAGTTTTGTCGGTTGACGCCTTGTAAGCCCCTACGCAGAGTGTTGGCAAGAGATTTGACGAGATGGGATATTCGGAGAGCCATAGCTCGTTGCGGCATGTTCTCTCGTTGCGCCGTATGAGGAAATATATTTGTGGTGCTATTACCATGACGTTGCCCGTTGTCTCGTCGAGCTTGTCTCCGTTGGCGAGTATTGTGGAGTCGTAGTAGCTGAGTTTCGTTGCCATTCCGTCGTTAGTAACTATGTATCTGCCTATTTTATTGATGTAAGCTCGCATCATGTCGTTGTTACCGAGGCGTGAGAGCTTGATTGAAGAGTCGTTGTCGGCTGGGAGTGTAACTCCCCAGGCCACGTTTTGCATGAGCTGCAGGTTGTCGGCGTTTATGGCGTGGATGAAGTTAGAGAGCGTTATTCTCCTTACGCTTCCTCCTGTGGCTATGAGCAGGCTTTCTGTGAGCGCTGCGCTGGTGGTGGTGTCGATTTCGTTTATGTTCATGGTTATATCTCTGAGCCGTTTACAAATGAGAGTTGTCCGTAGTATTGGAGCCTTGCGCTGCAGTAGCCGGGGCTTATGTAGTTGCTTTGGCAGTATATGCCGCATTTTAGCCCGTTGTCATAGCAGCCTCCTATGACCGGCACGGTGTCGACGTAGAAAGAGATTCCTGCTTGGTCGCAGTAGTCCCCGTCGCTTCCTTCTCCTTCGAGAGCGGATACGAGCGGGCAGGGCCAGCCTGGCGAGGTGTAGGTGTTTATAGTGCTTATAAAGTCGGTGGAGCTTGTTTTGCTGCAGTATTGCAGGTAATCGTAGTCGCAGTCGGCTGGCAGGTCTCCGTCTTGCGGCTCCTCTCCGGAGATCACTCCGTTGTATATTTTATTGTGTGAATACACATACATCAGGCATTCGCTCTCTTCCTGACTTGTGTCGGCTACAGAGAAGTCGAACACTATGCCTTGCAGGCATTCCCAGAGCCATCCGTAGATGTCTTCCACTCCGAAGAGTGAAATGCGGCTGCAGTCGGCGCCGTTGGTTCGTGTGATGGCAACTTTTCCGGATTGGTCGCCGAGTGCTGCTGTGGCTCCTGTGGTCAGGTTTTTGACCGACTCTGTGCATTCCTTGGAGCCGGCCACTCCGTAGCCGATTTTTTTCTGCGAGTTTCGCGATTTGTAATAGGCATTGAAGAGAAATGCCAGCTTAGTCCAGGCGTGGAAGTTCATTATACCCCAGTTGGTGCCGTTGGCCTGTGCGAGCTGCCAGTATTGGGTGATGTCTTTTCCGGTTGTAGGTTTGAGTTGTGTGCGGCTGACGAGCTTAGCGCTGACGGTGGCTCCTTTGTATGCTGCCACGCATGTGGCTGGCAGTATTTTTCCTCCGAGAGGCATTTGCGAGAACCATGCCTCTGTATGCTTTGTGGCGGAGTTTTTTCGCACGAGGCAGTAGAGTTGTGGCATATATACCATTATGTGTCCTTTTGTCTCATCGAGTGTAGTTCCGTCGGCATAGAGGGTAGAGTCGTGTGTGGCGAGTTTTGCCGCCTTTCCGTCGTTGGTAACTAAATATCGTCCGCAGCTGTTGATGTATTGCTGGAGCATTGCTGAGTTTCCGAGCAGTGTTGTGTTGCTTGTGCCGTCGTTGGTGTTTACCTCCACTCCCCATGCCACCTGCCTGAGCAGCTGCTCGTTTCCGGAGTTTATCGATGCTATGAAATTCTCTACCGAGAGTCGTCGCAGTTTTCCTTGGGCTGTGGATATAAGCACATAGTCGTCTTGCAATACAGCTGCCACGTTGTCGGCGAGTGCTAAATTTTTCTTTTCCATGTTTGTGGTTGTTTAAGTGTTATTGTTGAGTTATGGCCAGTGCCTGTGCGGCTATCTGCTTGGCGTGTGTGCGCCAAGCCTGAAAATCGTAGTATTCTTGTCGGTATTCGAGCCTTTTGTTGTCGCTGATGCCGCTGTCGGTGTCTTGTGCGAGTGTGAAGTTGGCGATTATTGCCTTCTGCTCGTCGTCGTTGTATCTGTCGTTGATAATTGCAGCTATGACCTCTGCCTTGTAAGGGCAGATGCTTGTCAATACGACTCGTCGATAATAATAAAAATTGCTGCTCTGGCTTGTGTCTGCGGCAGCCGGAGTATCTGCGGAGCCGGTTTCTGCTGAAGCCTCTTCGCTGTTGCTGTCTTGTTGTGCCTCTTCCTTTTGGAAGTCGAACATAATGAATGTTTTTCCGCCCTGACGTTTCACTATGACGCCCTGTGGCTGTGTTGAGAATTTCTTTAATGCGATCATAATTTTAAAGTATTATGTATAATGTATAATATTTACCAGCTGACGGATCCTGATACTTCGACGTCTTCGACGGATGCTGCGCCGTTGGATAGAGTTGTGTCGGTGTCGCTGGTTGTAATTGTAACAGTGTTGGCAGCGACGGTTCGCAGTGTGTTCCAGTCGGAGGGCCTTATGACGGCTGTTTCCCAAGTTGCTCCGTCGGGATCTGCGATATGCTCTTGTTTAGTGAGGTTTCTTATGATTCCCTTTACGACGACGCTTTTTCCTGTATCGACTGTTTTGTTGTCGCTTGTAATGACATAGTCTATGACATATTCGTCGCTGATGTCGCGAATGTGAATTCCTGCTTGTGCCACAGCTGTGCCGTTGACATAGAACACTGCTATGAAGAGTGTGTATCCGTCGACGTCGGTTCGGCTGATGCTTTTGTTGTTTTTTCCTGTGGTTGTGGCCCATACTGCTGATGAGAGGTTTGTTTTATACCATTTCACCTGTGTGGGCGTTGTTTCTGCTGTTCCTGCGAGGAGATGCGGTGTGATGGTGGCTGTGTCGGGGTAAGCGTCTCCCTCTCCTATAATCTCGGTGTTGGCGGTGAGGTATGCGTTGTAGGCCGATGCTCCTAAGGAGCAGATTTGTATCTCCTTGGATGCTGCGACCTGATACTCGGTGCCGTTTACTGTTGCCACTCCGCTGTATGTGAGGGTGTCGTTGGCATAGTTGGTGGGTGATGCGAGATTTGCGATGATGGTAATGGAGCCTGTTGCCGGGTCGAGTTTAAAGCATGCGTTCCATGCCTCTGTTGTGGTGTTGATGCCTGTAGAGGAGTCGAAGACGAGTAGCTCTCCGTTGTAATACCACTTGTGTGCTGAGAGTGTGGCGGATGAAGATGTTTTGACGAGCGATATGACTGGTGTGAGCGTTGGCTGGTTGGTGGATTGTGTAAAGTCGGGTGTTACCTCTCCTGTGCTTGTGTCAACTCCTTGGAAGAGCGCGATGCCGTTTCCCTGCAGAACTAAGTTGAGCGTCTCTCCGCTTCGTAGCCTCTTAATTGTGATTGATCCTTGTGCTGAATAACTCATAGTGTTTTAATTATATTATAATGTGTTGAAAACATAATTAGAAAGCATTGTGAATGCCTCGTTCTGATTTATGACTCTGCCCTGCATCTGCTGTGCCCTCTCTTGTAGAGAGCCGTTGAGTGTTTCCTTGGCGGCCACCTCTTTCTCGTTGAGCAGCAGCCCCTGCTGTGGGCTGTACTGATGCCCCATGGGGTTTATGCCGGCCTTTTGAGCCGCGTTTATATTTGCTATTACATATTTCATCTTCTATCTTCCTTTTTTCATTATCGATTAATTAAATATGAGCGGGTATCCGTTTTCATCTTCCAATGTTGCGATTTCTGAATCGCCGAGAGCCCTGAAGTGTGCCGGTTTCTGCTCTGCCTTCACATAGGTGTCTATCCAGTCGTCGGCGTGAGTGCTTCCTATCTTAGTTTTTTCGAGCTGAAAGAGCGTGTGGCTTCCTTCGTTGTGCTCCACTTCGGTGGCATATTGGGTGTCGGTAAACCATTTTATTTTTATGGGCAGCTCTGGGTGTGTGATTATCTGCCCCTCGTTGTCGGCCAATACCTTGTCGTATCTCTGCGTGGCAGTGGGGGGAATGTCGCACTGGTTGTTGAGCCTCAGCCTGAATTTAGGGTATCGTCGGCTTATTGAGAAGCATTTCTGGCAGAGAGTTATCTCTTCGCCATCGTCGTTATATACTCCGAGCTCTATTGTGTAGTCTCCGCTCTCCACGCATCGCATGTCTATGACTATCTCCTGCCAGGAGAGCGATACGAATTCGCTGTCGTAGTCTTCCTTATCCACGGTGTCGGCGCTGTCTTCGTAGTCGCTGGTGAAGCGAGGACCTGAGGCAAGATAGAACATGCCGTTTCCCTCTTCCTTGGGGTCGGTAATGGCTTTGTTTCCCTTATAGAATGTGAGTGGAATGTGGAGCAGAAAAGCCTTGGTGTCGTTGGCAGCCTGGTTATAGTCGTCGTCGGAATATTCTATTTCTCCTATAGATACTCTGTAGAGATAGAGTGCGAGTGGGTCGATGAGTGGGTCGTATTCTATTGCCGTCTCCTGCCCTATTGCAATGGCATAGTCTTCAGCCACTGCTGCCACGCACGAGAGAGTAACTGATGGCGAAATTATTTTGATGTTGTCGCCTGTTCTTTCATCGGCTATGACTCCCTCGAAATGTATTTCTGCCGTTTCTTGTGGCATAAAGTTTCTCTTTATCTCTATTGCTCCTCTCATAGAGCCGTCGGTTCGAATGTTGTAGAGCCCCTCCCATTCGGGGATGTCGCTCAGTGGCGTGTCGCCCTCATACCACATAAAGGATTGGCTGTCGGTGGATAGCTTGTCGTTTCCGTAGGGCGAGTTTAAGGAGCCGTCGTCGGCTGTGAGCGTTATCTGTGGCAGAATTACGCAGGGCGTGATTTTTCTGTCGGGCTCGTAGGTTGCTGCTACGCTCTGGTATGCCTGTCGGGTTGGCGACGCGGGCGTTTTGACCACTATCTGGCAACTGGCGGAGAGCGGTGCGAAATCTTTTCTTACTCTTACTCTGGTTATTTCCATAATATTATATTGTTATGCTTGCCTGTGCTGCCGCTGTGTTATTGGCAGTGTAGGCTGTTATGGTGAAAACTGTTGATATTACGCGAGTGTTTGAGCCGAGGTCGTTGGATGTGGATGAGAATTCGATGTCGATGCTTCCGTTGAAATTGAGAGCTTTGTCTCCTTGGTTCCAGACTGCGTCGCTGGGAGCGTCGGCTGTGTCGCGTGTTATGGTCCATTTGGTCACTGTGTCGGTCTCGTCGTTGAATCCTTTATAGAGCTTGCATTTTATATGGCAGCTTTCTCCCCACGCCAGGAAATTGTCGCCCTCGTTGTCTATCTCCAGCCGATATGGCAGACTGTCGAGCTGCTCAATGGTTCCGCTCATATAAATGTTGGTGAGATATGCAGAATATCCTCTCATGGTTGTGCCTTGCACCGTGAGGTTAGAGAGGTCTCCAAACTGCGCTGCTATGTTGCTTTCGCCGAATTCCCAGTTGTTTACTCCAGTAAGGTATCTTTCGTATGTTCTTGTGCTGTATCGTGATGTCTGTCGTTCTGTGTTGCTGAAATTGCCGTATGCGACGAAGTGCATTGCCTGGCATGGTTGCATTTGGTGTCGCCAAGTGTCGGAAGTGGGCCTGAGTGCATATCTGAATCGCTTGTTGGTAATGTTTTTTTCTTTCGTCTGCTCTTCGTTGTCGTTCAATATCTCAGTTACGCGGAAATATGATGTGAAGAAGCCTGAGAATTTAAAGTTGCCTATACCATCGTCGTAGTCAACGGCTGAGTTGTTGCTGGTTGTCATTCCGTCGTGGAATATTCCCATGCAGATGTCGTCTTGTGCAATGGTTCCAATCTCTCCGTCTTCGAGGTGTAGTGTGATGATGCCTGTGGTCAGCTCGTTGCCGTCGTCGTCGGTGTCTGGTTTCACGTTCTCTATTATTCCTCCTCCTGGTGCTCTCCAGTAGTTGCCTATCTGTATCTCTATTCTGTTGTATCTCAGTTCTGGCACCTCGAGGAATTCTCGTAGAATGAGGCTTCTCATCTCGGCGTCGCCCTGGTTGTCGATTTTCGCTCCCTTTCCCATGATTATACCCTCGGCGAAATTCGTCGTCTGGTAGTTGCCGTTGACTATCTCATCTGATATCACTTTGTTGGCAATCATCTTAGCGAGGTTGGCAATGCCGTCGGGGCTGATGTAGTAGTTGCTGTCTGGGCTTCCGAATTTTATAGCCTTGAGGAAAGTTATGATGCCTGCTGCCGTGTCGTCGTTAATTTTGGAGAGAAACCAGTCTTTCACCGGTGTGTCGTCGTCGAGGGTGTAGCTGCTTTGTGCGTGTTGTGCCTTGTCGGCTTTCTCGGCGTAGGCAGCCTCTTGCGCATAGAGAGCTGTGTCGGCCTTGCTTGCGTGAGCGGCCTCTTTTGCTGTGCCTCCGGTGTAGGAGTTGGCAGAAGTGTATATTTTGGTGCTGCTGCCTTCTGTTTTGGCTTTCTTTATAATTTTAACGTCGATCATATTTCTTTGAGTTGAAGGGTTGCCTCGGCGTATCTAAGGCTTCGGCTGATGCCTTGTGTATAGAATGTTTTAGAGAGTGCCGGGTGGTAATAGAGGTTTCCGTATCGTGCGAGGCTGTCGCGGTCTTGCAGTCCGGTTTTGAGTATGAGCAGCGGTTTGTGGTATTCCTCGTAGTATTGGTTGACATACAGCTGCTCTGCCTTTGCAGTGGCTGTGGCAGTGTGTGTATGGTCGGTGATTTTGATTACTGCCTCATTGTCGCCCATGAGTGGCGTGGAGAGCTTTATGCTCTGCGTTACGTCGAGCTGCTGGCACTCGGCAGTGGTGAGTCCGGATGAGATTTCGAATTCGAGGTCGTCTTTTTTGTTGTAGAAAGTCTCTGTTGTGTTGCTCATATATACGAGGTCGGCGTCGCCTGTGTTGTTGACCAGTCCGTTGTCGGAGTGTATTGTTATCTCGAAGTCGGAGAGGAAGATGGCTGATACGTTAGCCATAATGAGTCGGGATGTGGTGTTCCATTGCGTGTGTCGCCAGAATGAGGGGTGGCGGCGTGTGATCTCATCGAAGACGGAGTTTACCGGTCCGAGAATTTTAAAGAGGACCTTTCCGGATATTTTGTCGGCTTTGCTGATGGGTATGGCTGTTCCCTCTGCGTCTAATCCTAATTGATATGAGATGTTGTTTTGTATGTCGAAGTCGGTTCCTATGAGACAGTCGCCTATCTTTGGGTCGAATCCAATGGTAAAGGACTGCTGATAGTATTCATCATCGGAAGCGCATTGCTCTGGTGTTTTGTATGTTTTCCAGACTATATCCGATACCGCGCCGCTGGTTCCTGTCTCGACGGCGCATTTGTCGCCTATGACGAGCATGCACTGTAGTACTGCGATTTTTGATATTGTGTCGGTCTCGTCGCCTATTGCTGAGTAATTAAACTGTAGCATTTCCTCTGCTTTGTCGATGTCGGGCGATATTCCGGGCGTGTTGGTGTCGTTGGGCTCGCTCTTTGGTGTGTCTGCTTGTAGGTATCTCTGGCAGTAGTATCGTCCGTATTCATTTTCTCCGCTGACCGTTTGATGCCAGTAAAGTCCATCCTCGCACAGCTCATCTTTATACTGGAGCATTTCCTGATAGGAGTCGCCGAGCGGGTTGTTATCCCAGTTGCCTTTTCGTCCGGATGTTTTTATGCGCGGCAGTAGCTTTATTTTTCCGGAGATTACTATATAGTTGGTTGTGCCGCTGTCGGTTGGTGTGAGTGTTCCGCCGCTGATGTTTCCGGTGTATTCTGCTATGGGGCAAGCTGCTTTAATTTTGTCGGCCCATTTGTCGGCATTGTCTTCGGTGTCGGTTCCGTCGCCGTTGATTGATACGACGAGGCTTGTGGTCATATCGACTTTTGAGACGAGTGAATTGTCGGAGACGTCGGAAGTTTTCTCGTAGCTGCCGAATTTTATTATAGCTGCTCCTATTTTCTTTTTTAGTGCCTGGAGCATGGCGTGCTGGTTTGCGCTGCCGTTGGCATATTTTGAGTACCAGTCGTCAGTTGCGCTGCCGTCGATGGGGAATCTCCAGGAGGGATGCTGATATATCTGTATGAAGTGGTGAGTGGTGGTGGCAGCGTCGTATCCGGTGGGGTCGTCGAGGAGGAGTGCGCGGAAACAGTCGATTGCGCTCACGCCGTTGCCCTCTGCTGAATACTCTATCATATACTTCTGCTTGTTTGAGAAAGGCGATGTGAGCATATCATCGTCTAAAGGTGATTCTATAAGGTCCTCGATGCTCTCGACGGAGCACGTGAGGAGCAGCTGATTGAAAGTCTCGGGCACTGTGATGGAGCCGTCGGTGCCTTCCACTATGTCGGCAGTGAGGGTGAGCGTTGCGCTTTGGGTCTGGGTTGTGTCGTTGGTGATGAGGTCTATCCAGTGGGTGATTTTCTGTCCGTCGGTGCCGTTGCTTTGGAGTGCGCTCTTCTGGCGGATTGTCTGCCAGTCGAAGATATAAAAGTCCATACCCTGCTGCAGTATGTGTAGGTTGAAGTATTTAAGAAGGGCTATGAGGGTTTCTTCCATAGTCCATACTCCATCCTCGTCGTCGTCCAAAAAAAGCAGCTCTGCGATGGAGACTTTGAAGAAGAGGTCGGCGGGGAGGCCTGCGGGCAGTGATTTTGAGAGGTCGTAGAGTATTCTGGGGCTTGTTGCCTCTCCGCCGAGGAGCGCATGGATGTCGAGTCCAACGGCTTGCTCGTAGATTATTTCGTTGAGCAGTGAGAGCCACGTGCGTGTGTCGGCTTCGGCTTTCACCACGTCGTAGAGTATTCCTGCCTCGCCTATGTGTGCGTAGTTTGAATACTGGAGTGCGGAAAGGAGGTCGATGCAGGAGAGTGAGATTTCATCGTAGAGGGAGTTGAAGTCCTGCTCGTAGGCTTGGGGCTCTATATATCCGGCAAAGAGCAGCTCATCGCCTCGGCGTATATTGACGACGGCATCCCATACGGAGGCTGAGAAGAGTTGGGGAAGATATTTCTTAGAGAGCAGGCTGATTGTGGCGGAGTGAGGCAGTAGGACATCGAAAGAGTCGTTGAGTTCGGAGTTGATTTCGACGGGGTCGGCGGCGAAAAAGACGTCGGCGTTGTCGGAAGAGCCGATTTCTATCGTCTCTTCGCTGTCTTTACCGGTGAGTATCTCAACGGTGATAGTGTTGCCGTATATGTCGGTGAAACTTCCCTTTAAATACATATTCAAATGGCTTTATATTCTGAATTTATTTGTCCTTGCTCTCTGCGTGGCGGGTTCTGTAATGGGCTTGTCGTTTCGCCTGAGGAGCTGGTCGATTTTCCTGTTTCCACCCTCCACTGCGTCGGGTCCGTCGGCAGGGTATTTTAATGTGATTGTAAAGAGCTTAAACTGCTCTTCTAATTCCTTCATGTGTGGATTGTCGCGCTCCTGCTCGTTGAGAATGAGCAGTCCGTTTCGGTTGAGAGGCTCAAGGTTTGCCTCTATGCGCGTGGCTTTGTCGGTTTTTTTATCCTCGTCGGGCTGTATGAAGAGCGATATGTTTCGCTTGCGTCGCAGCTGCTTTACGAGCGGGCGGAATACTTGCTGGAAGAATGGATCCTGAAGCTTGTTGTTTTCCATAAAGCAGTAAACGTTTGACTTTCCGCCGACAGCCTCGAGGAGTTCGGCATACCATTCTATGAATTCGGCATTGAGTGCCTGTGCGAGGCGTGCCTTGATAACATAGAGCCTGCCGTCTTTCTTGCCGAGGAGCATGACGGCTTTAAAGCTCTTGCCTTTTTTGCCCTTGCTTTCGCCGGGTGCGGGGTCGCCATAGATTACGAGGAATTTGAACTGCTTGAGCGGTGGCACCTTGCCATAGACTATATCTTTGAATATTTCTCCCTCGGAGATTGGATTGTTGAAATACTCGTGCTGCTGGGAGAGCTTGGATATTTTGGCGAGTGTTCGGTCGATATGCTCTTCGGTGTTTTTCTCGGGCCACGTGCTGCGTCCATTCTTATCCCTGATGTTTATTATATCCCAATGGTCGGCTATTGCCCCGGCGCGCACCACGCAGCAGTCTTTTGCGATGATGTTTCCGCAGAAGATAATCAGAGTGGGCTCAGATACGGAGCGCGTGGGATAGAGAGCCTGTTCCCACCATTCCCATCGCTTCTGTATGATGTCGGGGTTTTTTGTGTCGTCGTCGGTGTCGAAATCATCGACGAGGAGCACGTCGGGTCTGATTGCCTCATTTCTGGATCCACGGGGCGACTGGCCGGCTCCTATGGCCCGGAAAGAGGCTCCGGCTTTAATTATAAACTCATCCTCGGTCCACTGCCCCAGCGTGGGCTGCTTGCCGTAGTAGGCCTCTATTCGTCCGTTAGCCTCGAAGTTGGCGCGGTAGGGCATGAGGAGTCGGACGGCATTGTCTTTTGAATTTGATGTGAGTATGATATTTTTCTTTTTTCCGGTGAGTGCGAGGTATGAGACTATAAACATTGTGATGGTGCTCTTTGCAAGCTCACGGCTCCAGGATAGCACCTCAAACCATTCATCATTACCCAATATGCGCTTTATGGCTTTGACTTGGAATGGTGCGAAGGGATATTTGGCGTAGGAGGGATAAAAGAACTTTATCCACTCCACGGGGTTGGCCTCCAGCTTGCGTCGGTGCTGCTCCCGCTGCTGTGGTGTGAGCGATGTATCGACCGGTGTGCTTCGCTGAATGTCGTCTATGAGCCGTTGCCATGCCTCGACGGCCGCCTTGTCTCTGTATTTCATATTCAAATTGAGAATTGAGAATTGAGAATTGAGAATTATATGCCGTTCCGGCATTAATGTCAGTGCCGAATTGTGGTTTATAAGATTGATTTAATGAATCCGTCGGCCAGCTGCGCTGTTTCTTTCGCCTTGTCGAGGTCGAGCGGACGAAGGTAGTTGATGAATTTCGTGATTACAGATATCACGTCGGCTATACCCGTCTCGCTTTCCATTTTTCTGATTGCGGCTGAGAGTTTAGCCAATATATCAGCCTCGGCCGCCGATGCGAAGCGCTCTCCCTCGGGCTTTGCGAGAATCTGTCGGTTTATCTCTGCCACTTGTCGGTAGAGGTTGCTTATCTGCTCTTCTCTTGTGAGCGTGATTCCAGCTTTCTGCTCCTCCCATTTTCCGTCGCGGCACCATTTAGACATGGTAACGCGTGAGACGCCCACTCGGTCGGCTATCTCCTTCTGCGTGAGGTTCTCTTTAAGGAAGAGCATCTTAGCCCAGTCTTTCTTCTGTGATGATGTTAATGCCATATTCCAATTGATAATTGAGAATTGAACTTCGTTCGACCTTTCTCACGCTCGGCAAAGAAAGCGAGCTTTCTCTGCCCTCGCTTAACCGAAAGGTTGACAATTGACAATTACTTACGCCTTTCGGCGTTATTGTCAGTGCCTCAATGTTTTTATTATTATTTTCGGCTGCAAAGTTCTATAAAATATTCCACTTTTGCAAATGTGTATTTTATCGTAGCACTTTACGAAAACACCATAAAACCAATAAGTTGCACGATGCTTTCGGGATTTGCAAGAGAAAATTTTTTGTATTACTTTTGCACCGCAAACAGCAGCAAAAAGCGACGGCAGCGAGACCCCAAAAAGCCCCTGCGGGTGCAGCTGACCGCAGCGGGCGGGGCAGAACTGATGAGAGACACGCCACTTTTGCTACGCAAAAGATAAACTCTACACCATAATATATAATATAAGAAATGAAAAGTGAACTCCACACCACCAGATATCTCAACCTTTTGCCGGGCGACGACACCTGCTGCATAATGATTTATGGCGACATAGGTGCCGACGCCAACGGCAAGGGGATTGCCGCGGAGGACATAGTGGCCGACTTGCGCTATGCTGAAATGAACTATGAGCACATCGACGTAAGAATAAACTCATACGGGGGCGACGTATTCTGCGGAATAGCCATATTCAACGCCCTGCGACAGTCGAAAGCCGATATTCACATCTATATCGACGGTGTGGCAGCTTCGATGGCAAGTATCATCGCCCTGTGCGGCAAGCCGGTGCAGATGAGCCGCTATGCCCGGCTGATGATTCATCAGACAGTGGCCGGCTGCTACGGCTCGAAGGAGGCTCACCGCAACTGCGCCGACCAGATGGAGCAGCTTGAAACCACACTCGCTGCAATCTATGCGGAGAGGATGAATACAACCGTGCGCGACATCATAGAGCGCTTCTACGACGGAAAAGACCACTGGTTTAACGCCGCCGACGCTCTGTCGGCTCACCTCATCGACGGCATCTACGACATCGACCCTGAAGGACTCGAGGACACCGCGGGCAACTCTGAAGAGGCAATTAACCGACTCTATAACTCAATTAATAACAGGCTCAACCACAAAGAGCCACAAACAGAAAATGATATGAAAATAGAAGAAATCCAAAAGATCAATGCTTTCAAAGACTGCAAGACCGAGACAGAGGTGGCAGCAGCTGCGGCTCAGCTGCAGATGAAAGCAGAAGAGGTCGAAAAACTTTCGGGCGACGCAAAGACTCTGAAAGAGGAAAACGCCAAGCTGCAAGAGGAGATAGCCAAGCTGAAAGAGCAGCTCAAAGAGGCCACCGACACCGCCGGCAAGCTGAAAGCCGAGAAAGACAAGAAAGAGGAAGAGGAAATTAAAAGCGCCCTGGACAAAGCCATCACCGACGGACGCATCCAGGAGAAAGACCGCGAGCTCTACAATCGCATCCTGCTGAACAACAAGGCCGACGCACTGGCAATGCTGAACACCATGCCCAAGGCACGCAAGGTGATGGACGACATCGAAAACCCCGACGGGCCTAAGGCACAGCTCTCTATCTGGCAGAAGAGGATGCAAGACATCAACAATAAAATAAACAGTTAAACCACCACAACACATGGCACTCAACATTCAAAACACCAACTACAATGGCGAAGTGCTTGAGCAGCTGCTCACCGTCGCCACTACCTCCAACGAAATCGTGGAGAAGGGATTGATTCACGTCATTCCAGGTATTGCCAAGTCGGTATCCATACCGCGCTTGCGCGTGGGTCAGATGCTGCAGAAGCGCAAGGAAGACCCCAAGGTTGAAGACTCTAAAGGCGACTTCAACTACTCTGAGAAGCAGCTCACTCCTATGGACTTTATGGCATTCACCGTGTTTAACCCCCGTGCCTTCGAGCAGATTTGGCGCCCCTGGCAGCCCAAAGGCGACCTTGTGTTCGCAGAGTTGCCTCCCTCGGCCCAGGCACAGCTGCTGGACGCGCTGGCCAAGCAGGTGCAGTTTGAGCTGGGCAACCAGTATATCAACGGCGTTTACGGCGAGAGCGACGATGAGCTCTTCAACGGCATTCTCACGCAGGCAGCCAAAGACAGCGACGTAATCGTGGCAGAGACCACCGAGAGCACCATGCTCGGCAAACTCAAGGCTCTGCGCCAGTCTATCCCCGTATCGCTCATCGAGAACCCACACCTGCGCATACTTATGAGCCCCGAGGACTTCAACACCTACGACGACGAGCTGACGAAGCGCGAGTATAAAAACCGCGACGAGACCACGCGCAACAACAAGATGTATAAAGACATCAAGATCGAGACGCTGGCAGCATGGCCGACTGGGCTGCTCGTGGCCACTCTCTGCTCCGGCGACGCTCTGACATCCAACCTCTTCGCCGCCGTGAACCTGCAAGACGATGAGCACGTAATACAAATCGACAAGACATCGAATGCCAGCGAGCTCTACTTCTTCAAGATGCTTATGAAAGCCGACACGAACATCGCATTCGGTGAGGAATTCATCGCTCTCGACACACGCTCCAACCCGGCTTTTAAGCCAAGCAACAGCACCGACTCAACCTCAAGCTCAAGCGAAGATGATGACGATCAGGGATAACACGGAGCAGCAGAGGCAAATCTTCTCGCAGCAGAAATGGAGGCCGGGCTTAGACTGCGGCAAGTTCGACGGCAGAGTGAGAGACAAGGCGTGCCAGAGAATGTACTGACACCGTCTGCATCGCCCAATGAGAACGCACCCACCACTCTTTCATGATATTCTCTGTTCTCCAACAAGGCGGCCGGCAGCTCTCTGGCACACACACCAGAGGCTTCCACAACAAGCCGGCCGCCACTTTTAAAAACACACGCTATGAAGGCATCGGACACGCTGATAAAAAAACTCAAGGAGTTTGAAGGACTAAGGCTCACGGCATATAAATGCCAGGGCGGAAAATGGACGATAGGCTATGGCCACACTTTGGACGTGAGGGCCGGTCAGAGCATATCGAAGAAGCAAGCCGATGAGTTTCTTGAGCAAGACCTTAAGGAGGTGGAGGCCTACGTGAGCAGCATAGAGGAGATTAGCACTCAAGGGCAATTCGACGCCGTGGCCGACTTTGTGTTCAACCTCGGCGCGCTCTCCTTCGGCCACTCCACGCTGTATAAGTGCATTAAGGAGAAGAAAGGGAATGAGGTTATCGCCAAGCAGTTCAGGCGCTGGATATACGCCGGAGGGCAAAAGAGCGCCGGACTGATAAAGCGAAGGAACTGGGAGGCTACACGCTGGGCGCAAAAAAAATAATAGGTATTAGTAACAAAATATGGAACCATCAACTATCATAGAACTTATTCTGGGCGGAGGCCTCGTGGCTGCCATTACCGGCATCATCACCCTGCGGCAGACGCTGCGAAAAGCCAGAGCAGAGGCCGACAACGCGCACGCCGACGTGGAGACGGTGAAACTCACCAACACGGAGCACGCCACCAAGATACTTATGGATATGATAGTGAAACCACTTAAAGACGATTTACATGAAACCAGGAAAGATCTTAATTCCACCAAACGCGAAATGGCCCGCCTTAGGAAAGCTATCGACGAGGCTAACTCTTGTAAGTATAGTGATACTTGCCCTGTGCTTGACCGGATGCGGCGCGACAAGAAACGCGCAGAGCAAGACGCTGACGACCCAGCAGCTTCAGACGGCGACACAGACGGCGCAGATAAAGCAAACAGCCGACACTGCACTGCAGAGGGATGCTCAGACGCTGAGGATACTCAAAACTGAGGCCATAGCGGCATCGCAAGCAGCCCTCGCCATCAGCATCGACTCCATAGCAACCCTGCCCAAGGGAGCGCAATACTCTTCGAGGAGCGGCAGGGCCAAGGCCACAGTGATGAGAGCCGGGAAAGACTCGATTATAGTATATGCCGACTGCGACAGCTTGCAGCAGAAAATCGTGGAGTATGAGCGCACCTGCTCATCGCTCCAACAAAGCCTCAAGCACACTCTTACTAACGACAGTCTGCGAAAAACAGCTGCCGCGCAACTGGAAGCTAAAGAGGCAAGCACATCATTCTTCCGCTCAAACTGGGGAAACAACATCCTCGCTTTTGCTGCCGGGGGAATAGCAGCTCTTATTATAGCACTGTTTAAAAAGGAATAAAACTTCATTCAAACATCATTTAATTATGGCACTTACTGAATATGTAAACGGCAGCGACCTGCTGCTTT
>Ga0065709_1006079_pt1 | contig 17869 bp, 16 predicted proteins | sample Hoacrofraction14_2_FD_59096 | JGI IMG/M metagenome (GOLD analysis project Ga0065709, IMG submission 59096) | Hoatzin crop microbial communities from Cojedes, Venezuela, sample from fiber fraction 14 v1 | ecosystem: Host-associated > Birds > Digestive system > Esophagus > Crop | place: Venezuela...
GATTTATTGCAGGATATTCATCACCATGACCGCGATCGCCGGAATCAGCATCACCACGTTCCCGATGCTCAGCTTGCGCTCCCGGTCAAAAATGCTTGACAGCACATGCGCCACGATGCCCGCCGCCAGGGCGAACGCCAGGTTTCCGGTAAAGAAGGTCGCCGCAACCATCGCCAGACCCACCGCGATCTCGTCGCCTTCAAATCCTTCCCGCACGGTCTTCGCGATCAGCAAAAGGCCGACCAGCGCGATCACCGCGTCCGCGACGATGAAACTCGTCTCGGTCAGATACTGCAGCACCTCGCCGTAGTGTCCGTACATGTTGAATTCAATGTCATAGTGCGTCGTCGTGGCAAAGAAGAACGGTACAATCCACACAAACGCGCTCACCAGGAACCCGATCGCCGCGACCACGGACGCCAGTCCGCTCTTCGCGCCGTCACGCTTTCCGGCTTCGCTCACCGGCGTCACGCTCACCGGACTCATACCGACCAGCGGCGCCGCGATATTGATGATGCCGTTTGCCAGTGTGGCCTTGCCTTCATTCTCTTCTTCGATGCCCGCCGCCTGCAGGAACGCCATCTGCGCGCCCAGATAGGTCAGCATGCCGTAAATCATGAACGTTACGCCGTTTCCGCCCGCTTCCGTGTACGCGCTGAAGTCGAATCCCTCGCTCAGCACCCGGAAAGGCGCGAAATTGGTCATAATCATAGCCAGATGCGTGTGCTGCGCGTCCTCACTGCCGACCATCCACAGCCGACCCCACAGGGCATCCAGCTCATATCCGAACTCGCCCTTGTACACATAAAAGATCTTCTGGCACAGGAACAGCACCCAGAACAGTCCGGTCGCAAGCAGCAAACTCCGTGTCACCGGGTGCTTGCCCTTCCGAAGCAGCAGGTAGAACCCAAACGCCGCCGCGGCACAAATCATGCATGTCTGAAGCAGCGGATAATAACTGTCGCTCTTCTTCCCATCCTTTGTATTATATGCATTAAAGTCAAACAAGTCAAACCCTTCCACCGCGCTCTGCACGGGTTCTCCCTCTGCCTTGTTCCATCTTTTCTCGGTAATGGAGTCGCCCGTGCCGTAAATCGTGATGCTCGTATCCACGCTCACGATTTCCTCTTCTTCCGCGTCCGCATCCACAATGGAGTTTTGGCTCACCTGAACAAGCCCTGTCATCTGCAGCATCACGAACACCATCAGGATCCCGACCGCCGCCGGCGCGGCCTTCTTCACCCCCGCGGGGATGGCTTTGAACAGGAACTTTCTCACCGGAGGCACCGCCGCGATCACGGTCGTCACCGCGCCGCCGACCAGGCTCACCGCCAGCAGGTTCATATACGTCAATCCGCTTCCGATGCCCAGTGCGGAAATCAGCAGACTGCTCAGTCCGAGGGACGGGATCTGGCACAGCGGAAGCTTCGCCACCAGGCCCATCAGCAGGCTTCCGACAAACGCCACCAGCATACTGAAGAAATACAGGCTCGCGATGGCTTCCCCGTTCGCATTATGCCCGGCCAAATCCGCTGACGCGGCGTTTCCGGTCACGAAAAATTTGTCAATCAGCTGCAAATTGATGAACACCGCCACCACGCACAGAATGCACATCCCGATGCCGGCTCAGCACCAGCACCGCCCCGGAAAACAGAATCACGTTCGTAATCCCGTATCCCGGTCCCCGGTTCATGTCAATATAAAAGGAGCGCAGATATTCCAGCATTCCCGTTCACTCCGTTTCAATTCGATCGATTTATTATACCCTCTCTTTCCTCTCTTGTCCAATTAAAAAGGCAGGGCATTTCTGCTCTGCCTTTTTAATTATTCTTCTTCTTTGGGCCCCTCCGGAATCTGCTTCGTCACCCTGACTTTGCCGACCCTCAGATTGTCCATTTCCAGAATCGTGACCGTCAGATCGTTGTATGTGAAGCTGTCCCCGGGTTTCGGGAATCCTCCGAAGTACTCGATCGCCCATCCGCCAACGGTCTCGGAATCGAAATCAAACTCGTCTTCCTTGATGTCCATCATACTCAGGAACTCGCCGATCGGCATGTCCCCGTCAATCTCCCATGTACTGTCGCCCAGCTCAGTGACCTCGTTTTCGACCGTGTCGGTCTCATCCCAGATCTCCCCGACCATCTTTTCCAGCACATCTTCCATCGTGATCACGCCCAGCGTTCCGCCGTACTCGTCCACCACGATCGCCAGATGCTGCTTCTCCCGCCGGAACTCATCCATGACCTCCGGCAGCTTGATCGTCTTATAGATGTAGCAAGGCTTCATCAGCATCTTCCGGAGATCCACCTCGCGGTTCTCCGTCATCGATTTCAACAGCCGGTTCATGTACAGCACGCCGACAATCTTGTCCATCGTGCCCTCATACACCGGCAGCCGGGAGAAATTCGCCTCTTCAATAATCTTCAGATTATCTTCCCAGCTGTCCTCAATATCCAGCCCGACCACGTCCACGCGCGCGGTCATCGCCTCGCTGGCGGAAATATCGTCAAAGTCAATCGCCGCCTGCACCAGCTCGCTCCGGTCCTCGTCGAGCACATCTTCGCTTTCCGCGGTCTCGATAATGCTCTGCAGTTCCTCGACGGCCTCATCCTCGTCCACCTCGGTATTTTCGCCCTTCAGCGGCTTCGTGATCAGTCCGATCAGCCCGACCACCAGCATGATCAGAGGCTTGAAAATAATCATCAGCCCCCGCACGGGATACGCATGCTTCAGCGCCACGCTCGTCGCGGCCTTCTTGCAAGTGATCTTCGGAATGGTCTCCCCGAAAATGATAATCAGAATCGTCAGCGTCACCGTGGAAATCCACGCCTTGCTGTCATCCCCGAAAATCAGGATGATCGCCACCGAGCCCAGAGACGACGCGGCGATGTTCACCAGATTGTTCCCGATCAGGATGGCGCTCAGCGCGTCGTCAAAATGCTCCGTAATGTACAGCGCGATCGCCGCCGCCTTGCTCCCGTTCTCCTTCTCGCTCTCCAGCCGCAGCTTGTTGCAGCTTGAGTACGCCATTTCCGACCCGCTGAAGAAATTGGAGCAGTAAATGCAAATGATAATCCCGATGAAAATCAGGGCGATACTCATTGCTCATCGCCCCCTTTCGTTTCCTCTTCCGGGGCCTCTTCTTCCTTCGGCAGCTGGAAGGCCACCTTCCGCACGCGGTTGTGGTCCATCTGCGCCACGGTCACGGTGATCCCTTCATACTCAAACGCGTCCCCGACCTTCGGAATCGCGGAGAAATGCTCATACACCCATTCCCCGACGCGCTTGTTGTACATCTCGTCGTCTTCGCTCTCGCGGTCCATCTCTTCCAGCACGTCGCCCACGGTCTCCTCCGCGTCAACCAGGAACCGCCCGTCGCCCTCATCCTTGATCGGGACCTCGACCACATCTTCCTCGTCCCAGATCTCGCCGACCAGGGTCTCCATAATGTCTTCCACCGTCACCAGTCCGACGGTCTCCCCGTAATGGTTCGTCACGATAGCAAGGTTCTGCCGGTTCTTCGTCAACTGCGGCAGCAGCTCGTCCACCCGCGCCGCCTCGGTCACGTACAGGGGCTCGTCCAGCAGTTTCCGGATATGCACATCGCTCCCGTATTTCAGATACCGCTTGATATAATTCCGGATTCTCAGCACGCCGATGATATTGTCAATGCTGCCCTCGTACACCGGCAGCCGGCTGTGGCTTTCCTCCCGGATCTGGGCCAAAATCTTCTCATTGTCATCCGCGATATTGACCGCCGCGATATCAATCCGGGGCGTCATGATACTGTCAACCGTCAGCGTGGAAAACTGCAGCGCGGAGGAAATCAAATCGCCCCGCTCCTCGTCCAGCGTGCCCTTCTCCGTCATGTCGTCGATAATGTCGTACAATTCGTCCTCGGTCACGCTCAGCTCTTCCTCGCCCTTGGTCAGCTTCCCGGCGAAGTTGCCGATGGCGCTCAGCACCTTGGAAATCGGCGCGAAAATCGTATTCAGCACCGTCAGGATATCAATGCACCACAGGCTCAGCCGTTCGCTGTATTTCTTCGCAATGCTCTTGGGCAGCATTTCCCCGAAGAAAAATACAATCAGGGTGGTAATCAGGGTACTCAGCGTCACGTACGCCAGCCCCCACCGCCGGCTCACCTCCACCGTCACAATGGTGGAAATAGTCAAATGCGCGATGTTTGTACACACCAAAACAGTACTGATCGTCCGATCAAAATGATCGAGCGCGTGCAGTACCTTTTCCGCTTTTTTATTGCCATGCTCACTCAGCGCCTTCATCCGGCTTTTGGATACCGACGCCAGAGATGTCTCTGCAATCGCGATGAAATCCGCGAAAAGAATCAGGATGATGCAGAATATCCAGGGCCATATAGCGCCCGTACTGCCTTCGTCCATGGGAACCAATCACCTCACAGGTTACATAATGATGGTATTGTACAGGAAAAAACCTTATTCGTCAAGGAAGCCGCCCGAAAAGCCTTATTTTTCCTTGTTTCCGGCTTTATTTTCCATTGAAAACCCGCAGGTCTGACGCAGGCCTGCGGGATGTTTTTACAGCACTTTTTCAAGAAACAGCTTTGTCCGGGGTTGCTGCGGATTCGAGAAGATCTCGTTCGGCTTCCCTTCTTCCACAATCACGCCCTCATCAAGGAACAGCACCCGGTCGGCGACCTCGCGGGCAAATCCCATCTCGTGCGTCACGCACACCATGGTCATGCCGCTCCTCGCCAGTTCCTTCATCACGTCCAGCACCTCGCCGACCATCTCCGGGTCCAGCGCCGATGTCGGCTCGTCAAACAGCATCACGTCCGGGTTCATGCACAGCGCGCGCACAATCGCGATGCGCTGCTTCTGACCGCCGCTCAGCTGGCTCGGATACGCGTCCGCCCGGTCCTGCAGCCCGACGCGCTTGAGCAGGGTCATCGCCTGCTCCTCCGCCTCCGCCTTGCTCTTTTTCAGCAGTTTCATCGGCGCGATGGTCATGTTTCTCAGCACCGTCATATGCGGAAACAGGTTGAAATGCTGGAACACCATGCCCATCTTCTGCCGGTGCAGATTGATGTCCACGGACGGGTCGGTAATGTCCGTTCCCTCGAGCAGGATCTGCCCCGCCGTCGGAATTTCCATCAGGTTCAGGCACCGCAGGAAGGTACTCTTCCCGCTGCCGCTCGGTCCGATCACGACCACGACCTCGCCCCGGTGAATGTCCGTGCTCACGCCGCGCAGGGCGCGCAGATTGCCTTCATTAAAATGCTTCTCCAGATTTCTCACAGAGATAATGATATCATCGTTCACTGTTGCGAAGCCTCCTTTCCAGCCGGCCGATCAGTTTGGTCAGCACCACCGTCACCAGCAGGTACAGCAGCCCGCTCACGATGTAAGGCGTGAACGCGGAATACGTCCGCGACCGGATATAGTCGCCCGCCTTCGTCAGCTCCGTCAGCGCGATATAACTCAGAATCGACGTTTCCTTGATCAGCGCGATAAACTCATTGCACAGCGCCGGCAGCGCGGACTTCGCGGCCTGCGGCAGAATGATATACAGCATCGTCGCCGGTCCGGAGAATCCGAGCGACCGCCCGGCCTCCGTCTGCCCGCGGTCCACGCTCATGATGCCGCCGCGAACGATTTCCGCCACATACGCGGCGCTGTTCAGCCCGCAGGCGATCACGCCGATGATCACCTTATCCATCCGCACGGACCCGAAAATGCCGAAGTTGATAATCAGCACCTGCAAAAGCAGCGGTGTCCCGCGCATCAGGTCAATGTAAAACTTCGCGAACCAGCTCAGGAAGTGCAGCACCGCCATTCCGGCCTTTTTCACCGGATTGTTCCCGCGGTATTTCAGCTCCGTCACGTCCGGCAGCCGCAGCACCGCCAGAATGGTGCCCAGCACCGTACCGACCAGAATCGAGAAGAAACTGACCTCCAGCGTCACCCACAGGCCTTTCAGATACAGCTCCCACCGGCCATCCTTGATGACGTTCAGATAAATTTCCTTATACAGCGTCTGCCAGAAGCTCAGCGGCACCCGGTCGTTCACCATCTGCTCGATCGGCGCCCACCATTGCTCGAACAATTCCATCATACTCTTTCAATCTCCAGATTTCTTCTTTAAACAGCGGAAAAGCCGCGGAGGCATTGCCCCCGCAGCCCGTTTTCCGCTTGCAAACGCTTATTCCGCGGTCGTCGCTTCGGTCTCTTCGCTGAAGTACTTCACGGCCAGTTCATCATAGAATCCTTCCGCTTCCAGCTCGGCCAGCGCCGCGTTGATCTTCTCCAGCAGTTCGGGATTATCCTTGTTCACTTCAATGCCGTACCAGTCGGCCTGCAGACCCATGTCCACGATCTCAAGATTGTCATCCTGCAGGCTGGCCAGAATCGCCATGCCCACGGGCTTGTCGACGATCACGGCATCCACCTTGTCGCCCTGCAAGTCGTTGATTGCGGCCAGGAAGGTGCTGTACTGCGCAGTGTTGTCCAGTCCGGTAATCTCTTCCGCCGCGAAGTCGGAAGTGGTGCCCAGCTGCACGCCGATCACCTTGCCCTTCAGGTCGTCCGTCGTGGTGTATCCGCTGTCCTTCTTCACCACAACGATCAATCCGGCGTTGATATATCCCTCGGAGAAATCCACGCTCAGCTTCCGCTCGTCGGTAATGCTGATGCCGCTCACGCCGATGGTGTTCACATTCGTCTGCACCGCCGCGATCACGGCGTCAAACGCCATCGCTTCAAACTCCACATTGAAGCCCGCCTTCTCGGCCACGGCATTGATCAGGTCCACATCATAACCCATGTATTCGCCGTTCTCCACATACTCAAAGGGCGGATACTCGGGGTTGAACGCCACCACAATTGTCTCGGCGCTCTCTTCCGCGCAGGCCAAACCCATCGTCAGCATCATGCAAACCGCCATCATCATCGCGATCAGTTTTTTCATCTTCGTTCCCATCCTTTCTTTCCTCTCCCTCCCGCATTCCGGAAGGAATGGCGAAAGTATAGCATTCCCGCCCCGCCTTGTCAAGCGGAAATATGCAAAATTATGCATAATTTTCGGATATTCCTTTCGTATTTATGTATATATTCATTTTTCAATGCATAAACTATTGTTTTTCTTTGGTTTTTGACATAAAACAGGGGAGCCGCCCCTCGGACGGCTCCCCTTTCCGGGAAATTCCCGCTTATTTCTTGTCGTGATGCCCCATGGGATCCAGATGCCAGATCAGATCGTTGTACTCCGTGATCGTCCGGTCGGAGGAGAAGATGCCGCTCTTCGCGGTGTTGATCACGGCCATCTTCTGCCACTTCTTCTGGTTGGCGTAATCCTTGTTGATCCGCCGCTGCGCCATGGAATAGCTGCCGAAATCCTTCAGCACGAAGTAATTGTCCCCCATGCTGCCCCAGTCGCCCAGAAGCAGGCTGTGATACAGATCCTGCAGCACGGACGGGTTGTCCGGCGTCAGCGTCCCGTCGATCATCTGCGTCATCGCAAGGCGAATTTCCTGGTTCGTCTCGAAGATGTTCATCGGGTTATAGTTATGCTCGCGGTACATGTTCAGCACGGTGTCGCTGCGCATGCCGAAGATGTAAATATTGTCCATCCCGACCTGCTCACTGATCTCGACATTCGCGCCATCCATCGTGCCGATCGTCAGTGCGCCGTTCATCATGAACTTCATGTTGCCGGTGCCGCTGGCTTCCTTGCTCGCGGTGCTCAGCTGCTCGCTGATTTCCGCCGCCGGAATCAGCACTTCCGCGCTGCTCACGTCATAATTCTCGAGGAACACGACCTGCAGCATCTTCCGCGCCCGCGGGTGCTTCTCAATCAGCTTGCTCAGCGCGCAGATCATGCGGATAATCTGCTTCGCCCGGGTATATCCGGGGCTCGCCTTCGCGCCGAAGATGAACACGCGGGGCTCCATCGTGAAGCTCTCGTCGTTCACGATCCGGTTGTACAGCACCAGAATGTGCAGCGCGTTGAGCAACTGCCGCTTGTATTCATGCAGCCGCTTCGCCTGGACGTCGAAGATGAAGTCCGGATCCACAATCGCGCCCTGCCGTTCCTTGAGCATTTCCGCCAGGCGCACCTTGTTGTCGTGCTTCACCTTCGCGAACTTTTCGCGGAAGGCCGCGTCGTCCGCAAACGGCATCAGCTCGGTCAGCCGTTCCGGCTCCTTGTACCACCCGGTGCCGATGCTCTCGTCAATCAAACTGGTCAGTCCGGGATTGCAGCTCATCAGCCACCGGCGGTGCGTAATGCCGTTGGTAATCGCGCAGAACTTCTCCGGCATCACCAAATTGTAATCATAGAAAGTATCGCTCTTGAGAATCTCGCCGTGCAGCTGGCTCACGCCGTTGACGGAGTAGCTCATCGCCACGCACATGTTCGCCATATGCACGTTGTCATAGCTCACGATCGCCATCCGCGCGATGCGGTCCCAGTCGCCCGGGAACGCGTTCCAGAGCCGTTCGCACAGCCGGCGGTTCATCTCACAGATAATCTGGTAAATCCGGGGCAGCAGCTGCTGCACCATGTTCACCGGCCACTTCTCCAGGGCTTCTGCCATAATGGTGTGGTTGGTGTAGGCGATGGTCTTCTGGGTAATGGCGCTCGCCTCGTCCCAGCCCAGGCCTTCCTCGTCCATCAGAATCCGCATCAACTCCGGCACCGCCATACCCGGGTGTGTGTCGTTGATGTGAATGACCACCTTATCCGGCAGCTTGGAAAAATCGTTGCCGAAGCTCTTCTTGAAATCCTTGATGATGTACTGCAGGCTCGCGCTCGTGAAAAAATAGTGCTGCTTCAGCCGGAGCATCTTGCCTTCATAGTGCTTGTCCTCGGGATACAGCACCTTGCTGATCGTCTCCGCCAGCTCGATTTCCTCGCTCGCCTGTACATACCGGCCCTCGCCGAAGCTGTTCAGGTCGATCTTCTTCGGGCTCCGAGCGCTCCACATACGCAGGGGGTTCACGGTCTCCGTATCATATCCCACGATGGGCATGTCATACGGCACAGCCTCAATCGTGTAATAGTCCTTGTGCACATAGTGCATTTCGCCGTTCTCGTCTTCCACTTCCTCAACATGGCCGCCGAAGTGGATCTCGCAGGTATCCTGCGTCACGGCGCTTTCCCACGCGTTGCCGTTGTCCAGCCAGCTGTCCGGCAGTTCGACCTGCTGTCCGTCCACAATCTTCTGGCGGAACAGCCCGTACTCGTACCGGATGGTGCAGCCCATCGCCGGCAGGTCAAGGCTGCTCAGGCTGTCCATGAAGCACGCCGCCAGCCGTCCGAGGCCGCCGTTGCCCAGGCCGGGTTCCGGCTCTTCCTTCAGAATGTCGCGGATATCAATCCCCAGCTCCTGCAGGGCTTCCGTGTATTCCTTGCTGGACACCAGATTCAGCATGTTGCAGTACATGCTCCGGCCCATCAGGAACTCAACGCTCAAATAATACAGGCGCTTTTTCTTGCTCTTCTTGCGTTCCTCGCGGCTGACCATGTACTTCTGCATGATCTGGTCCCGCACGGTGGACGCCACCGCGTTGTAAATCTGGCGCTTATTCGCTTCCTCAATGGTCAGACCATTGTAGCGCTGCACCTTGCCCACGATGGAATTTTTGATGGATTCCTTGTCAAACTTCGTTGTCGGCATACGTTCCTCCTCATTCATTCCTTTCCCGCGGCACTTTCCGGTTGAAAGCACCGTCTTTCAGTATACCGCAAAACCGCTTTTCTTTCAAGTATTCCCGTCCCTCCCCTTTTGACCGTTTTCTCCATCCCGCATCAAAAAAAGCGCCTTCTTTCGAAGGCGCCGCATTTTCATTCTCTCCCTGCATAAATTGCCCGGAATTGGGTCGGCGTGCAGTTGCGGTATTCCCGGAAAATCCGATTGAACGTCGCCACGCTCCCGAACCCGCTTTCCCGCGCGATTTCCTGGATGGATTTCCGCGTGTTGGTCAGCAGGTCAATCGCCACCTGCAGCCGTTTCTGGCATAAAAAGTCCTTGAAAGAGCTGCCCGTCTGCTGGCGGAAATACCGGCTGAAGTAGTACCGGCTGAATCCCGCGAAGGACGCGACCTGATCCAGCGTGACCTCCTCCTGGTAGTGGTTGTTGATATAGGTCATCACACCGGTAATGACCTCCGTCTCCGTTGCCCGGGGATTGCTCTGTTTCTTCGGCACCGCCGCCGTCAGGTAATACTTGCCGATCAGAGAATACATTTTCAGAATCCCGCTGTAGCACGCGGTGTTCCACAGCGTGTCATTCTCCTGATAAATGTTCACGATGTCCAGCAGAATATTCCGGATTTCCTCGCACCCCGGCGAATCCTTTTTCAGATAGAACACGCGATTCAGCGCCTTGCTCATCCTCTGCGCGTCCCGCATGGCCAGGATCGGTTCCGGCTCGTAAAGGAACAGTTGCCGGCTGCTCCCCGCTTCCATCCACAAACTGTGCTCCATGCCCGGCGGAACGATCAAGATCTCGCCCTTTTCGACGTCATACTGCGTCCCCTCGACCAGATAACTCACCGTTCCCCGCAGCGGCACAATGATTTCCACCGCGGAATGAAAGTGATTCTCGTATTTCCACGGAATGTCGGAAAACCATACCCGGAAGGTGGAGTCCTCTGGATAAGTCACATATTCTCTTTTTTCCGCCAGCAGCCGGAATCCGTCCTCCAGCACGCCGTCATGGTTCACTTCCCGGATAATCCGCTCCATGGTTTTCTCCTTTCGTTTTTATCCCTTCACGCTGCCCAGCGCCATGCCGGTCACGAAGTATTTCTGCAGGAAGGGGTACACCACCAGAATCGGCAGCGCGGACACGACCGTAATCGCGCTGCGGATGGTAATCGGCGCGACCTTCGTTGCCTGCGCCAGGGCGTCCGCGGTCGAGTTCGCGGCGTTGGAGCTGTTCTGTGTCGTCGCCAGCTTCATCTTCAGCAGATACTGCAGCGTGTACAGGTTCTTCTTGGACCCATTATACAGATAGGTGTCAAACCAGCTGTTCCAGCTGCCCACCGCCACAAACAGCGCCACCGTCGCCATCACCGGCAGACACAGCGGCAGAATGATCCGGAAGAAAATCCGCAGATCCCCCGCCCCGTCGATCCTTGCCGACTCGACCAGTGCCTCCGGCAAACCCAGAATATAGGTCCGGATCACGATCATGTTGAAGCAGGAAAACATCGTGGGGATAATGTACACCCAATAAGTTTTACTCAGCCCCAGCGTCCGGGAAATCAGCAGATAGTTCGGAATCAGCCCTGCGTTGAAGTACATCGTCAGCACCATCACCGTGGTGATGAATTTCCGCAGCACATATTCCTTCCGGCTCAGCGCGTACGCCAGCATGGACGTAAAAAACAGGTTCGTGAATGTCGTGATCACCGTCTTGGACAGCGTGATCCAGAACGCCTGATACACCGCGCTGTCGCTCAGCAGTTCCTGATAGGAATCCGTGCTGAACACCCGCGGCCACAGCCCGATACCGCCCCGTACCGCGTCCATGCCGTCGTCAAAGGAATATGCCACGGTGTTGAGCACGGGGTACAGCGTCACAAACATAATCAGGCACAGCACAATCGTATTCACCGCCGGAAACACGACATCATGCTTTCTGTGCTTTCTTGTCCGCCTTGTAATATTCGCCGTCGTCATCTTTTCTCCCTCCCCGTCAGAACAAAGTATCTTCGTCCAGGAGTCCGGCGATCCGGTTCGCTCCGAACAGGAGGATAATGCCGACAATGCTCTTGAACATGCCCGCCGCCGTGCCGTAGGCATAATGCGGCTTGCTGGACCCGAAGGAGTAGATCATGGCGAACACGTCAATCGTGTCCGAATATTTCATCACCATGCCGTTGCGCATCAGGTACTGGATTTCAAACCCGGCTTCCATCAGATGCCCGATGTTCATAATCAGCAGCACCATGAACGTGGACTTGATACCCGGCAGCGTCACGTTCAGAATCCGCTTCCATCGTCCCGCGCCGTCAATCGCCGCCGCTTCATACAGGCTCGGGTCAATGGATGTCATCGCGGAGATATAGATGATGGTGTTCCATCCGACTTCCTTCCACACATTGATCACGCCGACCAGCCACCAGAAATATTCCCCGGTGCCCAGAAAAAACACCGGTTCCTTTACAATTCCAAGTTTCAGCAGCAGCTGGTTCACCGCCCCGCCGCTGGAAAAGATGTTCTGTGCCATACCGACCACGATGACCATGCTCAGAAAGTGCGGCAGATATGTCACCGTCTGCACCGTGCGCTTGAATGTCCGGTTCCGCACTTCGTTCAGCAGTACCGCCAGCACCACCGCGCTCACCGTGCCCATCACCAGATTGATCACGCTCATCGCCAGCGTGTTCCGGATGGACAGCAAAAAGTCCTGCCGTCCGAACAGGAATTTGAAATTATCCAGCCCGACCCATTTCGACCCGGCCAGACCCTTCTTCGGCTGATAGTCCTGGAACGCGGTCAGCCAGCCCCACAGGGGCGCGTAATTGAACAGCAGCACATACAGAAGCATTGGCACCGACATAATCATCAGCTGCCACTGGCTTCCCAGCCGGCTCCACCAGCTTCTCTTCGCCGGCGCGATGGAGGCAGTCTCCGCTTTTGCGCGTTGCACGGTCATCCCTTCTTTCTACTGATATGACAAGCAGGGGGAGGGAAATCTCCCTCCCCCTGATCACAGGGGTTCTCAGTTCGTCGCCTGCTCCACGAGCTTCAACACTTCTTCCTGCATAAACTCGGAGTAAACCGTCGCGCTGGGGGTGATCTCGGTCACGAACGCATCCCACTTGGCGTCGAATTCGCTCTCATCGCACATGATGATTTCCGGCAGCATCCGGTCCTGAATGTTCAGGAAATCGTTGTAGTCGATGTCGATCGGAGACTTGTCAATCTGCCACGCTTCGCCGTAGGGCGCCAGCTCGATCGGCGCGTTGAAGAACTGCGCGGGGGTCTTCTTGCCGCAGGCTTCGAGGAAGCTCTTGTCATATTCGTTCATCTGGTCAAAGTAGATTTCCGGCTGATCGCTCGGAGACCAGGCGTTGCCGTTGTCCATGGTGCCCTGCTTCTTGGGTGCCGCGTCCCAGATCGCTTCCGCCTTGTTGGCGCGCTTCCACTGGGCGTCGGACTGGTTCTTATACTGTTCCGCGGTCATCAGGTAGCGGCCTTCCTCGTTCACGCTGTAGTCCACATCCTGCTCGCCCCACTGCAGAATGGTCTGCCACTCGTCGCTCAGCAGGGTGTCCAGCAGCTGCACCAGGCGCTCCGGGTACTCACACGTGGTGGAGATACCGAACCCACGGTCCTTGTTCATCACGCGGCCGTTCAGATAATGCTCCTCGATTTCCTTGCCGTCCACATATTCCGCGTCATACACCAGCGGCAGGGCCAGATAGGTATTCTCATACATCTCCGCCACGGTCAGCGCCTGCGTCGCCGTGCCGAAGTCCCAGGTCTGGTCGAACATGCCCAGCACGGTGCCGTTGGACAGCGCCGCGATGTACTGGTCATAGTTCATCGTGAAAGTGTCGCGGTTGATCAGGCCCTTATGGAACTCTTCGTTCAGCTTCTTATAATAGGGCTTGGCATAGGGCTTGTCGATGAAGGTTTCGGTATGATACTCGTCGGTCGTCACGTCCACGATCACTTCGCCGTCGTTCGGCCGGCCCATCAGGTGCTGCACGGGGTTAATCAGGCAGAAATGCCGCCAGCCTTCGCACAGAATCGCGAATCCGGTATAGGGGGTGCCGTCCGCGGTGGTGGGATTCGCTTCGATGAACCGTTCAATCAGGTCAAAGTACTCGTTCAGCGTGGTCGGAATCTTATAATTATCCCACGCGATGACCTGCTTCTGAATGAAGAAAGCAGGGCCGTTGCAATAGTTCTGGATGTCATCGTTGTACACGATGCCGTAGTTCGGGATAATGAACAGCTCGCCGTTCTCGTTCACCAGCTGGGTCAGACGGCCTTCCAGATGCTTGTACAGGTTCGGGGTCTTCTCTTCGCTGATGTAAGGCATCAGATCGATCAACACGCCCGCGTTCTCCAGCGTCTCAGCACTGTTGCTGCCGTCGAACAGATCCGGATACACATCGTCCGCCAGTTTCAGACCCAGCGTCTCATCCAAATCACCGGCCAGGAATTCGAACTCAAACTGGATGCCCAGTTCGTCCTTGATCTTCTGGTAAATCCGGTTGTCATCGGTCGGCTGGTCACCGGCCTGTCCGCGGAACACCGTCACAGTGATCAGCTCGGGCGTTTCGTCCGCCATCGCGGCAGAGGCCAGTGTGAGCAGCATGGCCAAAGCCAAAATCAGGGATAACAGTTTCTTCATGGATATACCCTCCTTTATTCAGTTGACACTTTTCCCGTGCCTCCTGCGGATATTATCCATGTTTTTCCCGCCGCTGACAATGCTTTTTCCGGTCATTTTCTCTTATTCATTGCGTCTTTATCGCTCATTTTTTGCGAACGACATTTTGTAAGTATTTTCATTGATTTTCACGGATTTTATGCCAGATGGTCAATTTTTGACCGGATCAATATCATTTTTTGTCGTTTTGACTTTTGTGATTTGCTTCGCAATTGCAATTTTTAAGAAGCATTCTCAATTCTTGCCCTCAAATTTAATCAAAGAAAACCTCCGGGGCGTCATCCCCGGAGGAAGTAGTCTTCTGTCTCTTTCATGTCCCGCCCGATCTGCTGCGTCAGGGCTTCCACGCTGTCAAATTTACGCTCCCCGCGCAGAAATTTTTCCAGCCGGATTTCCATTTGCTTTCCGTAGAAATCCGCCTCCGCGTCGAGGATATGCGCTTCCACCGTCACGTCTCCGGACGGCAGAGTCGGCTGAAGTCCGATGTTCACCACGGCGTTCCATATATTCCCGCCGCACATGGCCCGGCAGGCGTACACGCCGTATTCGGGCATCTGTTTTCCCTCTCCGGCGCGAATGTTCGCCGTGGGATATCCGATGCGTGTGCCCTCATGCTTGCCGTTCACCACCGTTCCGGAAATCCGGTACGCGTACCCGAGCATATCGTTCGCGCCGTCCAAATCGCCTTCTGCCAGCTTTTTGCGGATGGCGCTGGAGGAAATAATCTCCCCCGCCTCCGTTTTCACCGGCGGCACAACGATCACCTCGTACCCGTGCTGTTCTCCGTCCGCTTTCAGGGTTTCTGCCGTGCCGCTGCCGCCGCGCCCGAAGGTGTAATTCCACCCGGCCACGATCGCCCGGACGCGCGTCTTTTCCCGCAGCATTTTCAGAAAGTCCTCCGGCTCCGTGTCCGCCATTTCCCGGTTAAACGGAATCAGACAGATCGTATCCGCCCCGATCTCCTTCAGCCTGGCCGCCTGCTCCTCCGCGGTGGTCAGAATCGCCGGCGTACTTTCCGGCCGAATCACGCTCAGCGGGTGCCGGTCAAACGCGCATACCGTAAGCTTCGCCCCGTGCGTCCTCCCCCATTCCAGACCTCTCCGGATCAGCTCCGCATGTCCCCGGTGTACGCCGTCAAATGTCCCCAGCGCGATCACCGTGTCTTTCATTTCACTCATATTTTTCATATTCCTCCGGCGGCATCTGTGCCCGCCAGACCATGTTTTCGCCTTCCCGCATGGCAATGCCCCAGAATTCATCCCCGAGATAAATCCGGCTCACTCCGTCTTCCTCCGGAATGTCACCGCTCAGCCTCGCCGCCGCCAGTTTTGCCCCGGCGGCCACCGCCTTCCGCAATTCCTCCGGTACCTGCGTCCGCATCATGGCGCCCAAGGGCGCGTCCATCGGAATCAGCTGGTCCCCCAGCGTCCCCGCCGCGGCCAGCTCCCTCGCCGTGTCCAGATCCATTGCCTCACTGATCACGAAATATCCGCTCCGGATCCGTGTCAGCGACCGCATATGCGCCGGGCATCCGCACAGCTTCCCGAGATCATCGCACACGGAGCGGATGTATGTACCCTTCCCGCACCTGACGCGCATGCGCACGCCGTGCTCCGCCTCCTCCCCGATCACGTCAATCCCGTCAATCCGCACCGTCCGCTCCGGCACGTCCACCGTCTCGCCCTTCCGGGCCCGGACATACAGCGGTTTACCGCCGACCTTGATCGCGCTGTACATGCTCGGTTTCTGAATAATGTCCCCGGTCAGTTTCTCCGTTTCTTCCCGCACCCGGTCAATGGACGGATAGTTTTCTCCGCGCTCCGTCACTTCCCCGGTCGCGTCCTGCGTGTCCGTGGCAAACCCGAAAGCGCATACCGTCTCGTATTCCTTGCGCTTGTCCACCAGATAATCAAACAGCCGCGTGGCTCTGCCCACCATGATGGGCAGCACTCCCGCGGCTTCAGGGTCCAGCGTGCCGGCATGCCCGACCCGCTTTTCACCCGTCAGGCGCTTCATCACGCCAACCACCGCGGCNCTCGACATCCCGGCGGGCTTATTGATATTGAAAAATCCNTTCATGCTTTCTTACAGTTCCTCCAGCCGGCGGGACATTTCCTCCACGACCCGGCGGGTCGCGTCCTGCAGTTCACCCTCCATGCTGATGCCGGCCGCCTGCGCGTGACCGCCGCCGCCCAGCCGGGCCGCCACATCATCCACCGTCAGGGGCGCGCGGGCGCGCAGGCTGAATTTCAGCGTGCCGTCATCCGCTTCCCGGCCCAACACAGCCATCTTCGTCCCGATGGTTTCCAGACCGAAGTTGACCACGGTATCCGCGTGCTCCTGCCGCGCCCGGCAGTCCGCGAAATCCTTTCTCGTCAGCGTCATCACAGCAATCTGCCCCTTCGCGTCAAAGCGCAGGCTTTCAATCGCCCGGCCGATCAGCTTCAGCTGTGCCGCGCTGCGTTCCCGGAACNGCTTCATGTTCAGCTCCGCCAGCGGCAGNCCCGCTTCCAGCAGGTCGCACATNCCCCGGAAGGCTTCCTCATTCGTGCAGTCAAAGGAGAAATTCCCGGTATCCGTGCTGATGCCGGTATACAGGCACATCGCGATCTCCCGCGTCAGNGGAGCATCCATTTTCTTCATCTGCTCCAGCACCATGCAACAGGTCGCAGCCGCGTTTTCGTCCACGCTGTTCACCTCGGTGAACCCGGGGTTCGTCCCGTGATGGTCGATCTGCGCGCTGTGAGCACATTTCTCCATCAGATCAGCGCAGCTCCCCAGCCTTTTCGGATCACTCACGTCAAGGCTCAGGAACAGGTCATACTCCCGCTCGCACTTGTCCGGTGTGCGGATAGTATCCGCCCCGGGCAGAAATTTCAGGTAATCCGGCACCTTGTCCTGGAAGAAAACATCCGCTTCCTTCCCCATGCCCGTCAGAATCAGCCGCGCCGCCAGGGTACTGCCGATGGCATCCCCGTCCGGGTTCACATGTCCGCACACGCAGACGCTTTTTGCCTCCCGGATCGCAGCCGCGATTCCCGCAGGATCTCTCATCTTGTCCTCCCGATTCTGTCCGTCACGCCTCTTCCTCGGGCGTGTCCTCAATCCCTGTCTCCTTCAGTACCTGCGCGATATGCACTCCGTACTGAATATTGTGATCGCTCACAAAGATCATTTCCGGAGCCTGACGGATAATCATCCGCTTGCTCAATGCCCTGCGGATGTACCCCTTCGCGTTTTTCAGCGCCGCCATCAGCGGCTCGCGCTTATCATCCTCCAGCACGCTCACATAAATCTTCGCGAACTTCAGATCCCCGGTGACCTCCGCCCGGGTCAGGCTCCATGTTCCGTCCACCCGGGGATCGTTCAGTTCCTCCCGGATAATGGCGTCCACCTCCCGGCGAACCTCCTCATTGATCCGGTCAATCCGTTGATATTCCCTCATTTAGCGCGGAATCTCCTCCATGATGTAGC
>Ga0065709_1006080_pt1 | contig 17853 bp, 17 predicted proteins | sample Hoacrofraction14_2_FD_59096 | JGI IMG/M metagenome (GOLD analysis project Ga0065709, IMG submission 59096) | Hoatzin crop microbial communities from Cojedes, Venezuela, sample from fiber fraction 14 v1 | ecosystem: Host-associated > Birds > Digestive system > Esophagus > Crop | place: Venezuela...
CGCGGGCCTGGGCATCATCATTCCTGCTTTCTTCGGGGATGCCGTGGGTATTGACATCTTCACCGGACTTTCTTCCCTCCTTGCCGCGACGAATTGGCGGGCCGTGCTTTTGTTTGTACTGGCTCTCTTTCTGCTGCGGGTTCCGAAATGGAATCCTATTCTGGTCATGGTAATGACCGGCGTGATAGAACTCATCTGCCAGCTTGCGTTTTAACGAGATGTAAGTTGATTTCTACTCAAATACAGCTCCGGCGTTACTCGTCGGAGCTGTTTAAATTTAGGAATTGAGCCGGTGACACCGCTTTTGGTTTAGCAAGCCTAGCTTCTAAAAAATCTTTATCTCCGGTCAAAATCATATCCACATCTTCTTTGATTGCAGCACGAAGAATCGGTTGGTCTCCAGTATCTCTAATGCACCGCTCTCCTTCTATTTCATCAGTAGGAACAGAAATCAGTTCAAGTGAGAGGAGCGCATTCGCCAGAAATTTATCCAGCACCGCCTCTTTATCAGGGAACTTTCTGACCCAGATTTTTTTCATCTCATCGATGTTTTGATCGCAGACCATGCCATGATAGGGCCACGATGCCGCTTTTACGTAGGCGCGGAAGGGAGTGCTGCCGGGAAAAAGTGCCGCAGAAATCAGAACATTGGTATCGATTAGAATTTTCATTCTTCTCCCTTTCGCAGACTTTTAACCAGTTCCAACACATCGTCATCTGAATTCATTCCCGCCTTTTTTGCTTCGCCGATCATGTCTCTTTGCAGAATTTGCATGGCATATACCGCCGAGTTGACAATTCTAACCGAATCACCGTCAACAATAAACGTGATTCTGTCGCCGTTGTCGACCCCCAGTACCTTGCGGACATCCTTCGGTATGGTCACCTGCCCCTTAGACATCACTTTTGCGTTGTCAGTAAATACGGCTGTGTTCATGCTTACACCTCCTTGCAGTCAGAAAAGTAAGGAAAATAGGATTTTCTTGATTATACCATCTCTTCTCTGCTATGTCAATTTTTCATGTCATAACAGACAAAGCCCGCTCCATCAGTCCATATAATGGCACTGATAAAGCGGGGCTTCCATCAATAATAAATCTCTCACGCACCCCTGAACACGAACCAGATGTACAAATATCCGGCCGTGACGGCGGCTAAAGTAAACGGAATACCAATCCGGGCAAAGTCCTTGAAGGAAACAACGTAGCCTTCCTTTTTGAGGATGCCTGTTGCGGCGATGTTCGCACTCGCGCCGATGGGCGTCATGTTGCCGCCGAGCGTCGCACCGGTCAGCAGGCCGAAGTACAGCAGATACGGCGAAATGCCAAGCACCGAGGTAATGCCGCTGATGACGGGGAGCATGGTCGCAACGTAAGGGATGTTATCCACAAACGCGGAGATGAGGACCGACCCCCAGACAATAATCGTATACAGCAGGAAAATGTTATTGCCGCCGGCATCGGCAATGAACTTTGCTGCGAGGTCAATGACCCCTGCCTCGGTGATGCCCTGAATAACCAGAAAGAGTCCGGCCAGCAGAATCAGCGTTTCATAGTCCATGTTCTGCACTGCCTGCTTGGCGAGGTCCCAGTTGCCCTTCACAATCCGGCCGCGGACCATGGAGATAATCGCAAACGCCACACAAATCAGGCCGTTTGTGATGTCCGGCTTGTTCTCAATAAAGGACGCCAGAATCAGGACCACCACCACACCGACCAGCATGACGGTCGGGAAATAATCATGAACCTCGGTCATTTCATCCGAATGGACCGGATCCTTCTGATCCCGGAAAATCCACATCATAATCGGCACCGTAGCCAGCGCACCAAGCTCAACTGCAAAGAAGATACCCGGCCGGCCCAGCATCCAGAAGAAATCGTTGAAGGTCATGCCGGCATAAGCCCCGAGCAGGATGGATGTCGTGTCACCGACCAGCGTCGCCGCGCCCTGCAGATTCGAAGAAACGGCGATGGAAAGAATCATCGGGATGGGGTTAATCTTCAGCTTCCGGCAGATGGCCAGGCCCACCGGCGCGACCATGAGCACGGTCGCCACATTATCAATGAAGGCTGAAACCACACCCGCGAAGAGAGACATGAAAATGGTCACCCACATGACATTTTTCGCCTTGGAAAGCAGCACATCCGCAATCCGGTTCGGCATCTGGGATTCAATGAAATACTCCACAACGATGCCCGTTCCGGCAATCATCATCAGCACGTTCCAGTTAATCGCGCCCGGCACGGAAGCCAGAGGCAGAATCCCCAGAATCAAGTACAGAATGACGACCCCGTACACAAAGAACGGCCGCTTGGACGGGATGGCCGTCATGAGCACATACATGGCTAAAAACAAAATTGCGGCGACAATCAGCATTTTACGTTTCCCCTTGTTACTTCGTTAATTGATTTCTTTCAAAATTGATTTGGAACTCGTTTTATAAGTTCTCCAAAATCGGCTTCAGATTATCTAACACAACCTTGTATCCGTCGGCATACATGTGCATGCCTTCAATCGTGTACTCCGCTTTAAGGTTTCCTGCCTCGTCGTACAGGCCTTCGTTTACATCAATGAAGGCGTGACCGTACTCGGCTGCCAGCTTTACCACCAGTGCCGAGGCCTGCTTAATGCGTTCGTTCGTGCGGTTCTTAAAGACCTGCGCCATGAAGCCCTCGCCTCCGACCACCGGATTCACCGGATAGAAGGCCATCAAAAACACCTTCGTTTCGGGAAGATGCTCCTTGATGCCGTCCAGAATCTGACGATAGCGGCCCGCAAAGGCCTCTTCATCAAACTCAGCATCGTTCAGGTCATTCGTTCCGATGTTCAGAAACAGCACCGACGGCTCCAGATCATAGACACAAGGCCCCATGACCTCCAGCATTTCACTTGTGGTAAAGCCGCCCACGCCACGATTATAAATGACATAGGGAAGCCCTTCATCGAGAAGCAGCTCATAAATCGGAAACTGCTCCATCAGGCTGGACCCGGCAAAGACAACCTGACCTTTTTTTACCATCGGATTCAGGTGACGGAAGCGCTCCACCTTCTCTGCCTTTTCCTGCTTTCCGCGCCCTTCAAAAATACCGCGGATGTACCGGCCGATTTTCTGCTGCTGTTCGACGGGAAGGTCGGCAAATGGATTTTCAAACATTCTCTTTCTCCTTATGGCTTCAAATTAAACGCAACAGTCATGATTATATCATAACCGCTATTTCATTCCAACTCATTAGAAATCAGTCTCTCTCGTCCAGATAAGCCAGCAGGCCTTCCAGTCCTTCGTTGATGTCATGATAGCAGGTTTCGAAATCTCTTGTGTACCAGGGATCGGAAATCGAGCCCGATTTTCCTGCAAACTCCGGCAGACGGAAGCACTTATCTTCATACGATTCCCCCGCCCGGTCCATCAGGCGCCGAAGCATCCACATGTTTTCCGTATCCATGCCAATCAGATATTCAAAGTGCTGTGCATCAGCCGTGGTCACAAGCCGGGCCCTGTGGTTTCCAATCGGAATGCCCTTCTCCTCCAGCTTCCGCCGAGCCGGCGGATAAATCGGATTGCCGATTTCCTCCGTGGTCAGCGCCGCCGAATCGATTTCAAATTCCTCTTCCCGGCCGAGTCCACGGGCCATGTCCTTCATCATGTATTCCGCCATCACCGACCGGCAAATGTTTCCATGGCACAAAAATAAAATACGAATCTTGTTCAATATCATTTCCTCCGAATGCACATTTTCGTGAAGGCGGGTTTCACCTTTTCGTTCCAAAAAACACCTGGTCGAAATAGCTTCTGACCTTGTCAGCACCCAATGATTTGACAAAGACATCTGTGGAGATGCCGCCTTTGTCAATCATGTTGTCGGAGAATTCCTGAACGGCCTGCTTTCTTTGTTCCAGCGCCTCGCCGGTGAGCGGCTCCAGTCTTTCTAAAATCTCACAATAAGCGTCCAGAAAATCCACAAGCATCTGGTTCACGGTATCGAAATCACCGCTCTTTGCCGTGCAGGCTGGGGAATATAGCGCAGAATACCAGTTCTCTTTCATTTCATAATCTGTAAGGCCGGAATACTTTTGGGCCACTTCCACGAGCCTTTTTGTATTGGCTTCATACGCTTCATCCCTTACAATTCCGGTGTCAAAGAATTCAACCATCATGACCTGCTTACCCATCATGAACATGTAGTCCACCGAAAGCAGCGGAACATTGTATTCAAAGGGCGTCACGTTGATGGCCAGAATGTTCATGATGCCGGTTTTCGTTTCAAGAAGGCAAACATTGCCCGTCTTTTTCGCTTTATAAAGTGTCGAGCGCGCCGTTAGAAGCGGATTCAGCTTCAACTTTGCAAACTCCCCGGCGCTGAGTTCCTTAAGCGCCTCTCTTTTTCCCATCGTTGCCAGTGCTGCTTCCTTAACCTTTTTTAATGACATTGCCATTCCCCCCCTTAATAAAATGTCGAAAAGCGCCGCCCTTGCGCTTTTGGAATGGGCCTCAATGTGTATCGTTCGCAATTCGGTTGAAGGCCCATTATAAAAACATTGCCATGTAATGCGGAAGCGTCAGTTTGCCGTCCGCTTCACCTATGTTACCGTTAATCAGCTTCATTGCCTGCGAAGGCTTGAATTTTTCCATAAAGTGGTTTAATGACGCAGTGGTGTTATTGCCCGCTTTGACTTCCAGAGGCATGATCTCCCCGTCTTTTTCAAGCAAAAACTCAATCTCCATAGAGCTGTCAGAGGTTTTGTAATAATGAAGGCTATAACCCCTTTTTGTCAGCATTTCGGAGATGATGTTTTCATAGATTCCGCCCTTTGCGTTTCCTTTGATGGTACCATTCAGAACCGCTAGCTTTGTCTGCACGCCATACACGGACATCAGGAGGCCCGAATCATGAAAGTACATTTTGAATTCTGTATCAACTTCATTCGCAGAAAGCGGCAGATAAGGCTCGGAAACGTTATAGCAGATTCTCACCAGATTCGCATCTCTCAGCCACTCGATACTGTCTCCGAATTTTCTTGCGGTTCCCTTCTTTTCGACATCGGAATACTTGAACTTTTTTCTTTCCTTGGCGAGTTGCCGGGGAACGCTAGCATAAACCGCTCTTACCTTTGCCCTGCTTTCTCCCTTCACATGAGAAGTAATGTCATCATCGTAGGATGCCATGATTTTTTCCTGAATGCTCTGCACTTCATTGTAATCATGGCGCAGGACAAAGGCCTGGACTGCTTCCGGCATGCCGCCGACGACGATATATTCCCGGAAAAGGCTCTCCATTTTTTCGTTAATATCTCCGGGCACCGGCTGTCTGTTCTGATAGTACCGCTCCAGTTCTGAAATCATGTCCGCACCATACCCCAGAGCCCAGAGATACTCTTCGAAATCCAGGGAATACATCTCCATCTGGCGCTCGTAGCCCACCGGAACAGAGGTCACTTCTTCCACTTCCTGATCCGCATCCTGTCCGTAATGAAGGCCCAGCAAGGACCCGGACGCAATCACATCAAAGCGCCCGTCCTCGGCAAGGAATTTCAGAGCTGTACGCGCATTAGCACACCTTTGGATTTCATCTAAAAATATCAAGGTTTTCCCCGGAACGAAGCGAATTCCCGGAAGATGTCCGCTCATTCTCTTGTAAATCTCGTCCGCTGTCAGGTCGCCTGAAAAGATTTCTTTTAAAGACGGTCTCTCCAGAAAATTAATCTCTATGGTGCTTTCATATTCATTTTTCCCGAATTCTCTTACCAGATATGTTTTCCCTGTTTGTCTGGCGCCCTTGATGAGAAGACATTCTTTTCCCTTTTCCGCTTTCCATTTCAGCAAGCTGTCATAGTCTTTTCTTCTCAGCACTCTTACCGCCTCCTTCTTTATTTTTCAGAATACGCTATTTTAAAGGATTTGTCAACGATGATGCATCAAAATGGACCATCAAAAAGAGAAAATTTGCATCGTTTTGGACCATTGAAAAGGCAAAATTTGCATCGTTTTGGACCATCAAAGCCGAATTAAAAGCGGGCCCATCTCGCGATGAGCCCGCCTTTGGTTTGTGAATCGCCTACGCACTTACGCAAACGGCTCATACGGAAGGTCCGGGAATGCTTCGTGCACACCCTCGTAGGTAATCTTTCCGTCGTACGTGTTCAGGCCCTTGCGGATGGCCTCATCCTGACGGCATGCCTCGAGTGCGCCCAGATTCGCAATCTTCACGGCGTAGGGCAACGTCACATTCGTCAGCGCATAGGTCGAGGTATTCGGCACGGCGCCGGGCATATTTGCCACGGAGTAGCACACGTAACCGTCCTTAATGAAATACGGGTTTTGATGGGTCGTAATCCGGTCAATGAACGGAATCGCACCGCCCTGGTCAATCGCCACATCAATCAGGACCGAGCCCTTGCGCATGCTGTGGACCATCTCATCCGTGACAAGCTTCGGCGTCTTGCCGCCCGGCACCAGCACGGAAGAAATCACCACATCCGCGTCCCTCACGGCCTCGGCGATGTTAAACGGATTCGACATGAGCGTCTGAATCCGGCTGCCGAAAATATCGTCCAGATACAGAAGACGACTGGCGTTCGTGTCCAGAATTGTCACGTTCGCACCCATGCCCATGGCGATTTTGGCTGCACTGGTTCCCACGGTACCGCCGCCCAGAATCACCACATTGCCCTTCTTGACGCCTGAAACGCCCCACAGCAGAATGCCGCGGCCGCCATGCGTTGCCTCCAGCAGATACGCGCCCACCTGCACCGCCATACGGCCTGCAATCTCACTCATGCAGCTCAAAAGCGGCAGTGAGCCGTTGGCAAGCTGAACGGTTTCATAAGCAATGCCGGTCACCTTCTTTTCAAGAAGCGCTTCGGTCTGCTCGCGGTCAGGCGCCAGATGCAGGTAGGTGAATAGGATTTGCCCCTCGTGGAAGTAATCATACTCCGAAGGGAGCGGCTCCTTAACCTTGATAATCATGTCCGCGGCGTCGAAGACCTCCTTCGGTGTCGGAAGAATCCTCGCCCCCGCCCTTTCGTACTCCTCATCCGCAAAGCCGGATTTTAAGCCCGCACCCTGCTGAATGACCACCTCATGTCCCTCGTGCACGAGCGTGAACGCTCCTGCCGGTGTCAGGCCTACGCGGCCCTCTTGTGCCTTAATCTCGGTCGGACAGCCAATAATCATCGTTGTACCTCCTGAAAAAGAAGCGCCTGTAGATATCTGGAAACCCGCTGAGTTACATCTTTATTTTGCGTTAAATGAATCTGTATGTCAAGAACTGCCGCACCCTTTTCGGATGCAGCAGTTTTTGGTAACCAGTTATTCGATTAGAAATTTCGCTGCGGGAAATCCCGTAGTTTGCCTCGATTCTCCCCGGCATAGAGACGACCAATCAACTGAGGCCCGTTAGTTGTCCAATCCGCATAAACGAAGATGGTTCGTTCCTTCATCTTGCTTCTTCTCCTTTAACTTCGGTGCCGGCCCGCTCCGCTACGAGGTCGGCCGGGATTTTCCGGCGCAGCCTGGCCAGTTTGATTTGTTCTCCCATCGTTTCCAGAATTTTCTGTGTTTTCGGCATGATTGGTACGGTTTTCTTCATGACTTTTCCCTTAATCGTTTCTTCGTAATCGTTCTCGTCAACCCAGCATTCGTTTACGCCTTATAAGTTATGATATATTAATATATTTTAGGTGATTTGTCAATTATATTAAAAGTTATAATAAAACCCCCGGGGCAAAATTTTCATCCCGTCCCGGGGATTTCGTGAACTGATATCAGATTCATTCTGATTTTTATCTTAACTTCTTTCGCAATTAACTCTCGTTGTTGAGAGTTGGTTGATGTCCGTCCTTTAAAACCAACACCTGGTCGGTTTTCAAACTCGGGAACGATTTCATCAGCACGGTCAAAAAAGCACCCATAAATGGGCTTGCGGCCCTGACGAGCCCACCATAATGAAATCGGTATTCACTTCTCCGGCCGAATGGACGTGGCGTTGACATCCCATTTGACCAATTTAGGCATTTTCTATCTCATCTCTTATTAATTCCGCGTGCTCTGCCGCAAGTTTCTTTGCCAATGCCACCACTCGTCCCGCGCTTCGAATCAGGTCGTCCCGGGTGATGGTGCCCTGCTCAAGGCCTGCCATGATGTTTTCGATATCTATCGGACTGCCCGGCATCATCAGATCGTTTCCTGCATGAACGCACAATGACGCCATGGCATAAGGATATTTATGAGGATTCGGCCGTCCCGTTGCTACCACCCAGTCACTGATAACAAGGCCGTCATATCCCCATTCACTTCTTAAAATTCCAAGAAGCAAATCCGCGCTCTGGGAGGTGTGTTCTCCATTCAGCAGGTTATAAGAGCTCATGACACACGCCGGCGAGCTTTCCTTAATGGCAATTTCAAAGCCCTTCAGATATAAATCACGCAGGGTGCGTTCCGAAAGAATGCTGTTTGAATGGAAACGGTTGGTTTCCTGGTTATTGGCACAGAAATGTTTGATAACTGTGCCGCAGCCGCGATGTGCCTGTACCCCCAATGTCACCGCTGCTGCCATCCGACCGGAAAGCAAAGGATCTTCCGAATAATACTCAAAGTTTCTTCCGCAAAGCGGATGCCGCTGAATATTGAGTGCCGGTGCCAGCCAAAGATGAACTCCAAACCGTTCCATCTCAGCACCGACCAGGTCGCCCATTTCCTTTGCCAGCTGCACATTAAAGCTCTGTGCAATGGCTGTTCCCACCGGAATAGCGCTGCAGTATTGTGTATAGTGCTTCCCGCTCCGCTGTTCCGCGGGTTTGTCCATCCCCAGCGCCTTTTTGATACTTTCCGGGAGAATGGCAAGCATGTCATCATTCGTTCCCTGATCTACATTATAGATGCCTTTTTCATCCAACCCATAGATTTTGGAAATTCGAAGGCCTGCAGGTCCATCTGCCATGACTAAAGACGGGATTCCAAGATCCCCATAGAGACTTGTCGTCTGTCCGGCAGCGCCGGCAACCGTAAAGCCCGCATTGCCGAGCACAGACTTATTTCCTTCTCCCAGATAGCCGCCGACGCACACATGCGCAAGCTGCTCATTGGTTAGTTTTTCTGCGAGGTCAGGTTCCGGTTCCGTAGTCAGATGTCTCGCCTCATTCAACATGGAGAGTGTCAGCTTCGGAAGATTCGCATTCTTTTCGCAGTTTGCAATAACCGTCTGCCATCCCTCAGGAATCAATACCTCCGGATCCGCAAAATCAGGTTTTCTTTCCAACGACTTCACCTGTTCTAAAATTTGCTCCTCCAAAGCAGATACCAATGCAACCGGCTTTGCCTCCTTCAGACTGCATCCGGCAAAAACCAGATACTCTCCCTGCTCCAGAAAACGAACCTGACGGGTTTCGTCATAGGACGCGAGTAATGCAAGATCTGCCTGTACAGACACCTGTTCCGACTCGCCCGGCTGAAGCAGCTTCGTCTTCCCGAAGCCCGCAAGTTCCCGTAGCGGATGATCCAATTTCCCCTGCGGCACAGATACATACACCTGCACCACCTCTTTTCCGGCGAAGCTGCCCGTATTCGTGACGGACGCTTTCACGGTAAGCTGTGAAGCCTCCAGAGAAACCTCTTCCACCTTCGTATCAAAGGTCGTATAGCTCCGGCCATAACCGAAGGGAAACAGCGCTTCCTTTTCAAAAAGTTCAAACCCGCGATATCCACTGTAGAGCCCCTCATAATAGCGAGTATCATCCTTGCAGCCGAAATCCCGCACAAAATCATAATCCGAATTCCAGGTCGCTGTCAGCTTTCCGCTCGGGCTCTGCCTTCCCATAAGCACATCGGCAAATGCCTCCCCGACCGCCATTCCCGGCATGGAAAGAAGGAGAATGTTCGGGACTGCATTCACTACGGGGCCAAGATCCACAACTCCACCTGTATTCAAGACGAGGATGAACTTTTGAAAGGTCCGGGACAGCGCCAGAATATCCCTGATCTCGCTGTCCGTTAAGCGGAAATCCCCCTTAATATCTTTTCTGTCACTGCCTTCACCGCAGATTCGGGAGAGCACATAAATGGCCACCTGCCCCTCAGCCTCCAACGGCAAATCATATTCCGGTTCCGGCATGACCTCGCCCATGATGTCCAGAATCGCGAGCGGTCCTTCCTTTTCGATGCGCTCACGGCACCTTGTAAGAAATGCAGTATGTGCCTTTTCCCTTGCCTGATCATACCCATCCAGCCAATCTCCGGTTGTGAGCGTAAAGCCTTCCGCCTCCAACGCCTCTTCAATGCTCTTAAAGGAGCGGACATAAACGTCTCCGGATCCTGTGCCTCCCTTCAGCGTATGGCGTGCTCCGTTCCCGTACAAGGCAAGCTTCCCTGTTTCCTGCAGCGGAAACGATCCATCGCTTTTTAACAGTACCATACATTCAGGGGCAGCCCCTCTTATTTTGTCATAGTGTTCCATCTCATACCGGCGCATAAGAATCAATCTCCTTTCAAAGGATTTCTGAATTTTGCTGTATTTTGATGACAAAGCGGTACGTTCCGCTTCCAACCTCATGTTCCTCCCCGTTTTCCAGCAACAGATGTGCAGTGGTGTTGGCCGGAATCTTGTCCCCCGTCTTTATGCGGGCAAAAATCTGTTCAAAGGTAACTCCGTCTCCGATGGGCTCATTCCATTCACCGAACTGAAAATGATTATCCAAAAGATACTCTGAATCCGGCACTCCGTCTTCTCCGATCGTATGGTATTCCGGATTTTCCAGATACAACTCGTTCTTTTCCCTGGCGCAGGCGCGTTCGAACTCCACCCATCGTTTAGCGGTTTCATATTGATTTTCCAGAATTTCCGGAGGACCCGGCAATCGCACCTTCTGACCAAAATCCAGAATCCGGTTTCCGGCTTCATCCCGGAATTCCTCAGGAAGAAAGATCTCCTTTTCCCGTACCGGCAGGACCCCTGCCGATATAAGCTTTCCCTCTGTATGTTCATGACACAGGCAGACCGGGTGCCATGTGTCAGGCTCTCTTCCGGAGTCATAGACCTCACCGAACATCATGTCGGACCGTCAAAGCCTCAGAATCACGAGTTATCCTTTCACGGCGCCGTTTGTAACACCGGCCACAAAATACTTCTGGAAGAACGGGTAGACGATGGCAATCGGAAGAATGACAAGCACAGAAATCGCCAGTCGAACGCCGATGGACGGAATCTCGCTCGCCGGAATCTTCAGTTCCGAATGGCTCGCCAGGTAGCTGGCACTGTTATTAATCTGATTCAAAAGAAGCTGAATGCTGTAATACTTCGAGTCCTTGATGAAATACAGACCGTTGGTCCAGTCGTTCCAGTAGCCGAGGGCCGTCATGACACCAACCGTTGCCAAAATCGGCTTGGAAAGCGGGAAAATAATCTGGACATAAGTTCTGAAAAAGCCCGCCCCGTCAATCTGAGCCGCCTCAATCAGCTCATACGGAATACTGTTTTTATAATAGTTCCGTACCAGCATCACGCTGAATCCATTCATCAGCAGGTTCGGAATCAGCAGAGCAAAAATCGAGTCACGTACGTCCACCACTTTCGTGTAGGTAATATACGTTGCCACTGTGCCGCCGTTCAGCAACATGGTAATTAAGATAAAAGCAAAGATAATACCTGCACCCGGCAGTCCTTTGATCGTCAGTACATAAGCTGTCATCGATGTGATGATGAGCGAAAGTGCTGTTCCGAGAACCGTTACCAGAATCGTGATGCCGTACGCCCGGGCAACCTGTCCGATTTCCTTCAGAATGTAAGCATAAGCATCAAAACTGATGGGATTCGGAATGAACTGGTAGCCGTTTTGAAGGATGGACTGCTGCGTTTGCAGCGAAGAAGACACCAGCAGCCAGAACGGCGCAATCGCACAAATCGTTAAGAAGATCATGACCACATGAGCAATCACGACCAGCACTTTTTCTTGTTTGGTCCTAATTCCTGACATTTCTTTACTCCTCCTCGATAATTAGATAATGGCGTCTTCAGGGCTGATTTTCTTAATCAGCAGGTTGCTGGAAACCACCAGTACAAGACCGACAACCGACTGGAAAACAGAAGCCGCCGAGGACATCATGATATTGTTTTGATTCATCAAGGCGTTGTAAACGTAGGTGTCCAGCGTCTGTGTGACCGAATAAATGGCTCCCGAGTTCCGGGGTACCTGATAAAACAGGCCGAAATCCGAATTGAAAATCTTCGAAATGCCCATCAGCACCATCATGATCATGGTTGGCTTTAACAGCGGCAAAGTAATGTATCGGATTTGCTGCAGCTTGCTGGCTCCGTCAATGGTAGCCGCCTCATAATAATCATTGCTGATACTGAGCAGACTGGAAAGATACAGCACCAGACTGAAGCCCATCCCCTTCCAAAGGTATACAAAGGTCAGGATAAAAGGCCACCATTTTTTCTCCTGATAAAAGGCAATCGTGTGGCCCGTCAGTGGTTCGATGATGGACTTATTTAAGAAGCCGGAATCCCCGGAGAGAAAATTAAAAACAAGAGAGCTCACAATAACCATGCTCATCAGATGCGGCAGAAAAACACTGGTCTGATAAAACTTTTTGGCCCCGGCGCTGCGAATCTCGTTAAACAGGATGGCCACCGTCACCGGTACGACCACTCCAAGCACAATGAAGGCCAGATTATACAAGATGGTGTTCCGCAAAATCGGGCCCATGTTTCCCGAGGCAAACAGGAATTTAAAATTCTCCAGTCCACAGAAAGGACTGTTGAGAATTCCCTTCTTAAAGTCGAGTTTTCTGAAAGCAATGGTAATGCCATACAGAGGGATATAATTGTTGATAATCATGTAGACGACACCCGGCACCAACATCAGATAGGCCGGCAGGTATTTGCTCCATTTGATTTTCTTTCTCCCGGCGCCTGAACTTTTTGTCTTCTGGCTCATAACTTCCTCTCCTTTAGCTATATCGTTAACTTTATTGTACAAAAGCTGCCGCAAAAAAATTAGGACAAAACCGCTTGGATTTTGTCCTAATTCACCTAATGATTCACGGTCGCGGAGGCAGCGGCCGAACTTCCGGGCAACTTTTTAGTTGGCTGCAAGCCAGTCGTTAAACTGCTGCTGTTTGTCGGCAATTACATCATCAATTCCGTTAGCCTTCAGCTTTTCAATGAATTCCGGATAAACGGTTTCCAGATCCGCTGAGCCCGTCTCAAGCGCGCCCACATACTCAGCGACTACTGCATCGATAGCTGTAATCTGGTTCGTCATATTGGTGCCGTCATAGCAGAAGCCGAAGCCCTTCGTTACGTTATTCAGCATCGATTCCGTCTTCCAGGCTTCCATCTGAACTCGCTCTTCGCTCTTCTCGCCTTCGCTCCAAATTTCTGTCTCACCGCAAATATAAATGCTAAGCGAGAAGTAGTTGTTTTCAGCATAATCTCGTACAATCGCGGTTTTTTCCTCGTTCACAAACTCATAGTTCACGCCTTCCACACCGTAAACAATCGTATTGCTGACATAAGAATCCGTGTACATCAGGTTCAGGAAACGCATGGCAGCTTCCGGATGCTGCGCAGTGACCGGAATCGTCCAGTAGCACGTGCCACTCGGCGTCGTGGCTGTCTTATAAGGCTCTTCCAGCAAAAGCGTCGTAATGTCCTTGCCCGACTGAAGTTCAAAGTTCTCAATCAGGCCCATATCAAAGTCCACCCACTGCAGCAGAGCGTTATCAGGGTCGGTAGCCATGGTGCCGGCTTCCGTGGCATCGGTCGTCGCCGCATCCTGCTTAATCAGGCCCAGATTGTACCATCCACGAACGACTTCCAGATACTTTTGGTATTCTTCGGTTTCATAATAGTTGACGACCTCTGTCGAATCCAGACCGACCAGGACACCACTGGAAGCGGTTGCACCAAGCGGATCATTCACAAAAGTCATACCTGAGCGGGAAACAGAACCACTCATCGGCATGTAGCACTCCGGATGATTTTCCTTGACGGCTTTCGCAATTTTGTCTGCATCATCCATTGTAATGATCTGATAATTTTCGTACTCAAGGCCGGTTTCTTCAAGTGCATCCGTAAACACACACAGAGTTCCTGCGGTTGCTTCGGTGCCCACCGAAAGGCCATAAATCTGCCCATCCGTTCCCTTAGCGCCGTCAATGATTTTTTCCTCAAGCTGACGGGCAATGTCCGGAGCATTTTCTTCCAGCAGACCATCCATGGGTTCCAGCATGTTCATGGCAATGTAAGGCGTAATGCCGGTAAAGGCGCAGCCCATGATATCGACTTCCTCACCGCCGGCGACCCACATGGTGTACTGAGAAGGTGCATCAAAAACAGAAACCTGTCTGAATTCGACCTCAACTCCGATTTTATCACGGATATAGTCATTCAGCACTTCCGACATCTGTTCAACAAAGGTGTTGTCAGTTCCGCCATGAATAAAGGTCATGACGATTTTCTCGACTTCTCCGTCCCACTTTGCTTCGGAAGACTCCTCATCCGCCGCAGAAGTTTCATCTGCCGAGGCTTCTTCAACCGGTACTTCCGTTTCAGAAGTCTGTGCACTTTCTTCTTTTGTCTCAGAGGACTGATCCGTCTGAGAGCTGCTTTCCTGCTCTGTCTGGTTGGAACAACCGGTCATCATACCGAGGACCAGCACAAGGGCCAGCAGCATGGCTGTCAGTTTTTTCATCATAGGGGTTCCCCCTCCTTTAAGTTTGATGAGCAAATTATAGCCCATTTCCGCTGTGCCCGATTGAGACAAAATCAACCGAAGGTTGTCTAAAATCACCTGCTCTCACTGTTTCATCATCATCCGGTATTCCCGGGGTGTCACTCCGTAATGCTTCTTAAAAAGCTTGGAAAAATAGACATAATCAAAGTATCCGACTTCATCTGAAATCATGGTGATGGTCTTGTTTGTGTTTTTCAGCATGTCCTGCGCCAGGGCCAACCGATGCTCTGTGATGTAGTCAATCACCGTGGCACCGTACTTCTTTTTAAAGCTGCGTGTCAGATGATTCTGCGAGACGAAAGCCATGGCTGCCAGCTTTTCAACCGAAAGTTCTTCGCTGATGTGCTGATCAATGTACCGCCTCACCTGCTCTATAGAGTCCGGCTCTTCCTCCTGTGATACGGTTTTGACATACTCCGAGCCCAGTTTTTGCATATCCCGGTCGGCACGCAGGGAAAAAACTTTTTTCACGGCTTTAGGCATCATCTCCGCTACCGCTTCCGGACTCAGGGGTTTTAACATGTAGGCAAAGCAATTTAAAGAGACGGCTGTCTGAGCAAATGAAAACTCATTATGCGCGGACAGGATGATGTTTACCGTATTGGGATAATGCGTATTAATCCACTGAATTAGCTCCAGGCCGCTGCCTCCCGGCATTTCTATGTCACACAAGGTGATATCGATAGCATGATTTTCAAACTGCTGCTGTGCTTCTTTCATGCTGCCGGCCGTCAGAACCTCATCGATGTTATGCTCCCGAAAGTTATTCCTTGCCAGAATTCCATCAATCACAATCTGCTCATCATCCACAATCAAAAGGCGTATCATGGCTTAAGAATTTCCTCCATCCGCATCATTTTCACCACTTCTTCTTTGTTTACCGGCTCCGTGGGAATATCCAACGCTACCTGCGTGCCTTCTCCCGCTTGGCTGGTGATGTTGAGCTTATACTGATCACCATAGTAATACTTCAGGCGAATCCGGGCATTGCGAAGGCCCACGTGCTTTCCTGTCATGTCCTTGACAGACTTTCCGCTTTGAATGGTTTCGAGGACTTCGGGGGCCATTCCCTCTCCGGTATCCGTAATCGATATTTTAAGTCTGTCCGAAGCAACAGCAACGGTAATCAGAATTTCGATGGTTCGTTCGTCAGACAGGGCATACTTTACCGCATTTTCCACGAACCCCTGTATCAGAAGCTGTGGAATCATCATCTGTTTTGCCTTCTCATCGACGGCCGAGACGGTGGTAAATTTCCCCGGGAAACGAATCTTCTGCAGTCTCAGATAGTCCTTCAGAAAGTTAATTTCTTCTTCCACCGTCACCAAGGGTGAATCTTTGCGGAGTGCGTACTGAAAATATTTCATCAAAAGCTCCGTGAATTCCGCAGCCTGATCGATTTTTCCCGTTTGAATCAAGCTGTAAACCACGTTCAGTGAATTGAGAAGCATGTGCTGGTTCACCTGAAGATGGGCATTAATCGACTGCATCTGCAACTTGCCGATGGTCTGCTCATAGGAGGCAATCCGGACATGTTCGATTTCTTGTGTCATCGCGTTAAAGCTTTTGGCAATATAGTCCATTTGATAGGTCCCGTAGCTTTCCGGCAGCCGGTACGACAAATTGCCTTCCCGCACCTCCTGCATGGCCTCGGCCAACGCATAGAGTGGTTTCATAATCAGCCGCCGGGCAAAGAAATACAAAAGCGGTATGACCGCAATCGACAGGATACTCATGCCGTAAAACACGTAAAGAATCTTCGGATACATGTCTCTGATTTCCCGGTCAGACAAACGGTAAATCAATCGAAAGTCCGCGGTCGTCATGTCTTGTTCCGCCTGAATTTTTCCATCTGCTGCAGTAATAGCAGTGCCCGGTTTAAAATCTTCCGAGGCAGGATAGGCTGCCAGAATTTTTCCGCTGCCATCTAAAGAAATAACGGTTCCGGTTTCCAAACCGCAGTCCTGATAGAAATTTTCCAGAAGTAGGTTATCGTCCACGACATAACCGAAGCTAAAATATGGGAAACTGTAAAAGACCAGCAAATAGGTGCTCTCTTCGAGATAAATGATTTTGTAAATCGTTCCTCTTGAATTCTTTGCGTCCGGAACTTCATTCTGAACGGACTCCTTCAGAAGCTCAGAAACGCTTGTCTTTACATTAAAGAAGGATAGTAAGTCCTTCTCCGCATCATAAAGGAAGCAAGCAGTTAAATCATAGGGATCGTACTCCATGGAAGACAAGGCATTTTTAAGTTTCACATCCGTCAGGATGGAATCACTCGAATTGCCCTTCATCAAGGGATACATATTATCTGAAATAACATCTATAAACGCCTTCTGAATGCCCGTGTTATAATAATCCGTTTGCCGGACAAAAAGATTCACCTGTCCCTGAAGATTATCCTTGATGTTCTGCTCGTAAACGCTCGTCATTTTCTGCATCGTGATAAAAGCAAAAATATTAACAGGGATAACAATCAGGCAGGTGAAAATCATCCACCTGCCTATGAGTCCGTGTCCCAGTTTAAAAATCCACAGCTTCCATTTTTCGAACATACCGGTTACTCCCGTCATGTGATGCCATTATTTTATCACATCTTCTCGGTTTCAAAAAGAGTGCTTTGTCAGATAAAACAGTCCTTTTTTCTTTTCCCGTCTTTGGCTATGTTTAGCCGTTTTGCTCTTCTTGTTCATTTGGTTCACCTTTCTGTGCCTTTCATATCCATGAGGACCTTGACGGTAACTGTCTCTTTTCCTTCCAGCCTTTCCTGTGTAATCAGCGGTACATTGAATTTATAGTTCCACTGTTTCATCGTTAAGCGCTCCTCTTCAATTAAAACCATCAGATGTGTGCCGTTCTTTTTTGTTCCTCCTGTACGGCTGCGAGCAGCTCCTCCANTGTTTCNTCCTTCATCCGCTCAAAGCTGACCAGTGCGCCGACAGGCATATCCAGNGCTGATGCGTGCTCGGATTTTTCGCTTTCTCCTTTTGCCCTGGCAAGGGAAACCAGCGCTTCGCCAAACAGCGNTCCAAGTATCCTTGTCCCGGCTTCAAATTGCAGCAAATCGCGGATACTGGTTTCCCGGCTTACAGTAATGGGAGGACGTCGGTCAGATTCGAT
>Ga0065709_1029535_pt1 | contig 17838 bp, 32 predicted proteins | sample Hoacrofraction14_2_FD_59096 | JGI IMG/M metagenome (GOLD analysis project Ga0065709, IMG submission 59096) | Hoatzin crop microbial communities from Cojedes, Venezuela, sample from fiber fraction 14 v1 | ecosystem: Host-associated > Birds > Digestive system > Esophagus > Crop | place: Venezuela...
GCCTGCAGGGAACGCTGCGCCCAGGTCGGTTAAGGCATAGTTCCCGAAGGCAACCGCCGGCATCAGCCCGCGAAATCTTGTATTTTTGTGGTTTTTTGAAATTTTTTTAAAAAAGGTCAAAAAATGCAGTATTTCGTGCGATTTTTGTTCGACGGATTTTTGTTTTAGGGGTAGCATGTGTGCACATCATCAGACCGCGGTAAAAAAGTAGTTAAGGATAGCAGGGGACCGCGGCAGACAGGAGGTAAATGATGGCACAAGCTAACACATACGGTAATTCAAGAAACGGTTATAACAAAGGTAGAGGCGAGGTCGAATATTCGGTGCTGGAATATCTGGGGGTACTCGAGAGATACCAGACAGGATGGACCAAGGAAGTCAACTTCATTTCCTGGAACGGCGGACCGGGTAAAATCGATATCCGCGACTGGAATCCGGATCACGACAAGATGTCAAGGGGAGTGACACTCCATGAGAAGGAAGCCATCCGTCTCAAGTCCATTCTCGATCACAGATATGATGTGGACTTTGATGAGGCAACAAATTTCGGAGTGCCTGCTGCGCAGGCATCCGATGATTTTGGCAGGGCACCGCAGGGATCCGCGGCAACCGGGTTCGGGCTTGCAGATGAAGAAAATCCCTTTAACACAGAATGCGAATCGGAGGAATGCGGATCTGAGGAATCTGAATTGGAGGAAGAATCCGGGGGATCTGATTTCGAAGAAGAGGACGAAGACAGTACGGAAGCTGCGGATTGTGATGCCGAATGTGAGGAAGGAACGGACGAGGAGTAGACGCGCTTTGGCGGCGGTGATTTTTTCCGCGATGCTTATCACCGCCGCCGCGTGCGGAGACTCCGAGGCCGCGGTGCAGCCGGGAATTAAATCTGCATCCGCCGGCAGGGGGATGGGCAGCGTTGCTGTCAGAGTCGTTGATGCCGGAGATGATGCGGACGGGGCTGTATACGTTCTTTATAAAGATGAAAAATGCAGGGAGGTGATAAAGACAAAGGAAGGACATGATGCAGTTCTCAGGAGCTGCAGCGGTGAAATGTCCGACCAGGTGGAGATACCGGCGGGAAGATGCTATGCCAAACGGGTTAGCTCTGAAGATGAAACCGGCGAAATCAGGCCCGTTGATGTTGCAGCGGACGGATTTACGCAGTTGACCATATTCTCCTTCAGTGATACACTCTAAGCTCAAATACGAATAACCCTTTTGAAATTCATTTTTAAAATTAAATCCAATAGTCCACTTTACATAAAACAAATGGAGCGCACATGAGGGTAGCTTTTCACACGCTGGGATGCAAAGTTAATCAATATGAGACGGAGGCCATGAAAGAGGCCTTCGTTTCGCGTGGAGCGGATATAGTCTCCGAGGATGAAGCGGCTGATGTTTACATTGTAAATACGTGCACCGTAACAAACATCGCCGACAGGAAATCAAGGCAGTATATACGCAGGATGAAATCTCTCAATCCGGATGCTTTTGTTGCTGTTACAGGCTGCTACGCTCAGGTTGCCGCGGATGAGATTGCGGAAATGCCGGAGGTGGATCTCATAGTCGGCAACGGAAGCAAAGCGGCAATATGCGATATGGTGTATGAGAGAATGCAGGAAGGTCTGCCATGCGCTTCGTTCGTAATGCCGAGAAGCGCTTTGACGGAATACGAGGACATGGGTCTTGTTGTTTCGTCGGAGTCCGGAATGACGAGGGCTTACATCAAGATCCAGGAAGGCTGCGACAGATTCTGTTCGTACTGCCTTATCCCTTTTGCAAGAGGAACAGTAAGGAGCAGACCGCTTGATGAAATAATCAGGGAAGCTGAGCTGCTGGTCTCGTCGGGCTATAAAGAGCTCGTACTTACGGGAATTAACACCGCGCTTTACGGAACGGAAAAAGGGTATGAGTGGAATAGGTTTCCGGGAGAAGAGGACCTCATGCCGATGCAGGCTGTCCTGAGCAGGCTCGATAATATGGAGGGCGATTTCAGAGTCAGGCTGAGCTCTCTCGAGCCGACAGTCGTGGACAAGGATGATGTGGAAAAGATCATAAGATATAAGAGGCTTTGCCATCATCTGCATCTGTCCATCCAGAGCGGAAGCAGCAGCGTGCTTGCGAGGATGAACCGGCATTACACAAGAGAAGAGTACCTCGAAATAGTGAAGGCTCTGCGCAGCTACGATCCGCTGTACGGTATAACCACTGACATTATCGTCGGATTCCCGGGAGAGACGGAATCAGACTTTGAGGATACGCTCGATATAGTACGGCGTGCGGAGTTCGGCAGGGTGCACGGATTCAGGTATTCGCCGAGAAGAGGAACCGCCGGCGAGACGCTTCCTGACGCAGTGCCGGGGAATGTCAAAAACGAGAGGGCGGGGCTGCTCGAGGCGGAAGCGGAAAAAGCAGCCGCGGCTTTTATGGAAAAGAACAAAGGCGTCACACACACCGTGCTCACCGAAGAGATAAAGGACGGATACGTGACGGGATACACCGGGAACTACATCAGGGTGTATATAGAGAATGCGGAAAACATTGGACTTGGAGAGTTCTGCAATGTAGAATTGAAGCAGAAGTACTTAGATGGCTGTATTGCCGTGCTGAGGCAGGACGGGTAGCCGGAAAGGAGACGCTATGGACGATTGTATTTTCTGCATGATCGCGAACGGACAGATTCCGACCGACATGGTGTACGAGGATGACAGGATTGCGGTGTTCCGCGACACGGCACCTCAGGCGCCGGTTCACGTGCTGATGGTTCCGAAAGAACACATCGCATCGCTGGACGATCTTGATGACGGGCACGCTGAGCTCATCGCTTACATGATGCTCAAGATTAAGGAGATCGCCAAGTCGGAAGGTCTGGAGAACGGATACAGGTGCGTCATCAACACGGGAGCCGACGGACAGCAGAGTGTTAAGCATCTGCACATCCACATTCTCGGCAAGCGTCAGATGCAGTGGCCACCGGGCTAAGAGAAGATGCTGCGAAGCCGCAGCTGCGGGCAAAGCCGCAGGCTGCGGTTTTTATTTTGCGTAATTTCCCGGCAGGCCCTTCCTATATATAGTGGTGTCCGGCGTGCGCGAGGCACAACAGGTTGGCTTTCAGGAAACGCGGGGAGGGGCGTATAGGGGATGAGGTGTGAAAGCCTTGATAATACTGAATTTTGTATCACGGAAAGTCCAAAAAACAGGCAAAAATAATTTCAAAAAAGTCCTTGCATTGCAGGTGCGACTACTATATACTTTAAAAGCTTGTTTAATGCGAAGAAGTAGGAAGTTACCGCGCTATCGGATAATTTCTACTGAGAAGTCCTCACTCGATGAGGGCGATGGGTTTCGCTGTTTTATTGTGCGCTGCCCAACAGGAAACGCACGAGACGGTGTAAGTCCAGTACAAGCATAGCGAAAATTAGTACAAATTATCAACAGGAGGATCTACTAATGAGTGAATTGAAGAAAGTCAGAATCAGGCTGAAAGCTTATGATCACGCCCTTCTCGACAAGTGTGCAGCCAAGATCGTTGACACAGCCAAGAAGACAGGCGCTGAGGTATCGGGACCTATTCCTCTCCCTACAGAGAAGGAAGTAGTTACGATCATCAGAGCAGTCCACAAGTACAAGGACAGCAGAGAGCAGTTCGAGCAGAGAACTCACAAGAGACTGATCGACATTACAAATGCGACCAACAAGACAACAGAGGCTCTCACAAAGCTGGACATGCCTGCAGGAGTAGACATCGAATTTAAGCTCTAACCTAGATTAGAAAGATCACACGAGAGGGAAGAGCCGGAGACAAGCACCGGCGATGACACCAAACCGGAGTGATCCGCTGTAAGAAAGTAGGAGGAAACATATGAAAACACTTTTGGGAAAGAAAATCGGAATGACCCAGATTTTCGCCGAGGATGGAACAGTAATCCCGGTAACGGTCGTTGAGGCCGGCCCTGAGACTGTCGTTCAGATCAAGACAGTCGAGACTGACGGCTACAATGCTGTTCAGGTAGGCTATGAGGATCAGAAGCCTCAGAGAGTCAACAAGCCGCTGACAGGTCACTATGCCAAGGCAGGCGTTGACACCAAGAAGCATCTTGCTGAGTTCAGAACCGAGGAAGGCGAAGCTTACGAGCTCGGGCAGGTTATCACAGTAGCTGATTTCGAAGAAGGAATGAAGCTCGACATAACCGGCACATCCAAGGGTAAAGGAACTCAGGGTAACATCAAGAGACACGGACACCGCAGAGGACCTATGACTCACGGTTCCAAGCACAAGAGACTCGCGGGAGCTCTTGCGGCCGGTACATATCCTTCAAGAGTATTCAAGGGCAACAAGGCTCCTGGAAGAATGGGAAGAGATACAGTAACGGTTCAGAACTTAGTACTCGTTAAGAAGATTGAAGACCGCAACCTGCTGCTGGTTAAGGGAGCTGTTCCTGGAAAGAAGGGTGGACTCCTCAAGATCAGACCGGCTGTTAAAGGTCAGGATAAGTAAGCAGAAAGGAGGAACTGAAAATGGCAAAAGTAAGCGTAGTAGACGTTAACGGCAAGAAAGTCGGCGATATTACTCTGAACGACGAGATTTTCGGAATCGAGCCTAATGAGTTCGCAGTTCAGGCCGTAGTCAAAAATTACCTGGCTAACCAGAGACAGGGAACCCAATCTGCACTGACAAGAGCAGAGGTCAGAGGAGGCGGAAGAAAGCCTTTCAGACAGAAGGGAACAGGACGCCACAGACAGGGAAGTTCAACAGACCCTTCACAGGTAGGCGGAGGAGTTGTTTTCGCACCGAAGCCAAGAAGCTACAGATATTCTCTGAACAAGAAGCTCAAGAGACTGGCTCTCAAGTCGGTACTCTCGGCCAAGGTTGCAGACAACGAGCTCGTAGTAGTAGACAAGTTCGATTTCTCAGAGCCTAAGACAAAGGAAATGGTAAAGGTTCTCGAGAACATCAAGGCTGACAAGAAGGCTCTGATCGTTATGGACGAGAAGGACGACAACGTAATCAAGTCAGCTCACAACATCCCTGGTGTCAGAACTGCACTGGTAAGCACCATGAACGTGTATGAGATCGTAAATCACTACACACTCGTGCTCACAGAGGCAGCTGCCAAGAGAATCGAGGAGGTGTACGCATAATGAAGACTGGTTACGATGTAGTTATCAGACCTATCATCACTGAGAACAGTATGGATATGGCTGCTGATAAAAAGTACGTATTCAAAGTGGCACAGGATGCCAACAAGACCGAGGTTCGCAAGGCAGTCGAAGAAATCTTCGGAGTTGACGTAGCCAAGGTAAACATTCAGAACGTAAGCGGCAAGAGGAAGAGACTGGGCAGAACATTCGGAACAACTTCTTCATATAAGAAGGCAGTTGTAACACTTACACCGGACAGCAAAGAGATCGAGCTCTTCCAGGATCTGTAGAGAAGGAGGCAGTAAGAAATGGGAATCAGGAAATATAAACCTACGACTCCGGGCCTGAGAGGTATGACAGTCTCCACATTTGAGGAGATTACAACCGACAAGCCGGAAAAGTCTCTTACAGTCACACTCAAGAAGCATTCCGGAAGAAACGTAAGAGGCAAGATCACAGTAAGACACAGAGGCGGCGGATACAGACCTAAGTACAGAATCATCGATTTCAAGAGAAATAAGGATGACATCCCTGCAACTGTTAAGACAATCGAGTATGACCCGAACAGAACAGCGAACATCGCACTCGTTGTTTACGCAGACGGCGAGAAGAGATACATCATCGCTCCTAACAAGCTCAAGGTCGGCGATGTAATCGAGTCGGGTGCAAACGCAGATATCAAGCCGGGCAATGCACTTCCAATCGCAAACATTCCGCTTGGTACAATCATCCACAACATCGAGCTCAAGCCGGGCAAGGGTGCTCAGCTGGTAAGAGCAGCCGGAAACGGTGCTCAGCTCATGGCCAAGGAAGGCGATTACGCACAGGTAAGACTCCCGTCCGGAGAGGTAAGAATGGTAAGAATGGAGTGCCGCGCCACAATCGGCGAGGTTGGCAACATCGACCACGGTAACATCTCAATCGGTAAAGCCGGACGTAAGAGACACATGGGTTGGAGACCTACCGTAAGAGGTTCTGTAATGAACCCTAATGATCACCCACACGGCGGTGGTGAAGGAAGAGCTCCTATCGGACGTAAGGGTCCGGTTACTCCATGGGGTAAGCCGACACTCGGTTACAAGACACGTAAGAAGAACAAAGCTTCCGACAAGTACATTGTCAAGAGAAGAAACGGCAGATAGGGAGGATCAATTAAATGGGAAGATCGCTTAAGAAAGGCCCGTTCGTAGAAAAGAAGCTCCTTGAGAGAATCGAGGCTATGAACGCAGCCAACGAGAAAAACGTAATTAAGACATGGTCAAGATCATCCACAATTTTTCCTCAGATGATCGGCCACACAATCGCGGTTTATGACGGCCGCAAGCATGTGCCTGTATACGTTACAGAGGACATGGTAGGACACAAGCTCGGAGAGTTCGCTCCGACCAGAACATTCAGAGGTCACTCCGGTGACAGAAAGCTGTAATTAAGTAACAGAAAGGAGAAGCGAAGATATGGAAGCTAAGGCAACAGCCAAGTATGTAAGGATGTCTTCAAGCAAGCTCAAGCCTGTTACTGATCTGGTAAGAGGTAAGAACCTTGACGAAGCACTTACAATCCTCAAGTTCACACCGGGCAAGGGCAGTGAGCTTGTAGAGAAGGTAGTACAGTCCGCAGCAGCAAATGCTGAGAACAATCACGACATGAACGTTGATGATCTGTATGTAGCAGAGATCAACGCAAACCAGGGCCCTACAATGAAGCGCTGGAGAGCCGGTGCTCAGGGCAGAGCCGGAATGATTCTCAAGAGAACAAGCCACATCAGCGTAGTTCTCAGAGAGAGAGAAGCTGCAGTTAAGGCAGCACCTAAGGCTGAGGAGACAAAGCCTGAAGAAACTGATAAGGAGGAGGTTCGCTAATGGGTCAGAAAGTTAATCCACATGGAATGAGAGTTGGAATTAACAAGGATTGGAGCTCAAAGTGGTATGCAGACAAGAGCAACTTTGCGGATTTCCTTGTAGAGGACAATCAGATCAGAGCTTACGTTAAGAAGAAGCTCTACAACGCAGGTGTTTCGAACATCGTTATCGAGAGACCTGAGGCAGGTAAGGTCAGAGTCATCGTTATGGCAGCAAGACCTGGTATGGTTATCGGCAGATCCGGAGAGGGCATCGAAGAGTTCAAGAAGGGTCTTGCAAAGATGACCGGCAAGACAATCGAAGTCAGCATCGAGGAAGTAAGAAGAGCAGAGCTTGACGCACAGCTCACAGCTGAGAGCGTAGCTCAGTCACTCGAGAGAAGAACTTCCTTCAGAAGAGCGATGAAGCAGCCTATCCAGAGAACAATGAAGGCTGGAGCAAAGGGAATCAAGATCGTATGCTCAGGCAGACTCGGCGGCGCCGAGATCGCAAGAAGCGAGAAGTACAGCGAGGGTAACGTTCCGCTGCACACACTGAGAGCAGACATCGACTACGGATTCGCTGAGGCTGACACAACTTACGGAAAGATCGGCGTCAAGGTTTGGATTAACCACGGCGAGATTCTCGATAAGGGCCTTAAGGATGCAGTTCCTAAGTCAGAAGGCAGAAGCGACAAGAAGTCCAGAAGAAACGACAGAAAGGACAGAAGAGCTTCCGGCAGAAATGACAGAAGGGACGGAAGAAGATTCGACGGCCGTGAGGCTAAGCCTGAGGTAAAGCCTGCAACAACAAGAGTTCGCAAGGCGCCTAAGGTTGAGGCAGCTCCTGCTCCTGCAGAGGAGCCTGTAGCAGAGGCACAGGTTGAAAACGCAGCTGTTGAGACAGCTCAGGAGACAGAAGCATAGGAATAATACAGAAAGGAGAAACTCGCCATGTTAATGCCAAAACGTGTTAAGCGCAGAAAACAGCACCGTGGCAGAATGAAGGGCATCGCCACAAAGGGCAATGCCGTTGCATACGGTTCATATGGATTGGCAGCAGATGACCGCGGCTGGATTGATTCCAAGCAGATCGAGGCAGCCAGAGTCGCGATGACCAGATCCATCAAGAGAGGCGGAAAAGTATATATCAAGATTTTCCCGCATAAGCCGGTAAGTAAGAAGCCTATCGGAGTACGTATGGGATCCGGAAAAGGAGCTCCTGAGTACTGGGTAGCAGTAGTTAAGCCGGGCAGAGTAATGTTCGAGATCGACGGAGTAACGGAGGCTCAGGCAAGAGAAGCTATGAGACTCGCTGCACACAAGCTCCCGATCAAGTGCAAGTTTGTCGTAAAGGAAGCAGGAGGTGAGCAGTAATGGAACTGGAAAAGATCAGAAAGATGACGGACCAGGAAAGAACTGCTGAACTCGAAAGAATGAAGCAGGAGCTCTTCAACCTGAGATTCCAGCACGTAACCGGACAGCTCGAGAACCCGGTAAAGATGAGAGAAGTTAAGAGAGATATCGCCAGAGTAAAGACGATTATCAGAGAGAACGAACTCAATAAGAACGCATAAGAAAGGAGGATAACTGACAATGGAAAGAAACAGAAGAAAGACACTTGTTGGTGTTGTTGTAAGCGATAAGATGGATAAGACTGTCGTTGTTGCCACAGAAGAGATCGTCAGACATCCTCTGTACGGCAAGGGCGTTAAGAGAACAAAAAAGATCAAGGCGCACGATGAAAACAATGAATGCGGAATCGGCGACAAGATCCAGATTATGGAGACCAGACCTCTGTCCAAGGACAAGAGATGGAGAATGGTCAAGATCGTAGAGAAGGCTAAGTAAGGAGGCAACGGAATATGATTCAGACAGAAACAAGATTGAAAGTTGCCGACAATTCTGGAGCTAAGGAACTGCTGTGCATCAGAGTTCTTGGCGGAACAGGCCGCAAGTATGCGAACATCGGAGACATCATCGTATGCTCCGTTAAGGACGCAACACCGGGCGGAGCCGTTAAGAAGGGTGACGTTGTAAAGGCAGTTGTAGTTAGAACAAAGCGCGGCACACGCAGAGCTGACGGTTCATACGTTAAGTTCGATCAGAACGCTGCAGTTATCATCAAGGACAAGAACGACAAGAATCCTGTAGGTACACGTATCTTCGGACCTGTTGCGAGAGAGCTGAGAGATAACGGCTTTATGAAGATCGTGTCATTGGCACCAGAAGTATTATAGGAGGTTCAGTGATGCAGATTAAAAAAGATGATACAGTGGTTGTTATCGCAGGAAAGGACAAGGGTAAGACCGGTACTGTTCTGAGAACAATCCCTAAGGAAAACAAAGTCGTTGTCGAGGGCGTAAACATGCAGACAAAGCATGCCAAGGCAACAAGAACTTCAGCGGCTGAGATTAAGCACATGGAAGGTCCTATCGATGCATCGAACGTTATGTTCTATGACAAGGACGCCAAGGCTGCGACCAGACTCGGCACAAAGGTTGAGAACGGTAAGAAAGTAAGAGTCTCCAAGAAGACCGGCAAAGCAGTTGACTAGGAAAGGAGGAGCAGACAATGGAAAACAGACTGAGAGATAAGTATAAGAAGGAAGTTTTCAAGGCCATGCAGGACAAGTTCGGCTACTCCAACCCTATGGAAGTACCGAAGCTGACAAAGATCACCATCAACATGGGACTCAGCGAGGCTAAGGACAATGCAAAGGTTCTTGAGAGCGCAGTTAAGGAAATTTCTCTGATCGCAGGTCAGAGACCGGTTGTTACAAAGGCACGCAAGTCCATCGCTAACTTCAAGGTTAGAGAGGGAATGCCTGTAGGAGCCAAGGTAACACTCAGAGGCGACAGAATGTACACATTTGCTGACAAGCTGTTCAACCTCTCTCTTCCGAGAGTAAGAGACTTCAAGGGTCTCAGCAGAGATTCGTTCGACGGCAGAGGCAACTACTCCATGGGACTCAAGGAGCAGCTGATCTTCCCTGAAATCGTTTACGATGACGTTGAGACAATCAAGGGCATGAACATCGTGTTCACAACAACAGCAAAGACAGACGAGGAAGCATTTGCGCTTCTCGAGCTGCTGGGAATGCCTTTCGCGAAGGCTACTAATTAATAGGAGGAGAATATGGCAAAGACTTCACTGAAAGTTAAGCAGACAAGAAAGCCTAAATATTCAACAAGGGCTTATACAAGATGCAGAATTTGCGGAAGACCTCATTCGGTACTCAAGAAGTACGGAATCTGCCGTATCTGCTTCAGAGAGCTTGCATACAAGGGCGAGATCCCTGGCGTTAAGAAGGCAAGCTGGTAAAGTTAATTTTCGCAGGCCCGTCTCCCGACTGGAGGAGCGGGAACCGCGTTAAGAAAGGAGAAATATCGTTATGGCAATGACAGACCCAATTGCGGATATGCTGACGAGAATCAGAAATGCCAATATGGCCGGCCATGCAAGCGTAGACATTCCTGCATCCAAGATGAAGAAGTCTATCGCTCAGATCCTTCTCGACGAAGGATTCATCAGCGGCTATGAGGTAGTTTCCGACAATGCGCAGGGTACTATCAAGGTAGATCTCAAGTACGGCCCGAACAGGGAAAAGACGATCTACGGAATCAAGAAGATCTCAAAGCCGGGACTGAGAGTTTACGCTAAGGCTGACAGACTTCCTAAGGTTCTCGGAGGACTCGGAATCGCGATCCTCTCGACTTCAAAGGGAGTTATCACTGACAAGGAAGCACGTAAGCTCGGAGTCGGCGGAGAAGTTATTTGTTACGTTTGGTAGGAGGTAGACAAAATGTCAAGAATAGGTGTTAAGCCAATCACCATCCCTGCCGGTGTAGACGTAACGGTTGAGGATGGAAACATCGTAAAGGTTAAGGGACCTAAGGGTGAACTTCAGGCCAAGGTTTCAGACAAGATGAACATCTCGGTTGAAGACGGAACACTCAAGGTTGAGAGACCTGATGACGAAAGACAGAACAGATCGCAGCACGGTCTGGCAAGAACCCTGATCAGCAACATGATCGAGGGAGTTACAAACGGTTACGAGAAGAAGCTCGTAATCTCGGGCGTTGGTTACTCGGCTGCAAAGCAGGGTAAGAAGCTCGTTCTCAAGCTGGGATTCTCACATCCTGTAGAGCTTGAGGATCCGGAAGGTATCACTACAGAAGCTCCTGATGCGAACACAATCATCGTTAAGGGAATCGACAAGGCTCAGGTTGGCAACTATGCCGCTGATATCAGAGCCTGGAGACCACCAGAGCCATACAAGGGCAAGGGTATCCTCTACGATGGAGAGATTGTTCACAAGAAGGTCGGCAAGACCGGAGCCACAGCATAGGAAAGGAGGACGAAAATGGCAAACGCTAGCAGAAATGACAGAAGACTCAAGAGACATGCAAGAGTTCGCAAGAACGTTTTCGGTACTCCTGAGAAACCTAGAATGTGCGTGTTCAGATCCAATTCCAACATCTCGGTTCAGATTATCGACGATGTAAACGGTAAGACACTCGTATCGGCTTCATCCGTTGACAAGGATCTCAAGAAGGAGATCGGATACGGCGGAAACAAGGAAGCTGCCAAGAAGGTCGGTAAGGCAATTGGAGAGAAGGCTATCGCTAAGGGCATCAAGACAGTGTGCTTTGACAGAGGCGGCTACATTTTCCACGGCAGAGTTAAGGAACTCGCTGACGCTGCACGCGAAGCCGGACTGGAATTCTAAGGAGGACACGGAATGCAGAGTAGAATTGACGCATCCAAGCTCGAGCTTACAGAAACAATCGTTGACATCAGACGTGTTGCCAAGACTGTAAAGGGCGGCAGAAACATGAGATTCTCCGTTACAGTAGTAGTTGGCGACGGCGAGGGTCACGTAGGCATGGGACTCGGCAAGGCTATCGAGATTCCTGAGGCTGTAAGAAAGGCTACAGAGGATGCCAAGAAGAAAATGATTTACGTTCCTACAGTCGGAACCACAGTTCCTCATGAGACTATAGGATACTTCGGAGCAGGCAAGGTTCTCATCATGCCTTCCGCAAAGGGTACAGGCGTTATCGCGGGTTCTTCCGTACGTACAGTACTCGAGGCAGCAGGCATTAAGGACGTAAGAGCCAAGTCGCTCGGTACAAGCAATACCGGTAACATGGCAAGAGCAACAATGGAAGGTCTCAAGAACCTGACAACCGTTGAGGAAGTTGCTAAGCGCCGTGGCAAGACACCGGAAGAAATTATCGGATAGGAGGCAAGGATATGGCTAAGAAACTCAAGATTACACTGGTTAAGAGCCCGATCGCTTGTCAGCCTAAGCAGAGAAAGACTGTGGAAGCTCTCGGACTCAGAAAGCTGCATCATTCAGTAGAGCTCGAGGATTCTCCTGCAACAAGAGGAGCTATCAACAAGGTTTCACATCTTCTCAAGGTAGAAGAGCTGTAAGGAGGGCAGACCCATGAGAATTCATGAACTTAAAAAGCCTGAGGGCTCTACCAAAGCGCCTAAGAGAATCGGTCGCGGACAGGGTACCGGCCAGGGCACAACAGCCGGCAGAGGTATGAACGGACAGAACTCGAGAAGCGGCGGCGGAGTAAGACTCGGCTTCGAGGGTGGTCAGATGCCACTCTACAGAAGACTCCCTAAGAGAGGATTCACAAATCATTGGGCAAAAGAATATGCTGAAATTAACGTTCAGGACCTGAACAGATTTGAGGACGGCGCAGTAGTTGATTACGACGCACTGTGCGAGATCGGCCTGATCAAGCAGGTTAAGGACGGAGTAAAGGTTCTCGGAAACGGAGAGCTCGAGAAGAAGCTCACAGTTAAGGCCGAGAAGTTCAGCAAGAGCGCTGCCGAGAAAATTGAGAAGGCAGGCGGAAAGGCAGAGGTTATCTAATGGAACTCGTGAAGACATTCTCTAAGGCATGGAAAATCAAAGAGATCAGACAGAAAATCATCTTCACACTTCTTATGCTGCTGGTATTCAGAATCGGATCCAATATTCCGGTTCCGGGTATCGATAGAGATTATCTTGCGCAGATGTTCTCGGGACAGACAGGACTTCTTGACCTGTTCGACCTGTTTTCAGGCGGATCGTTCAGTAACTTTACAATATTTGCACTGAGCATCACGCCTTATGTAACCGCGTCAATCATCGTACAGCTTCTGACCATCGCGTTCCCTTACTTCGAGAGACTCGCACGTGAGGGATCCGAAGGCCGCAAAAAGATGGCGACGATTACAAGGTATATGACCGTTGTGCTTGGGCTCATCCAGGCCACCGGTCTTACAATCGGTCTCTTCAGACAGGCGATTGTAACACAGACAGCATTCAACATGATCACAATCATCGTTATTCTGACAGCCGGAACCGCATTCCTGATGTGGCTCGGCGAGCAGATCAACGAGTACGGAATCGGAAACGGTATCTCGATGATCATCTTCGGCGGTATCGTTGCAAGACTCCCGTCCACAGTAAGAAGCATTGCTACTCAGGTTAAGGACGGAGCCGTATCAATCGTTGCAATCATTGCACTGATTATCGTAGCCGTACTGGTAACGATGGTTATCATCGAAATGCAGCAGGGCGTCAGGAAGATTCCTGTACAGTATGCAAAGAGAGTAGTCGGCAGAAAGATGTACGGAGGCCAGTCAACTCACATTCCTATGAAGGTGAACCAGGCCGGCGTAATTCCGATCATCTTCTCAATCTCACTGCTGCAGTTCCCGCTGACAATCACATACTTCTTCCCGAATTCCGGATTCACGGATTTCGTGACCAAGTATCTGTCACCATCGGGTAACCCGGGAGTATGGGTATATGCAATTCTGAACATAGTTCTGACATTGTTCTTCACATACTTCTACACAGCGATTATGTTTAATCCTGCTGATGTTGCCGATCAGATGAGACAGAACGGCGGATTCATTCCGGGAATCAGACCGGGAGTTGCAACCGTAGAATATCTGTCAAGAATTATGAGCAGATTGTGCTTCGCCGGAGGAATTTTCCTTGCGGCTGTAGCAACAATCCCTACAATTGTAAGCGTATTCACACCTTTCAATTTCTCGTTCGGCGGTACTTCACTGCTGATCATGGTAGGTGTGGCTCTGGATATCGTTCAGCAGCTTGAGAATCAGATGCTGATGAGAAATTACCAGGGATTCCTTAAGTAATATCTTCGGATACGGAGGGAATAAAATGAGAGCAGTATTGTTGGGACCGCCGGGAGCAGGCAAGGGCACACAGGCTGTAAAGCTGGTACAGAAGTACAACGTGCCTCAGATCTCGACGGGTGATATATTCAGAAAGAATATCAGTGAGGGTACAGAGCTCGGAAAGAAGGTTCAGGAGTATACCACTTCGGGAAGACTCGTACCGGATGAACTGGTGGTGGATCTCGTAAAGGACAGACTGCAGCAGGATGACTGTGCAAACGGTTATCTGCTCGACGGTTTCCCGAGAACCATCGCTCAGGCAGAGCAGCTTGACGCTTTCCTCGCAGAAACGGGACAGAAGCTCGATGCCGTAATCAACTTCGAAGTAGGTCACGACACTCTGATGGAGCGCCTCACCGGCAGGAGAGTGTGCAAAGACTGCGGAGCAGGATATCACATCAAGAACATTCCGCCAAAGGTCGAGGGTATCTGCGACAAGTGCGGAGGAGAGCTCATTCAGAGGAAGGACGACACGGCGGAGACCGCTGAAAAGCGTATCACCGTTTACAACGAGTCGACCGCACCGCTTATCGAGTACTACAGCAATACGGGCGCTCTCATGAACTTCGATGCGGAGAAAGATCACAAAGTAGTTTTCGACGAGATCGTCGAAGCACTGGGAGAGTAAGCATGATTATTATCAAGTCCAAACGTGAGATTGACTTGATGAGAGAGCCATGCAAGGTTACGGCCGATATACTGGCAGGACTTGCAGACTATATCAAGCCGGGAATGTCCACTCAGGACGTAAATGATTACGTCGAGAGCAGGATAGAAAACCACAAAATGAAACCGACGTTCAAGGGGTACGGAGGCTTCCCTGCGGGAGCCTGCGTATCGGTGAACGAGGAGGTCGTTCACGGTATACCTTCCAAGAACAGAATTCTTAAAGAAGGGGATATCGTAAGCGTAGACATCGGAGCTACGTACAAAGGATACAACAGCGACGCGGCGAGAACTTATCCGGTGGGTAAGATCAGCGACGAAGCGCAGCAGCTCATCGACGTGACTCAGCAGAGCTTCTTTGAGGGCATTAAATACGCGATGGTCGGATACAGAATCCACGACATCGGGCACGCTGTGCAGGAATACGCCGAAAGCTTCGGTATGGGAGTCATCAGGGATTACACCGGTCACGGCACCGGAACGACCCTTCACGAGGACCCGCAGATTCCGAACTACGGCAAGCCACACACGGGCGCGAGAATCGAGGAGAATATGACACTCGCTGTTGAACCTATGATCGCACTCGGAACATACGAGGTCAGAGTGCTGAGCAACGACTGGACAGTAGTGACGCTCGACAATAAAAAGGCAGCTCACTATGAAAACACTATTTTAATCACCGATGGTGAACCTGAGATTTTGACTCTGTAATAGGAGGGAATTAATGGCTAAGAATAATACCATAGAGGCGACAGGCACAGTTGTTGATGCTCAGCCGAACGCGATGTTCAAGGTAAGACTGGACAACGGATTCGAGGTGCTTGCTCATATTTCCGGCAAGATCAGAATGAACTACATTCGTATTCTGCCGGGTGATAAGGTTAAAGTTGAACTGTCACCTTACGATTTAACCCGTGGCAGAATAACATGGAGGGAGAAGTAGAGATGAAGGTAAGAGCTTCAGTAAAACCTATGTGCGACAAGTGCAAGGTAATTAAGAGACACGGCCGTGTCATGGTAATCTGCGAAAATCCTAAGCATAAGCAGAGACAGGGCTAATTACAAACGTTGATTAAGTGCCGCGTTGCCGGGAAATGCGGAACAACACTTAACTTTTACATGGAACACCCGTCTATATCGCTCCCGGAGAGGTGATGGAAGATGGGAAAGGAGGAACATACATGGCAAGAATTGCCGGAGTAGACCTGCCAAGAGATAAGAGGATCGAGATTGGTCTGACTTATATCTACGGAATCGGTCTGAAGACATCAAAGGACATCCTCGCAAAAGCGGGCGTTGATCCTGATATCAGAGTCAGAGATCTTTCGGAGGAAGATGCCGGTAAGATCAGAAGAGTTATTGATGCCGACTACATGGTAGAGGGTGACCTCAGAAGAGAGGTTTCTCTTAACATTAAGAGACTCATGGAGATCGGTTCTTACAGAGGCATCAGACACAGAAGAGGTCTGCCTGTAAGAGGTCAGAAGACAAAGACGAACGCAAGAACCCGCAAGGGCCCGAAGCGTCTCGCAGGAAAGAAGAGATAAGGGGAAGGAGGTATAAGTTATGGCTAAAAGAACTGTAAAGAGAAAAAAGAGAGAACGTAAAAACGTTGAAAGAGGCCAGGCTCATATCCAGTCCACCTTCAACAATACACTTGTAACTCTGACCGACATGGACGGAAACGCACTTAGCTGGTCCAGCGCAGGTTCGAACGGATTCAGAGGCTCCCGTAAGAGCACACCGTTCGCAGCGGCAGAGGCAGCTACAGTAGCAGCAAAGGCTGCTATGGAGCACGGCCTGAAGACCGTTGAGGTTTATGTAAAGGGTCCGGGATCCGGAAGAGATTCTGCTGTAAGAGCACTCGAGACAGCAGGCCTCAAGGTTACCATGATCAAGGACATCACACCTATTCCTCACAATGGCTGCAGACCACCTAAGAAGAGAAGAGTCTAATCGGGAAGGAGGAATAACACAGATATGTCAAGAGATAGAGGACCTGTACTGAAGAGAGCAAGAGCTCTCGGAATCGAACCGCAGTACCTGGGCGTAAACAAGAAGTCAAAGAGACAGCCTGTTCAGAGACGTCGTAAGAAGAGCGAATACGGAACTCAGCTGACAGAGAAGCAGAAGGTAAGATTCACATACGGACTGACTGAGACTCAGTTCAGAAATACTTTCGACAAGGCTTCCAAGAGAGCCGGCGGAGCCGGTGAAAACCTGCTCATCATGCTCGAAAGCAGAATGGACAACGTAGTATTCAGAATGGGCTTCGCTGCAACAAGAAGAGAAGCAAGACAGCTGGTTAATCACGGACACTTCCTGGTTAACGGTAAGAAGGCAAACATTCCTTCAATGGAACTCAAGGCAGGCGACGTTGTTTCGGTAAGAGCAAAGTCACAGACATCGCCTAAGTTCGCAGAGCTGAAGGACATGATCATTACAACTCCTGCATGGATCGATCTGAACCTTGACAAGTTCGAGGGCAAGATTACGAGAACTCCTGAGCGCGGAGACATCGATCTCCCGATCGAGGAGCACTACATCGTAGAGTTCTACTCAAGATAATAGGCTGACTTGAGCAGCACGATCCACATTTGAATATGACAGGAGGAAGAGAATGATCGAAATTATTAAGCCAACAATCACCAGAGAAGTTGATGACAAGGGTCAGTATGGCAAGTTCGTAATCGAACCTCTCGAGAGAGGATACGGAACCACTCTCGGTAACTGCATGAGAAGAGTTCTGCTCAGTTCTCTTCCGGGTGCAGCTATCACCTCGGTAAAGATTGACGGAATCCTCCATGAGTTCTCGACAATTCCGGGAGTCAAGGAAGACGTCACAGAAATCATTCTTAACCTCAAGAGGTTAGCTGTCAGAGTAGACGGCAATGAAGACAAGAGAGCTATTATCAATGCTGTGGGACCTAAGGAAGTAACAGCGGCTGATATCATCGTTGATTCGGACACTCAGA
>Ga0065709_1006082_pt1 | contig 17793 bp, 16 predicted proteins | sample Hoacrofraction14_2_FD_59096 | JGI IMG/M metagenome (GOLD analysis project Ga0065709, IMG submission 59096) | Hoatzin crop microbial communities from Cojedes, Venezuela, sample from fiber fraction 14 v1 | ecosystem: Host-associated > Birds > Digestive system > Esophagus > Crop | place: Venezuela...
GGATGAAAGCGCGCTGAGGCTTCAGTTCCTGCTTATGAAAAAATTGAAGCCTTTGGCGATTAGGTATTCCAACGGGAATTTGAGGATCGGCGAGGACTTATCGGGCTGGATCGGCATCGATGATTTTTTTCGTGTGGCTTACGACATCGGCAGCGCCCTTAAAAAAGTGCATGAAGAGGGGCTGCTCCATCGTGACGTAAAGCTGGAAAATATTTTCTACGACGAAAGAAAAAAAGTGTACCTGCTCGGCGATTTCGGAATAGCCAAAGCACCGACTGACGGCTACGCTTCAACGCGGGTGTTCACAAACGGCTGCGCTGCGCCCGAGGTGATGAAGGGCCGCAGTAAGTACGACAAGACGGCCGACATATATTCCTACGGGATGATGCTCTATATGCTGCTGAACAAGCTAAAGCCATTGGAGCTTTCCCGGCAGTACGCCCAGGGGTTCGTCCTGCCTTGCCCCGAGGCGCTTAAGCAGCAGAGGAGCTTGTATTTGATGCTTAAAGAGTGCGGGATCGAAAGGGAGGTGGACGCTAAAAGTCTTTACGACGCGGTTTCGAAAATGTGCAGCTACGACCCGGCTGACCGCTTCCAGAGCATGGGCGAGGCGCTCGGCGCGATAGAGGCCTTGATGTGGGACGAACAATTTACGCGCCGCAGGCGCGCCTGCTCCCAGAAGAGGCCGGTGGTCCTTGTTTGCTGGCTGTTTGGGGCGTTGTGTATAGGAGGCGTCCTCTTTCCGGGCACGGGGAGCGGGTTTTCGCCGTCCGCGTATATATATTTCTCGCTGATTATCGGATGCGCCCTGCTTAAGCGGATGAGGAAGCAGCTGAAGAAAGAATTCCAAAACAATAAATATTTGGACGGACTTATCCGGGCGCACAGGATCGTCTGCCTGTGCTTTGGCCTGTTTCTTGCCTGTTCGTCGGAGTTCAGCTGGGCAATGGCATTTGCTGCGGCCGCGGCGGTGGCGTTCACGGATACCGCGTTTTTTATATGTGTGACGCTGTTGGTCTTTAAGCTGGCGGGCGCATGGGCCGTTCTGAATCCTAAGTTTACTTCAGGGATTACTTCGGATCAGCTTTGGCTTCCGCTTTTTTTCATCGCAGGCGCCGTCGCCTTTTGCCTGCATGCCCGAAAGTTTTCGGGAATCGAAAGGAAGAATTATAAAAAGCGGAAGGAAACGATTGAAAAAAATAGGGTTTACGAGTGGTTCGCAGCCTCGCTTCTGGTCGGTGCGGCCTGTTTCCTTTGCGACGGGCTCATGGGCGGAAGCGCCGTAATCGCGTCAATGGGCAGGGAAAGTATTCTCAATCAGTTCGCGGGCGTGGCCATGGCAGGCGTTTTCCTTGATTATTTATTCAATGCAGAGGAGCCCGAGCCGAACGCAGGGAAATGAAAGGCTTTTTATCCGCATTGACAAATGGGGGACGGATGTGTAAGATAGCTGTTGAACAAGGATGTTCGGTGCCGCAAGGGCCGGACATCCTTGTCTTTTATCGGCGGACAGCCGATTGCCCGGGAAGCAGGGGCGCAGGGGCAGGCGCGTAACTCTGCTTTGGGAACGGGCGCAAAAAGGCACGGAGGAGAAAAGTATGAAGCATTTTACTGCGCAGGACATCGTGCGCATCGTGAAAGAAGAAGACGTCGCTTTCATACGTCTGCAGTTCACTGACATTTTCGGAACGCTTAAGAATATCGCGATTACGCCCAATCAGCTCCTGAAGGCGCTGAGCGGGCGGATTATGTTCGACGGCTCGGCGATCGAAGGTTTCGTGCGCATCGAGGAGTCGGACATGTACCTCGTTCCCGACCTCGACACCTTCACCATTTTCCCGTGGAGGCCGCAGCAGGGCAAGGTCGCGCGCCTCATCTGCGACGTCGCCAACCCCGACGGCTCGCCTTTCGCGGGCTCGCCGCGCTACGTCTTAAAGCAGGCGATAGCCGAGGCCGCCAAGGACGGCTACGTGCTAAACGTCGGGACCGAGGCGGAATTCTTCCTCTTCCAGACCGACGACGACGCGCGCCCGACGGTAAATACCACCGAGCAGGCGGGCTACTTCGACTTAGGACCGATCGACTACGGCGAAAACGCAAGGCGCGACATCGTCCTGAACCTTGAGGAAATGGGCTTCTCCATCGAGACCTCCCACCACGAGGGCGCGCCCGCGCAGCACGAGATCGACTTCCGCCACGGCGAGGCGCTCCGCGCCGCCGACAACATGATGACTTACAAGCTCGCCGTCCGCACGATCGCGCGCCAGCACGGCCTCCATGCGACCTTCATGCCGAAGCCGCGCATGGGCGTCGACGGCTCGGGCATGCACCTTAACTTCTCGCTCCACAAGGGCGACGTGAACGTGTTCGCCGATCCGTCCAACCCGCAGGGAGGCCTGTCGGAGACGGCCCTCTACTTCATCGGCGGGATAATGGAGCACATCGACGGCATGTGCGCGATCCTCAACCCGATCGTCAACTCCTACAAGCGCCTCGTGCCGGGCTTCGACGCCCCGGTCTACATCGCCTGGAGCGCGGGGAACCGCAGCCCGCTTATAAGGATACCCTTCTACGACGAGCCCGAGCACTGCCGCATCGAGCTTAGGAGCCCCGATTCGGCGTCGAACCCCTACCTCGCCCTCGCGGTCTGCCTGAGGGCCGGCCTCGACGGCATAAGGCGCCGCATAAATCCGCCCGCGCCGGTCTCGGGCAATATCTACGCCCTGACCGACACCGAGCGCGCAAAGCAGGGCATCGAGGCGCTGCCGGGGACGCTTTTCGAGGCGATAAGGGCGATGGAGAAGGATCCGTTCATGCGCCGGGTCCTTGGCGCCCACATTTACGAAAAGTACGTCACCGCGAAAAAGCGCGAGTGGGAGGAGTATTCCAACCAGGTGACGCGCTGGGAAATCGATCAGTACCTGAGCAAGCTGTAAGGCGCGCCCAAGGCAGCCCGCAGCAGCGAAAAGCATCCTTTTAGAAAAGCATTTTCTTGGAAAATGATTCGGCGAAGGGGAGCTTTAAACGCTGCGCGGAGCTTCAAGACGCGGGAAAAATGACACAGCAAGGCTCGAGGAGATTGATTGATGATCAACGTAATCGTGGTATTTCGTAAGCCCGAGGACGGCAGGAATATCCGAAATCTTCTCATGCGCACGGGATTTTCGGTCGCTGCGGTATGCACGACCGGGGCGCAGGCCATCAGCTTATTCGACGATTTGAAGAACGGAATAGTAGTCTGCGGCTACCGGCTGCCCGACATGCTCTACACGGAGGTCGTGGCAGCGATGCCTGACGATTTCCGTATGCTGCTGATGGCGAAGGAGAGCACACTGCCGGAGCTTTTGGGAAATGACATAGTCTGTCTCGCTATGCCGGTCAAGGTCAGGGAACTGGTCGAGACCGTCAGCATGATGGAGAAGACCCTCGAAAAGAGGATCAAGGACAGGAAGGCGCGTCCCGCGGCGCGGTCGGATTCCGACAAGAAGGCGATCGCCGACGCGAAGGCCCTCCTGATGGACCGCAACAACATGACCGAGCCCGAGGCCCACCGCTATCTGCAGAAGACGGCGATGGACACCGGCACGGGGCTGACAGAGACGGCCTACATGGTCCTTGAGCTTTTCGGGTGAACAAGCAGTCTTTGGCCGCCGGGGCCTTTTGATTTAAGGGGCGCGGGCGGCGGATTGATACAGTTTTTAAGCCGCGCACCGGAGTTTCATTTTCAAAAATGGCGAAGGCGCGGCAAGGGCAGGCACGATAAGGAGGTGCGGCATGGGCGAAGAGCGGGAGATGGCATTCAAGATGGTTACCGGCAATAACGGCAATCCCGCGATGAATTCGATCGCCGAGATGGCCGCGCCCGAAATGCGCGGGCAGAAAGCGGAAAGCTGCGGGATGGTCCACGCGGTGAGGTCTTTTTCGAAGGTCACGTTTTATGTGCTGAGGCGCCGCGACGGCATTTTCCAGTGCGTGGACGGTTCGGAAGGCGGCGTGCAGCTGCGCGAGGGCGACACGGTGCGGGTTAAGGGCACGGTGAGCGGGCAGGAACGCGCCCCGGGCGGCTTCGAGCTTCAGCTTGAAGGCGTCGAAGTGCTCTCCCGCGCGGCGGCTCCCTACCCGGTGCCTGTCAACCGCCCGTCGGTCGCCGTGACCCCCGAGACGGAGCTTGACCTTCGCCCGGTGACGCTTCGGAACCTCAAGGAGAGGGCGCGCTTCAAGATCCAGGCGGCGATCGGCCGAGCCTTCCGCGAGTACCTTAACGGGCAGGGCTTCACCGAGATCCACAGCCCGAAGATCGGCGCGAAGGGAGCCGAGGGCGGGGCTAACATTTTCAAGCTGGAATACTTCCACCGCCCGGCGGTGCTGGCGCAGAGCCCGCAGTTCTACAAGCAGATGATGGTCGGCGTGTTCGACCGCGTCTACGAGACGGGCCCAGTCTTCAGGGCCGAGAAGCACAGCACGAAGAGGCATCTGAACGAGTACACCTCGCTCGACTTCGAGATGGGTTACATCGAAAGCTTCGAGGACATCTGCGCGATGGAGACGGGCTTTCTGCAGCACATGCGCGAGGTGCTTTCGAAGGACTGCGCGGAAGAAGTAAAGCTCCTTGAAATCGAGCTCCCGAAGGTGGACGAGATCCCGATGGTGCGCTTCGACGAGGCCAAAGAGCTGGTCGAGAAGGAGTACGGCGAGCCGATGAGGAGCCCCTACGACCTCACGGGACAGGAGGAGGAGATGATCGGCAGGTACTTCAAGGAGAAATGCGGGGCGGACTTCGTGTTCGTGACGCACTACCCTTCGAAGAAGCGCCCGTTCTACGCGATGGACGACCCCGCCGACAAGAGGTACACCTTGAGCTTCGACCTGCTCTTCCGCGGCATGGAAGTGACGACGGGCGGGCAGCGCATCAACGACTACAACGAGCTGCTCGCGAAGATCGAAGAGCGGGGGATGACGACGGAGGGGATGGACGGCTACCTGCTGGCCTTTAAGTGCGGCATGCCGCCCCACGGCGGGCTCGGCATCGGCCTTGAGAGGCTGACCGCGCAGCTCATCGGACTCGACAACGTAAGGGAAGCGACGCTCTTCCCGAGGGATTTGAACAGGCTCGAACCGTGAGCCCGGCTTTAAAGGCAGCTCATCCGCACCGGCGGGGTAAAGCCCCTTTGATGGAGCGGAGCAGCTGCAGGCGGTTAATGGAAATATAGCGGCGCCGCGTGACGGCTGTACGTGTAAAGCGCCGACTGAAGTGAAGCGGACAGAGCGGCACGCGGATGTGCGCTTAACAAAAGCGGCGCGGCGGCGAACGGCAAAGGTGCGTCCGCCGCAAAGGACGCGCTGCGGGAGGCAGTGGAATATGGCAGAAGAAAAAAAGGAGCGCATCGACGGCGCCGTCATCGAGAACGTCGAAATCCTATCGAAGCTTACGCTCAGCGAGGAGGAGAAGGCGGCCGCGAAGTCCGACATGGAAGAGATGCTCACCTATATCGACAAGCTCCAGGAGCTCGACACCAGTTCCGTCGAGCCCATGACCCACGCGTTCACGCTTTCGAACGTGTTCCGCGAGGACGTCGTGACCGGCGGCGACGGCAGCGCGGCGGCGCTCGCCAACGCCCCCGAGGTCAAGGAGGGGATGTACCTCGTGCCGAAGACTATTGGGTAAATGCAGGTTATGTGAGGTGGCCTTATGGACATAAGCAAAATGACGGCGGCCGAGCTTTCCGCGGCCGTTAAGGACGGCAGGACGAGCTGCCGGGAGGCGGCTGAGCTCTGCCTTTCGCGCATAAAGGAAATGGACGGCGATATCAATGCCTTTATCACGGTGCGCCCCGCTGAGGAGGTCCTCGCCGAGGCGGATTCGATAGATGAAAGGATAAAGGCGGGGGAGCTCAAAGGCCCGATGGCCGGCGTGCCGATAGCCGTCAAGGACAACATCTGCGTGGAGGGGCTTCCCGCGACCTGCGCCTCGAAGATCCTCGGGAACTTCGTTCCGCAGTACACGGCCGAGGCGGCCCGCCGCGTCAAGGACGCGGGCATGCTGATCCTCGGAAAGACGAACATGGACGAGTTCGCCATGGGCTCGACCACCGAGACCTCCTACTTCGGGCCGACCAAGAACCCGGTCGATACGGCCCGCGTTCCGGGCGGCTCTTCAGGCGGCTCTGCCGCCGCGGTCGCCGCGGGCATGTGCTTCGCGGCCCTCGGCTCGGACACCGGCGGCTCGATCCGCCAGCCGGCCTCCTACTGCGGCGCCGTCGGCCTAAAGCCGACCTACGGCACGGTTTCGCGCTACGGCCTTATAGCTTACGGCTCCTCGCTTGACCAGATAGGACCGATAACGAAGGATGTCCGCGACGCGAAGCTCCTCCTCGGGATCCTCGCGGGCAAGGACGACAAGGACTCGACCAGCCTGCCGCGCCGCGACCTTGCTAACATCGGCGGCGCGCTTCCGCTTCCGATGGCGGGGCTCAAGGTCGGCCTGCCGAAGGCGTACTTCGGGGAAGGCCTCNACGGCGAGGTCAGGGAAAGCGTGCTCGCNGCGGCCGAATCATTTTCAAAAATGGGGGCGANGGTAGAGTACTTCGATTTGGACTTGGTCGATTACGCGGTGCCGTGCTACTACACGATCGCGGACGCGGAGGCCTCGTCGAACCTCGAACGCTTCGACGGAGTGAAGTACGGCTACCGCGCCGAGGGGTACGAAGGCCTGCACGATATGTACAAGAAGACCCGCAGCGAGGGCTTCGGCAGCGAGGTGAAGCGCAGGATCATGCTCGGAAGCTTCATCCTCAGCACGGGGTACTACGACGCATACTACTTGAAGGCGCTGCGCGTAAGGAGACTTATAAAGGATGCCTACGACAAGGCATTTTCCAAGTACGACATAATACTCGGGCCGGTCTCGCCGCACACGGCGCCGCTCCTTGGAACCTCGCTCGACGATCCGATCCAGATGTACTTGAGCGACATTTACACGGTGCCGGCGAANCTCGCGGCGATCCCCGCGGTCTCGGTGCCGTGCGGNNCGGACAAGGCGGGGCTTCCGATCGGGCTGCAGCTTTCGGCGGGATGCATGAAGGAGGCGCTGCTTTTGGGCGCGGCGCAGGCCTTTGAGCGCGTGCGAAAGGAGGAAAGGTGATGCGGGCAGCGGAATATGAGACCGTTATCGGCCTTGAGACACATGTGGAGCTTGCCACGGAGACCAAGCTTTTCTGCGGCTGCCCGACGGCCTTCGGCGGCAAGCCGAACAGCCACACCTGCCCCGTGTGCACGGGGATGCCGGGCAGCCTGCCCGTCCTGAACCGCAAGGTGCTCTCCTTCGCGATCGCGGTCGGGCGCGCCACGAACTGCGAGATCACGCGCTTCGGGAAGTTCGACCGAAAGAACTATTTCTACCCCGACAATCCGCAGAACTACCAGATTTCCCAGCTCTACCTGCCCATCTGCAGGAACGGCTACGTCGAAATCGACACGCGCGCGGGCAAAAAGCGCGTGCGCATCCACGAGATCCACATGGAGGAGGACGCGGGGAAGCTCCTGCACGACGCGTACACCGACTGCTCGCTCGTCGACTACAACCGCTCGGGAGTGCCGCTCCTTGAGATCGTGTCCGAGCCGGACATGTCCTCCAGCGAGGAGGTGACCGCCTACCTCGAAAAGCTCCGCTCGATCATCAGCTACATCGGGGCTTCCGACTGCAAGCTGCAGGAAGGCTCGATGAGGGCCGACGTAAATATTTCCGTGAGGCCGAAGGGCTCATCCGAGTTCGGGACGCGCACGGAAATGAAAAACCTCAACTCTTTTAAAGCCATCGAGAGGTGCATAAAGGGCGAGAGCGAGCGCCAGATCGAACTCATTTCCGAAGGGAAGAGCGTCGTACAGGAGACGCGCCGCTGGGACGACAACAAGGAGTCCTCGAAGGCGATGCGCTCGAAGGAGGACGCCAAGGACTACCGCTATTTCCCCGATCCCGACCTCCTTCCGATAAGGGTGGACGACGAGATGATCGCGGACGCCGAGAGGCTCATCCCCGAGATGGCCGATGAAAAGGCGGAGCGGTACAGGAAAATGTATTCCCTGCCCGAGGGCGACATAAGCGTCCTTACCTACAGCCGCCCGATGGCCGAGCTCTTCGAGCGCACGGCCGAGCTTTCGGGGCTTCCGAAGAAGTCGGCGAACTTTATCGTCCAGGAGACCGCGCGGTATATGAAGGAGCAGAACGTCGAGGCGAAGGACCTGAAGTTCTCGGCCGCCCACCTCGCCTCCTTGGTCAAGCTCTTCGACGAGGGGAAGGTCAATTCAGCCGCGGCGAAAGCCATTTTCGCGGAAATGTTCGCGACGGACTGCGACCCGGAGGAGTACGCATCTAGCCACGGCCTCATGATGGACCAGGACGACGGCGCGCTCCGCGAGGCGGCCGAGGCGGCGGTCGCGGCGAACCCGCAGGCGGTCGCCGACATAAAGGCGGGCAAGCAGAAAGCGATGGGAGCCCTGATCGGATACATCATGAAAGAGACCCGGGGCAAGGCGAACCCCGCCAAGGCGGGAGAAATCCTCAAAGAAATAATAGGACAGTAAAAAAACGACGGGCTTCCCGGAACAGGGAGGCCCGCCGCTTTTTTTTGTCAGTCCGCATCCTGCGCGTGGCTGTCAAGGTATTCGGCAAGGATGTTCTTTACGAGAGAGCTCGTAGAGGTGCACCTGCGGTGCGCCAGCTCATAAAGCCGGCGGTGGATTTCAGGCGAGGTCTCTACTTCGAGATATCCGCTGAACGGAGTCTCGGGTTTCCTGCCTTCGGCCTCGCACTTTGCAAGATATTCATCTACAGCGCGGCAAAATTCCGCGTGCAGAGAGTCCAAGTCCTCGGCCGCATAGTAAACACGTTCATTAATTCCGACGAGCCTTCCCTGCAGCATTCGCAATCTGTTGATATAGCTTACGTCGCCGAGATATCCGCGATATTTCAAAAAATCACCCTCACACATCATCGCAATCCTCCAAGTGCTTTAGTTGTCTGTTTGCAATATATTCGGCGAAAATGCCATTCAATAATTCACTGAAGGAAATTCCCCGGAGCTGCGCCAGCTCATGCAGCCGCAAGTGCGTTTCAGGGGAGATGCGGACCCGAAAGCGCCCGTCGAAAGGCTGCTGCGGCGCCTTTTCGTCCGCCTCGCAGCCTTCAAGATACTGCTCGACGCCGCTGCAGAAATCTTCGTGAAGTTCATCGAGGTCCTCTCCGGTGAACAGGACGAGATCCTCTATCCCGACAAGCTCGCCGTAGAGTTCGTGCGAGTACTCATCGTAGCTGACGCTTCCGAGGTATCCTAAGTAATTCAAGAATTTATCGTTATCCATATAATGCCCCTTTCTAATTGAAGTATAATTCAACGTCCGCCAGTGTGGCAGGGAGCGGCTTTACAGTCGCCTTTGCTTGAGAAAAAGCGTCCTTTCGTGTATGATTGATTCCAGCAACCTGCTTAATTTTTTTGGCTTCAGAGAGGACTGCGCTATGAAAAACGCAAAACCGAAGGGCTATTGGCTCATACTCATACCGAGCATCGCGCTTATTGCGGGCGCGGCATGGATGCTCATCAACCTCTTTCCGATGATTCAGTCGCAGTTCACGGTGGACGTGCCGGAGTTCCTTGACGACTTCGACATCGACAAGTCGATATACGCGCCGATCATCATAGTGGCCTGCATCGACATAGCGGTCGAGCTCGCGACGGGCATCATAGGGATCATCAACGCGAAGCGCGTGCCGATGGCTCCGCTCGTGCTCATAATGAGCATCGTCACGGCGCTGGTCTCAGTGTCGAACCTCATCCTCTACTGGGTTCGCACGGACGAATTCTTCTATCCCGCCCTCGTCTCCGGAATCATAATCGTGGTCCCGCTTGCGGTCGGGGGAATACTCAACTACATCAGCTCGGAGGGCTGAGGCGGTCAGGAGCGAAGCGCTTTGCTGACTACCGATAAACTGACTATGGAATATGAAAAGCCGCCAAAGGGACATTGGCTCGTCTTCATACCGAGCATAGTGCTTTTGATGTGTGCGATATGGGACCTTTTTGAATTTGTTCCGCTTTTTTTTGAGGGTGAATCATCACTGGATTTTCTCCTCATTGTTTTCGCTCCGATTATCGTGCCGACCGTTGCATTTCTCGGCGGCAGCGTAGCGTTGGAGCTATATACGTCGATCACTGGGATAAGCAGTGCGGCCCGCAGGGAGATATCCAAGATATCGCCCGCAATATGCATCGCTACGGCTGTGTTTGCGGCGATACGCCTTTTTCTTTGCTGGACTTCATTTTCTGAATGGTTATTGCCGGAGATGCTGGATGTGGTTTTGCCCGTGCTTATCGCCATAGGCGTCTTTAGAAATAAAAAAGCGGCAAATAAATAGGACGGGCGCGGGCTTTTGGAAAGTCCCGCCCGTTTTATTATGCCTGCCAAGGTGTGGTAAGATGTCAGCATAAAGGAGGGGCGTTCCCGCACGACGGGCCAAAGCGCGCCCCCGCCGCTTAATCCGGAGGTGGAAAATGAAAAGCTGCAGGGTGAGGTTTTCTGCGTGCGCGGCTGCCGCGGCGCTTGCGCTTTCGGGCTGCGGGGCCTCGGCAGGCGTTGAGGCTTCAAGCGCACAGTCCGCTGAGGCATCCGCGGCGGACGCCTCCGAAAGCACAGAAAAAGAGGAGTCGGCTGGCGTGAAGCAGAATCTTTTGGGTGGCTGGAAAATCAATTCCGGAAAGCTTTCCCTCGATGAAAATGAAGCCGCAAAAGAGGCCTTTGAGAAGGCGGCCGCGGGAATCGAAGGCAGGGACTATGAGCCTATCGCCCTGCTCGGCACGCAGGTCGTTGCCGGGACGAACTATTCGGTGCTCGCGCGCGTGACGGACGAGGCGGGGAACGTGGAATACTCGGTGCTCCGCATTTACGAGGATTTAAAGGGCGGAGCGGAAATCACCTCGGAGCGTGAGGCGACGGGGCTTCCCGCGGCCGAGGAGGGCATGACGGGAGCCTGGGAGATGAACGCGGGCGACTTTACGCTCGAGGGCAACGAGGACGTTGCCGCGGCTTTGGAAGACGCGGTGAGCGGCGGGGAGCTTCGGTGCGAGCCTGTCGCCTTAGCGGCGAGCCAGCTCGTGGCGGGCATGAACTACCTTGTGTTCTGCAGGGTCACGGACAGCGCTTCGGGGAGCTGCGGCTTCGCGTTCGCGGAAGTTTACGTGGACCTGCAGGGGAACGCGGAGCACACGGGCGACACGCAGGTCGCGCCGTGAGGAAGTTCGCTGCGAGATGCGGGCACGAGCGCGGTGGGCGCGGATAAGCAAGCGGAGAAGGAACGGTAAGGCGTCGCCGCGCTGCGCATGAAGCCGCAGCGCGGGAATGCAGCGCGAACGTGGATTTATCAGGTGCGGCAAAAGGCGCGCGGCAGACAGTCAGGCTCAAGGCCTACGATGAAGCGAGCGTAAAAGCGGATTTGTCAGGTGCGGCAAAAGGCGCAGCCGGCATCCGCGCTTTTGCAAAAAGGAGGAGCCATGAAGAAGTTTAGGTTTGCAGCAGTAACCGCGGCGGTGCTTGCCTGTGCGATGTTCGCAGGCTGCGGCAGGACGGCGGAGACTTCCAGTACGGCTTATATGGAAGCGGACGCGGTTGAAAATGACGGCGTGGATTCAAAGTCAGCCCTGGCCGGCTTTGAAGGCGCCAACACGCAGCTATTTACAAATAATGTGGAATACGGGTCGGCCGAGACGGACGGCGGCACGGTATCGACGGGCACGGACGACGAAGCCACCCTCTCGGAGAGGGTGCAGAAGCTCGTGTACAGCTGCTCTATCGAGATGCAGAGCACGACCTTCGACGCGACCCTTGAAGCCATAAAGAAGCTCATCTCGGACAACGGCGGCTTCATCGAGCGCGAGGAACAGTACGACAACGCGCATGACTGGTACTATTCCGGCTACGCGAAGAAGAACGCCACGCTTGAGGAGGAGCTTACGGTCCGGATACCCTCGGAAAAGTATGAAACCTTCCTGCAGAGCCTTGAGGGCGAGGGCAAGATCCTCTCCAAGGTCCAGAACGTCGAGAACATAACGACGTCCTACTATGACACTGCGACCACGATCGAAGCCTTGAAGACGCAGGAGAAGCGGCTGCTTGAAATGATGGAGGCGGCGGAGACCATCGAGGACATGATAGCCGTCGAGGAGCGCCTCTCCGAAGTCCAGACGGAGCTTGCCCGCTATGAGAACAGCCTCGCCTCGATGGACGCCGACGTCGAGTATTCGACGGTCAGCATCAGCCTGAGCGAGGTCATGGAGTACACCGAAGACCCTGCGGAAAATGAAGATACTTTCGGGTCGCGCTTCGTCTCCACGCTTAAAGCCTCCTGGAAGAACGCCCTAGGCTTCCTCGAAGGCGCGCTCTTTGCGGTGATCATGGCGCTGCCGATCATTTTGATCTGCGGGGCGGCCGCGGCGATAATCATTTTCATAATCGTCAGAATGGTCAAGAGGCGCAGGAAGAAGGGAAATAAAGCGGCAGGCGGGAGCGCTTCCGCGGGAGCAGAAGGTAAGGCGGACGGCGCGGCGGAAGAAGATGCCAAAGCAGACGGCGGCGCCCGAAACGGCTCCGGGGACAGCGGCGAAGCAGGAGAGTGAAACGCGCGGGGCGGCGATGCGGTTTCCGGCATGATCGGCCGGGGGAGAGGCAGCCTGCAATCGACCGAGCTTTGAGGACGCGTTCCGCAAGACAGGATGGATATTAAACTAACGCTTCAGCTGAGGGACGGCGCAGAGCCGTCCCTCTTAGTATATTATTGATGTGCAGGCGGCCATTTATCGGGCATGGAAAAAGCAGAGGCGCGATGTAAAGCGACCCAAAAGCTGCATTAAAAGGGCGGGGTTACAATAAAGCCACCGTAGGAACCGCGGGTTTTATGTATGCGGAAGGAGGTGGTTTTAGGCATCGGCCTCGGTGTGAAGCGCCCAATGGGAGTAAACTTGACAGTCAAGTCCACATTGGGGAAAATAGTTGTCGGGCGGGTTTTCAGCCGCCGGGAACGGACTATATTCACACGCGGGGAGAGGAGAAAAGGCGATGGCGAAGTATGCGAACAAGTATGAGAAACCGGAGTATAAGGCAGGTTATGAGGCTATAAGCAGCTGCGGGTCCTTGGAGGAGTTCGCGGAATTGCTGAAGGCTAAGCTCCATGCACAGAGTAAGTACGGAGAAGTCGCCGCAAGAATCGACGAGATTCGCGAAGAGCTGGGGCTGACGCAGGAAGAGTTCGGCAAACGGGTAGGCGTGAGCAGGACGACAGTAAGCAATTGGGTTAAAGGCAAGTATGAACCGGATAGGGATAATGTGCTTAGGATAGGACTTGCTTCAGGAATGGACGCCGATCAGATAGACGCCCTGCTCGATCTGTGCGGCTATAGTGAATTGTATGCCAAGGAGCATGCGGGCGATGCAGGAAAGAGCCAGCCTGCCGGCATAGATGACGCCGTATGCATTTATGTGCTGGCGCATAGGCAGGAGGGAGACCCGGTCCAGATGTTCGACGGCATCAGGGAAGACCTGAAGGGCAGAGTCAAGAATATCCTTGATGACAAAGCGCGGGAAGACATAACTACGGCAAAGTACGAAGATGATATTGCGAAATTGCAAGATGTCGACGCACTTCGGAATTTTCTTGAAGAGAACGTGCAATATTACAGCGGGGCGTACAAGGCAGTTTGCCAGGACGTGAAATGGAAACTCGAGGATTACGAGTTCGTGTTTAAAGCTCTTGAAGAACAAAGCGGCGACTTCCCCAAAGACCTCAGGGATTTTACAAAGTCAAACGGTTTAGACAATGTTGATGAAGAGGGAAAAATAACTTCGGGCGCATGGGAGAGAGTTTTTGCCGCGATCGAAGAAGAAGCTTGGACGCCCACTAGAGATGAATTGATCTACTTCTGCATTTATATGCCTTTTGACGCAGATGATGTCCTTGAGCTTTTGGAATACGCGCATTTTGCGCTGCTTTTGCCCGATAACATCAGTGATGCGATCCTAATTTATCTTTTAAATCACGGCATGGACTATGCCGGGAAGAATTGCCCGGATTATGGCAAGTATTGGACAAAGGATGAAGGCGGAAGGGTATACGGAATGGCTGAGATTCTCGAAAGACTTGAAGAGTACTTCGATAACGACAGCGAGGAGACTGAAAAAAATAAAAAGATTATTCATGATACAATCAACAATTTGAAAGATAAATACAGAATCGTAAGGGATTTTTAAGAAGACGAAGAGGTAACGGATGAGAAAATACTGCAATCTGATAGTGATTGAGAACGGAAGGATTGAGACTTATTTTTTGGACAATAGGCAGAAGTGGCTGATAGGCCGCGCCGGGAGCGAATCGAGGCCCGACATAGAATTACAGTCAAAGACTGTAAGCCGCAGGCAAGGCGAATTAAGGCTGGTAGGAACCTCATGGATGTACCGTGACTGCTGTGGCAAGAACGGCACTATCCTGGACGGAAAGAGGATCCGTCCGAGGCAAACGGGAAGCATCCCCCACATCGAACTGGAGGACGGCGACGTTTTCATCTTCGGCAGCGGCGATTCGGGCGCGATAAACAGCGAGACCGTCTGGGCCCTTTATACGACCAAGGACGTGGACGATGAGTGGAGGACTGTGGACACCTCCGGATATGATAAAATAAGGTTCAAATGCAGGAACTTTATGACGGAAGCAAAGAATCCGGAGAAGGGATTCTATGTGATAAAGGACGACGGGGCCGCGATATACATGGGCGGCCGGACCTACCTCAGCGGATACATGGAGCTGGGGTAAAAGAGGAAAGGCGCAAGGGGGACAAATGCCGCATCAAAATGACCGCGCAATGGCTTTGCTCTTGGCGGAACTTGACGATAAAAAGTACGGGAACATTCTGAAGGACTACACTCTGAAGCGCGAGGGGCAGGACGCTCTCCCGCAGAGGTTTGAGCAGGGCTCGGGCATCTATAGGGCCCTGCACAGGCAGACCGGCGAAGAGTACCTGATAAGGGCATCCGCGTTCGACACGGGGGATCCTAAAGAAAAAGAAAGACTTGAGCGGATCGAAAAAGGCGCCGTCCTGCCGGGGGCGCTTTTTTACGCATGTCCTTTCGTGCTTGAAATACTCGGCCAGGAAACGATACAGGTTCCGGCGTGGGCGCGGGAACCCGTCGGCGCGGGCGAAGCCGCGGCCGTGGTGATGCAGCTCCTGCGTCCCTGCTCTGGCATCGCTAAAGTGAACGATGAGGGCGATGTCGTGCTTGCGTGCGGCGCGCTGAGGGACGAAGAAGAGGTGCTGGTCCTCGGGCTCCAGCTCTCGCTCGCCTTAGCGGCGGCAGATTCCGCGGGAGTAAGGCTTGGCAGAATCGATCCCCTGAATATTTATTTTACGGAGAACAAGGCGGCGAAGGAGCAAGGCGCCGGGGCGGCTGCGCTTACATATAAGCTCGGCGGTTTTGTGAATGCGCCTGATGATAGTGAAAAAATGCCGCAGAAGTGGAACGAGCGTTTTATGTCTCCGGAAGGTCAGGGAGGAGAGAAAATCACTGCAAAGAGCGAGATTTTTTCTCTGGGGAAAGTCCTTCAGGCACTGCTGAGCGGCAGCGACTTGCTGCATTCCGATCGAAGGTGGATGAGAGTACCTTCACACGACGCATCGCCCGTTACTAATAAGGTGGTCAGTAAAATGATCAGCCCTGCGCCCGACAAACGGTATGCGGACTTCGGGGAAGTGTTCACTGCGCTTTCCGGAGCCCTGAAGGCATTTATCAAGTCAAAATATGAAAATGAAACTTTCGGAGCGGGTCCCACGAAGCACGCTGTATCGAGAAATCCGAGAAGGGTGGCGGAGAGCGAAATGCCGGGGCTAAAGGGAGAGTGGTTCTGGGGCGTAGCGGATATATACGCGGACGATGATGAGCTTCGTTTTCGTGCGGACTTTTATGACGCGCTCCGCATAATGCGCGCGCATTTGATCAATACCGAGTGGACGGGCATAATGGAAAGCATTTTCCAAAGCGGCCCCGGATCCAAGGAATTCTGCGTCAGACAATATTCGGTGAACGGCGGCGAAAAGAGCGAAGAGCGGCTTTTCATTTTCAGGGACGGGAGCTTGACCGACATAACCGGCAAGGATATTTCGTAAGCGTAGAAAGAGGAATTGCGGAAGATGGAAAAATTCGATCAGGAGAAGGTCTCTGAAATCCTTGAGGCGGTAATTAAAAAAAGCGGGAAAAAAGCATTTAAAAATCTGTGCAGCCTTGACCGGACGCAGGACGGCGGCTTCGTGCTTTTGGGCAAGGGCGGCCAGGCCTTCGTGTTCAAAGGAACTGGAAGGGACGGCAAAAATTATGCGGTCAGGGTGAGCGCCAGCAGCGGTTTTGAGGAGAACAGGAAAGGAATGGCGGGGCAGTCCGCTCTGATAGATATGCTTTTCCTCCTGTGTCCGTACGTCACGGAGACTTATGCCGTCAAATTTTACAAGGTAAAGGACAAAGGCGGCCGCCACGCGGCGGAGGTCCTGCGGAAGGAAAGTTTAGAGAGCGAGCGGTTTTCGGCAGGTGACATCTTAGTAAAAATAGAGGTCATGCCCGAGTACGAATGCATAGTCAGGCGCGAGGGGAGAAAGCTCAATTATGTCAGGACCGAGCTTGACGGCAATGAATTGGAAGTGCTGAAACTCGGCATTCAGATGGCGAAGGGGCTTTCTTATTTCGAGGACTTGGGGATAACGCACCGCGACATAAAGCCGTCAAATATTTTTTGGGACGGCGACAGGGGGATATACAAGCTGGGGGACCTGGGGGCTTCGGCGGAGGACGGCGCAAAGGACGTCGCCCACACGCGCTGGTATTCGGCTCCCGAGAGAGAAAAAGGTGTGTGTACGGTCAGAAGCGATATTTACTCACTCGGGAAGACGCTGTATGTGCTTTTGAATGAGCTGCATCTGCCGAATGATTTCGTGGAAATATCGAAATGCAAATGGGCAGAATATGCTTCGCCCAGAACGGATGGGGTCATAAGGAAGATGTGCGCAGAGGATCCCGAGGAAAGGTACGGGAGCTTTTCGGAGGTTTTCGGGGCGCTTGCGGCCGCTTATTTCGAATGCTCGGCAGGCCAGTATGGAAAGGAGGAGGCTGCCGAAGAATCGACCTACACTTACGGCTATGACCGTTACGAGGCAGTAAGGTGCGAAGTCAGCGGCGCGGCTTTGGGAGGCGCGGCCTCTCTGGGCGGATACAGAGACTGCAGGAGCCTGATAAGGACTGCCGCCGCTTATCATGATCTGTCAGGAGCGATGCAGGAAGTCTTGAGCGGCCATGAAAATTCACGCCACACGATAGACATCAAATGCACAGGCGACCATGTATTCGAAGAAGCCGTCAAAAAATGCGCCCGGCAAAGTGGTGAAGAGCCGTTTCCGGTAAATGGTTTTTTCCATGTCGCAGGGGAAACTATAAGAGCCGAAGGACGGGACGGAGAGGGCTTGAACGTAAATTCGTATTATAGGGCGCGGGCAAGGGGCGGCATGCGCGAGGATGAAAATTGAGGATGGACCCTAACGGATCTGGTTGCGGGCAGCATCTTTGAAGACAGCCTCGTCGATATTTTCTTACCCTTGGTCGAATTCTATAAATCCGGCAAGCGCCGCCGCTGAGCCAGGGCTTTTCGCGCACGGGCGGAACGGTTAATCAAAGAAGAAAAGGCAAGAGACTAAAAAAGCCCCGGCTGCGGGGCTTTTT
>Ga0065709_1029537_pt1 | contig 17730 bp, 15 predicted proteins | sample Hoacrofraction14_2_FD_59096 | JGI IMG/M metagenome (GOLD analysis project Ga0065709, IMG submission 59096) | Hoatzin crop microbial communities from Cojedes, Venezuela, sample from fiber fraction 14 v1 | ecosystem: Host-associated > Birds > Digestive system > Esophagus > Crop | place: Venezuela...
GAGTATATATATATTCATAGACGCATCTCGTTTATTATATAACTCAATCAGATGGTATTTTATTGCATAAAATGAGAATATATTTTACGGGACACTTATATTTATATACTAAATAGAGGTAGTATATCACTCATACTCTTGATTTTTAGCATCTTATCATGCTCTTTTACTTCTTCAATCTTTTCTAATTGCCAGGTAACGTGAAAAGGTATATAAACTGCAGAAGAACCAATAGACAGTGCAGGTATAATATCACTTTTCATGGAGTTGCCAACCATGAGCAGTTCTTTAGGGGCGATGCTTAGATGCTCGCATAGCATACGATACTCCTTCTCGCTTTTGTTTGACGTTATTTCATAATATGAAAAATACTGTGACAGACCACTTCTTTTTAATTTGTTCTCTTGATCTTGTAATTCCCCTTTTGTAAAGACTACAATCTTCTTATCTGTATCTTGCAGTGCCTTTAAGGTAAACTCGACTCCGGGTAGTGGAGTCGCAGGTATCTGAAGTAACTCTTTACAAGATTTTAGCAGTTCTGTTAGTTGAGAATGCGTAATATTCCCTTTACCTACCCGTAATGCTGTTTCTATAATTGATATAGTAAAAGCCTTACTGCCATAGCCTAGGTCTTCCATATTAGCACTTTCCGTATTGAAAAGTTCTTTGGCAGGATTTTCGCAATATGGTTTAATTATATCATATAACCGATTCTCAACCTTTTCAAAGTATGATTGGCAGTCCCAAAGGGTATCATCAGCATCGAATGCTATTACTTTTATATTTTCGGGTTCTATCATCTATTTAAAATCTTTGTAATACATGAAACAACAACTGTTGTAATGCAAACAACAATTATATATGTTATAATAAAAAGGGGTATGTTATATTGGTTAAAATCACATATTTTTTTTATTGAGAGAGATACTAGATATGGGATACCTCCACACATAAAGTAATAGTATAGACTATTCCTGCCTATATAATTAATAAAGTTTATGCGTGATACATATTTGGATAGTAAAATGATAATCGGCATAAATAATAAAGAATCTGTGAAAAATAAGGCCCAATTAGAAATGTTTACATAGTACATCGTCATAGTCATCCCGTTATGATATTCGATAACCTTTATTATGCTAATCAATATACAGGACGTTATCGTAAGTATGTTACAGTATTTGTTATTTATTGTAATTTTTGATGAGAAATAGTTCCAGATCATGCCGATGCTGAAAAATACCATTGCTATAGGTATCACTGATAGTATACCTGGAAGTGTTACGTATACGGATATAATAAGGAAAGTGATGGATATGATAAAAAGAAGAAGTGCCGGTAGTTTAAAACGATTATAGATAATGGTAAATAGGAGTTCTATAACGATCAATGTTGATACGAACCAAGAGGCGTTACCTGATAATATCTCTAAGACATCGAAGTTCTCATTTCTTAGAAGAACTTTTATACCCATAATTATAGTGGTAAATACGAAATATGGTATTATTAGTCGTTTGAATATGGATGTGAGCCTTTTTTTGAAAGATATATCTCCTTTCAAAAAGAAGAGATACCCAGAAATAATTAAGAAGGCAGCCAATGCATTATGGACATACATTTGATATGGAATAAGTACGTCATTGTTGTAGTATACATCCGTGTGGAAGAAGAGTATCATTAGCATGCATATACCCCTCAATGTATCTATCCATTTTATGCGTTTATATTGGTTTATCCCATTCATTCTATATCTTAGTTTCGTTTATTGTTCGTAGCCTCAATATGGCGCATAAAACATAAAATCTATAACTTATTTTAAACCATATACTATTGGTATTTTTCATACCGCTTAATGTCATAGTATTGTCGTGTCTACGATAATATATAAGTGGAGTATCGATGTTTTTTACTTTGTATTTATGTAGAGCAACAATACCTATCCATAAATCATGTGCCACTCCATATTGTGGAAAAGGCAGTGAACTTTTCAAAACCCTATTTTTAAAGGCCATACAACTTCCGAGAAAGGATGACTTTATAAAATTCGCAAGAATAGAGAACTTAAAGGGTCTTTCTGCTTGATAAGAATTGCTAATTATGTTAAGTTTTCCATCTGTTACATAACAGTTTGACATAACGAGATCACAGTCTTTTAACGCTTCTGTCATCATCCTAACTTTATCTTCCCTCCAAACGTCATCTTGGTCTGCTAACATGATTATATCTCCTCGAGCCCTTAAAAGCGCATTTTCAAAGTTATGTGTTACATTGTCAATATGAAATTTACTTTTCTGCTTTGTGTGCTTGAAGATACGAATTCTTTTATCATTGATGGACTTTATTATGGATATCGTTTCATCGGTAGAATTGTCGTCAGATACCACAATTTCGTCAGATTCGGATAATTGCGGTAGAATTGAACGGAGTTGTTCAAGAATATATTTTTCACCATTATATGTTGCGATACACACAGAAATCATGATTCTAATACATATTTAATAGAACGGACAACTGAAAAAGACGATATGTTTTGGTGTCAGCGCATTTTAGTCTTTTATCCATTGCGAGAATTATACGTTTTTTCAAATTCGTTTTTCCAGCAACAAATAATCGTAAGAGATTTAAATTCTCTTCAGTTATTAAATCCGAATAATTATCTAATAATTGTTTTGCTATACGGTATCTTATTTGTTGTTTATTCGTGAACCGTATATATCTTCTTTTCCATTCATCTACAAATGAAGATTTGCCAATAACATTATTCCCGTGCAATCGATAGAGAATATGTGGAGTGTAGTCAAAATATATATCGGCCCCTATTGCTTGAGCAATATTATAGATCCAAACATCGTGCATTGGTAAAAACTGTGGATTATATCTTGTAATAATATCCCTCATCTTTTTTGTGAAGACCATTGTGCAACCACTCACATATCTATGAACAAGAGACTCTCCAAATGTCTGTAAATAATGCATATGCATTTTTTCTAAAGGCTGTAATTTTTCATTGACGGGTTGAACAATTGATGCATATAGACTAAGTTCATTCTTCTTTTCTATATTTTTTATAGCTGTAACAATTTTATCGTTTTGCCAGTAATCATCTTGGTCGGCGAAAGCATAGAAATCACATTCTGGCGCATTGGTAAGTAATTGCATGAAACTGCGAGCAGGACCAAGGTTTATGTCGTCAGTATACCATCTTATAAGATTTCTATCTTGATATTCGTTTAGTATATCAACAGTAGAATCAGTGGAACCATCGTCTCTTATTACAACTTGTAACTCTACGTTCTTTTGGAAAAGAATGGAGTCTAGTTGCTCACGAAGAAATCTTTCACCATTGTAGGTCGACATCAATATGCAAATGGTTCCCATTAGACACTTTTTATTAGATTCTTTAAAACTTCATCCGCCTTCTTTACAACAACCTGCGATGTGAAGAACATATTTACTCTATCATGTGAAGCTTGGGCATATTGCTTCATAAGAGTTTTGTCACTAAGAATTCTATCAATAGCATTTGCATAACCTGCAGTATCTTTTAATTTGACGACAATACCCGTCTGTCCGTCTTTTGATAACCAATTGACACCAGACCCTTCAATTCTGAAAGTTACAGGAATACAGTAACAATACATAGCCTCAGCCAGTGCGACACCAAAGGCTTCTTGTTTAGTGATACTCGTAAACCCGAAGATAGTTGCCGCATGATAGTATAAACGGAGATTTTCATCGGAAATTTTTCCAAGAAATGTAATTCTGTTACTCTTTGACATCCGCTTTAGCTTTTCGGTTAACGAACCTCTTCCTGCAATAACGATATGACAATCGCTTTTTATAAATCTTTCTGCCTCAATAAGATACTCGATCCCCTTATAGGTAGTGTGTCTTCCTACGAATAAAATTAACGGTTTATTATTATATGTAGATCTTATTTCCTTTATTTTATCCAAATCCCCATCTTTTAATTCTAAATTACTTGCGATAACACCATTGGGGACAATTTCTATTTTATCCTTAAATCTGTATATTGGAGAAGATGGATGAACGTAGTTAGGACTCGTTGCTAATATTAAATCAGCTCTTTTAAGTAGAGATTGCTCAATTGGTTTTATCATCTTATATAGAAAACCTTTATTAAGAATATCAGAATGCCATAATAATACTATTTTGACTGTGTTATCAGCAATATGCTGTATGATTGGGTAGACGAATGGGTTGGGGCAGTGAACAATTATAATATTAGGATTAAAATCGTTTATAATTTTTCTTGTGTGTTTAAAATAACTGAAGGCAACGTCCTGTCGAGCAATCTGAAAAGAGGGCGATATTCTGTATACTCTTACGCCTGCAATTAATTCTTCAGTTGTCTTGCCACTATTTGAATAGCATATTACGATATTCTCGAAATCTGTCAGTCCCTCAACGAGATACTTTGTAACAGTTTCGATACCACCTTCATCGGGGTAATAATATTTCGCAACATGCAATATTCTATCTCTCATTTTCTATGTTGTAAATTTCTATGTGCAAAGATACAAATTTTATGTTAGAATTTAATTAATGTATTTGATTTCGTGTGAGATTTATTACTTTTTGGAATATTATTGTTAACTTTGCCGCGTTATTGTGGTACATGTTTGTGAAATGTGTGATTTTTTATGACCGTTAGATCTATAATTCTAAAATTTTATGCATTATTGCTTTGTGGATTACTTTTTTCTTGTTCCACAAATGATTTGGAAGTCAATTCTTTGACGGATAATAAACTTTGTGGCGTATTAGGTGGAAGCTATGCACAATTGTCGGGCGCTTATACGATATATGAATCTATTACGGATAAAACATCTATTGGATTTTTAAATTATGCACATGGAGGTTACGGTTTCAGTAGTTTACAAGGTTCTATTCAGAACTTGGCCGATGATGCTGATGTATGTGATTACTACATATTGTGGGCTTCAACAAATGACATAACAAATCAAAGGGAATGTGGACAGTATACAGATTATACCGAATATGACAGTTATGATGAAAGTAAGTTAACGACTCAATGCGGTGGCATAAATTATTGCATAAAAACTTTAAGAGACAAAAATCCCAATTGTGTCATAATGTTTATATCAACTATGAAGAATATAGGCAATGACTATTTTCATTATGCAAACATTGAAAATGAGTTAGGGGTAACTTTAACTGATTATGTTGAAGGTCAACGTCTATGTTGTGAAAATCAAAATGTACCATTCCTAAACCTTTTAGAGTTGGATGTTTTTGGTAAAGAAGACGATCAGTCCAAGTTTTTTGCTTCAGATGGTTTTCATTTAAGCGATGAGGGTTATAGCTTTTTGTCGCCATATATAGTTTCTTTTTTTCTTCAAAATAAATAGTTTTTTTATGAACATAAAACAGATTGTCTGGAAACACACGCATGGTATAAGAGAATTTCTTGACAGATACTGTGTCCGTCGTAGTCGGTTCGCAAAAATTGGTAAGCATACCCAAATTGCCACACCGTTGAAGTTAGTAAGAGCAAATGTAAGAATTGATGATCATGCTAGAATACAACCAGGTACAAATATGATATCGGATAAAGGCCAGTTGGTGGTAAAAAAATACAGTTCCATTAGTTCAGAAGCATGCATTATTCCAGGAGCACATATACCGACGGTCGGATTACCTCAATTCTTATCCATGTCACACGTAAACGATATTGAGAGGACAATAGTGGTGGAGGAAGATTGCTGGGTCGGTGCACGTGCTATTCTTCTGTCTAAAGCACATATTTGTAGAGGTGCAGTAGTAAGTGCAGGTGCTATAGTAACCAAAGAAGTTCCTCCGTATGCAGTAGTCGCAGGTGTCCCCGCCAAAATTGTCGGGGTGAGATTTACATTGGAGCAAGTATTGCAACATGAGAGAATACTTTATCCAAAAGAAGAGAGATTAGAAGAATCGTATCTTACAAATCTTTTCAACGAGAAATATCAAGGTTTACATGCCATTGGAACGGACGAAATGTCGGAAGAAGATAGAAAGAGATTGACTCTTTTTAAACAGAAATATGGTATAAAAGATTATGACAACAACTGATAACGGCGGTGGTAAACTAATAATCAAAAATACCTTTTATTTATATCTTAACGTAGCGATAACATCTGTATTGTCACTACTCTCTACACGTTGGATACTAAGTGCTTTAGGTGTTGTCGATTTTGGTATATATAATCTGATATCTGGAGTTGTGGCATTATTACTATTTCTTAATAGTAGCATGGCTGCAGCGACTCAACGTTTCATGGGCTTTTGTATAGGTGAGGGTATAAAAGATAAAATATATAAAGTTTTTTCTTGTAGTTTTATTTTACATCTAGCAATAGCTGTAATAGTGGTGATATTACTAGAAACAGTTGGCGCTTTATTACTACATTATGTATTAAACATACCTCAGTCCCGTATCTTTTCGGCGAGTATACTATATCAAGCAGTGGTTGTATGCACTGTTCTTTCGATAGTTTCTGTACCGTACGATGCTTCCATAAATGCACATGAGCACATGTTTGCACTCGCGCTGATTAATATTTGTTCCTCTATATTGACCTTTATATTTGCTATCTCCCTACAATATATAGATAGTGACAGATTAATTTTTTATGGAATGACACTTGTCATTGTTAAATTCTCTTTATTGGTATCTAAATGGTATTATTGCTATAGAAAGTATGAAGAGTGTAAGAAACCGCATGTCTCATCAATAGATAGGGATTTGTTAAAGGAAATGTCAACGTTCGCATCATGGAATCTTTTTGGTACGATTAGCGGAGCTTGTCGTTCACATGGAATGTCCATTCTGCTTAATTATGTTTTTGGCGTAGTTATAAATTCTGCTTATGGTATAGCTCAACAAATAAATTCTTACCTTAATTATTTTACGGCATCTATAATTAATGCCTTTCGTCCTCAAATAATGAAGTCTGAAGGAGCTTCAGAACATGGTAGAATGCAATATTTATCTTTTCTGTCATCAAAGATTACCACGCTTGTTCTAATATTCTCTACAGTTCCAATTATTACCAATATGGAATGGATATTATCTTTATGGTTAAAAGAAGTACCACAGTATACTTGCATTTTTTGCCAACTATATATTGTAATTGCGATTATTTACCAGATGACATACGGATTACAGATGGCTATTGAGAGTACTGGTAAAATAAGAAAATTACAGATGGTAGTTGGAAGTATGCATATCGTACCCCTCCTTGTTGGTATAGTAATGTATTGTTTCTATAAATTTCCTCCGGAGTCAATGTTTATATTGATGATTGTAGAAGAATTGATTGATGCGATATTGCGAGTCTCTATCGGTTCTAAAATCGTAAAGTTCCCGTTCTTATATTATATCAAGTGCATAATACTCCCATTAACGTGTCTTTTTATTCTTGATTTTATTCTGCTTAACAATATTATTAATCATTGTATTCAGACAGGTTTTTTACGCGTAGGTTTAAGTTTTGTCATATCCACCATGTTTGTGATACTTGTATCTTATTGGATACTTTTTAACAGACAGGATAGACAATATGTTAATCGTGTTATATTTAAGGTATTAGGGAAAATAAGTCTGTTTAGATAGGGATAGATTTTGTAGGTTGTTCCTTTTTTATCATCTCTATATATGAATATGCCATAAGTAGTACAGCCATACCTGTAGATGACAGCATAAGCGGGTTCGTTCCTGCAATGAACAAGTATGCAAGATAGGCACCACAAACGCATTTACTGAATTGATCCTTGCTGGATTTATATATTTCAAAAAGAGGATGCCAAAAAACGTATACGACACCTAGTCCCATTATGCCATAACATCTTAAAAGTTCCAGGTAGCTCCATTCTGTTTTTACCACTATTCTGTTGAATCCTTCACTAAAAAACCTGTTTCCAGGTCCTTGACCAAATATCATATATTCAGGATGTGCATCAAAAAGTTCTTTATATGATATTATGTGTCCGTATTTGACGCTGTTTGAGGCTTCGTCTGTTTCTAATATAAGCGCTAATATTAGCATAACGAATAGAATTCCTATTATAAAAAGAATACACATGATGATATTCTTGTATCTCTGGTTGTTCAGTGATACATACCCAGCAAGACATAGTAAATAGAATGAGACGAGCATAGAACTTCTGGTTCCGCTCATAAATGCCATATATGTGCATATTATAATTAGGTAAAATATTCTTTTTTTAGTCCGATATTCCCCGTTAAAAAGACAATACATGTAGAAGGCGATTACAAAAACAAATGATACGCAGGATGGTAGGTACATACCTAAAATAGTTATGCCTAAGAACTGGCGCCATGCTACGAAAATAGGTTCATCCAGACTTTCCATAACTTGATAAAACGGGTATTCCAATTGTGGATATATTAGTACAATCGTGAAGATGATGAACATAATAACGCTACATATAATCACCGGAGCTTTTGATAATCTAACGATATTGTATTCTCTAATCCATAACAGTAATATCGAAGGAGAGATAGATTTGAAGACTGCTAATGCTTCGTCAGGATCAATATATGTCATAGACATCTGGCTAAATATCCATGGGACAGATATGGATATTATAAGTATTAAGATGTAGGGAAGTTTGGAAAAATCAGGTTTGAAAACGATTATATTGTATCCACATAATACAATAAAAACGATATTCTTGGCATGGAATAGATTATTGGTCGGATCAACCATTACCACGAGGAGAAAGAACCAAAATAGAATATTACCTATAGAATGTTTCCAGTCTTTACCCCAATGCAGTATATCTTGTATTTGTAATGTGGAATTAACTATATCTGCACCTTTGCACGTTGCCATACCTATGTGAAGATTTACTCAATTTAGTAATTTTCCGACAAAATGTATTTGGATGTAAGTCCTCCCAACGCAATGACTTCTATGAGTAATATTATGAGTAATCGTTTGGGAGAAGACTTTTTTACAGGAACTGTGGCAGGCTCGACAACAGCATATACTGGTGTTTTTTCCTGAACTTTAGCTCGTGCCAACTGTAGCTGTTGTGACAACTGATTATACATGTTAAATTTTATCTGCATCTCATTCTCTAATTCGGCTTCCTTCAATTTGTATGACTGAAGTATGACGTCATAGTTTGCATCCGAGAATTTTGCATACACTTCACGTGATTTATCGTATTGTTTTTTTGACTCAGTAAACAACTGTTTTGTATATTCCAAGTCGTTTCGAGCCTTGTTCGTTCTATAGTTTGTAATGAATTGTTGTAGATGATAGCTTATTGTGTCTACCATCGTTGCGGATATGAGTGGATCTTGTGCTGTAAACTTAATCGTAATAAGTTCTGTATTTTTATCGAAGCTACAATCTATGCATTCTTGTATATATTCGACCATATCCATTTGCTTTTCCGTCAGTCTAAACGGATCTACATTTTTCATGGATTCTTTTTCCTTTTTTTTGAAAAGTTCCATTGGATATGCCCACCATGCTTTCTTTTGATGATTTTCTAGATAATCAACAAGTGTTGTCTTTAGTTTTCCGTCATCAGTTGTTAGTGGAACATTGAACAACTTAACTATAAAGTTTGTTGAGTTTACAACATTTGGATAAAACTGTGTCGAAATAGCATCGTTTGAACGTGTCATGGAACCAATATTAATTCCATAGCTTGATGCAAGATCCGAAATTGCACTTAGAGAACCGCTTAGATCAGAAATCTCTGGTGCCAACATCACTTTTGATGTATAGCTTTTAGGTATACTGAAGGATATTATTAAACCAATTACAAGTGCAACAGTTGCAGTAACAAAGTACTGTTTCTTGTTTTTCTTGATTATTTTGAACAACGCACTAGACTCTATATACTTCATGATTATTATTTTAACAAATTCGCTACTGTCGCAACCATGACGCCCAGAGATGAGATAGACGATGCTATTGCCAGATTTTGTGTTAGTTTTGAAGAGTCCTTCTTGGGTTTAGATGGAACTACGATCTCACATCCTGGCAAGACTTTACTACCAGTGTTTGCCTTTGCAACAGAGCCATTTTTATAAATGATATAAGTATTGCTTCTCTTAGCTTGTGTACTGTAACCGCCAGCTTGATTGATATAATATTTTACACCTTTACCTTTTTTGAAGGATACTGTATTAGGATACATAACTTCACCATTTATCTTCACCGTAGCGTCATATACCGGCACAATGACCATGTCACCATCACGTAATACGATGTCTTCCGGACCACCAGGATTTGCTAATGCTTTGTCTAGTTCAATCCCGACAGGGTAGGTGTCGTCAATGTTTATCCTAATCTCTTTTTCACTCTTTCCCGTAGCTTTCATCTCTGTACGTAAAAGCTTGTTTAGCTGCTCACGTTCTGTGTCGGTGAGTACACGTTCTAGTCTGGCTCCTTCTATGTATGCTCGTGCATTAGGACCTCCAGCCGCATTAAGCACATCAGACAAACGTGTCTCACGCTTGTTTAGAGTGTATTCTCCCGCATACATAACTTCTCCCATAACCATTATCTTTTGTGGATCCGTGTAACCAGGACTCTTTCTAACATACACTTCATCAAAAGGCATGAGAATAAACCCTTGTTCACCGTCAACGACAAAACCGTCTTTCAGTTTCAACGTATAATGTTTTGAAATGATGCTATCAACAGTAGTGGCTTTAGGGTCATATACACGTCTAGAAACATCGACTCTCATCGTTGAAGCAGACTCTTTCAAACCGCCGGCTTGCAAAATAAAATCTTCAACGGATTCATTTTCTGCATATTTGTATATACCAGGATACATAACGTCACCGTGAATGGCAATAGTTCGCTCTTCTATAATTTCGTGTTTTGTCGGTACGAAAATAACATCGTTCTCCATAAGAGGAACATCAGCTGCAGTACTATCCATAATGCCTTTCAGGTCTAGTGGAATAACCTTTAGCGTACGATCTTCGTTCATTCTGTGCATTACCGCACGATTGGTAAAGGCATCCTCTCTGACACCGTCAGCATAGTTCAGAAGGGAACGTACCGTTGTAATCTCACCTCCTAACTGATATAAACCTGGTCGGAACACAGCACCTCTGATTTCTACGGTATTTGAATATCTTTTAATTACGGAGTCAACGGCCACGGAGTCTCCGTCTGCAACGTGAAATGACGGCATGTCAAATTCGTTAACGTTGAATACGGCATAGTCTTTACCTGTTTTACGCAGTACTCGGACTGTTTTTTTGTAAGCATCTCCTGCAAAACCACCTGCATATTTGAGCAGAGTCTGTAAACTTTCTGTCTTTTTCATCTCGTAATACATTGGGCGTTTTACTTTACCCGTAATGTTTACTAAACAATCGTAAGGACCGACGACAATGACGTCATTATCGTGAAGTTTCACATTTCCGGAAAGTTTACCGTTGAGAATATAATCGTATATGTCAACGACACTAATTAGTTTATTATTTCTATATACTTTGATGTTTCTCAATGTTCCTAAATCTCCTATACCTCCAGCCATATATAAGGCATGAAAGACTGTTGCAAAAGCAGAAACAGTATATGTTCCAGGAGTAGTTACCTCACCCATTACGTTTACCATGATAGTACGGGTTTCTCCAACAGAAAGTTTTACTTTAGAACTACTATATCTTTTCCCCAACGTCGTGCGCAAACGTGCATTGGCTTGGCTTACAGTTAGTCCGCTTATTCTTATGGGCCCGAAATCTTCAATTACAATTTCTCCGTCAGGACTAATCGTACATTCTTCACTTCGTTGAGATGCTCCGTATACATCGATGTAAACGACGTCTCCAGGCCCAAGCACGTAATTTTCTGGAGTGGCCATATTAAGATTGGGCTCGAAAGAAAGTTCTTCGTTATAGAATATGTCTCGTCCAAAAACCCTTTTAGACATTTTCTGTTCAATTTCATATCTGATAGCATTCCTCTGAGCAAGTATAGAATCTGGCATAAAACCATTTAGCTCATTAAGCATGATTTCCATCTCGGTTTCAGTCATCTCTCTATCATACTCATTGGCTTCATTTATGTCTATTTTTTTCTTATATCTAGTAGCAAGCTTCTCATTTTTCTTCATTCGATATGCAGAATACGCATCGTCAGTACCATAGCTACCTCCAGTATAGTCATCGTAACTACTGCTATTCTTCCCATATCTTGAAGAAGTAGAACTAGTTTTACCATTTCTACTTCTTGATACTGCAGAACGACTACTTCCACTCATACCACTTATACTAGATTCCGTTCCTGTAGCTGCTTCATATTTCTTTTTAAGTTGTCTTATCTTGTCAACAGTAACACCGTTCTGCATCAGTTTCATAACAATCTGAGCCTGCGATGAACCTGCCTTTTGCTCTTTCTGGACAAACTTAATTATTTGTTCGTCAGACATATTCTGTGCACAAACGAATGTGCAAAAAGAGAATAAGATTAATGATAAAAGAAAAATGCGTTTCATTTATATTATTATTTTTTTATTTCATATTTTTTTTCCGTGCACGATAGAAGTAACCGTATCATACATGGTTCTAAGATCCATGGAGATTGTTCTATTCTTGAGGTATATAACGTCCATCTTTAGTCGTTTCAGCATTTTTTCCATCGTATCTGTATAACCATTGTACAATGTCGCTTCACTTGTTAATCCTGGACGCATCTCGTAGATTAATTCATAGTCGTGGCTATATTGCATAATCTTATCGATAAAGAATTTGCGTTCTGGTCGTGGACCAACGAATGACATCTCACCTTTGAGAATGTTCCATAATTGAGGTAGCTCATCTAAGTGATAACGTCTTAAAAACCGTTGTATCCCTGTAGCTTGAGTCTCATCAATAGTAGGATGGAGCAGAGGTTCTTTGTCTTCTACGCCATTGTTTAAAGTTCTATACTTATACAGCAGAAAGGGTTTCCCATGAAAACCGATTCTCTCCTGTTTAAAGATAACTGGTCTGCCACTTGTTGTTAATAGAATTACGTATAATAAAGTAAAAACCGGTAACAAGACAATCAACAACAATGTGCTTATGATAATATCAAATACCCTCTTCAGAAAAAGCTGAAAAGGTCCCATGTTGTCTATCCTTGAATGCCGATATGCGATATTACTCATCTATAGATACAGTCCTGTTATACAATATAACGTGAAAAGTGCGCTTTTATTGTAGGGGCTCACCTCCATTAGAGCACCTTTTCTCATTTCAAGTTGCAAAGTTACTCAAAAAAATGCAAATATTCCTCGTTTATAGATGATTAAAGTATTTATATGTCAAGATAATTACCTATAACGAAGTCGCATAATGGTTTTAGAGCATCAGACGGATTTGTCGTAGCAAGACCGATAGTCATCATTTTTGCCGATTTACCCGATTTGATTCCATTGAAGCTGTCTTCAAAAACTACGCATTCATCGGGCTGTAATCCGAAATATTTCGCTGCTGTAAGGTAGCAGTCGGGTGAGGGCTTAGATTCTTTAAAGTCTTCGGAGGTTAATATAACATCGAACAACTGTTTAAATTCTGGATGTTGTCTATATACACTTTCCATCTTGATTTTGTTACTACTTGTGACAATTGCGGTTCTTATACCAAGACTTTTGATTCTTTTTATAAAATCCTGTAATCCAGGAATATATTCAAAGTGCATATTCTTTTCAAACTCGTTTAACCTATCGGTAATTAATGGTTGCTCTTTTTTAAGTTCACCATTAAAATATTTATCATAGATTTGTGATAAGGTTTGTCCCTTTATGTCATTTTCTAATCCGGGCAAGTCTGGATGATATTTCTTGCATTGACCACCCCAGAATATGGTATATTGCGGTTCTGTATCGAAGACGACCCCGTCTAAATCAAAGAAAAATCCTTTTTTTCCTTCAAAGTCTATCATTTTGTATCTCCTTAATATTTTACATAAAAATACCCAAACTTACATTGTCGTAAATTTGGGAATATAACACGCTTATGTGATGTGGAGCTGGAGGGAGTCGAACCCTCGTCCAAACAAGGAAACCATACGCTTTCTACACGCTTATTTCAGACTTTGATTTTCGAGCCGCAGCAAGACCTGAACCACCAACTGCAACCTTATCCTCTAAAATTTCACTTGTCTAACGAGGCTTAAACAAGCTATCTCCGATTTGTCTAGCACCACTTGACCAAAGCACTTCGGAAAAAGAGTCTTTGAGCGATGTCTCGTTCTATCACCTAGTGACAGAATAAAGCCAGTAATCTACTGTACTTCGATTAGGCAGCGAGAGCGTAAGTATTTTCGCCAATTAATTGTCGTTCACTCAGATTTAGGAGCTAGCCAACGAGGCTCCGCGTGCTTACGTACCATCTCGTCTTGCTGTCAAATCCAAACAACCCCATGTTGATTGTATCCTTCTAAAGACTAAATGTGAAGATATCGCTACCTCTGTAGCTCCTATTCTTCTTTCGTCCGTAATCGGCGACAAAGGTACTGTAAAAAAGCATAACTTCCAAATTTTTTGACAGATTTATTTTTATTGAAGATTCAAAACCTTTCTCGTATACACGTGTACAGAAAATAGAATTTTACATTTTTTTTTAATTTTTCTTTAATAAAGATACATTCTGTAAAAATATTTACTAACTTTGCATCGTACGAGAAAAACTTGTATAAGGGGTATCTGGGCTGAATTCTTCTTCTCTGAATTATGATAAATCCCAATGGGTTTCATACTCCTTGATTTTTCTTTAAAATGCCAGCTTGAGACTACTGGCACTTAGGGTTATTATGGTTACTAGAATTTTTACAAAAATTCCTTGTGGAAAGTTTACAGATTTGAAGGGTGGGGTTTCTTATAGTATTGCAAAAAGGATTTTATTGTCACTATTGTTTTTTATGACAGGAACCTTCGTGCATGCGTATGATTTTGAAGTTGATGGCATATACTATACATGTGATTCGAATCACATGAAAGCAACTGTTACTAGTGGCGGAACTGAATATTCAGGTAACGTTGATATACCCTCAACTGTTACTTACGGCGGAAAAATATTTAATGTAACTACTATTGGTGAAGGTGCCTTTCGAGACTGTTCTCGATTAACATCTGTGACCATCCCTAATGGTGTAACGAAAATTGGTGATTTGGCCTTTAATAGCTGTATTGAATTAAAAACAATAACCATCCCTAATAGCGTGACTTCTATAGGCGGTGCGGTTTTTGGTGGCTGTTCAAGTTTGACATCTATAACAATCCCCGAGGGTATAACTTCTATTGAAAGTGCCACATTTCATAGCTGCTATAATTTAAAAACAATAACCATCCCTAATAGTGTAACTTCTATTGGTGGCGCGGCCTTTCAAGGCTGTTCTAGTTTAACTTCTATAAAAATTCCCAAGGATGTGAATTCTATTGGACAAGATGCTTTCCTTGGATGTTCTAGTTTAACATCTGTCACAATCCCTGATGGCATAACTTATCTTGAACAGCGTGTCTTTGGAGGTTGTTCTAGTTTAACATCTATCACAATCCCTGATGGAGTGACTTCTATTGGACCAGGAGCCTTCAAAAGTTGTACAAGTTTAACTTCTGTGATAATTCCCAATAGTGTGAATTGTATAGAGTTTGATGCCTTCAAAAACTGCACAAGTTTAGCATCAATAACAATTCCAAACAGTGTGAATAGAATTATGCCCTATGCCTTTTGGGATTGTACAAGTTTAACATCTGTAACGATACCGTATGGTGTGACTGCTATTGAGGGCGGCGTTTTTTATGGTTGTACAAGTTTAACATCCGTAACGATTCCCAATAGTGTAACTGAATTTTGGTCTAATGCTTTTTATGGCTGTACAAGTTTAACATCAATAACAATTCCCAATAGTGTGACTTCTATAGGAGGAGGGGCTTTTTATGGCTGTACAAGTTTAAAATCAGTAACAATTCCAAATAGTGTGACTAAAATAGGGGATAACGCATTTTCTAATTGTCCTGAATTAAAATCTGTCTATATATCAACAGGTGTAACGAATGCAGGGTGCAGTAATATTGGCTCTGCTTTTAATGATGTAAAGGATTGGAATAAATTTATATTAGACGACAGTGTAGAGATAAAGGACATGATCTTTTGGGATAGTGATACATACAAGATGATAGACACTCTATATCTTGGAGCCAAATGTAATAGCATGGAGACTAAGGCTTTCTCTGTGCGTCCTGTAATTCTTATTATAGGTCAAAATTTTGAAGATAAGAATAATAATCTTTTAATCAGGGAAGATAGTCTTCAAGTTATATATTCAAAAATTATGGAACCTGAAGCCATTGAAGAATTCAGTTTTTATACTTACGCTGACGTACCACTTTATGTTCCGATTGGTACTAAATCCCTCTATGAAAGTGTTGAAGGCTGGAAACAGTTTTCTCTGATTATAGAGATGGATATGAGCCAATTGACCCAAAAGAATGTTTGGGCAGGATATATTACAAATAGTCCGACATCAATAGATGACGTGTTGGAAAATACTAATGCAGAACCAGATACTTATTACTCTATAGATGGGAAGAGATTGTCAACTCTACAGAATGGTATCAACATTGTTAAGATGACAGATGGTACTTATAAGAAATTTTTTGTTAAAGAATAGAAGAATATTTGATTAAGAATATTTATAAAAACAGTTACGTATGAAAAAATTATTATTTATTGCCTTAATGTGTATTACGGGATTTAATGCCTCTGCACAGTTTGTGAACTCGAAAGGAACATCAAAAGAAACGATGACAGAATCACCAAGGAAAATTAGTTTCGGACTAAGAATAGGTGGTAATCTTTCTTCTGTTGTGGGCGGTGAATCTACTGGGTCTTATAACTCTTATATATATTATAGTAGCTCGAAGCCTGATGAATTTTATAACAGTTGGACATTACCTTTGGATGGTAAGGGAAGGGTTGGCTTTCGTGTTGGAGTTGTGGCGGATATCCCCATTCCCAAAGTTTCAAATTTATACATCCAACCTGGACTCTACTATGTAATGAGGGGTAGTAAGATAGAAGGTGCTGGAAGCATTGATATGTCTGGAGATGGTCGTTTATACGATTGTCATTATAATGCAGAGTTCAATGCGGGATATGTTGAGATACCTATTCTCGCCTCATATCGTATACCTGTAGGTAAGGATATGAAAGTACATTTGAATGCAGGACCTTATTTTGCATACGGTATTCACGGGAAATTAAAACCATTGAATAATAAAGAAGAGAAATATGTTGCTCCTTGGATACTTGTTAATAATGGAAACGGAAAAGCGAGCTTTGCTGATGTTAAGATTGGTGATGAGGAAGAAGATTTACTAAAACTCTATGGAGAAGATGGTATTATGAAACGCTTTGATCTTGGTTTGAATTTTGCTGTAGGCTTTAGTTACCAAAAATTCTATGCAGAGCTAGGTTATGAATTTGGACTTCTTAATTCAGGGAAAACAATCGAATTGGATACATATGAGAACTATGGAAAATTCCAAGCAATATTAAAGCAGGAATTCAAGATGAGAAACAGTAGCTTGTTCTTCCAATTGGGTTATAATTTCTGATATACAGTTAGTTTACTTAAGTTTCGCAAGTGAATATTAATTCACGCAGCGTTATATTTATACAATAGTAATAGTGTATGGAACTTCGGATTTTCATTAACA
>Ga0065709_1006251_pt1 | contig 17694 bp, 15 predicted proteins | sample Hoacrofraction14_2_FD_59096 | JGI IMG/M metagenome (GOLD analysis project Ga0065709, IMG submission 59096) | Hoatzin crop microbial communities from Cojedes, Venezuela, sample from fiber fraction 14 v1 | ecosystem: Host-associated > Birds > Digestive system > Esophagus > Crop | place: Venezuela...
ACCCTGATTCTCGGGAGCAGATAGTAGTTTGCAAGTATCATTACAAAGAACAGCCCGAACAAAAGAGGTGTCCTCAGAGCGGATATTATCCCTGCGATAAAGCTGCTCTGGAATATCCTCCTCGCTATAAGGTCTCCGTATACATATACAACAAGAGAGACCGCAATTACAACTATCGTCAGCATGGCGATAGGAATCGCTTTGAGTCTCTCCGTAAAGAAATTGAATCTGTAGCGTCCGTAGCTCAGAGTGTATGTCGTAAGCCTCGAAAGCGAGAACACGAGCGATGATGCCGACCACAGGGCCAGCACAATCAGCAGGACGTTTGAAATTGTCGCCGACGAAGCCGAGAATATTCCCTTCATAATCGTGCCCATCTCTGATGAGAGATGGTTTTCGAGCCATTCCTCGATGAAGTCCATCGAGATATCGAATAAACCGAGGAGCTGCGTGAGTACGATCATCGTCGGAATTGCGGACATGAAGAAGAAGTATGCTATCTGTGGTGCGAAGCCCGCATAGTACGGGTCGTCGAACTGTCTCCACAGATGAAAGCACACTTTGAGGAAGCGTTTCCAGGTGAAAGGCACCTTTTCTTCTTCCTCTTCGTCGTTTTCGATTTTTACCGTGTTTCGCCAGAAGTCACTCATAAGCATTGTGTCACGGGCGTTTTATCCCTCGAGCAGACGCTCGAGTTCGGCAAGTGCCATAGCCCTGTGACTTATTTTATTCTTGGCCTCCGCGCCTATTTCCGCAAAGGTTTTGTCCATTCCGTCCGGGATGAAGAGCGGGTCGTAACCGAAGCCCTGATCGCCCCTCCTCTCGGTCGTAATATGTCCTCTGCACTCTCCGCGGGCAACCAGCACCATCTCGTCTCCGACCGGCTTCGCAGCCTCGGGAGCATCTGTGCCCTCCGGATAAATCAGTGTGATGACGGTGACAAAGCAAGCGTCTCTCTCAGCTGACGGGACATCTTCGAGAGCCGCGAGGAGCTTCGTATTATTGTCATCATACGTGCATCCCTCACCTGCGTATCTCGCGCTGTAAACACCCGGCGCACCACCGAGAGCCGAAACCATGAGTCCCGAATCATCTGCAATCACAGGACTTTTGAGATATTCCGCATATGCGGCATCGGACCTTATCATATCCATGATAGTCTTTGCCTTGAGGTACGAGTTTTCCTCAAATGTCTCCCCCGTCTCCTCGACATCGTCCTTAGGCAGGCCTGCGTCGTCACGGGAAATAACCTCGAGATCGTACTTTGCGAGTATCTCACTGATTTCCTTGATCTTGTTTTTGTTCTGTGATGCGAGAATTGCTATTGCCATTTCCGTCTCCTCTGTAAGTTAGAAAGATTATACCATATTTCAGCGACTGCTGCCCGATACAGCGTCTACTCCGCCGCGGCGTCGTCGGCCTCGGCTGCCGCCATCATCAGCGCGCACTCAATGCGTTTTTTATGGAGCGCGCATCCCATCTTGTATACCTTGTTGATGTCGCCGTTCGAATGGTAGTTGTTCGCCGCGCATCCTCCCGCACAGTAAAGCTTTGCCCAGCAGTTTCTGCATTCGTCTCTTGTGTAGAGATTGTTCTTACCGCTGAAAATCTCAACGATTTCAGGATGCGTGATTCCGTTATATATGTCACCGACCTTCATGTGGTCGTCGCCTACAAACTGGTGGCAGGGATAAAGGTCTCCGGTCGGTGTGACCGCGAGATATTCCGTCGCGACTCCGCAGCCTGAAACCCTCTTGTAAATGCAAGGGCCGCCGGTCAGATCAACTGTGTAGTGATAGAAATTGAAAGGCTCTCCCGCGCGCCTCCTGCGGATCATCTCAAGAGCGAGCTTTTCATACTGACTGCAAAGCTCCGGGATGTCCTCTTCGTGGAGTGCGTAAGGTGCAGAAGGATCTGCAACAACCGGCTCAATCGAGGTTTCCCTGAAGCCCTGGTCCGCCATTTCCATTACGTCCGCCGCAAAGTCTTTGTTGTATGCGGTGTAGGTTCCGCGCATGTAGTATTCGCGTGAACGGCGCTCCTCAGTCTCATCGGTTCTCGATTTTACGAGTGCCCTGAAGTTGTCCATTATCCTGTCGTAGGTGCCGCCGCCCGTCTTGGTGTGACGCATTCTGTCATGGGTGGCGCGGCGGCCGTCCATGCTGAGGACGACGTTTCCCATCTCCCTGTTCGTAAAGTCGATAACGTCGTCGTCGATCAGAACACCGTTTGTGGTCAGCGTGAAATTGAAAATCTTGTCGTGCTTTTTCTCAAGCTCCCTGCCGTATGCCACGAGCTCCTTGCAGACATCCCAGTTAAGAAGCGGCTCGCCGCCGAAAAAGTCGACTTCGAGATGGCGCCTGCTGCCCGAGTTTTCAACGAGATAGTCAAGAGCCCTCTTTCCGACCTCAAGGCTCATGATACCGCTCTTTCCGGAATACTCGCCCTTGCCCGCAAAACAGTATTCGCAGTCCATATTGCAGCCGTGCGCAACGTGAAGGCAGATTGCCTTGAGGACAGACTGCTTTATCTTGAGATCCTGGGCGACGTCCTCGTAAGGATCGTCCGACCAAAGCTGTTTAGCCTCCCTGAGACCTTTAATGTCTCCTAGCAGCTCCTTTGCCTCATCCGCGCTGATACCGTGCTTTTCCGAAAGATTTTCCGCGATCTCATCTGCGTAATCGTCACTCAGAAATACTGCCGCAGGGCCCTCCGCGGATTTAATTGCCTCATTAAATGCGGCATCGACCATCGCGATTGCATCGTAAGCGACCTCGTCCACAACGTGAACAGAGCCTGAATTCGCATCGACGACTATGTTATAACCATTCAGTTTATACTGATGAATCATTCTTTCCCCTTACATTCACAAAAAACAACAAAAAAGCGCTGCCCGCAAGCAGCGCTTAAGTATTAACTACTTGTCCTTGCGCTGCTCACAGTGCTGGTTTGCAACGCTGCAAGAGGTCTTGCTTGCCGACTGGCATGATGTCTGGCACTCGCCGCAGCCTCCTGTAATTTCGGACTTAGCCATATCTCTTGTTGTGATTGTCTTAATTCTCTCCATCTCAGTTTTCCTCCTGATTATTTAATACGCCTGTTAGAATATCATTATAACTCAGTGTTGTCAACGTTTTGACTAATCTTCGTGGACCTCCGCAAAGAATCCGTCAAAGGCATTGGAAACGTCTTCTTTGACCTCTTCGGCCGCTTCCTCAGCGCCCTCCTTCACTTCCTCTGCGAAGTCCTCCGTCGCATCTTCTGCGAAGTCTTCTGCATCACCGGCAGCTTCCGCAAACTCGTCCGCTGCTTCGCCTGAGTCTCCGTCAAGGTACTTGTCCTCAATGTCCTCTGCAAACTCTGACACATCGTCGGTAACTTCCTCTGTGAATTCTGCGGCAGCCTCTGATACGTCGACAGTCTCTTCGTCGCCGTATTCGAATGTATGAACCTCGCCGAATCCCGCGAGTTCTTCTACTGCATCGTCCTCAGGCATTTCCGGTGTGAAATCCTCCGGCATATCCGGTGCGAATTCAGGTGCAGACTCTGCAGGCTCTTCTGCAGGCTCCTCAGCAGGTTTTTCAGCTGCCTCGAGCTTTGCCTTCATCTCGTCTGACATCTCGGCAGGCAGGATCTTGTAGCTGAATACCGCCTCCTTTTTCATGTCTCTGTTGACGATTCTGATTCTGTCGGCACGGCCGTCTCTGCTGTCCGCCTTGACGAGGATGTCCTGCGACTCTCCGGCGGATACATCGACTGTAGCGGCCTGCCCTCTCTGAGGAGGCAGATCCCATGCCCTGCTGTCAGGATTGTATGATGTGTGGAAGAATCTTACCTTGCCGACCGTTACCTCGATGTGATAGAGGCAGTCAACCTTGACGCTCGGGAGCAGGCACTCGCTCTGCTTGTTTCCGAGCTGGCCTCTCAGGTTAACCGTGCCCGAAGCTGTCTTGTATACGAGGCCTCTGTACTCACGTCCCGTGTTCTTGATTTCACTTACGATTACAGTCTGGCACGGAGCGTTGTTGATAATATATTCCGTTGTCTTTCCGATGTTTCCGATCATCTCCTCCTTGGAAGATTTGGTCAGAACCACCGCATCGACACCAAGCTCTCTTGCTGTTCTTACAATCTTGATGCCCGGCTTTCCGATTGCCGACTGCGTGATAACCTTGAACCCCGGAAGCGATTCCTTCATGACTTCCATTTTTTCGTCGAGTGCCGCGATTGCAGCCTTTTCGACTTCGGGTTTTGCGGTGTATCCGACATTCTCGTCGACCATCATCAGCACGATCTCAACCTTTTCAGGATTGTAATTTTTGCATGCGTACTGCAGAGCCTTGAGGCTCCTCTCGGTTTCTTCGACCGGCAGAAGTACCCTTCTCATTGTTTCCTCCTGTTAAATATTCCGGCCCCGCCTCTGTGCGGAGCAGCCTTTATTCCGTCTCATTATACTACAAATACAATGCTTTGCGAAACACTGCACGCAAAATAAAACCGCAGCACCAATCTGATGCTGCGGTCTTGTTATTTTACTGTGCCGGTCCGGCTGTCTTACAGCTGAGGTCCTGCCGATACGAGTGCCTTGCCGGCATCGCTTGACTCGTACTTCGCGAAGTTCTTGATGAATCTTCCGGCGAGATCCTTTGCCTTCTCTTCCCACTCTGCAGGATCTGCATAAGTGTCACGAGGATCAAGGATTCCTGTGTCAACACCCTCGAGCTCTGTAGGAACCTCGAAGTTGAAGTAAGGAATTGTCTTGGTCGGCGCATTCTTGATAGCTCCGCCGAGGATTGCATCGATGATGCCTCTTGTATCCTTGATGGAGATTCTCTTGCCTGTTCCGTTCCATCCGGTGTTAACGAGGTAAGCCTTGGCTCCGCTCATATTCATTCTCTTTACGAGCTCCTGAGCATACTTTGTAGGAGGCAGTTCCAGGAATGCCTGTCCGAAGCATGCTGAGAATGTCGGTGTAGGCTCTGTGATTCCTCTCTCTGTTCCTGCGAGCTTGGCGGTGAATCCCGAGAGGAAGTAGTACTGTGTCTGCTCCGGTGTCAGAATCGATACAGGAGGCAGTACTCCGAAAGCATCCGCCGACAGGAAGATTACGTTGTTTGCAGCAGGTGCAGCCGATACAGGCTTAACGATATTCTCGATGTGATAGATCGGATACGATACTCTGGTGTTCTCCGTTACGCTCTTGTCTGCGAAGTCGATCTTGCCGTTTTCGTCAAGTGTTACGTTCTCGAGGAGAGCGTCTCTCTTGATAGCGTTGTAGATATCCGGCTCCGACTCCTTGTCGAGGTTGATAACCTTGGCATAGCAGCCGCCCTCAAAATTGAATACTCCGTGGTCGTCCCAGCCGTGCTCGTCATCTCCGATGAGGAGTCTCTTAGGGTCTGTCGACAGAGTTGTCTTACCTGTTCCGGACAGTCCGAAGAAAATAGCTGTGTTCTCGCCGTTCATGTCTGTGTTTGCAGAGCAGTGCATTGCTGCGATGCCCTTCAGCGGCAGATAGTAGTTCATCATCGAGAACATACCCTTCTTCATCTCGCCGCCGTACCATGTGTTCAGGATAACCTGCTCACGGCTTGTGATGTTGAAAGCAACACATGTCTCGGAGTTGAGCCCGAGTTCCTTGTAGTTGTCAACCTTAGCCTTCGATGCCGTGTAAACAACGAAGTCAGGCTCAAAGTTCTCAAGCTCCTCTGCGGACGGTCTGATGAACATGTTCTTTACGAAGTGAGCCTGCCATGCAACCTCCATGATGAATCTGATGGCCATTCTCGTGTCTTCGTTGGTTCCGCAGTATGCGTCCATTACGAAAAGCCTCTTGCCTGAGAGCTGCTTCTGAGCGAGAGTCTTGACCTCTCCCCATACTTCCTCGCTCATAGGATGGTTGTCGTTAGGATATCCCTCAGTTGTCCACCATACAGTGTCCTTCGAGTTCTCGTCCATTACGATGTACTTATCCTTAGGCGAACGGCCCGTATACACGCCCGTCATAACGTTTACAGCGCCGAGCTCACTGAGCTGTCCCTTGTCAAAACCCTCGAGCTCCGGCTTCATCTCCTCCTCATAGAGGAAATCGTAATCCGGGTTATAGATAATTTCCTTGACATCGGTGATGCCGTACTTACTGAGATCAATGTTTGCCATTATCTTCCTCCTGTATCTTGTATTTCTTATACCGGATATGACTTGTTCTTAGCGTCAAAAGCGCTGAGGTCAATTCCGTTTCTTGCCGCTTTTCTCTTCTTGAAGAAATCCATCGCAACCTGAGGGAAGAGAGCGTATGTCAGAACGTCCTCATCCTGCTCCTTGTAGTCCGCGATTTCCTTCTCAAGCTTGTCGAGTTCAGGCTCGAGCAGGTCAGCAGGCCTGCATGTGATGATCTCCTTCGGATCGATGTACTTGTCCTGGAGCTCCTTGTTCATAGGCATAGGTGTTGCACCGTAGTTGCCCTTGAGGATTTCCTTGGTCTCCTTTGAAAGGACCTTGTAGCGCTCGCCCATGAGTACGTTCAGTACAGCCTGTGTACCGACGATCTGTGATGACGGTGTTACGAGAGGCGGGAGTCCGAGGTCTTCTCTTACCTTCGGAATCTCCTGCAGTACGTCCATGTACTTGTCCTCTGCGTTCTGATCCTGAAGCTGTGATACGAGGTTCGAAAGCATTCCGCCAGGTACCTGGTAAATCAGTGTCTTGATATCCGTCGCGAGTGACTTTGTATTCATGAGACCGCTCTTGAGAGCTCTCTCTCTTACCTCACGGAAATGATCCGCAATCTTCTCGAGAACCATCTGATCAAGGCCTGTATCGAACTCTGTATCCTTGAAAGTCTCAACCATAACCTCTGTTGCCGGCTGGCTGGTTCCGCCTGAGAACGGCGAGATAGCGCAGTCTACGATGTCGCAGCCTTCCTGAACGGCAACATAGTATGTGATAGGCGCAACGCCGCTCGTGCAGTGGCTGTGCAGCTGAATCGGCAGATCAACGTTCTTTTTGAGAGCTCTGATCATGTCTCTGGCAGCGTTAGGAACCATGAGTCCCGCCATATCCTTGATGCAGATCGAATCCGCACCCATGTCCTCGATCTTCTTGGCAAGTGTCGCCCAGTATTCCGGTGTGTAAGGCTCGCCGATTGTGTACGACATTGCGACCTGTGCGTGTGCGCCGTACTTCTTGGTTGCCTTTACAGCTGTCTCAACGTTACGTGTATCGTTAAGAGCATCGAATATACGGATTCTGTCGATTCCGTTCTCGATGGACTTCTTTACGAAATAATCAACTACGTCATCCGAGTAATGACGGTATCCGAGAATGTTCTGACCTCTCAGGAGCATCTGAAGCTGCGTGTTAGGCATAGCCTTTCTGATTGTTCTCAGTCTCTCCCACGGATCCTCACCCAGGAATCTGATGCAGGAGTCGAATGTAGCTCCGCCCCAGCACTCAACAGCTTCATATCCGACCTGATCCATTGTGGACAAAATCGGGAGCATGTCCTCAATCGGCATCCTCGTTGCGATCAGTGACTGCTGGCCGTCCCTGATCACTGTTTCCATTATTTTAAGTTTACCCATATTCTATCTCCTTAATGCAGAAGCTCTGCGTCTCTTATTAAACTCCGAAAATCGCCATGAATACTCCGGCAGCTACCGCAGTTCCGATAACTCCCGCTACGTTAGGTCCCATGGCATGCATCAGCAGGAAGTTTGTCGGGTCAGCCTCAGCGCCCACCTTCTGCGATACACGCGCGGCCATCGGTACAGCGGATACACCGGCTGATCCGATGAGCGGATTGATCTTGCCGCCCGAAGCCTTGCACATAACCTTGCCGAAAATAACTCCGGCCCATGTCGCGATTGCGAATGCGCAGAGTCCGAGAGCAACGATTTTGAGTGTGGCTGCTGTCAGGAATCTCTCTGCACTTGTTGTTCCTCCTACGGAAACTCCGAGCAGGATTACTACGATGTACATCATAGCGTTCGAAGCTGTCTCCTGCAGCTGACGTACAACTCCGCTCTCACGGAAGAGGTTGCCGAGCATCAGCATTCCGATCAGAGGTGCTGTCGAAGGAAGAAGCAGAGCAACCACGATTGTTACGATAATCGGGAAGATTATTCTCTCCTTTTTGGATACCTCGCGCAGCTGATCCATCTTAATCTTGCGCTCCTCTTCTGTTGTGAAAGCCCTCATTATAGGCGGCTGGATAATAGGTACCAGTGCCATATATGAGTATGCCGCAACGGCTATAGGTCCGAGCAGTTCTGTCTGCTTGAGCTTCATTGCCAGGTAGATTGATGTAGGTCCGTCTGCTCCGCCGATGATGGCGATTGCCGCTGCCTGCTCCTCACCGAATCCCATGAACATGGCGAGGAAGAATGCTCCGAACACTCCGAACTGAGCCGCCGCTCCGAGTATGAAGCTCTTTGGATTGGCGATCAGCGGGCCGAAGTCGGTCAGAGCTCCTACGCCCATGAATATGAGGCACGGCAGAATGGCCCATTCGTCAAGCTGGTAGAAATAATACAGCAGTCCTCCGTCAGAGTCGGCAGTAGGTGCCGCACTGATCTGAGGATACAGATTGACCAGCAGCATTCCGAACGAGATAGGTATCAGCAGCAGAGGCTCATAGTCCTTTGCGATTGCCAGATACAGCAGCACAATTGCAACAACTATCATGATGACGTTGCCGATTGTTATGTTCGCAAACGCGGTCTGGTGAATCAGATTACTTATAGTTTCTCCCATATTCCGTCACCTATTTCAGAGTTGCTACGACCTGTCCGGCTTTGACTTCTTCTCCCTCCGAGACTGTGATCTGAGCAAGCTCACCTTTCTCCGGTGCAACTACCGGGATCTCCATCTTCATAGCTTCGAGAATCAGGATCTGGTCACCCTTCTCAAGCATATCGCCAGGCTTTGCAACCAGCTTCCAGATCTTGCCGGCTGTACCGGATGTTACTTCGATGCTTCCGGCAGCTCCGGCAGGCGCCGCAGGCGCCGCTGCTGCTGCAGGGGCCGCCGCTGGTGCAGCAGCAGGTGCAGCTTGAGCTGCAGCCGGAGCCGCTCCTTCGCCCTTCTTTTCAACTTCTACTTCGTATGCTGTTCCATTAACGCGGATTATATATGTTTCCATGTTGCTCTCCTTATACTCCTTACAATGTAATCTCCGTCAGCGATATCTACTGTAACTCCCGGCTGCTCCTGAGCCAGATGCGCCGCAAGTGCCGCAGTGATAACGGCCACAAGCTCTTCATCTCCTCCCGTACTTACGGCCGCCGCCGCAGGTACAGCCGCTGCAGCTGCCGCGGCTTTGGCAGGTTCAGGTGCCGGCTCTTCTTCTTTCGGTCTGAGCCCCGGTACCTTGCCGAGGAGCATGATTACACACATGATTATGATGAGTACCAGGAATACGGTTCCCATACCGATCAGCGTGTAAGCTCCTCCTGTTTTCAATATATAGCCTACATCCATGCTGATACCTCCTATCTGTTTACGAAGGTTTCAAGCGCGCCGATGACATACTGTCTGGTCTCTTCCGGCTTGATGATCTTGTCAACATATCCGCCTCTTGCAAGAGCGAGAGGGCCCGAGGTTGCCGCCTTGTATTCCTCAACAGCTTCCTTGGTATACGTGCCGTTGATCATCTCAACCGCCTGCTCAGGATTGATGATGCTTGCCTGAGCATTGTCCCAGATGAATACATAGTCCGCCGACATTCCCTTGCTGCTCAGGATGCTGTATGCGCTTCCGAACAGGTTGCCCGCGATTACGTTGATCTGCGGAATATCAGCATCAAGGAGAGTGCTGACCAGTCCGCTTACTGCTGCAGGCAGGTTCGCCTCGTCCGCTGCCGTCTGTCTGTAGCCTTCTGCATATGCAACGGTAACAACAGGGATATCGAACTTGCTGCAGATCTTAACGAGACTGCTGATTTTCTCAACGCCCTGGTACGACAGCAGTGACTTACCGTCAACATTGTTGCAGCAGCATGCTCCGACTGTCTGTCCGCCGAGTCTCATAAATCCGGTGATGACATCCTCGCCTCTGCCCTGTTTTGTCTCGATAAATAAGCCGTCGTCCGCCATATCCGTAAGCATTGCGCGACCGTCTCCGAGTTTTCCGGAGATTCCCGTGCAAAGTCTGTTCAGGTTGTCTGTCGGCTCCGCGTCAAGCGGCAGGAAATCTGCGCTCGGCGGAAGCATTCCGACAAGTTCCTTTACTCTGCTTACGATATCGTCCCATGCGAGCACTCCGTCGTCATACGGGGAAGTCTCTCCCGCCGCTGCGTCGAGCACTCCGTCCTCTGCGACCATCGATTTCGGGCTTACGAAAAGGCTTCCGTTTTCCTCTTCGATGAATACGAAGTCCGCCATTCCGGTTGCGAGGGACATTCCGCCGCCGCACGGACCCGTAACGCACAATATCTGAGGAACCTTGTCTGCTGCGTAAGCCTGCCATCCGTAGAGGCGTGCGAACCAGTCAAGACCCTCAAGTCCTTCCTCAACACGGAATCCGCTGCAGTCGATAAGTCCGATTACAGGGGCTCCCGATCTTACGGCATGTTCATAGACGCTGACAATTTTTCTGCCGTGCATCTCGCCAAATGTTCCTCCCATTACGTCGCCGTCCTGGGCGAACACGTAAACGAGGTTTCCGTCGATGGTGCCGTATCCTGTGATGACACCGTCGGATTCCTGAACCTCTTCAGGAGCGTAAAAGCTTGTCAGGCGTGCGGAGATATGCTCTCCGATCTCCATAAAGCTCTTGTCGTCCAGCAGGCTCAGGACTTTGGCATATGCCTTTGTTTGCTTGTTGCCTTTTTTAATTTCCATTAGCAACCCTCCATTCATATAGTGAAATTAACGGTTCAATATCTCCGCAATAGCTTTAGCTGTCTTGATGCATTTCTCCTTTGAGATTGATGCGATTGAGACTCTGACTCCCTTGGCGAGAGCGAGGCAGAAAATGTTCTGCTTTTCGAGCTCTGCGCATACCTCATCAGGATTGTCGCATGCGATTGTTACAAAGAATCCCGCCGAGAAAGGGACGCATTTTGCACCGCACTCATTGAGTGTCTGCTCGAATGCCCTGCCTCTCTCGAGGAGCATGTCTCTATAGCCTGCTCTCTCCGCGTCAACCTTGGCGAGGAGCTCAGGATCGCTGTATATCTTGCCCATGGTTACCTGTGCGGATCTGTTGCAGTTCGACCATGTTGCACGTGCCGCATATTCAGTCACTCTGCGGAACTCCTCGGCAGTCTCCTCGTCGCGTGCGATGCAGACGATAGCTCCGAGTCTCATGCCGTATGCCGTCAGCGTCTTGGAAGCGCTGTAGCCGAATACAACAAATACGTTATCGCTGAGTGTCTCAAGAAGCGGCATAAATGCCCTTACTTCGTCCTCGTCTCCCGCATAGTCGATGTATGCAACATCGAGGAAGAGTGTTACAGGAACTCTGATGCCGTTCAGCACCTCGATGAGTGCTTTCCAGTCGTCGAGAGTCAGTGAATATCCCGTAGGATTGTGCGCCGGCGTGTTGATCATCAGCACGAGGCTGTTCTGGTTGAGAGCAACCTGCTCTGCTTTTTTCTTAAGGTCAGCAGCGTTGAATCCGCCGTCCTCTGTAAAGAATTTGAAAGTCTCGAGCTGTCTGCCGTGCTGTGCACAGATGTTTTTGTAGTTTGCCCAGCACCAGTCATGTGTCAGGACCTTGTCTCCCGGCTCCGAGTAGTTCTGGATTACGTTCGTGATACTGCCGGTTCCTCCCGGAGTCGCGCATACACGGACCTCTCCCTTTGGCTCGTACTTTCCGAAAAGCGCTTTTTTGACGGCTTCCTTGTAAGCAGGCGTTCCTCCGATCGGAGCGTATTCGCCGTAGTCAGCAGGTTCGAGTGTGCGTATAGCCTCAACCACCGATGACAGTACAACGAGATCTCCGTTGTCATCGAGGAGCGCACCTACCGCCGCGTTAACAACATCCTCTTTGCCGTACTCGGCGATTGCAGCCTTGGCTCTGCCGTTCAGCGCAAACACCTTGTCGGCAACAGGAATTGTTCTGTTGTTTTCATGAGCAAATTTCATTTGATCTCATTCCCTCCTTTTCGTACAAATTCAACTGCCCGCTCAGCGAGGACAAGCGTCGGATCCACCGCAGGGAAATCGAAATTCCACATGTCATAAGCGACAGGAAGCTCCGTGCATCCCAGCACTAAAACCTCGGCTCCGCGTCCGAGCAGATTATTCACAACTTCAATAAACCGAGCGGTGTCATAGTCAGTCCTGCCGGCTTTGACCCCGTCGTAAATAAGCCCCATTACCTCCTTTTGCTCGTCGGTTTCAGGAACTAAAACATCTATATTTCTTTTTTCAAACGCTTTGGAATATACGCCGGACTGAATGGTCCCGTCCGTTGCGAGAAGTCCGACGGTCTTTATGCCCTTATCCGCAATGCGCGCCGCAGTCTCGCCCGGCATGTGCAGGAAAGGCACTTTGACGTATTTTACGAGAGTATCATAAAAATAATGTGCCGTATTGCAAGGCATAATGAGAACATCGGCTCCCATTCCCTCGAGTCTTACGGCACTTCTTATCATTTCAGGCAGAGGATCACTCCCGCCGCAAAGTATAGCAGCGGTACGGTCGGCAATTTCGGTATTGCTGTCGATACATACGCGCACGTGTTCCTGATCGGTCGCGACATCCTCGCATTCCACAATCTTACGGAACAGGTCACACGTTGCCATCGGGCCCATGCCTCCCAAAATTCCAACCGTTCTATTCATATTATCCTGCCTTCCTTACTGTCTGTTTTGTATTAAAAACCATACATGTTCATTCTATGAAATTGACAGGGAATTGTCAACGAAACAAGGCGTTATGTTTACTTTTAATACATACCAAATCATCATATTTATTATTTATTTCAGGAATTTTTTATTGAGTGTCATGATAAAGATTTCCATGACCGCGTAGAGCACGAGATAATCGTCATCGTAGCTCAGGATGACGTCGTTCTGGCTCTTTCCGACCGTATCAAATACGATGCCCGGCGAACCGCCGATAACAGCAACTTCCCTGCCGTCCAGCTCAACTGTGTAGTTTCCCGCGATGTTTGCCCTGCGGCATGCCGGGAAACTGCGGATGACAAAGGTGCCCGCTTCGGATGTGATGGTGAATACGTCAAGATTCTTCTCGATTGTTCTCTTAACGCCTGCGAAGTGTTCCCCGTCCGCATAGAGATCATATCCCGCGGAGTCCGTTACTCTCTTTTTCGCGTCAAAGGCTCTCGGAACAACCTCGGCCATAACGTCTCCGTCCGAATCCATTACCTTTGCTTCGAAAGGATCGTAACTGCATGAAACCTCGAGTACGTCATCGCCCTCCTCGTTTCTGAGCCATCCCTCGGTGGAATTATAGTAGTAGAAATTGTAAATCCCGGACTCTGCAGGAATCTCCGGCTCGCCTCCCGAGGAAAGCTCTTCGATGATTTTAAGAAGGTCTCTTACGAGAATCACGGAAGCAAGCTTAAACGACGCGAATATGGAATACCTCCTGGGTGTTACCTCAACAGCATCAGGATCGACGAGATTCTCAAATCTGTATTCGTCCTCTTCTTTTCTTATTATATTGTCCGTGAGTGTGATGTGCTTTATGTCTATATCCTTTTTCATCCGGGATATTACGACGCAGTCTCTGAAAATGTTAGGGCCGAATACGATGCTGTCCCCTTCATAGCCTTTGTGCTCAGCAATCCAGGCCTTCCCGAGAGGCGTGTTCATGTCCTTTACCTTTTCATATATTTCATCAATCGTCAGATCCGTCCTGACCACCTTTTCATAGAGACTTCTGTCGTTGAATTTTCCTCCGCCCCTCGTCCAGAAAATTCCGAACGCGAGGAGCAGGATGATTCCGCCGATAATAAAGTTCCCCACTGAAAGCGAGAGTATTCCGCAGAATGCCGTAAGCACTCCGAGTAATGTCATCATTCTGTCCTGTTTCATTTCTTCTCCTAACCGCGCCCGGGGCGCAGTCCGCGGATGCCATTGCGCGAACTTGTCTGTCATTTTACCACAAGAGCGTATAAAAGGCACCCTGAGAGGTTTCTTAACGCAAAACTGCCGTACGGTGTAAAATTTGTCAAAAAAATAACCCGAATCCGGTATTTTAGAAAGTACTTGACACAGCATCTGCCTTGAATTTTTAGCAAGTTCAAAAATTGCGTATTTGTTATAAAGACATATGTATTTATTCTGCGTACGTTTTTTGTTATGCATTTAACAATATAATTGACTTTTGTGTACCCTGCGTTTACAATATAACCAAGTTATGATTGACGGGGTCTCTATCGCCAACAGAGACCCTTTCGTTTTATAACGGGAACGTAACTGCAAGATTGTTTGTAAGAGGCCTTGCACCTCCTCGGCCATAACAAAGAACTCCTTTGCTCCAGATGGCCGGCTTCAAACGTCATTATTCTCTTGTCGGCGCAGGGCCGCCTTGCAGACTTCCTTATAGCTACGTTTCAGGTAAGGTTACACCTGTGCCATCGTAATTGTGCAGGTTAGGAAAATTTAGATTGGAGATGCATTTTTATGTCAAAGAAGGACGGAGTTCACTCCGAAAAGAACTTCGGATCGAAGTTCGGTTACATCATGGTCGCGGCAGGTGCTGCTGTCGGCCTCGGTAACATCTGGAAGTTCCCGTACGTAGCATACGGCGACGGCGGCGGAACATTCCTCGCAATGTACGTTGTAATAGCGATTATCCTCGGTGTACCGGGAGTACTCGCCGAGGAATCCATCGGCCGTGCCGCAAGAGGCGATGCCGTTACATCTTTTGAAAGACTGAATCCTAAGTGGAAGCCTGTCGGCTGGATCATGACAATCACAACAGTACTGATTGACTTCTACTACATGATCGTTTCCGGTTATGTAATCAAGTACACAGTAGCTTACGTTGTAGCTCTCTGCTCCGGCGGAACAGTCGGCGGAACTGACAAGGCAGCATACTATGATGCATTCATCTCGGACCCTGTTGAACCTCTCGTTTACGGCTTCCTGATGATTGCTCTGACAGGTATCGTCCTTGCATTCGGTATCACGGACAAGGCTGAGAAAATCTGTAAGGTAATTCTGCCGGGTCTCTTCATACTCCTGGTTATCTGCGGATTCTGGGCTCTCAGTATTTCACCTCAGGCAAGACAGGGACTTTCATACTACCTCGTTCCGGACTCATATGGACTTAACATGAAGTCACTCGCTGACGCCTGCATGCAGGTACTCTTCAGCGTAGGCATCGGCTGGGCTATCTTTGTAACACTCGGAGCAAGTGTAGAGGATTCCAGCAACATGAGATCAGACTCCAAGTGGGTTGTATTCCTTGATTCACTGGTAGCATTCACTGCAGGATTCGTAATCATCCCGTCAGTAGTAGGATCCGGTTCCGAGATGACAGCAGGACCGTCGCTGGTATTCCTGGCGATGACACAGATTTTCGAGGAGTTCCCTGGCGGAACACTCATCGGACTTCTCTTCTTCCTGTCACTGGTATTCGCAGTATTCTCAACAGCATTCACAATCGTTGAGATTCCTATCAAGGTTGTAAGAGAGAGATTCCACGTTGAGCCTGTCAAGGCTGTAATCATCACATCTCTCGTAATCTTTGTAGGCGGTATCCTCTGCGCATGGTCACAGGGTCACGGACTCCTGAGCGGAATCATGCTGCCGTGGGTTGACGCAAGCGGACTTACACACTACAACATTTACGACTGGGTTGACTGCCTGTCAGGATATGTAGGACTGCCTCTCGGTACACTCCTCACTCTGATCTTTGTATCAAGAGTATGGGGCTACGACAACTTCAACAAGGAAGTTATCAAGGGCGGCGGAAAGCCTGTCGGTACCTGGGACAAGATTACTATCGGCTGGCTCGCTCCTATCTGCACCATCATCGTAATCCTTCACGCATTCGGTGTATGGGCAGCACTCGGATGGGCATAGTTCAATCACATAAGGGTTTGAACACTTCCCGGGCTGATTAATCAGACACAAAAGGAACGTGGCTTTCACAAGCCGCGTTCCTTTTTGCGTTTTTCCACTGAGGTTATCAGTTTTTAACCTAATAAAGAGACACCGGGTTTTATCCCGGTGCCTCTGATTTTTGTCATATTTTCCGAAACTACTTTCCTGTTGTGTAGTTGTCGAAGTATCCCTGGATGAGTACGACAGGTGTTCCCTTGTCGCCTGAACCCGATGTCAGGTCGCAGAGCGATCCGATAAGGTCTGTCAGCCTTCTCGGTGTTGTACCCTCGGATACCATGTTTCCTACGAGGCTCTCCTGCGGCTTATCCTTGATAGCCTGCTCGATGGCTGCTCTCAGCTCATCTCCGGAGAGGGTTGAATAATCGTTGTCAGCGAGGTACTTGAGCTTGAGCTCGTTAGGTGTTCCCTCGAGGCCCGATGTGTAGAACGGTGAAACAACAGGGTCAGCAAGCTCCCAGATCTTACCTACAGGATCCTTGAATGCTCCGTCTCCGTAAATCATAACCTCAACGTTCTTTCCTGTCTTTTCTTTGAGTTCTGCCTGGATGCCGTCCACGAGATTCTGAGCATCTCTCGGGAAGAGTTTTACGCTGTCTTCGGTTGCCTTGTTTGATCCGAGCAATCCGTAGTTCTCATTATAACCGCTGCCGTTAACAGGTGCGTTGAGGATCTCGTCCATCCCGTAAACGTTGGCTCCCTTGCTCTTCAGGATTCTCTTGGTTCTTGCTCTTGTGTGAATGTCACATGCGATTACGTTGTTTGTATACTTGAGAATCTCATCAGCGTGGTTTGCAAAGATAATCTCAACCTCTGCGCCTGCTTCCTTAATGAGGTCTCCGTAGTACTGAACATAGTCAACCCCTGTGAACTGGTGCTTGTTCTCACCGAACAGTTCTCTGTACTTCTCAAGTGTGAGAACATCGCTGTAAGGATTGATTCCTGCCTCGTCAATCTGATCGAATGTCAGCAGAGCATTACCTACTTCATCCGAAGGGTAACTGAGCATGAGAACAATCTTCTTAGCTCCCTTTGCCATTCCTCTCAGGCAGATGGCAAATCTGTTTCTCGACAGAATCGGCCAGATAACTCCGATTGTCTCTCCACCGAGCTTTGCCTTTACATCCTCGGCAATAGCATCCACGCTCGCATAATTGCCCTGGCATCTCGCAACCACAGACTCTGTGATGCATACAACGTCTCTGTCTCTGAGTTCGAATCCTTCGCTCTCAGCTGCAGCAAGAACGCTGTCGACAACCTGTGTTCCGAGATCATCGCCTTCTCTGAAAATCGGGCATCTGATTCCGCGTGATACTGTACCAACTCTTCTCTCTGTACTCATATATCGTACCCTCCCAAATGTTATATCGCATCATCCGGACCGTTTGCCCGGATGCGTGCTGTCTTATCAAAACACCGCATGAAATTATAATACCGCGGCGGACGTGCCGCAACACATCCGCCGCAAAATTCTGACATTCTTCACAATTCAATTGCATCCGTTCATCATGATCTGAACGTTTTTCCTCATCCTGCACTTTTCGTTCGCATCTTGCTTCAAGCACCCCCTGCAAACCCCTATTTAAACTACCAGCCTTAAGCGGTCTGGCACCTGCTTGGGGCAATTGTTACTCATTAGGAGCGGAGAC
>Ga0065709_1000046_pt1 | contig 17679 bp, 12 predicted proteins | sample Hoacrofraction14_2_FD_59096 | JGI IMG/M metagenome (GOLD analysis project Ga0065709, IMG submission 59096) | Hoatzin crop microbial communities from Cojedes, Venezuela, sample from fiber fraction 14 v1 | ecosystem: Host-associated > Birds > Digestive system > Esophagus > Crop | place: Venezuela...
AGCGCGTGTTCCAGTTCCCGTTTGCAGCCCTGGCCGAGGGCGAGAAGATGCGCGGCCAGTGGGGCAGCGTGTGCTTTGGCAACGACCACCCCATCGTGCTGGAGCTGGGCTGCGGCAAGGGCGAGTATGCCGTGGGACTGGGCGAGCGTTTCCCCGAAAAGAACTACATCGGGGTCGACATCAAGGGCGCACGCATGTGGACTGGCGCACGGCAAGCCAACGAGCGCAACTTGACCAACGTGGCCTTCCTGCGCACGTCGATTGAGCTGATTGACAAGTTGTTTGCCCCCGGCGAGGTGTCCGAAATTTGGATTACCTTCCCCGACCCGCAGATGAAGAAGGTGAACAAGCGGCTCACCTCGACCCGTTTCCTCGACAACTACCGCAAAATCTTGCGTCCCGGCGGCTTGATTCACCTCAAGACCGACAGCCCGTTCCTCTACACCTACACCCACGCGCTGGTCGAGACCAATCACCTGCCTGTGAAAATCGACACCGACGACCTGTATCACAGCGGATTAGCGACCGACATCCTGGAGATTAAGACCTACTATGAGCGTCAGTGGCTCGAGCGCGGGTTGACCATCAAGTACCTGTGCTTCGCGCTGCCCGCCGAGGTGGTGCTCGAGGAACCCGACATCGAGATTGAGCCCGATAGCTACCGCAGCTATCACCGCGGCCACACGCCCGCCGAGGCTGCCGCTGACCCGCAAAACGACAACAACAAATAGAAACATAGCAACATGGAACAAACATTATATCCGCGACTCATTATCGACGCCTTGCGCACGGTGCGCTACCCTGGCACGGGGAAAGACATTGTGGAAATGGGCATCTTGTGCGACGACATCCGCATCGATGGCCGCCGCGTGTCGTTCACGCTGCAGTTCGACAAGCCCACCGACCCGTTTATCCGCTCGGTGGTGCGTGCTGCCGAGACAGCCATCCTCACCCANGTGGGCGAGGACGTNGAAATCCGTGGAAACATCGCGGTAACCAGCAANGTGCCCGCGGCAGCTAAGGCGCAAGAAGAGAAGCCGCTGCCGGGCGTGAAAAACATCATCGGCGTGTCGTCGGGCAAGGGCGGCGTGGGCAAGTCGACCGTGGCTGTCAACCTGGCTGTGGCACTTGCGCAAGCCGGCTACAAAGTGGGCCTGCTCGATGCCGANATTTTCGGCCCGTCGGTGCCCAAGATGATGGGCGTNGAGGGCGAGCANCTCTACACCCACCCCGTCGANGGCCGCAACCTGATTATCCCCGCNGAGCGCTATGGCGNGAAGATGCTGTCGATAGGTTTTCTGGTCGACAAGGAGAAAGCCGTGCTGTGGCGCGGTGCCATGGCGAGCAACGCNCTNAAGCAACTCATCAACGAGGGCGACTGGGGCGAGCTCGACTACTTTGTCATCGACATGCCGCCGGGCACGAGCGACATCCACTTGACGCTGGTGCAGACGCTGGGCATCACGGGNGCCATCGTCGTGACTACGCCGCAAGAGGTGGCGCTTGCCGANGCGCGCAAGGGCGTGAGCATGTTCCAGGGCGAGCATGTGAACGTGCCCGTGCTGGGCATCGTCGAGAACATGTCGTGGTTCACNCCCGCGGCGCATCCCACCGAGCGTTACTACCTGTTTGGGCAGGACGGCGGCAAGCGNCTCGCCGAGGCTGTGGGCGTGGCGCTGCTGGGACAAATTCCGCTGGTAGCAGGCATCTGCCACGGCGGCGACAGCGGCGAGCCCATCGTGCTGCAACAGACGGTGTCGGCCGAGGCGTTCCGCACGCTGGCAGCCCGCGTGGTCGAGGCTGTGGACCATCGTAACGCCACGCTGCCCGCCACCGAGCGCGTGGAAACTCATTCTTAATGTAACTAATTGAAACACAAACCATAACCCTTTAAAAAAACAAAACAATGATGATGAAAAAAATGATGACATCGCTGGTTGTTGCAGGCGCATTGCTGCTCACCAGCTGCGGCTCGGTACCTATCACCGGACGCAAACAACTGAACTTGGTAAGTGATAGCGAGGTGCTCTCGTCGAGCTTGACCTCTTACAACAGCTTCATGCAGACGGCTAAGGTTTCGACCCAGAAGACGCAAAGCGAGCAAGTGACCCGCGTGGGCAAACGCATCGCCGCNGCCACCGAGGCTTACCTCAAGGCCAACGGGCTGGAGAGCGAAGTGAAGAACTTCTCGTGGGAATTCAACCTGGTCAAGAGCGACGAGGTGAACGCATGGTGCATGCCCGGTGGCAAAATCGTGGTCTATGAGGGCATCATGAAACTCATCGATAGCGACGACGAACTCGCTGTGGTGCTGGGTCACGAGGTAGCTCACGCNGTGGCAAAACACAGCAACGAGCGCATGAGCCAGCAAGTGCTCTCGCAATATGGCGCAGCCGCTGTGGGCATCTTCACGGCGGGCAAGAGCACTGCTACCCAGCAACTGGCACAGACGGTTTACGGCCTGGGTGCCAACTATGGCGTGATGCAGCCGTTCTCGCGCAAGCACGAGAGCGAGGCCGACTACATGGGCCTGATTCTGATGCGCATGGCNGGCTACAACCCCGATGTTGCCGTCAACTTCTGGAACAAGATGAGCAGCAGCTCGTCGAGCACGACGCCCGAGTTCCTGAGCTCGCACCCCAGCCACTCGACGCGCATCAAGGACATTCAGGCAAAATTGCCCGAGGTCAAGAGCAAGTACCAGCCCATCCTGTAACGAAGACTTAAACAACTGGAAATGAGACGNATTGTAGTACTGATACTGGTAGCACTGATGGTAGGTAGCGGGATGGCCGTGGGGCGCACCCTGCGCGAGTTGTGGGTGAGCGAGCCGGGCGAACTGTTCCCNCTNCTGCCCGCGGTGACGCGCATGGACATGCTCGACTACTACGACAGCGGCCAAATCGTGAGCGCNCCCAACAACCTGGGGCACGACACCGAGTTGGTCACCGTCGAGGAGAACTACATCAGCCTCGAGACCAGCGCGAGCCAGACCGTNGANATGCGCCTGCTCACGCAGGGCCGCGACACGGTGATTGCCGTGATTGAGACGGTGGCAACGCCCGTCGAGGACAGCCGCATCAGTTTCTACACCACGTCGTGGNTTCCCCTGCGCCCTGGGCAGGTGTGGAAGCAGCAGCCAAGCATGGCGACGTTTGTGCGCCAGGGCGTGAGCAAGGACGACCGCAAGGCGCTGCTCGANNGCATCGCNTTCCCGCTCATCGCGCTGCATTTCACAGGCCCCATGCACAGCCAAATCGTGGCACGGCACGGCNTGAACGAGTTCCTCANNAAGGAGGACTACAGCGAGATACGTAATCAGCTNACNGACAGCGTGATGTATCGCATCGACGGCTGCCGCATCAAGCCCATGCGCTAACGGAATGACCCACAAAACCATCAGGATAACGCAATGAACGAGCTCGACAATAACACNCTTTTNCCGACCGACGAAGGTCGCGAGGAGTTGTCGTTAAGCCAATATAACCGACTGATTGTGAACGCGGTGAATGGAAATCCCGCGTTACACAATCGGTGGGTTGTGGGCGANACGAGCGACGTGAGCCTCAAGCGCCANTGCTACCTCGAGCTCATCGAGAAAGACGANNGTGGTAACACGGTGGCACGCTTGAGCGCCGTCATCTGGGCGAGCGCGTTCANNACGCTNAACCGCAAGTTCAAGGAGAGCACGGGGCAGGACTTTGTCACGGGCCTGAAGGTGCGCGTGCGCATCACCGCCAACTACCACGAGCAGTTCGGCATCAAGGGCGTCATCACCGACATCGACCCCGTCTACACGATGGGCGACCTGGAGCGGTTGCGCCGCGAAATCCTGCAACGNCTTCANCGTGAGGGCATTGCCGACCGCAACAAGCAGCTACCATGGCCCACGACGGTGCAACGCGTGGCGGTCATCTCGGCAGCAGGCGCGGCGGGCTACGGCGACTTTGTGAAGCAGCTCATGGGCAACGCGCAGGGGATTCAGTTCTACCCCTGCCTGTTTGCCGCCACGATGCAGGGCTCGCAGACGTCGCCCACGGTGATTGCTGCGCTGCGACGCATTNCCGCCCACCGCGAGCACTTCGACGTGGTGGTCATCATCCGCGGCGGCGGCTCGACGAGCGACCTCAANTCGTTCGACACCTACGAGCTTGCGCGCGAAATAGCGCTGATGCCGCTACCAGTGGTGACGGGCATCGGGCACGAGCGCGACACGACGGTGCTCGACGCGGTGGCATCGCGGTTTGTCAAGACGCCCACNGCGGCTGCCGAGTTGCTCATCCTGCGCTGCAACGAGGCGTTGACGCACCTCACCGANGCGGTCACCACGATTGCCACGAGCGTGCGCGAGACGCTATCGCGCGCCCGNGAGCAACAGAGTTANTACTCCACGATGATTACCTCGAGCGCCACCAACGCCATCGCGCAACAACGCCTGCGCCTGCAGCACTACACCGAGAACCTGCCGCTGGCGTGGCGCACGCGGCATGCCGCCGAGGTGACCAACCTGGACCACATCACCCAACTNGTGGTGCAAAACGTGAAGCAGCAACTCGAGCGCGAGCACCTGCGATTTGACGCGATGAGCGACAANCTGCGCCTNCTCTCGCCGCGCAACATCCTGAACCGCGGTTTCTCGCTCACCGTGTGCAACGGGCGCTACATCACCAGNGCNGCNCAGCTGCACGAGGGCGACGTGGTGGTGACACACTTCGGNCAGGGCCGCGTGCGCGCCACCGTCAACAGNGTAATCAATCCACCTAATAATCAACAAAATAGCAATGGATAACAACCAACCCGAAAACTACACCGCAGCCATCACCGAGCTCGACGAACTCGTGAAAAAGATGCAGGACAGCAACTGCAGCATCGACGACCTGAGTGGCTACACCACGCGCGCCAAGGTGCTGCTCGACTACTGCCGCGCTCGCCTGCTGCAAACCGACGAGAACATCAAGAAAATNCTCGCCGAAATCGAGAAAGAAGGCTGATTTTCANAGCGTGAACCANCATCAATGATTGAGACATGAGCAAACGNACCCTATTGATTATCATNGCGTTGCTTGCCATCATCGACATGGCGGCGGCNCTNTGGTACCTGGCACTGCGCATCGAGACGTCGGGCGGCAGNNGCGACCTGTTTACCAGCGAGCACGTTGCCTCGAACGACAGCACCGACACCATTGTCACCAACGTGCCCGACCGCTTTGCTCCACTCAATCGCACNGCCTACTNTGTGAGCAANGAGAGCGGTCTGCGCCCCATGGGATGCACGCTGCGCATCCGCGGCCAGTGGCCCACCGAAATCAATGGTCTCGACAGCATCAGCGCCCTCGAGCAGGCGCTAATTGGCGTGGCCTACGGGCAAAACTACACCACGCGCTCGCAAGCCGAGGAGGCGTTCTTGAGCAAGCCCACGTTTAGCAACTCGGCAGCCGCTACAGCAGTGCGCAGCGAGACGCCACCCAAGGCGACCTACCAAATCGTGACGACCGTCGACATCCACCCCATCATCACGTCGCAGCGCCTGCTGGTGATGGCTGTGGACCATCACAACGTGTACCCCGGCGCCCACTCGCGGCATCAAGCGTTTGTGCACTACGACCGCTTCCACCAGCGCGTGCTCACGCGTGCCGACATCCTCCGTCCCGACCGCGAGCCGCAACTGCTCACCGTCATCAACAACCACATCGCTAAACTCAACAACACGCGGCAAACGCCCATCCTGAGCGCCTCGCAAGTAGCAAGCCAACTGTGCTGCAACCAGCGCGGCATCACGTTCCTCTACCAGGAGGGCGAAGTGCGCTCGCGCGACGAGGGTCCCGTGGGCGTCCTCGTGGAATACACCGACCTGGGTGACTACCTCACCGACAGCTTCAAAAACCTGCTGTGGAGCAACAGCGGCTACCGCGCAATGCAACACCCTGGCACTCACACCGATAGCGCCAAGCGCACCGCCCATAAACCAGGCCGCTACGCCCCACCCCGCCGTGCCATGAAACCCACCGCTAAGCCAGCCGCCCCCTCCCCCACCCTCAACGACGACGGCACCTCCACCACCACCTCCGCCCCACAACCCGTCCCCTCACCGATTTCAGAGTGATTTTTTGCACGCAGACCAGCGCAGACTGCGCAAGTGGACGAAATGGATGAAACGGATTGGGGAATAATTTTGTGGTTATTGATTTTTGCTGTTTTTTTGTGAAACAAAGAGCGACTTGGGCAAACGCCCAATGTGCGTCAACACAAAGAGACAGAAATGACCACCATCCTTGCCATTTTAGGCGGCATCGCCTTAATCGTATGTGCCATCGTAGTTATACTGTGGTACATCTCGCATCACGAATGAGCCCTCGACCCCCTCGTCGTCGGCCCTTTCGCACATCCACACCGATAGGTAAAGCACTTGAGACACACTAATCTTCTTTATGTAAATTGGTTAAGACCCGGGAAATCGAGTTATCCCCAGAGCCCCTCCGGCCCTGGGGATTACTTTCTAGTATAAGAAACCTGCGCTGGTCTGCGAGGGAACCAGCGCAGGAAAATTCAGTCTGCGGAGTCAGCGTAGTCTGCGTGAGGCCCTCCAGCAAAGGGGGGGGGAAACTCAACTCTCAACTCTCGTCTCTCGTCTCTCGTCACTCAATTAGCTGTGATGATGGTGACGAGGGCGGCGATGTCGCCGGAGTTGACGCTGCCGTCACCNTTGATGTCGTCGCGGGTGTCGTAGGTGCCGGTGGGGTCTTTGCCNGTGATGATNTTGACGATGCAGGCGATGTCGCTGGAGTCGACTTTGCCNTCGAGGTTAACGTCGCCCAGGAGGGTGTCGGGGAAGTCACCGGGATAGTGGGCGCGGATGCGAGTGAGGGTAATCGTCTGGGCGCCGGTGGTGGCTTGCGACTTGTCGGGGGTGAACTTGATTTCCTTGAGGGTGATGGGATAGGTGCCCACCCAGGCGGCGGTGCCCAACTGGTCGAGGTCGACGTAGATGGTGTAGGGCTGACCGGCGACGAAGCCTGAATCCTCGCCAAACTTCTGGTTGTTGATGGAGGTGTACTCGTTGTTGCGGACGTCGACTTGGATNTAGCTCAGCGGGAGCGAGCTGGTGAAGTCGAAGGCGATGCTGTCGGGCAGGCCGTAGAAGGTGATGTCGCGCTTGAGCGAGATNTAGGGTGCGCGTGCCGAGCTATAGGTGTAACTGAGCACGCCAGTGCTGTCGAGCACGAGGTCGGTGGCACCCGAGCCCTTGAGCGTCCAGCCGTCCCAGTCTTGATAGCGGTAGGGCACGGGGCTGATTTCGACGCAAACGCTGTCGGTGTCGCTATACTCGCCGATGTNGCAGAAGAGGCGCGTGCGGCCGTTGCTCACGCCTTGCAGCGTGCCGCCAGTGATGGTGGCNANGCTGGGGTCCTCGATTTCCCACTCGAGCTTGGTGGGGTCGTAGCTGTAGGTCTTATTGTCGACCGTGGCGGTGACCTCGACGGCATACTCGCGGTTGTCGGTGAGGATGGTGGGACGGATGCGGATGGCGGGCTGCGCGGGCATCGTGGTGAGGCGCACGGTGGCGGTCATGCCNTTNAGNGTGGCNGTGAGGGTGCCCTCGCCAGCGTCGCCGTTGGCGGTAAAGACGCTATCGGCGGTGGTTCCGCGGGCAGCGTCGCAGGTGAGCGTGAAGCCCTTCACGTCGTCGTTNATGAGTTCGCCAGCGGCGTTGAAGCCCAGGATGCGGGGCACGAGCGACGAGTAGATGGGCGTGATGATGCGGAAGAGGTCAAACTGGATGGAGGCAATCTCGTTATCCTCCTCGCCGATGGCCTCGATAATCCAGCCGCTNGCCACGGCACGCGGGTTGCTCTCGGTGGTGGTNTTGATGATTTNNCCGTCGACGAGCATCTCGGCCGAGCCGCCAGCNTCGAAGTTAGCAATCTCGGTCACATCGGGGCACAGACTCTTGAGGATTTGGCATGCGGTGGCGGTGTTGCAACCAGCCGAGCGNCCATAGAGTTTGCTGGTCGACTTGTCGATGACGAGCATGTAGAGTCGCGTTCCGTCGGCATTGCTGCCGTAGCAGGTGCGCGAGTAGACTTGCGAGTTGTAGGTCTCGTTGCTGTTGCGCTCGGTGACCTCGCCGTTGTGCATGATGTAGGCATTGCCCTCGACNAGGTTCTCGATGTCGGGCATGACGGCGTCGCGGTCGGGGTCGGCCACGGTGTAGTTAGAGGTGATGGTGAGCGTGTCGCCCACGGCGATGGCTGCCATCGCGGTCTTGTAGGTTCCTGTGGCGGTGAGGCAGGCGTCGTAGTTGCCCAGCGTCTGGCGGTCGGCNCCCTTGACGATGCTTGCCACGACAAATTTCATGTCCTTGTTGATGCCCCATCCGCTGCCATCGGCGACCATCANGTAGTAGTTATCGGTCTGGTTGTCACCGGTTTCGTTGTAGCCGGTCCAATTATCCTCGAACTCGCGCGTGCGGGTGTAAGCCACGTTCCACAGTGCCAGGTCGTTGTTGAGGCAACGGCGGTTGATGTTGGTGTAGGACAGCGGGCTGTCGAGTTTGCTCGACGCGACGATGCCCGTCCACGCCATGCGTCCCACATAGAGCCGCTTGTCGCGGGTGATGGCAGCCACGCCCGTGCGNCTGGGNCCGCCGTCAAAGGCGTCAATCGTCTGNGGCGAGTTGACGTAGGTGGTGTCGTTGCGCACCACGCCNCCGAGCGTAGTGCCCAGTCCGTAGGCATTGAGCGGNGCGTTGCTNGCCGATACAATCCAGAAGTTGGCGTTACAGCCAGCGACGGGTCGCTTGGTGGNCGTGCGCAGGCGCTTGGCGGCNTTGGTCAGCAACTCGGTTTTGCCCACCTGGTTGTAGCCGATGGTGGACTCGATGCGGTTGTTGGGGTTGGTGACATCGGTCTCGAGGACGTAGACGTTGAGCGGGTAATCGGGGATGCGGACAATCGTGTTGACGATGCCGGGTCCCACTTGACGATGGACGATGGTGTCGGCAGCATACTCGGTGCCGTCGATGGTCACGCCAGCCTGNGCCAGCGTGCCCGCAACAGCCATCAGTGCAAATGTAANTAATTTCTTCATCGCGAGATTGAGGAGNGGAAGGGTTTACAGAAGNAGGAGAAAAAGTACTGGAATGGGAATCGCGCCATCGATGGTGAGGACGACGTCGCTGCTATAGCTGCTGCGGCCCACGTAGACGTAGCGGCGGTCGCAGGTAAAGAGGATGTCGCTGCTATAGGTGCTGTTGCCGCGGTAGATGTAGGAGCCGTCCCACGTGTAAAGGATGTCGCTGCTATAGGTGCTACAGCCACTGTAGATGTGGCGGCCGTCCCAGGTGCAGAGGATGTCGCTGCTNTAGTTGCTGCGACCGCGGTAGACGTAGCGGCCGTCCCACGTGTAGAGGATGTCGCTGCTNTAGGTGCTGTTGCCGCGATAGAGGTACTCGCCGTCCCAGGTGCAGACGATGTCGCTGCTATAGGTGCTGCGACCGCTGTAGACGNGCGACTGCGCCGATGNNANGNANNNCATCGTGGCAAGTAGTGTAAAGAGGAGTAACAGTTTGGTTCTCATTCCAGTACGGGGTTAAATGTTATTGGGTGATGATGTCCACGAGCATGGAGAGGTCGGCGGAGTCGACGCGTCCNTCGGCATTGAGGTCGGCGAGGTCGTCGTAAGGCGCATCACCACAGATGATGGCGACGATGGCAGCCACGTCACCGGAATCAACGTTTCCATCGAGGTTCACGTCGCCCAGCAGGTAGGTTTCGGGTTCGATGGCGCTGTAGATGGTCTCGAAGGCGACGAAGTCGACGGTGTACTCCTGCCCTGCGGTGGGTGCGCCCATGGTGAATTGCATCGACGAGAGGTGCAGCGGGTAGTTGGCCATGTCGTCGGCATCAATCCACGAGTCGGTGGGCAGGTCGAGGGTCGAGATGGTGTTAAGCGGCAGGGTGTCGCTGGCAANGGTCTGGTAAGAGATTTTGCCATCGCCGGCACGCATNCCCAGNGTGACGCCCTTGATGATNACNTCGCCAGGATTGACGCGCACGCGCACGGTGTCGGGGAGACTCCACAGGCGGAACGCCTTGGTGAGCGTGATTTTAGGCACGCGNGCCGAGGAGCCGGTGAAGCTGTAGGTAAAGCCNTCGCCNTGTGCNGTNGCGGTGCCATCCTTACCACCCGAGAGGCTGATTTTCCACGTGTCGACGTCGAGGTCGGGGTCGATGGGCATGGCGTGCGCCGTGGGTTTCTCGACCTTGACCCACATGGTGTCGTTCACATCACCGATGCTACCAATCACAGCAGCCAAGCCGTCTTGCACGCCGCGCAGGACGCCCGTGGTGCTGTCGATGGTGACGATGCTNTCGTCGGTCGAGTGCCAGGTGAGGGCCTGCGGGTTGATGGGCATGGTGACGGAGCCCGAGGTGCTTTCAACNGCCACGGCATACTCGCGGAAGGTGTCGTTGATGATGGTGTCGTTAGCAATCTTGATGCTGTCGACGTTGCTGGTGATGTACATCATCTGCGAAACGCTGACGTTGCCCAGCGTGCCNGTGAGCAGGTCGCTGCCCTCGCCCGTGGCATAGAACGTGGTGTCGCCCACGATGGTACCCAGCGACTCGGGGCACGAGAGGACCACGCCCTGCACATCGTCGTCGACGAGCATGCCATACTGGTTGTAGCCGTAGAAGTGCGGTGTGTACATGCCGTAGCGCGGTGCTGNGAGGTNGNAGTCGACAAAGCGAAGCGAGGCGATGGAATCGTCGTCGGGAGCGCTGCTGACGCAGTAGAAGGCGTTACCGTCGGAGCGTTCGCTGCCGTCGCTGGGGTTGTTGCGGATGCCCAGGGTGCTCGTGTAGAGGCAAGCCGAGCCGCCGCCATCGACGTTGATGGCATCGGTNACGCCAGCATAGCGCATGATGTCGGCNANCGCGNTGGTGCGGACGCCGAGCGAGATGGTGGAACGNCCATCGACAACAAAGAAGTAGACCTTGTCGCCGCCGTCGCTGTAGCCCACAGCGGCACGCGGCTGGTTGCTGTTGGCATCGCTACGGTCGCCCTCGCTGTCGAGCGTGACGCCGTCCTCGAGAATCTTGGGGTTACCCGAGATGATTTGCTGCGGGATGACGCTCACGCCGTTGTAGGTCCAGGTGAGGTGGAGGGTCACGGTGTCGCCGTCGGCGAGGTTACCTACGAAGTTCGACGCCGTGCCGTTGCCGTGGATGACGTAGCCGCCCTCGGGGATGGTCATGTCGCCCTCGGTGCTGGGCGAGCCGCTAATCACCATCTTGAAGGGAGCACCCGTGAGGAACTGCTCGCCCTCGAGGAGGTAGGCCACGATTTCGTTGCCGCCATCGCTGGCGTCGGTGCTGCCGTAGTAGAGGTCGTTGTAGATGGTGACTTTGTTGACGTTAGACGCCGCTTTCTCCTTGGGGCTAACGTTGATGCCGCCCAGGGTTTCTTGCAGGGTGTCGTGCACGGTGATGGTGCCGCCAAAGAAGAAGGGGTCGACGTAGACCTGTCCGGCAGTATCGACCACGAAGTTCTTGTAGAGGGTGGCATTGTTGCGGGCGCGGTAGATGGTGCCATCGACGATGGTCGAGCCCACGGGCGAACCCACCTTGCTCACTCCACGGCCCGTGGTGCCCGAGGTGGTAAAGAAGTCGGCATTGACGCCCACGAAATAGCGTTTTCCGGGCTCACTCTTGCGCTCAGCCATTGCACTGACCTTCTCGTTGCCTGCGAGCTTGTCGGTGGCGCAGACGCCAGCGAGCGACAGGTAGGGGTTGGTCATGTCCATGGTGCAATAGAACACGCGCAGGGTGCTTTTGGCATCGTTGTGGAACCAGAGCGAGGTGGTCGTGGTGCCCGGTCCCACCTGGTTGTGGAAGAGCGTGTCGACGGTGTAGTCGGTGCCAATCACGTTCCACGTTGTCGACGCGCTCGATGCCAACGCGGCGCAAACTGCCAAAACGGTGAGGATGAGATTTTTAATTTTCATATTGGATGTAATTTGTTGTTTCATTGTGTGATGATATCCACGAGCATGGCGAGGTCGGCGGAGTCGACGCGTCCATCACTGTTGAGGTCGGCGAGTTCGTCGTAAGGCGCATCACCACAGATGATGCTCACGATGGCGGCAACGTCACCGGAGTCGACGTTTCCATCGAGGTTCACGTCGCCCAGCAGGTGGGTTTCGGGCTCGATGGCGTTGTAGATGGTCTCGAAGGCGATGAAGTTGACGGTGTATTCCTGGCCCGCGGTGGGAGCGCCCAAGCTGAATTGCAACGACGAGAGGCGCAGCGGGTAGTTGGCCATGTCGTCGGCGTCAATCCACGCGGCGGTGGGCAGGTCGAGGGTCGAGACGGTGTTGAGCGGCAGGGTGTCGCTGGCGATAGATTGGTAAGAAATCTTGCTATCGCCGGCACGCATTCCCAGCGTTACGCCCTTGATAATCAGGTCGCCGGGGTTGATGCGCACGCGCACGGTGTCGGGGAGACTCCACAGGCGGAACGCCTTGGTGAGCGTGATTTTAGGCACGCGCGCCGAGGAACCAGTGAAGCTGTAACTGAAGCCGTCGCCCTGTGCCGTTGCGGTGCCGTTCTTACCGCCCGAAAGGCTGATTTTCCAGGTNTCGACATCGAGGTCGGGGTCGATGGGCATGGCGTGNGCCGTGGGTTTTTCGACCTTGACCCACATCGTGTCGTTCACCTCGCCGATGCTGCCAATCACAGCCGCCAAGCCGTCTTGCACGCCGCGCAGGACGCCCGTGACGCTGTCGATGGTGACGATACTTTCGTCGGTGGAGCGCCAGGTGAGGGCCTGCGGGTTGATGGGCATGGTGATGGAGCCCGAGGTGCTTTCAACCGCCACAGCGTAGTCGCGGAAGGTGTCGTTGATGATGGTGTCGTTAGTAATCTTGATGCTGTCGATGTTGCCGGAGATGGTCATGGGCTGCGAAACGGTGACGTTACCCAGCGTGCCCGTGAGCAGGTCGATGCCCTCGCCGGTGGCATAGAAGGTGGAGTCGTCGACGATGGTGCCCAGCGACTCGGGGCACGAGAGGACCACGCCCTGCACGTCGTCGTCGATGAGCGTGCCATACTGGTTGTAGCCGTAGAAGTGCGGCGTGTACATGCCGTAGCGGGGTGCCGAGAGGTTGAAGTCGACAAAGCGGATTGAGGCGATGGAATCGTCGTCGGGAGCGCTGCTCACGCCGAAGATGCCGTTAGAAACGGCGCGTTCGCTGCCATCGCTATTGACGTTGCGGATGCCCAGTGCGCTGGTGTAGAGGCACGAGGAGCCGCCACCGTCGATGTTGGTGCCATCGGTGACGCCGGCATAAAGCATGATGTCGCCCAGTTCGCCCGTGGTGGCGCCACTCGAGATGGTGGAGCGTCCGTCGACGACAAAGAAATAGGCGGTGTTGCCATTGTCGCTGTAGCCGAGCATCGAGCGCGGGTGACGGTCGGGATTACCGCTGGTTTCGACGTTGACGCTGGCGGTGAGCGATTTGGGCTGGCCCGAGATGATTTGTGCAGGCGAGATGTTGACGCCGCCGCAGGTCCACGAGGGTTGGATGATGATGGTGTCGCCATCGGCAAGTGCGCCCACAAAGGTGGAGGCGTCGCCGTTTCCGTGGAGGACGTAGCCGCCCTCGGGGATGGTCATGTCGCCAGCGGTCGAGGGCGTGCCCGAAACGACCATGCGGCAGGGCGCTGCCGTGTGAAACTCCTCACCCTCAACGAGATAAATCACAACTTCGTTGCCGCCGTCGCTATTGTCGGTGCTGCCGTAGTAGCGGTCGTTATAGAGGATGACGGTGCCAGGGGCGCTGTAGTAGTAGACGTTGATGCCGCCCAGGGTGGCTTGTTCGCCCGTGCTGCGCGTCACAGTGCCGCCAAAGGTGATGGGGTCGACGTAAAGTTTGCCTGCCTCGTCGACGGCAAAGTTGATGTTGCTACCAGGCGTTGTTGATTGCGCGGTAGACCACGCCATCGCCCACGGCAGTGCCCACGGGGGTACCAATCATGGAGGTGCCACGGCCGGTGGAGCCGCTGGTGAAGTAGAAGTCACCATTGACGCCAGCGAAGTACTGCGCGCCGGGCTGCGACTTGCGCTGTGCCATGGTGCTCACGCGCTCGTTACCGGCGGTCTTGTCGGTGGCGTTCACGGCGTGTAGCGAGACGTAGGGGTTGGTTAAATCGATGGTGCAGTAGAACACACGAAACTGGAGGCTGGTGGCGTTGTGGAACCACAGCGAGGTGGTCGTGGTGCCGGGGCCTACTTGGTTGTGAAACAGTGTGTCGACGGTGTACTCGACACCGCCCACGGTCCACGTCGATGCGGCGTTGACCGTGAGGGCGGCTATAGCTGTAAGCGCGAAACTGAGGAAACGGGACATAGGAGTTACGAGAGTTGAGTTATAAGCGGCGGAGCCGCTTTGGAGTTACGAGAGTTGAGCGTTGAGAGTTGAGTTGAAGCGGCGTTGCCGCTTTTGGTTTTCTGCTCTACTACTATTTTACTTTTCTACTATTCTATTTTATTATTTAGTTGCCGGTGATGATGGCGACGACGGCTGCGATGTCACCGGAGTCGACTTTAGCATCGCCGTTGACGTCGTCGCGGGTGCCGTAGGTGCCTGCGGCGTCTTTGCCGGTGATGATGTTGACAATGCAAGCGATGTCGCCGGAGTCGACTTTACCATCGAGGTTGACGTCGCCGGTGAGGACCGTGGTGGGCTCGCTGTCGAGGTTCTTGCCGATTTTGTAGATGCCCATGCCGTTGTAGGCCTTGAAGGTGAACAGGGTGACGACTTCGTTGCCGCTGGCGTCGGTGCTGGTTTCGGCGTTGAGGCAGTGCACACGCAAGCCGCTGTCGGAGGCTTTACCGAGGCTGTCGGCTGGGGCTTGCCAGTAGAGTTTCAGGCCGGTGAGCGACTTGCTTTCACCGAGTTCGGCGATGTAGGCTTGGCAGCCGTTGCCGGCTTTGTCGTACTGAGCCTTGGGGTAAACGAGGAAGTTGCGGCCATCGACGGTGAATTCGCAGGCGCCGTTAGCACCCTTGTCGGTCTGGCGGTAGTTCATGTCGACGTTCTCGAAGTTGTCGATGACGTTGCCCTCGAGGTCATAGAGGACGGGGTCGGTGTCGAAGCAGTCGATGTAGAACAGCTGGCCAGCGTAGCGGTCTTCGTCGGTGTCGCCCAGAAGCATTTTGATGACGGGTGCGAGGCTAAAGCCGGTTTTGGTTTCGGGATAGAAGTTGGTGACATCCATGTAGGGGTCACCCTCGAATCCGCCTTCCCACTCACCGTTTTTGTCGGCGTGCATGCGATAGAGGGTGGGGAAACCCGAGCGCTCGCTCGAGCCAGCGACGGTCATGATGTTGCACTCGGCTTGCTGCAGGGTGAGGTCGCCCACGACGTCGAGGTAGTCGGTGCGGTAAATCATTTCGCCCTTCTGCATCTCGACCACGAGGGTGAGTTCGCCGGTTTCGGTGTTAACCATGTAGACGGGGACGGTGGTTTGGACGTTGCTGGTCATGGGTGCGACCCAGATGTGGCCGAAGTTGTCGGCGCCAATCGAGGTGACGCCCAGGAAGCGGACGTAGGGGGAGCCGTCGAGCGTGAGTGGCAGGTCTTCGAGGGCGCTACCATCCTCGACGCTGAAGCGGTGGATGATGGATTGCGAACCCAGGGTGTCGGTGCCGTTCACCACGAGGGCCTCCTCGGAGCGTGCCACATAGATGACGCCGCCATTCATCACAGCGGTGCGGGCACGCTGGTGGCAGATGGGGCTGGCGAGGTAAGCCTCACCGGCGTGAACGCGGTCGAAAATCCACTGGTTCTTCATCTGCAGACCGTTGATGGTTTCGTAAGTTTGGTTATCGGTTACGGCCCACGAGGCGAGGGCTGTAGTGACGATGCACACGAGCAATAGTAGTGATTTCTTCATATTTTCAGGTTTTTTAGGTTGATGTTCATGTGATGCCGTAAAGGTAAGCAAACTTGGGGAAATAAACAAGCAAAAAGCCCCCAAGTGTGTTTTCTTGGGGGCCTGTTGCTAAAGAGAGTTGTAATTAGTTACCAGTCATGATGGCAACAATGGCAGCGATGTCGCCCGAGTTGACTTGACCATCGCCGTTGACGTCATCGCGCGTGCCGTAGGTACCAGCGGGGTCCTTACCAGTGGCGATGTTGACGACGCAAGCGATGTCACCCGAGTTGACCTGGCCGTCGAGGTTCACGTCGCCAGCGAGGCCGGTGCTGGGCTCGCTGTCGAGGTTCTTACCAATCTTGTAAACGCCCATACCATTGTAGCACTTGAAGTTGAAGAGCATAGCTACCTCGTTGCCGCTGGCATCGGTGCTCTTTTCAACGTTGAAGCAGTGAACGCGGTTACCGCCATCGCTCATGTTGCCAAGGCTATCGGCGGGAATCTGCCAGTACTTCTTCATGCCAGCGAGGCTACCCTCGTTGAGCTCGCAGATGTTGGCTTGGCAGCCGTGGCCAGCGCCGCTGTACTGAGCAATCGAGTAGATGATGAAGTTGCGTCCATCGAGCGTGAACTCGCTAACGCCGTTGGTACCAGCCTCGGGGAAGAGTTCGCTGGCTACGTTCTCGAACGACTCGATGAGCGAACCGTCGGTCGAATAGAGGATGGGAGCTGAGCTGAAGCCATCGACATAGAAGAGCTCACCGGCATACTTGTTGTCGTCGCTGTCGCCGAGGACCATCTTCAGGCGGGGGCCATAACCCCACTGGGTAACGGTTTCGGGATAGAAGTCGGTGATGTCGAGGTAGGTATCGCCCTCGAAGCCGCCCTCGAAGCTACCGCCCTTGTCGGCATGCCAGCGATAAACGGTGGCCTCGTTGGTACCAGCAGCCATCACGTTGCACTCGGCTTGCTCACGGGTGATGTCGCCCATGACGTCGTAGTAGTCGGTACGAGCAATCTTGTCGCCTTTCTCAACGGTAGCGATGAGGGTGAGTTCACCGGTCTCGGGATTGAGTTGATAGAAAGGAATTTCGTTAGCCAGCTCGCTGATGTAAGGCATCACGCACAGGTGGCCGAAGTTATCGACGGTGATGCTGTTCACACCCAGGAACACGCCGTAGGGCTTGCCATCGAGGGTAACATCCAGGGGATCGAGCTCGGTACCGGTCTCAGCGTCAAAGCGGTAGATAACCGAAGCACTGATGGTATCCTGGTCGATGATGACCGATTTAGCCTCAGAACGAGCTACATAAACCACGCCGTTGTGCATCACAGCGGTACGAGCGCGCGTGTTGCAAGCCTCCAGCTTGGTGAAAGCATCGGGCGTGTGAACGCGGTCGAGAATCCAGAGGTTCTTCATCTGGATGTCGTTGGTCGTTTCATAGGTCTGATTGTCGGTAACTGCCTGAGCGCCAGCTACTGCCAATACACACATCGAAGCAAAGAGTAAAAATTTCTTCATGTTACGAGGTTGTTTAATTTATGTTAGAATATTATTAATCTCGAGATGCCGTATATGACAAAGCAAAAGTATGAAACATTTTCCACATAACAAAATTTCCCTACATTTTTATCCCTAAAAAAATGTAAAGAAAACAAAAAGGAGAGTCGAGAGTCGAGAGTCGAGAGTTGAGAGTTGAGAGTTGAGTTGAAGCGCGTTCCGCGCTTTTGGTTTTGC
>Ga0065709_1029540_pt1 | contig 17591 bp, 12 predicted proteins | sample Hoacrofraction14_2_FD_59096 | JGI IMG/M metagenome (GOLD analysis project Ga0065709, IMG submission 59096) | Hoatzin crop microbial communities from Cojedes, Venezuela, sample from fiber fraction 14 v1 | ecosystem: Host-associated > Birds > Digestive system > Esophagus > Crop | place: Venezuela...
GGCGCCAAGCGTGACATTATTATAGAACTGAACGATCGTCTCCGACACATAACAAGCCAATCCACCCGGCACGGCGAGGCGGCCGAAGAAATAGTCGGAGGTGAGGAGGAACAACTGAAATTGCTCCTGATAGGCCAAAGCGTGGGGATAGGCGAAGCGCCAAAAGGCAAAAACGGCGATGGCCAGCAACAGCGGGAGGGCCCAACGTAGGAGGCGAGAGAGGGAGACAGCGCGCATGGACGATGATTTTTAGGAGACGAAGAGCATCAGTCTAACACCCAAGCAGCTTTCTTTTCGACAACCGTTCCGTCGGGCATTTTCTGCTTATAGGTGCGCGGATAGAGTTCGAGAAGGAAGTCGTGGAGCGGTCCTTTCTTGAGATTTTCGCCCAGTTTGACCGACCGCCGCACATAGACATGGTGGATGGAGTCGGCCAACGTCTTGATGGTGAGGCCCGAAGTGGAGTCGCCTGCGGCCATGGCTTTGCGTGCCGTGGACATCAAGGAAGAATATTCTTTGTTGTGTTTGATAGTCAGGTCTTTCCACATCTGCAGGCTGTCATTCTGCGGCGTGCCCTTGCTGCTGCTCACAGAGTCGATGTGCACAACGATGTCGCCCGGCTCCGTGACGACCAAAAGATTCTGAATGCCAAGGCGATGGTGATAGTCGAGGCGGATGTCGGCAACGACATATTTCTCCGTTTCGAACTCAAATTTGCCGTCGCGGATGACGACAGAATCGACGGCTTCCTTGGACTGGTCTTTCAGGGGCACGAGAAAGATGCGCACGTTGTTATATTTGGCGGGGATGGTGCCGTGGATGCGGCATTTGGTTGCTTTGTTTTGGCAGCCCGCGAGGCAACCGAGTGCCAAGACGAGACAACAAAAAAGAATGGCTTTTTTCATTTTATTTATTTGTACTTGTTTTAATTTTCACTTGCTGACGCTCATCTGACAGCACCTTGCGGCTGGCTTCATGGGCATCGAACTGCACCTTTTCGCTGGTGAAATCAACGCAGTTGTAGGAGTCGAAATGGCCATGATAGAACGCCCAGGGATTGCGTTGCGGCAGGAGGAAAGGCTTGGTGCAGCGGCCTTTATCGTCGATGGAGGCGAAGAAGACTTGGCTATACATGCCGTTCTCGCGGCGCGAGGAGAAGACGAACCAATGGCTGTCGCGGCTCCAATTGTGGAAGCTCTCGGTGTCGCGGCTGTTCACTTCGCTGATAGGACGCGTCTGACCCGTCTGCAAATCCATGAGCCAGAGGTCGGCTTCGCGGTGGTTGACGGGGAAGTTTCCATAGTCGGTGACGCTATACATGAGGTAGCGGCCGTCGTAGGAGGGGCGCGGATAGGTGTAGCTCCTGCCCGTTTGGGCGGCATCGAGCATCACTTCGATGGTGTCGCCGAAGGTGCCCCGTTGCGCATCGAAGGAAATCTTGCAGAGGCTATATCGCACTTTGTCGTATTCGGCAGGCACGCGGCAGGCCTTCGACTTGCAGAAATAGAGCGTTTTTCCGTCGGGCGAGAAGGCGGGATAGGTCTCCCAGTCGTCGGTTTGAAGAAGCGGACTGAGCAGGAGCTCGCCGCTGCGCGTATCATAGACGAGCACATCGCTGAAGGTGTCATAGACCTCAATGCGACGGTTTTTGCCCGTGAAGAAACTCTGGAAAATCTTGTTCGTGGAGAAGGCACAATAGTTGCCCGTTGGATGCCAATAGCCATAACTGGTGTTGGCCTTGGTGCTATCGGTGCGCATGTTGAGCCACTGCTGGCGTCCATCGATCTGAACGAGCGTACCGCCGTGGGCACCGCGCACCTGCATAGTGAACATGCGGGGGTTGGTCTGGTTGGCGAGGTGGCAGTTCATGCACTGTCCCGGCACGGCGGAGAGTTGCAGAATGGGCGTCTCGTCGAAGTTATGGATGTCGCGCTGATAGATTCCGATGTTGCCACCGACCTCGTATCCGGGCGGGATGCGGCGGTAGGTGATGCCAAAAGCGTCCAAGGGATAGGGGCTCACATACATTTCGAAGTCGCGATAGCGCAGCCATTGGCCTGCCTTTTTCACGCAGACGGTGAAACGAAGCGTGCCGCCCTTGTTGGCGTTGGTGAGGGCATGCCAGTCGTCGAGATCGAAATCGGCCCATGCACCTTGCGTATGCAACGTGCCGGCCAGACTGCCTCCGACCACTACATCGATGCATTCAACCGTGTCGCCAGCGATGTTGAAATTCATGGGAGCGATGTCGCAGGGAATGGTAACGCCCTTATAGTCAGGATAGATGAGCGGTTGGCGGTTGACATCACGCGCGTTTTTCACCGTTTCATCGCATCCCACGAGCAGCAGGAGCACGAGCATGGACAGGAGGAGTTTAGTGAGCTTGCACATCGGAACCTCCTTTCTGTTGCTCGGCGAGCATTTTTTGTACATAGCGCGAATAGCGTGTGGCATTGTCGCTGCCATGTGATTGGATGCTCTTGATGGCATCCTGATAGCCCACGGGCATCGCCTGATAGCCGCCATACTGTTGCACCCAGTACATATATTGCATGAAATCCTTCACATTTCCGTCGAGAAGGAGCTGCGCCATGAAATAATCTAAAGCCATTTTGTTATCGGGATTGCCCACAAAGAGTTGGCCGAACATCTTGTCTTTTTCCTCATAATTGTAGAGGAAATCCGACTTAAAGCGATATTTCCGCAAGCGTCCGAGGTCGGGATGCGCATTGATGAGCCGCTCGTTTTTGAGGGCTGCCTCGGCCTTTTGCGCCCAAGAGCGATAGAAAAGACTCTGTTGCAGGAGATGAAGATGCTTGCGCGCCAAAGCATATTGGCCGTTGGCTATCAGGCATTCGGTAATGCGCTGCTCGAAACGGCCGCTCTTTTTGCCATTGAGAATCGACTCCTGAAGGTCGGAATAGTAGCGTTGGGCGGAGTTGATCATGCCCAGTTGGAAGAAGGCCTCGGCCGTGGGGAGATTAGACATCATGTCGCGATGCATGCGCATGATGAGGGCATCGGGGCCACTCTGATAGAAATCGAACATGCGGTCGGCCAGGGCGCGCTGCTTGGCCAGGGCGAGATTGACGGCATTCGACCAAAAAGTGGTGCGCACAACCTTCTTATCGGCGCGGCGAACGAGGTCGGCCCATTTCTCTTGTCGGATGAGATAATCTTGTTTGAGCAGCTCATATTTGTCAGCATTGTAGCCTTTTGTGACGGCAAAAAATGCGATGATGCCCAGCAAGACGACCTGCGCAATGGGCACGGCGACGCTTTTTGAGGGCAATTTTTGAGCGCACAGAACGACGGCAACAACCGAAAGGGGCACGAGGTAGAGCAAAGCGGGCAGCTGGAGCGGGGTGCGATAGTAGTTGAGTCCGGCCAACACCGACTGCAAGGGCCACTGTTTCAGCACGAAAGAATAGGCCACAACGATGATGACGACAAGCCAAAGGAGGGTCCAAGCAGAGCGTGCGCCCACGTGAATGATGCGCAAGAGGACATAGAGAAGGGCCATGGGACCTGCAGCCCAATATAAGATAGGAAGGAGGGGGATGTCGAGAAGGGGGCTTTTCTTATCCATCAGCCATGCGGCCAATAGGCAGAATAGCAGCGAAATGGGATAGGACAACAGCACGCTCTCGTCGCCCATGAACCACAAAAGCAGCACAGCGGGCAGGAAACTGAGCGGATAGGCGGAGGAAGAAGCATGCATGTTTCGCCACGTGAGGCGCTGAACGGCCAAGAAAACGAGGGCCAAAATCAGGGCTCCGACGGCAGGATAGAAATAGAATTGCACTAAAAATTCCGCCACATAGTCGGCACATCCGCCGGGCAGACGGACGTCGCTGAGGAAATAGTCGGCGTTGAAAAGGAAGAGCTGATATTGCTCTTGGAAGGACAGGGCCTCGGGATGGACCTGCCACCAAAACAAGAAGACCATCGCTGCGAAAAGCAACGAGGCCAAGACTTCGAAGAACGAAGTGCGGCTGATATGTGTTAGTTTTCTCGTCATTAGCAACCGCAAAGTTATTGATATTTTTTGAAAGCGCCAAAATCAGCGCGGATTAATATGGTCTTTCGGCGGCGAAGAGCAGAAAAGAGTGCATAAAAAACGCCCCAACGCGGAGTTGCGTTGGAGCGTTTTGAAAAGGATTTATTGTCTGATACTTATTTTGCTTTGAAGTGCCAGAAGGAAGCTTCGCCCCAGTTTCCGAGGCCATCGAATGCGCCCTTATCAGGATAAACGAGCGTCATCTTGTCGTTGGTCAGATAGACAACTTCGAAGATGGTCGGCATGTTACCATTGGAGTTGATTTCGTAAGGCCAGAGGATGGTTCCAGCTGTGGTGTTCAGGTTGGCCTGTTTCCAAGCGTTGCCTGTGACACGGTCGAAGGAGAACGAACCGCTATTGATGAGCGAGCCATCGCCAGCGTGGCGTTCGATGATGCCTTCGGCGCTCAGTGTGAAGTAAGCATCGAGGCTCTCGTCTCCGTGCAATGCTCCATCGGGAGTGTGCTGCAGTTGTCCTGCGAATTCTTCTTCGCTCTTCACACCCCACCATTTGCCGTTCCCGCTCAGACCAACATCAGATCCATTGCCACCGCAATAGCCCATGTTACCCCAAACTTCGCCGTCGCCAATGCTGGTATCCCATGTCCAAGCCTTGACAGCTGTCTTGCCATAGCCAACGCCCATACCGTCGATATCGTCGGAGCTCTTGAAGTGCCAGAAGGTAGCTTCACCCCATGCACCGAGTCCACTGTATGCACCTCCATCAGGATAAACGAGACAGAGCTTGTCGGCTGTGAGATAAACGATTTCATATTCTCCAGGTACAGCTACATAACCATTTTTCTCCCAGTTGATCTGATAAGGCCAAAGGATGGCTGTAGTCTTCAGAAGGCCCTTTCTCCATTCTGCGGAAGCATCGTAGCCATCAACTGAATAGGAGCTTGTGCGGATCACTTCGCCATTGGCGTTGTAAGATGTCAGGATGCCTTCGTCGGTGAACACCATATAGGAGTTCTCTACATCACCGTCGCCATGATATGCATGGTCATCTGTGTGTACAAGTTGCGTCAAGAAGTCTTCTTCAGACTTCACACCCCACCAATAACCATTAGCAGAGAGCGCAACATCGGCACCTGCACCACCGCAGTAGCCCATATTACCCCAAACATCGCCGCCGCCAATGCTGGTGTCCCATTTCCATGTTTTGCTGCCGTAGGAATCGCTGGCGAGTAGGCGGATTTCGGGATCGAGCTCTTGCTGTACGAAGACAGTATAGGTGAACGGCACGTCGGTTACTGTTCCGTCGGAACCTACGACGCGAGCGTAGAAGGTCTGGCTGGGGTCGGAACCGCGCTTTGGTTTGATAGTGAAGGAGCCAGAGGTACCATAAGCGAGAATGTTCTCAGAACCATCTGACAGATAGTTGTAGATTGTCACCTGCTTAGCGGGGCTGGTCTTATAGGTGAAATAGTTTCCATCGGCAGCTTTGTTGCCATCGGCATCAAGTTGTTCGAAGGAGAGACAACTCTGCAGTTCGCTTGCTGTCACCGAATTGATGTCGAAGTCCTTTTCTTCCTTAATGGGATCGCAGGAAACGAGCATTCCGGCAGCAATCATCAAGCATAATATTGATTTTTTCATGTTGTTTATTCCTTTAATGATTCTTATTAATTATAAACAGGAGTACCCGACATGTTCCAGTCGTTGACATCGCTGCCCCAACCTGGATTCTGCTTGAGCACGTTTTCGTCGGCTACGACCGTGATTTGTGCGGGCGGGATGCGGAGGAATCCGTCGGTTTCAGCATAGCGTTTTGCCCAAGAGGATTTGAGAGAAGTGGCTGCGTGTTGCATAGTGGTCCATCTGCCAGTGTAGTTCACGCGAGAACCATTCTGACGTTCGAGTGCTACAGCGGCTTCGCAGGTTGTTCCACCATTGATGCCCGACCAACGGCGCAGGTCGTTGAAGCGAAGTCCTTCGCCAGCGAGCTCAAAGCGACGTTCTGCCTTGATGTTGGCCCAAGAATAAGTGGTGGCAGCCAAGCCAGCGCGTGCGCGCACCTTGTTCATATAAGTAGCGTCACCCGTCAGCTCAGAGTGCATCAGATAGACGTCGGCAAGACGCAACAGAACGATGTCTGCGAAGTGGTCGCCCTGGAAGGAGTTACCATTGTTGTTGGCCGAAGAGGTGTTGTTATAGCGATAAGCGCCCCACCATGTATAAACTGTACTCATATTAGGCTCGCCATCACTAAGTTGCTGGGCAGTTAACCAATCGCCTGTAAAGGTCTGCATACAAGTGATGGGCATCCATTTCTTGTTGTAGAGACCGGTTTCCTCGGAGCAGGATGTTGCGAAGTAGATCTGGATTTCCTGCACGCCACCGTTCTTGTCGGAGCAGCCGTTGAGGATGGTTGCTTTTCTGCGCATATCGGTTTCATCCCAATCGTCCCAGAGGTTGGCGTTGATAGTACCTTGTCCCCAGCCTTGTCCGAAAGGCAGTTGGTCTTTGTAACCGTTGGTTTTGTTGCTAGCATCGGCGTCGCAACGGAGACCGCAATAGAGGGAAGTCATGTTGGTGAATCCCATGCCGATGGTACCATTCCACGAAGCGGAGTTCATGTATTGCACTTGGAACATTTCCTCGGAGTTTCCATTGCCAGCCCAATATTTTCCATCGGCTGCGAGGTCGCTCACGTAGGGATAGTCGGGAGCTGTGAGCTCGTTGGTGTATTGCCACAGCTGACGGAAGTCGCTCACGAGGCTATAGCCACCGTTGTTGATAGCGTCTTCGAGGTAGGCAACAACATCGGCCTTGCTCAGCGATGTACCAGCGCCTTCTTGCTCGAAGTCGAATGTTACATCGGCGAGGTTAGCGGTTGCAAGCTCACCAGCTTTCTTATAGAAGCCTTCGTAGAACATGTAAGCACGTGCGAGGTATCCTTCGGCAGCACCCTTTGTGGCGTGGCCGTCGCCCTGCGTTGTGGCTCCATGAGTCATCAAGTTGGCAGCGCTCTTGAAGTCAGCAAGGATGTGAGGATAGATCACGTTCTCTGCGCTCTGCTGCGGGCAGGGTGTGGGAGCGGCTGCTGCCCAATAAGCGGGGATGTCGCCCCAGAACTGTGCGCCCCACAGATAGAAGAGGCCGCGCATGAAATAAGCTTCGCCGAGGAGCTGGTTGCGAGTGGTCTCGTTGCCAGTCCAGTCGAATGCGTCAACAGAATAGATGATAGAGTTGGCACGTGCGATACCTACATAGGTGTTGTGCCAAGCATTATCGAAGAGTTCGTCTTTGTTAGACATGAGGTGACCGATGGCGTGTGATTCTACGTCACCTGTACCGCCAGCGCCGTTGGCATCGTCGGACATAAGGTAGCTCACGAACCAAGGAGTCTGCAGCGGGTCGGAGCTGAATTGGTTCATCACGCCGTAGAGGGCGGCCAGCTCTTTGTTCAGGTCGCTTGGAGAAGCGGGGAAGTTGGCGGTGTTGGCCTCGGTGTAGTTTTCTGAATCGAGGAAGTCTTCGCAGGATGTGAAAGCGAAGAGGGCCACAACTGCCATTAAAAATATCTTTTTCATGTTTCTTTTCCTTTATTTAATTTAGGTTAGAACTTGATGCTTGCACCGATGAGGAATGTGCGTGACGAGGGATAGAGTCCCAGGTCGAGGCCACGTACCCACGAGAAGTTGCTATCACCTCCATTGGCACCAACTTCAGGATCAACACCTGTGTAGCCAGTGAATGTATAGAGGTTTTGTGCTTGCACATAGAGTCGCAGTTGTTGGAAAGGACAAGATTTCCAGCAGTGCTTGAAGTCGTAACCGAGCGTAACGTTCTGAATCTTGAAGTAGTCAGCATCCTGCATGTAGCGAGTGGATACCCACTGTTCGTTGATGGAGCCGATAGCAAGGCGCGATTGCGTGTTGCTGGTGCCTTCGCCGTGCCAACGATCGAATGCGTCAACGGTGTAGTTGAGGTATTGGTTAGCCAAGAGGGCGGTGCGATAGCACTGCATCACCTGCATGCCAAATGCGCCTGCACCTGTGATTCCGAAGTCAAAACCTTTGTATTCGAAGCCTACGGAAGCACCGAGTGTTACATCGGGATGGGGATTACCGATCTCGTGGCGGTCGCCGTCGAGTGTAATCACACCGTCGTTGTTCCAGTCGTCCCAGATGAAGTCGCCGGGCTGAGCGCCGTCGAGCACAGCCTTGCCAGCTGCACGAGCCTCTTCAATCTGTGCATCGTTCTGCCATACGCCGCTGTAAGACATACCTGAGAAGTAGCTGATGGGGTGACCTTCTTCTACGAGAGCCACATAAGAGGAGTTTTGGAAGAGTGCGCTAGTGTAAGCTTCACCAAGGGTTCCAGAGGAAGTTCCGAGTCGGGTTACTTCGTTCTTGTTGGTGGCGATGTTCAAATTAGCATGGTAGGAGAAGTCTTTGCTCAGTTTGTCGTGCCAAGAAAGGGCAAGCTCGATACCCGTGTTGCGCACGTCGCCGGCGTTCACCATGGCGGGCTCTTCGTATCCGAGCACGTCGATCATCGGGGCAGCAACCAGCCAGTCCTTCGTTGTCTTGCGATACCAGTCGAAATTCAAACCGAGTTTGCCATCGAGGAAGTGAGCGTCGATACCGAAGTTGAGCTGCTCAGAGGTTTCCCATGTAACGTCTTCGTTGGGCACGTTCTTTGCGTATGCACCTGTCGTATAAACGTAGCTCGACACGGTGTTGTTCATATCGCTGCTGAACTTGTAACCATAATCGGCATAACCTGTGGGCGAGAAGCCGATGTTAGACAGATAATAGAAGTTGTTGATTTCGCAGTTACCGTTCTGACCCCATGATGCGCGGAGCTTCAAGAAGTCGAGCCAAGAGCGTGTGCCTTCCATGAAGTCTTCGTTGGTGATAACCCAACCAGCCGACACAGAGGGGAAGTAGCCCCAGCGGTGTCCGCGAGCGAATCTGCTGGAACCGTCAGCACGCATGATGACTGTGGCCATGTATTTCTCGTCGTAGTTCCAGTTGACACGTCCGAAGAACGAAGCGATGTTGCCCTGCATAGGTGTGTCGTAACCGGTGTGGCCTTGATAAGTAGCGGTGCCGTAGTTAGAAGGCACGTTGTAGTCCCATCCGTTCAGAACGAGCGAGCTCACTTCTGATTCGCTTACGCTATTGGTGAGGCTCATGCCGGTGCTCCAGTTGGAGCGTTCGATTGACTGTCCAACGAGCACGTCGATGGCGTTTTTGCCAATCTTAGGCAGGATGTAGGAAATCGTGTTCTCCAATGTGAAGCTGGAACTCTGTGCTTCGCTCATGCCCAAGCTATAGTTGGAGCTGGCGCTTGTGCTACTCGAAGAATAGGGGAGCGACACATAGCGGCTGTTGCTTGCGCTGTAGCCTGTGTTGAATTGTCCGCGATATTTCAGGTTCTTGATGGGTTCAACGATCCAGTAGATGGTTGCGCCCACGCCAAAGTCGCGGTTCTTGTTGAGGGAGTTGTAACCTCCGTTGAGGAAGTGGTTCAGCGGGTTGGAGTAGATCATGTCGCTATAGCCACTGTGGTTGTTGGCATAGCTTGCCAGAGTGCCGTCTTCGTTGTAGGGCTTTACGAGCGGGGAAGCGCTATAAGCGGCCTGCATGATGTTCCAATATCCGTTGCCCTCAGCGAGGTCGTGGCTGCGATGGTACCAATAGGAGAGGTTTTCTCCGATGGTGATAATGTCGCGGTCGTTACCCTTCAGCAGCACATGCTCGGAGTTGATGCGGCCACCATAGCGACGATAGTTAGAGGCATTGCTTGCACCCATAACACCTTCGTTGTAGCTGTAGTTCAAACTCATGGAGAACTTGCTGCGGTCTGTACCACCTGTCAGCGATACAGCATTGCTGAATTGCACTGCGTTCTTGTTTTCATATTCTTTGAACCAGTCGGTGCCTTCCCATCCATTCTCCACAGCGGTGAGGATTTCCTGGGGAACGAGGGAGCTCCAGTTGGTGGCGGTTCCATAGGTATTGAAGTTGGTCTCGTTGATCAGCTGCATGTATTGCTGTGCAGTGACGGTGCCGGGCACCTTGTATGCGTTCGACCATCCTACGTAGCCATCGTATTGGAGTTGCACTTTGCCAGCCTTACCTTGTTTGGTGGTCACGAGGATCACACCGTTGGCGGCACGTGCACCGTAGATAGCGGCGGAGGCGGCGTCTTTCAGCACGTCGATGCTCTCAATGTCGTTGGGGTTGAGTCCATTCAGACCGTCGTCGGCAGTACCTGAAACGATACCATCAATGATGAGCAACGGGGAGGAGGTTCCGATGGTACCCACACCACGAATGTTCACCTTGAAGCCCTTACCAGGCTGCGTGGAGCTCTGTGTGATTTGCACACCAGGCGTCGAAGACTGCATAGCGGTCAGCGCGTTGGTAGTGTTCAGTTTGGCGATGTCTTCACCCTTCACCTGCACCGTAGCACCAGTGACGAGCTTTTTCTTCTGAACGCCGTAGCCCACCACTACGACTTCATCCAGTGAAGTGTCTTCTGCCTGTAGCGTTACGTTAACTGCCGACTGATTGCCAACCACGATTTCTTGGGTTGCGCAACCAATGTAGGAAATCACGAGCGTGGCGCCCGGACTTACATTGAGAGAGTAGTTACCATCCAAGTCGGTAACTGTTGCATTACTAGTACCTTTTTCAACAACCGTAGCACCTACGATAGGGCCAAAGTTGTCGCTTACAGTACCTGTCACCTTCTTCGACTGCTGAACGGCATTGGCCGATTCTGTCGATGGGATAGCATAAGCACTGGCCACCGGGAACAATCCCAACGCCAGACCTGCACCCATAAGCAGCACAGTTCTTCTGAAATTTAGACTCATACTTAAAGTATTTTCTTTAGGTTTTGGGTATATCACGTGAAAAAGCAAATTTACTCGATTGCAAAGATAATGTTTTTTTACATAATTTACACAAATATTATTCAACTTTTTCTTCGTATTTTAACAAATCCGAAGAAAAAGTTCTTATTTCGCATAAATTATGTCCTTTTTCGGACATTTCTTATTTCAATACGTTAAGTTCTTTGCCCACTTTGATGAAGGCATCGACGCATTTGTCGAGTTGACTGCGTTCGTGTCCTGCGGATATTTGTACACGAATGCGGGCCTGTCCTTTGGGAACAACGGGATAATAGAAGCCCGTCACATAGATGCCTTCGTCTTGCAGGCGAGCGGCAAAGTCCTGCGAGAGTTTTGCATCATAGAGCATCACAGCGCAAATGGCACTCTGCGTGGGCTTGATGTCGAAACCCGATTGCATCATCTTGTCGCGGAAATAGGTCACGTTTTCCACCAATCTGTCGTGCAGCTCGTTACTCTCTTTGAGCATCTTGAACACTTCGAGGCTGGCACCGATGATGCACGGGGCGAGCGAATTGCTGAACAGATAGGGGCGCGAACGCTGACGAAGCAGCTCGATGATTTCTTTTCTGCCCGTGGTGAAACCGCCCATGGCACCGCCAAACGACTTGCCGAGCGTTCCGGTGTAGATGTCCACGCGACCGTAGGTATTGAAGAATTCGCTCACTCCATGCCCCGTAGCACCCACTACGCCTGCAGAATGGCTCTCATCGACCATCACCAGGGCGTCGTATTTCTCTGCCAAGTCGCAGATTTCATCCACTGGCGCCACGTTTCCGTCCATTGAGAAGACGCCATCGGTAACGATGATGCGGAAACGTTGTGCTTGTGCCTCCTGCAGACAGCGCTCCAAATCGGCCATGTCGGCATTGGCGTAGCGATAGCGTTTGGCCTTGCAGAGGCGCACACCATCAATAATCGAGGCGTGGTTGAGCGCATCCGAGATGATGGCATCCTCGTCTGTGAGCAGAGGTTCAAAAACACCGCCATTGGCATCGAAGCAAGCGGCATAGAGAATGGTGTCCTCCGTCTTGAAATAATCGGAAATAGCGGCTTCCAATTCCTTATGAATGTCCTGCGTACCGCATATAAAACGCACCGACGACATACCGAAACCACGACGTTGCATCATCTTGGTGGCGCCCTCGATGAGACGCGGATGGTCAGAGAGGCCTAAATAGTTGTTAGCACAAAAGTTCAACACTTCTTTCCCAGCCACTTCGATGGCGGCGCGTTGTGGACTTTCAATCAAACGCTCTTCTTTGTAAAGCCCAGCTTCACGTATCTCAGCAAGCGTCGTGCTGAGGTGTTCCTTCATTTTTCCGTACATAATTTTCTTGTTTTTGGTCAATAGATAAGGCAAAGTAACATCTTTTTTTTTCAATAACCAAACACATGTTTATTTTTTTTCAGAAAAACGTTATTTTTAACGCACAACACCCCTCCATCGCCCTATACCTTATATATAAATACGCGCGCACGCGCGATATTATCCCTGCATGCGATGACTGTTGCCCTGTTTTCTATCACAAAACGCACGATGAAAGAAAAAATTTCGACTTCAAACAAAAATTATTCGCTACAAACGAACAAATTCAACGAATATTTTATATTTTTGCAGTCAGACACCAAATCAAGTACTAACTATGAAAAATATATTGGTTATCGGCTCGACAGGCCAGATAGGTTCGGAGCTGACAAGAGAACTGCGGAAGCGCTACGGCGGCGACCATGTAGTGGCAGGCTATATCCCTGGGGCTGAGCCCACGGGCGAATTGCGCGACGGCGGACCATCGGCGATAGTGGATGTCACCGACGGCGAGATGATTATGCAGGCTGTCAAGCAATACGACATCGATGCCATCTACAACCTAGCGGCACTGCTCTCGGTGGTGGCTGAACGCAAACCGCGATTGGCATGGACAATTGGCATCGACGGACTATGGAACATTCTGGAGGTGGCCCGCGAATTTCGATGCGCCGTGTTCACGCCTAGTAGCATCGGATCTTTTGGCACTGAGACGCCACACGAGATGACTCCGCAAGACACCATCCAACGTCCGCGCACCATCTACGGCGTTTCTAAGGTGGCCACAGAACTGCTCAGCGACTACTATTTTCATAAATATGGCGTCGATACGCGTTCGGTTCGATTCCCAGGCATCATCTCCTACGTCACACCTCCCGGCGGTGGCACCACCGACTATGCCGTTGACATCTTCTATTCTGCCGTGCGCGGCGAACGCTTCGTATGCCCCATCGCCAAAGGAACGCGCATGGACATGATGTATATGCCCGATGCACTGAAGGCCGCCATCATGCTCATGGAGGCCGATCCCACCCGGCTGCAGCACCGAAATGGCTTCAATGTGGCGGCTATGAGCTTCGACCCCGACACCATTTTCAACGAGATAAAGAAGCATAAGCCCGAGTTTGAGATGGTTTATGACGTCGATCCGCTCAAACAAGCCATCGCCGAAAGCTGGCCCGACCAGCTCGACGACTCCTGCGCTCGACAAGAGTGGGACTGGCAGCACGACTACGACCTATCGGCCATGACGACTGATATGCTCGAAAAACTGGAAATAAAACTGAAGAAGAACTAAAGATCTTTTTCTACAACGCCATCGTAGGTGGGCACGACAAGATGAAAACGACTGTCGCGCAACGTGTCTGCGAGCGGCACACTGGCATATCCTCGAACGGAATAATATTGCGGCACGCCATTCTGATGATGCATCATGCGCAGAAAGACGTGCCGTTTTCCGTCGGCATCCGTGCGCATGCTGTCGCAAAGAATGCCAACCTGCTGCGTTTGGTCGATGCCTTCGCTCTGACCACTCTTCACGAAAAAGCCGATGTTCAGATATTTTTTGTTCCCCGAAATCCACGCGCTCTCGAACTGCAGTGGGTCCTCATAAACGGTGTCCACCTGTTCGCGACTGCGCCATTTCAGCGTGAGCACCTGCGAAATGCTGATGGGTTCCACCGTCGTTTCGCCCACATTATTATAATATAACAGCGCACGATAGAGCGAATCGGGCGTCTTTGCCCACGTTGCCGAGGCCTGAGGCGAGAGGATGAGATGCACTCCCTCGTCGGTGTCGGCCCAATCGACGCTCCCCCCTTCGGCCGAATGTGCCTCCACGAACTCTGCTTTCAGATAAGAATAGCTGCCGTCGCCCGTTTCATAGCTATCTATTTCGCAGGCATTCAGCAATATAGCCGAAAGCAGAAGCAGGATGAAACGGGCCGTCGTTTTCATTGTGCAGCAACGTAATTGATAGCGGGATTGGCGTACATCGTGAGCAAACGCTCGCGCAAGAACGCCTCATCACGCTGCGGGAGTTCTATTTTCGCAAGACGACTTTCGATGTACTGCTCGAAGGTCGCCTTTTCTTTTTCCGTATAAAAAGCCGTATGCGCCGCCTCGCCCGCAAGCAAATCCCATGCCACATAGTTGCCGGGAAAGAGGCGATAGTGGCGATGTATTTCCTTGTCGATATGCTTCGCAATGGTTGGAAAGAGTTCATTCTTAGGCATTTGCCCATCAATCGTATCGAGCCACTCGTCGATGCACGGCGCGCAATGATAATGGATGCGACCCTTGTAGCCCACGATGCCCGTGCGCATGCTCTCCACATCGTCGGCGGCTGATTTTTTCCAACCCTCCACATCACGCTTGAGCTGGAACTCGCGTGCCTTCAGATAGTCACACGGATCATACTCGTAGGAAATGGCGAGCGGAACGATATGAAGACCTTTCAGCCGTTCCACGGTCGTGCCCAGGCCGCCCATGGCCATCATCTTGAGCACGGCATCCTGCGTGCGATCGTCACTATCCTTCGCCCTACCCTCACGCTGAGCAATCCAAATGTTATCTTTCTTCTCGTCAATCACGAAATGCATGTAGTCCGAAAGGCGCTTGCTAGCCATGAGCATCTGTCGCATGGGCAGCGATCGTTCCACGATGAACGATTTATTGATGCGCACCAAGTCTTTCACCCACGGCAACGAGAGCAGGTTGTCGCCAATGGCAATCTCGCATGTAGTGGAGAATCCCACGTCGATGAGCAATTTGTCGAGCAGTGCCGAATCGAGCACAATGTCGCGATGGTTGCTCACAAAACTGTAGCGCCGCGTGTTGTCGATGGCCGTAGCGTCCATGTCGCAACCCGTACTGGCCTTCTGCAGCAGTTTTTCGAGAAAGCCATAACAGAATGTTTTCTGAAATTCAAGGTTCGTGCGACAGCCCTTCATCTTGGCTGCCACGGCCTCCAGGGGTACCTCGGGATAAAGATAGGCGAGCACCTGACGGAACTGCGGGTCGCCCAACAGACGGTCGTAAACGGCAGGGAGTTCCTCCGGCTCAAAGGGGCGGATGCCTGAAAACTCTTCGGGTATGGTCATGGCTTTTTCTTATTTATAAACTACATGCGCATCGAGTGGGCACTTGTTCAGAATTGATTTTCAACGATTTCGGTGAGAACGTCGGTGATGTTCAGTCCCGCAGCCCTCACTTGTTGCGGAATGAAGCTCGTGGCCGTCATGCCGGGCGTAGTGTTGATTTCGAGCATATTGATGCGGTCGGCTCCGTTTTCGTCTTTGGTGATGATATAGTCGATGCGGATGATACCGTTGCAACGCAGGATATCATAGATGCGCGATGTTTCTTCGGCCACGGCTTTTGCCGTTTCGGGCGCAATGCGAGCTGGCGTAATTTCATCTACCTGACCGTTATATTTGGCGTCGTAGTCGAAAAATTCGTTCTTCGTCACAACCTCCGTAGCGGGGAAAACGACTGATTTCTGCTTCGTCTTGTAGCATCCGATGCTGATTTCCGTACCATCGAGGAACTGCTCAATCATCACTTCGTTGCTCTCCATAAAAGCCACCCTGAGGGCGGGCGCAAGCTGATCGGTGTTCTTCACCTTCGACACGCCGAAGCTGGAACCGTCGGCTGCAGGTTTCACAAAGCAGGGCATGCCGATTTCTTTTTCAATCGTGGCCTCCGAATATTTGTCCTCTTCGCCGCGCGTGAGCAGCAAACTCTTCGCCACATTGACGCCGTAGCCGGCCAAATAGCGATTGAGCACATACTTGTCGAAGGTGAGTGCCTCCACAAGAAGGCCGCTCGTGGAGTAAGGCAGGTGCAGAAGTTCGAAGTAACCCTGCATGATGCCATTCTCGCCCGGCGTGCCGTGGATGGTGATGTAGGCATAATCGAACCAAACGGTTTTGTCGTTCAGCTTGAAGGAGAAATCGCTCTTGTTGATTTCTACGGTATCTCCGTTGAGCAAATCGACGTGCCAATCGAGGCCTTTTATGTCCACTATATAGACGTTGTAACGTTGTTTGTCGAAGAAGGAATAAAGTCCTTGTGCCGATCTGAGTGACACATCATGCTCCGATGAGTCGCCTCCACATACGATGGCAATGTTTCTTTTCATAATCGTGTATGTTATTTTGTGTTTCTGGTTTCACTAAATGTATCGGCGGTCGTGCCGTTGATGAAGGTCCGCCATTTGTCGATGACGGCCTGGAAATCTGCTGGCAGGGGGGCCGAGAAATCCATCTGCTGCCCCGTGCGCGGATGAACAAAGCCCAGCGTCTGCGCATGCAGCACTTGGCGCGGACAGAGTTTGAAACAGTTCTGGATGAAAGCCTTATAGGTGGAGCTGCGTTGTCCGCGAAGGATTTCGCATCCGCCATAGCGTTCGTCGCTGAATAGGGGATGGCCAATGTGCTTGAGATGGGCGCGAATTTGATGCGTTCTTCCCGTCTCCAAACGACATTCTATGAGCGTTGTATAGCCGAAACGTTCCACCACACGCCAATGGGTGACGGCGGGTTTGCCGATTTCTGAGTCGGATGGGAATACGGCCATGCGCAAGCGGTCTTTGGGATCACGCCCGATGTTGCCCTCGATGCGCCCCTCGTCTTCGGTGAAATTACACCATACAAGGGCCAAATAGCTGCGATGGGTGGTCTTGTTGAAGAACTGAACGCCCAATTTGCTCTTGGCTTCGGGGGTCTTGGCAACAACCAACAGACCGCTCGTATCCTTATCAATGCGATGCACAAGGCCCACTTCGGGGTCGTTCGGATCAAACTGCGGCACGTCTTTCAGGTGCCATGCCACGGCGTTGATGAGTGTGCCATGAAAATTTCCGGCTCCCGGATGCACCACAAGGCCCGCGGGTTTGTTCACCACCATGAGGTCATCATCTTCGTAAACGATGTCCAACGGGATGTCTTCTGCCACGATAGTATTGTCGTGTCGCGGACGGTCGAGCATCAGTGTAACCACGTCGCCGGGCCTTACCTTATAGTTGCTCTTCACGGGTCGGTCGTTCACATGCACAAAACCTGCGTCGGCGGCTTTCTGAATGCGGTTGCGACTGCTGTGCTGCAACTTCTCAAACATATATTTGTCGATGCGCAAAGGGGCCTGTCCCGCATCCACAACAAAGCGAAAATGTTCGTAGAGCTGCAGTTGCTCGTCGTCGAGCACCTCGTTGTCTTCCGTATATTCTGCTGTCGAAGTCGGTCTCATAGTTTATTTCTTTGTTGCGCCAGCCGATGCACTCTCGGCGGGTTTCGTGGCTGTCGGTTTGGTGGCAGTGGGTTTCTGACTCTCCGAGGCGGGTGCGGC
>Ga0065709_1029539_pt1 | contig 17590 bp, 11 predicted proteins | sample Hoacrofraction14_2_FD_59096 | JGI IMG/M metagenome (GOLD analysis project Ga0065709, IMG submission 59096) | Hoatzin crop microbial communities from Cojedes, Venezuela, sample from fiber fraction 14 v1 | ecosystem: Host-associated > Birds > Digestive system > Esophagus > Crop | place: Venezuela...
CCACACTGAGCCGCTGCGCACGCCCGCAACGATGTTGGTGGCGGCAATCGCACTGTTGAGCAGAATCTGGAAGACCAGCGAGACCTCCGTGCGCACGGCGACGTTGGCGAGGTAGGCATGGCCAAATGCCGTGCTGTCCACCCATTGCAGCTGCTTGGTGGACATCGCGCGGTCCCACGCGCCGGTGAGGAGGGCAAAGATGCGCTCGTTGCGTGACCGCGCCCGCTCGCGCTTCTCGAGCTCGCGCCGCTGCTCCTCCTGTGCACGTCCGCGCTTTGCCTCGATACCGCGCTTGCGGAAGAGCCGCCTCTTCTTGCCGGAGTCCACCGACATCTTCAGCTTCGCCATGTCTCACCTCCTCGCTGCCAGTCCGTGTGCCCTGCGGCTCCTTACCGTGGGGCAACCTTCCATCCTAGACGTAGCGAAGGACGTCCAACACCTTCTGGTTGAAGTTTACATACGACTTGCTCCGGCACTTCCACAGCGTCTCGCGCCCCTTGGCGCTGCGCGCGTACACCAGCTCGAAGTCTCCCAGCCGCCTGCCCACGCACTCGGCCAGCACCGTGGCGTCCGCCTTGGCGGAGAGCACGTCGGGCACGGCGTACGACTCGCTGAAGACGAGTCCCACCAGCTTGCGCAGCAGCGAAGGCCCGGCGTTGATCAGCAGGTACTTGGGGTTCTCGATGGGTCCGACCAGTTGCTTCATGGCCGTGGCAAAGACATTCTGGTCGCGCATGGTGGCGTCCTGCAGCGCAAAGTTGCCCGCCGTGCCGTCGCCCTCGAAGGTGCAGAGCACGCTTGCCTTGGCGCTCGAGACCTTGCCCGTGCGCTTGAGCGCCTCCACCAGCGCCTCCGCGAGGTTCTGCGTGAGTCGGGCGGGACTTAGGTGCCGTGCGAGGAAGGTGCCCCCATGGAGCACACCCCATCCCAGCACGCCGAGGACGGCGAGAAGGGCAAGCTTGGTCACGATGCCGCCGCCGGAGTACAGCGTGAGCTTGCCTGCGGCAAGCAGCACAGCAAGCACGATGAACACGACCTCCATGATGGCAAGCGAGATCCCATGCAGCAGGTTGCAGCTGGCGGGCACCTGCACGTCGGCCGCGACGGTCTTCTGCACCTGCCCCGTGGCTCCCTGTTGCAGTGCCCCGTCCCAGAGCGCCCGCATGCCGTCGCGGTCACGTGCAAGCCTCTCCATCTGCGCGTTGATGGCATCGACGGACGCCTCGGTGTACGGCGGCTTGATGATGTCCACGCGCTCGATGCCGCTCTCGATGGTGCGCCCCGAGTACCTCGGCCCCATGAAGCATGCAAAGCGCCGCGTCAGCGTCTTCCAGTCCTCGCCGCCTAGCGTCTGCTCCTCGTCCGCAGCCTGCCCAAGCATCCGCACCAGCGTGGGCTCCTTCTCGCTTGACAGGTCGTCCACCGTAGCCAGGTGCCAGATGTTGGCGCACTTGTTTGGCTCGGCCGAGTACGTGCGGATGGCACGCCCGCGCATCTGGTTGCTCAGCATGAAGCTGCCCACAAAGGTCGCCAGAATGAGCGTGTTGATGCACGGCGAGTCCCAGCCCTCGCCCAGAAGCGCCGCCGTGCCCACCAGGATGTTGAGCAGCCCCTGCTTGAAGGCCTCGGTGATGACGGCGACTTTGGTCTTGTTGCCGCCCTGGATGTGCGCGACGCTGTAGGCGCTGTTGTTGACCTGGCTAAACGTGCACGAGCTGCCCATCTGCACGGCCAGCTGCCCAACGGCGACGCTCACCTCGGTCGGCACGATCGTGAGCTGCCCCGAGACAAGCCCGATCTTCTCGGCCCCTCCCACGGTACGCCGGATGGCCTCGAAGACGGGCACGGCACCCATGGCCTGGATCTCCGCCTCGTCGTTGCCGATGAGGCCCAGCAGGTCCTTCTTGATGTAGTCGCACAGCACGAGCATGCGCAGCCCCGGCCCCAGCGACGTGGTCTCGATGCGGGCGATCTCGCGGATGGCGCGCAGCTTGCCCAACGACGAGACGATCATCTTGCTCGTGGACGAGTCGGACACCAGCCGCACGCGCCCGCGCTCCACAAGCCCCTGCTGCCTAAGGGCGCCGGCGACCTCGGAGGACACGGCTGCCGAGAAGAGCTCCGGCTTGCTGATGACCAGTTGCAGCGCCTGTTGCAGCGCCTCGGTGGCGTTGGTGGTGCCGTCGTCCTTCTGTCCCGGCGTGCGCTGGCAGAGGTGCTCGAGCTCGCTTGGCACGGTGGTTCCCTCGGCCTTGGCGGCGCGCAGCAGCGCCCCGAAGGCCACGTCGTTGGCGAGGATCACGTCGAGCTTGGACTCCCAGTTGCTCAGCACGCCCGACGCCTCGAGCGCGCGCGAGATGAGCCGCGTCTGCGTGGCCTGTGCGCAGAACGCCTCGGTGCGCGCACGATAGGCGTCGATGGCGGTGCGCTCGGCGGCGGTGGGGTAGGTGAGGTAGATGTAGTCCTGGTGCGGGCAGAGGTTCTTCTTTGCCACGAGCTCGGGGACAAAGATCTCCTCGTCGATCTCGCCGCAGAGCTGCTGGTAGCGGTTCCATTCTGTGGCGTTGGAGTCGTAGGGCGGGGTGGCCGTGAGTGCTATGATCCGCACGTTGCCCATGCGCTCGATGAAGGCCACGAGCGCCTTGTACCACTCGCTGCGCAGGTGGTGCGCCTCGTCGAGGCAGATGGTGGTGACGCCCGCCGCCTGCATGGCGCGCACCAGGTTGAACCCGCGGAAGTCCACGGCCGCGGCGCCCTTCTCGCCTGCGCCCGTGCCGCCTGTCGCGTCCGCGTCGTCAAGCGAGTCGTCCGTCTCGGTGGGCGCGGTCTGCTTGTCGATGAGCCCCTCAAAGGCGGCGTGCAACGTCTGGTACGTGATGGACGTGAGGGTGCGCGGCTCGCGCGGGTCAAAGCTCACGTACGGGTCGACGTCGGCGCTCTCGGGCAGGAACATGCTCAGGCGCTCGCCCCACTGCTGGCGGATCGTCGTGGTGGGCGACAGCACGAGCGCCGGCGCGCCCAGGCGCCGGATGAGTTCGAGGCCCAGGATGGTCTTGCCGCTGCCGGGCGCCGCGACCACGTGGATGCGGCCGTCGGCCAGGTACTCGGGTGCGTGCTCGAGCACGCGCGCCTGGTAGTCGCGGAAGGTCCCCCTAAAGGCGAGGTCCTGCATGCCGGCCATGGTCTTCTCGCTTTCGTCAGTCGCGGCCAGGCTCGCCCGCGTAGTTGATGCCGTCGATGAGCGCGGCCAAGCGCTTCTCGTCTCCGCCTGCAAAGGCCTGCGCAAGCGCCTGCCACAGGTCAAGGGCCTGCGAGAAGAGCTCGGGGAAGCTCGCGGTCATGACCTCATCCGTGTAGGGGTGGCGCCACGGGTCATGCGCGAGGTTGGCGGTGGGGCAGGCGTCGTCGCTCGTGACGCTGGGGTGGCTGAGGCCCTGCAGCAGCGAGTGGCCGTGCAGTCGACGCTCGATGACGCCGAGAGCACGCAGCCAGGGCGTGCCCTGCGGGTCGATGATGCGGCAGACGCGCGCGTAGTCGGCCACGGACGCCGGGTACGCCGTGAGGTCGACGCTCATGCCGTAGACGGCCAGCGCCACGCGGCAGAAGAGCGCGCCGCCGGCCTTGTCGATGCGGTCCGTGCGCGCGAGGCAGCCTGCGGCGCCTGCGCCCGTCACGGTCTCGCCGCGCTCGCGCCAGAGCATCCACGAGTCAAGCTCGGACTCCAGCACGGCGTGCACCTCGCGTCGAGCGTCGGCAAGTCCCACGCCTGCCTCGGCGATGGCGATCTCCTGCGAGATGACCAGCGGGTGCGCCGCGCGGTCGAGCGCATAGTGGCCCAGCATGCCCAGCACCAGCGCCTCTCCCACGCGACGCTCTCGCTGGGGTAGCAGGTAGATGCAGTCGAGCAGCGTGAGGAAGGTCTGCGTGGTGGCGTGGTCCTGCATGGCCTCGCCCAGCGCATGGCAGGCCTCGGCCTCGTCGGCCGTGGTGAGGAAGCGTGCGGCCAGGGGGTCGGGTCCTTGGTTGCCTAGCAGGAAGGCCTGGCGCTCCTCGGCCGTGTGAACCAGGGAGAGGTCGTCGAGGCGCTCCAGCGCCCTCTGGCCAAAGAGGTTGTGCGTGACGATGGCGGGCATGGCGGCCTCCTGCGGATGCGTGCGGGCGGACGGCAGCGACGGGCCGCCCGCGGGGAGAGACGTGCGTTTTCTCGCATCTAGCCTACCGCATTTGACGGACGGCCGCTTGGGTGCAGCAAGTACGCTACACTCGTGCCTTGGCCGCGATACAGCGGTCGCATGTGCCTTTGGAGAGGGAGCACATCATGGGTTTCTGGGAGATCGTCGTCCTGGGCGTCGCACTGACTGCCGACGCCTTCGCTGTGACGCTGTCCAACTCGTTTGTCTACGCGCACGAGCGCAAGAGCCGCCTGCTGCTGATGCCCGTCTTCTTTGGCGGCTTTCAGGCGCTCATGCCGCTGCTTGGCTACTTCGCCGGCGGCCTTGCCGCCGCGTTCATCGAGAAGTACGCGGGCATCGTGGCCTTCCTGATTCTGGCCGTGGTGGGCGGCAACATGGTGCGCGAGGGTATCGAGGCCCTGCGTCACGCCGACGAGGAGGATGCCGAGCTGGCCCGCGAGATTGCCGCCGGCAAGCACCTCACCATCAGCGTGCTCTTCTTTCAGGCCATCGCCACCGCCATTGACGCCTTTGCCGTGGGCGTGGGCTTCCGAGCGCTCACCGTGGACATCCTTCCCACCGTGGCGATCATCGGCCTGACCACTGCCCTTCTCACCTGCGTGGCGCTGGTCCTGGGTCGCCGCCTCGGCCGCATCCTTGGCGACCGTGCCGAGGTCGTGGGCGGCATCGTGCTCATCCTCATCGGCCTCAAGGCCCTCCTGGGCTAGGGGGCAGGGACGTCCTCGCGCTTGAGGGCGTTGCCGCATGGGCGCCTCCCGATGTCCGTCCACTGAATCCGCCGCGTCGCCCCCGCGTTTGCCCAGTTGGCCCTCCGGAACCGTTGCGGATTCAGTGACGCCCATAATCCACTGCGGCCCATCATGCGCAGTGAGCCGCAGCCGAGCTCGCGCCCGCGACGCATTCGTGCAAGATACTTACGGTATTGTAAGCCTCATTATCAAGGTTGCGAGTATCAAGGCACAAAACCGCAGGATGCAAACGGCCGATACTCGGCTAACCCTCAATTGAGGGCTACAATACCGTAAGTATCTTGCACGGGAGCCCCTCGAAGCCCGTTCCCGCCCCTTGCCACGCATCACCCCCCAGCACCCGTCCACTGAATCTGCCCCGGCGGGGCGGCGTTTGCCCAGTTGGCCCTCCGGCGGCGCCGCAGATTCAGTGACGCCGTCTGGACGGGCCAGGGGAGAAGGCCTCCACGCACCCCGTGGCACCCCCGCATCCACGTCAATCCCGTCCGGGGCGCGCTGCGCAAAGCGCAGCCGCGCCTCACAAACCGCCCCAACCACCGAGGGCACGGTGAGGGCGAAGCCCGAACTCGCGCCCACCCAGCAACCAGCGACACCCCCCGGACCTGCGACAACGCAGACCGCCCCGGATGGACACGCCGACGCCCTCGACGGGTAGGGGCCTTCCCCCGGACAGCCCCTTGAGCGACTCAGGCCCTTCTCACCTGGGTGAGAAGGGCCTGAACGAGCGTAGCGAGCGCGGAGCTCAAAGGGTCTGTCCGGGCGAAGGCCCCGGCCAGTAAAGGACCCGCCAAAGACGGGTCCCGGGTTCAACCTACACGTAGAAGAGCATGCTGTTGTAGCTGGGGACGGGCCAGTAGTCCTTGGCGCAGATGACCTCCATCGCGTCGACCTCGGCGCGCAGGGCCTCCATGTCGGGCAGCACCTCGTCGCGGTAGAAGTCGCACTGCTCCTGGCAGTCCTCGATGGCCTGCGCCTTGGTGTTGGCGTCGAGCAGCTCGTCGGCCGTGACGGCGATTTTGTTAACACCGTCGGTCAGGGCCTGGACCAGGTCCTTCTCGGCCTTTGCGTCGATGCCGATGTCGGCCTTGACGGCGACGCCGGTGGCCAGGTCGGACGCGTAGCTGCTGATTGCGGGGACGTACAGGCGGCGGACCATGTCGTCCATGCAGTTGGCCTCGATGTTGAGGAGCTTGGCGTACTGCTCGGCCTTGGCCACGTAGCGGGCGCGGACCTCGGACTCGCTCAGGACGCCGTAGTGGTCCATGAACTCGATGTTCTTCTCGTCGATCATGCAAGGAAGCGCGTCGGGCGTGGTCTTGAGGTTGGGCAGGCCACGGCGTGCGGCCTCCTCCTCCCACTCGGCCGAGTAGCCGTTGCCCTCGAAGATGATGCGGTGGTGGTCACGGAAGGCGTGGCGCGCCCAGCGCATGGCGGCCTTCTGGAAGTCCTCGGGCGCAACGTCGGCCAGCTCGGTGGCAAAGCGGTCGCACTGCTCGGCCACGGCGGTGTTGAGCACGACGTTGGGGTCCGACAGGTTCTGCTGGCTGCCGCAGGCGCGGAACTCGAACTTGTTGCCCGTAAAGGCGAAGGGAGACGTGCGGTTGCGGTCGGTGTTGTCGCGCAGGATGTTGGGCAGCGTGGGGACGCCCAGGTCCATGACCTCGCGGTCGTGCTCCTCGGGGGCCTCGTGGCGGATGAGGGCCTCGACGATGGGGTCAAGCTGCTCGCCCAGGAAGACGCTGATGATCGCGGGCGGGGCCTCGTTGGCGCCCAGGCGATGGTCGTTGCCGGCCGACGCCACGGAGGCGCGCAGCAGGTCGGCGTGCTCGTCCACGGCGGCGATCAGCATGGACAGGAACACGATGAACTGCAGGTTCTCGCTGGGGTTCTCGCCCGGCTCAAGAAGGTTGCGCCCGTCGGCCGAGATGGACCAGTTGTTGTGCTTGCCCGAGCCGTTGACGTACTCAAAGGGCTTCTCGTGCTCGAGGCAGGCAAAGCCGTACTTGGTGGCCAGGAGCTTGAGCTTCTCCATGGTCAGCAGGTTGTCGTCGATGGCGAGCGAGCCCTGCTCAAAGATGGGGGCAAACTCGTGCTGGCAGGGGGCCACCTCGTTGTGCTTGGTCTTGAGCGGCACCGCCAGCTTCCACAGCTCGTCGTCGACCTCCTTCATGTAGGCGTTGACGGACGGGCGGATGGTGCCAAAGTAGTGCTCCTCGAGCTCCTGGCCCTTTGCGGGCGGGCAGCCAAAGAGCGTGCGGCCGCACAGCACCAGGTCGGGGCGCGCCTCGAAGTCCTTCTCGGTGATGATGAAGTACTCCTGCTCGGGGCCGATGGTGGTCACGACGCGCTTGGGCTCGCGGCCAAAGAGGGCGAGCACGCGCTTGGCCTGCTGCTCCAGAGCAACCTGGCTGCGCAGCAGGGGCGTCTTCTTGTCGAGCGCCTCGCCGGTGTAGCTGATGAAGGCGGTGGGGATGCAGAGCACCTCGTCCTTGATGAACGCGGGGCTGGTGGGGTCCCACACGGTGTAGCCGCGGGCCTCGAAGGTGGCGCGCAGGCCGCCGCTGGGGAACGAGGACGCGTCGGGCTCGCCCTGGATGAGCTCCTTGCCCGAGAACGACATCAGGATCTGGCCGTCCTCGATGGGCGTGATGAAGCCGTCGTGCTTCTCGGAGGTGATGCCCGTGAGCGGCTGGAACCAGTGCGTGTAGTGCGTGGCGCCCTTCTCGAGGGCCCATTCCTTCATGGCGTGGGCGACCTCGTTGGCGATGTCGAGGTTGAGCGGCTCGCCGTTCTTCATGACGCGCGAGAGCTCCTTGTACGTGGGCTTGGGAAGCCTGCTGCGCATGACCGCGTCGCTGAAGACCAGGCTGCCAAACTCCTCGGTGACCTTGTCTGCCATCAAACCACCTCTCTTGGTACTGCGTCTGCCGGGTGACGAACGCGCTGCCTTGTGACGTGCCAACCCTACCGCATCCGGTGTTTCGCATCCATAAACGCGCCGTATCTGCTTTGGTCATCTGGCGTTGCCCGTGCGTTGCCGTCTGTTGAGCGCGGGGCCACGGGTACAATCGGTTGGAAACAATGACACGGGTTGGGGGTTTCTATGACCAGCACCATAGTAAATGACGCAGGCGAGAAGGGCGAGGGCAAGGTCGCGGGTGCCGCCGGCGGGGGCGCCGCCGCGGGTGCGGGTGCCGCCGCGGGTGCGGGTGCCGTCGGCGGGGGCGCCGTGGGCCGCACGGTCGCCGTGATCGACGGCAACTCGCTCATGCATCGCGCGTTCCATGCCATCCCGCCCACCATGAACGCCCCGGACGGACGCCCTACCAACGCAATCTTCGGCTTCATGTCGATGTTCGTGAAGTTTGTGGGCGACTGGTCTCCCGACGCGGTGGTCGTGGCCTTCGACAAGGGCAAGCCGCGCGTGCGCATGGAGATGCTGCCCCAGTACAAGGCGCAGCGCCCGCCCATGGACCCCATCCTGCACGCACAGTTCCCCATGATCAAGGACCTGCTGCGCACCATGGACGTGCCCGTGGTGGAGGTCGAGGGCTGGGAGGGCGACGACATCCTCGGCACCCTCGCGCGTCAGGGCGAGGAGGCCGGCTGCGACATGCTGCTCGTCACCGGCGACCGCGACATGTACCAGCTCTCCACCGACCACGTGCGCATCCTGAGTACGCGCAAGGGCGTGAGCAACCTGGCCGTGATGACGCCCGAGAGCGTGGCCGACCTCTATGGCGGCATCACTCCCGACCTGGTGCCCGACTTCTATGGCCTCAAGGGCGACACGTCCGACAACATCCCCGGCGTGCCGGGCATCGGCCCCAAGAAGGCGAGCGCGCTCATCGCGCAGTACGGCTCGCTGGACGAGGTCATCGCGCACGCCGACGAGGTCAAGGGCAAGATGGGCCAGAACCTGCGCGAGCACATCGACGACGCGCTGCTCAGCCGCAAAGTGGCCACCATCCGCACGGACGCCCCGGTCGAGGTGGACCTCTCCGGCGTGACCTTCCCGAGCTTCGACGTTGACGAGGTCACGCGCGCGTTCAAGGGCCTGGGCTTCACGGCCATGACCAAACAGGTGGCGGCCCTGGGCGCGGGCGGCGGTGCTGGTGCGGGCGTAGGTGCGGCCGCGGCGTCGATCGTGGTGCCCGAGGTGCTCGTGGGCGACAAGGCCGAGGCGGCGCTCGACGCGGCGATCGAGGCGGGCACGTGGCTGGGCTGCGTCATGAGCTCTGACGAGAAGGGCTCGGGCCAGATGACGCTCGGCCTTGACGACGACACGGACGCGCGCACGCTCTGGGTGGCGGGCGACGGCATGCTGCTGCGCCTTGAGGGCGACGATGCAGGTTCCGCGCTCGTGGACCTCTTCGAGGAGGGTCGCGTGGTGGCCTTCGACGTGAAGGCGCTTCTCCACGAGGTGAGTCCGGTGGACTCCGCGGAGGACGAGGCCTTCTGCCCGGAGGACGTCGACGCCTCGCGCATCTTCGATGCGGGCGTGGCGGCGTACCTGCTTGACTCGTCGCGCGGCTCCTACGAGCCCGGCGAGCTGGAGGAGACGCACCTTGACGTGGCGCTTCCCGAGGCCACGGACGACGTTCCCCAGGCGGCGCTCGACGCGCTGGCGCTCGTGCGGCTGCGCGGGCTTCTGGGTGACGCGCTGGAGGCGGATGGCTCGTCTCGGCTGTTCTGGGAGATGGAGATGCCCCTGGCGGGTGTGCTGGCCAAGGTCGAGCGCACGGGTATGTTCGTGGACACCGAGCGCCTGCACGCGCAGTCGGTGGAGCTGGGCGCCGAGGTCGACGCCATGCGCGAGCACATCTACCAGCAGGCGGGGCAGGAGTTCAACATCGACTCGCCCATGCAGCTGAGCCACGTGCTCTTTGACGTGCTGGGGCTGCCCACGCGCGGGCTCAAGAAGACCAAGCGGGGGTTCTACTCGACCAACGCCAAGGTACTGGGTGACCTCGCGCGCGACCACGAGGTCGTGCAGGAGGTGCTGGAGTATCGCGAGCGCGCCAAGATCAAGTCCACGTACCTGGACGCGCTGCCGAGGCTGATTCGCTTGGACGGGCGCGTGCACACGTCGCTCAACCAGACGGTCACGGCCACGGGTAGGCTGTCGAGTTCCAACCCCAACCTGCAGAACATCCCGGTGAGGAGCGACCTGGGGCGGCGCGTGAGGCTGGCCTTTGGCGTACCCGAGGGGTGCGTGTACCTGGCGTGCGACTACTCGCAGATCGAGCTGCGGCTGCTGGCGCACCTGAGTGCCGACGAGCACCTGGTGGCGGCCTTCAGGGAGGGCGCGGACTTCCACGCGGCCACGGCTGCGCGCGTCTTTGGCGTGCCGGTGGAGGAGGTCACGCCCGAACTGCGCAGTCGCGCCAAGGCCGTGAACTTTGGCATCGTGTACGGGCAGCAGGCGTGGGGGCTCTCGACGTCGCTCAAGATTCCGGTGGCCGAGGCACAGGACATGATTGACCGCTACTTCGAGGCGTACCCCGGCGTGCGCGCGTACCTCGACGCCACAGTGGACGAGGCGCGCAAGTGTGGCTACGCGCAGACCATGTACGGGCGCAAGCGGCACATCCCCGACATCCGGTCGAGCAACGCGCAGATGAGGGCGTTTGCCGAGCGCACGGCCATGAACCATCCCATGCAGGGAAGTGCGGCCGACATTATCAAGCTTGCGATGGTGCAGGTGGAGGAGGCCGTGCGCCGCGAGGGGCTGCGCTCCAAGCTGGTGATCCAGGTGCACGACGAACTGGACTTCGAGGCGCCGGAGGACGAGGTCGAGGCGCTGGGCGCACTGGTGCGCGAGGTCATGGAGGGCGTCGTGGAGCTGCGCGTGCCCCTGGTAGCCGACGTGGCGTACGGCCCCACTTGGGCCGATGCAAAGTAGGGGCTCGATGAGTTGATTTGCCGTCCAGCTTGAATCATTTTGCGAGGGCGCGGGGCTGGGTCCCGTGCCCTTCTCGTTTGGGTTCCCCATGGCTCTCGCTCCCGTTTCGTTCATATAATCGAAAAACGGCGCAAGCATGTGAGACTGGCTGCTGTTTTCGTTCATATAATCGAAAAAACTCACCAACTGCGCCAAATTTCGAGGATATGAACGAAAATAGGAAGCAACCAAGCGCTTTCTTGGTTCCCGTTGCCGTCGCGCGACAACTTGCCGTCCAGCTTGACTCATTGTCGTGAGGGCAAGGGGCGTGAGTTGATTTGCCGTCCAGGTCGACTCATTTTGCGAGAGCACGGGGTTGAGGTCTCGGCCTCGTTGTTTTGGCGTTTTTTGCGATATCTCTGCAAGATACTTACGGTTTTGTAGCCGTCAAAAGGTGGACTGCTAAGTAGTGACTTGCAAAAGCACAGGTAAATTTTCTTGGTACTCGAGCAAGCGCCAATTCACGACTACAAAACCGTAAGTATCTTGCAGAGGAACCAACTTCGGGGCACTTTTGTGGTTCCCGTTGCCGCCGCGCGCGGGCATGTGGCACGATAGACGGCGTTGCAAGAGGGGAGAGCGTCGTGGCAGACAACAAGATGCGCGTGACCATCTACACGGACGGGTCGTCGCGGGGCAACCCTGGGCCGGGCGGCTATGGCGCGGTCCTGCTGTACGTCGACCCGTCGGGCACGGAGCATCGTCGCGAGTTGAGCCAGGGCTACCGCCACACCACCAACAACCGCATGGAGCTCATGGGGGCCATCGTGGCGCTCGAGGCGCTCAAGCGCCCATGCAAGGTGGACCTGCACACCGACTCACAGTACGTGTGCCAGGCGTTCAACGACCACTGGATCGACGGATGGATTCGGCGCGGCTGGAAGACGGCCGGCAAGAAGCCCGTCAAGAACCCCGACCTGTGGCAGCGCCTGCTTGCGGCCGTGGAGCCGCATGACGTGAGCTGGCTCTGGGTCAAGGGCCACGCCGGCCACGAGCTCAACGAGCGCTGCGACGAGCTGGCCACCACTGCCGCCGACGGCGCCGACCTGCTGGACGATGCAGGGTTCGTGGAGGAGTAACACCAGCGGCCTAGCCAGTGCTGTGAGTCAATCTGCGTGATTGCATGATACCCCCATGGGGTATATAGTTAACCGAGACAAACAGTTCCTCTTGCAGGGAAAGAAGGCATTCACATGACTAACTACATCATCATCGCGGTCGTCCTGGTGCTCATCGTGCTCGCCGTGCGGAAGGCGCGCTCGGGCGGCGGCTGCCATGGGGGAGGCGCCTCGGGCAAGCAGTTCAAGGCCACCAAGGTCACCGACACCGACGAGGACAACTACCCCTACGCGGCCGACTACCGCATCAGCGGCATGAGTTGCGAGCACTGCGTCAACAACGTCACCAACGCGCTGCAGAGCATCGACGGCACCTGGGCCCGCGTGGACCTGGACAGCCGCAAGGCGCATGTGCTGAGCAAGAATCCCATCGACCAGTCCGCCTACGAGAAGGTCGTCGACGAGGCCGGCTACACCCTCAAGTCCTGGGCGTAGCCGCAAGCACAGGCACAGCCACAGCCGAGAAGAACCCGCCGGCTCCGGCGCCCCACGCACCTGCTGCGGATGAGACAAGCTGTCGTGCGCCCTACGCGCACTACGCGCAGTCGGTCTTGCCGATCATGATGTTGAGGATCTCCACGTCGGTGGGGTGCATGCCCACGCGGCCCACGTAGCCCATCGAGCGGATCGTCTCCTCGGCGTTGGCGCCCACCAGGCCCTCACCGGGGCGGAAGGCGTCGTCGGCCAGCGCCATGTCGCAGGCCAGCTCGGCGGCGTCCACGGCCGCGCTGATCTTGGCCGCGCAGCTGGGCTTGGCGCCGTCGCACACGATGCCGCCCACGTTGGCCAGCGTGTTGATGATGGTGGCACTGTACTGCTCAAAGGTGCCGCCTCGCAGCATGCAGATGCCGCCGCCCGCGCCGCACGCGGCGGACACCGCGCCGCAGAAGGCCGAAAGCTCGCCGATGTAGCGCTTGACGTGCACCGCCGTGAGGTCGGAGAGCGCCACGGCCCGCACGAGGTCCTCGCTCGACGCCTTCAGCTCGTGAGCATAGGCCAGCACCGGCATGGAGCACGTGATGCCCTGGTTGCCGCTGCCGCAGCAGATGACCACGGGCAGCGCGCAGCCGCTCATGCGCGCGTCGGAGCCGGCCGCCGCCAGCGCGCGGGCACGGCACGAGATGTCGTTGGGTCGCGTGGCCAAAAGCGTCTTGCCGATCTTTGCGCCCCACTCGCCCTCGAGGCCCTCGCAGGCGATGGTCTCGTTGTCGGCCAGCTGGCGTCCTATGACTCCATAGATGAGAAGAACGTCCACCTCGTGGGCAAACTCCCAGATGGACTCCAGCGACAGCGCGTCGCGGTCGGGGACCTCGCTGGGGGTGCCCTCCACGTCGCAGCCGGCATTCTGCCGCACGCCCGCCACCTCGACGTCCGCTCCGTCAAGCGACAGCTCGCGTACGTTGGTATGGCGGTCGGCGATGGCGGCCACGGCCTCGTGACCGTCTGCGCGCGCCACCACGCGCACGTACAGGTTGGGCGCGTCCTCCACGAGCTCCACGTCGCAGATGCCCGCCGCCAGCAGCTCGCGTGTGCGGTCGATGTCCGCAGGCTCCACGGCCTCGAGCACCTCGAGCGCGCGCCCGGCGTCTCCGCCCACGGCGCCCAGGATGGCCGCGGCCTCGATGCCGCGCATGCCGCCCGAGTTGGGCACCGTCACGCTCTTGACGTTCTTGATGATGTTGCCGCTGCAGAAGACGCACAGCTCGGCGGGATCCACTCCCAGGGCGCCGCGCGCAAGCGCCGAGGCGTATGCGATGGCGATGGGCTCGGTGCAGCCCAAGGCGCGCACGAGCTCGTCCTCGAGGATGGCGATGTGGTTCTTGATGGCAGCTGCGTCCATGCTCTTCTCCCGTGGTCGTGCGTGTGGTGCGTGTGGTCGTGATGAGAAGATCGCCCTTCTCGCCAGCGCCTCGCCAGCCCCAGCCCCTACAGCGAGCCGTCGTTGAGGCAGTCAAGCAGCAGCGGCAGCTCGCGCGAGAGCTCGCGAAGCCCCCCGCGCCAGACCGCGCGCTCGGGCCAGACGTGGCCCACGTAGGCGGTGGGCATGCCGATGTCGGGGTCGGGAAAGTCGCGCCAGGCGTCGTTTCCCACCATGAGGCACTCCTCGGGCGCCACGCCCAGCTGGTCGCAGAACTCGCGGTAGTAGCGCGCGGCGGGCTTCACGCGTGTGGAGTTGCCCATGTGCGAGACGTTCTCGAAGTCGGTCATGTCAAAGCCCGCCCAGTTGATGCGCGCCTTGATGGCCGTCTTGGTGAAGCTGGGGTTGGTGGCCAGCGCCACGCGAAGCCCCAGGTCGTGGCACTGGTCGATGATCGCGTGCGAGCCGGGCCGCGGGCGCGCCTGCACGATGCCGCCGCCCATGCGCGGCACCACCTCGCGCTCGTAGCACTCCACAGCCGCCGCGATGGTCGGGTCGGCCAGGGGCACGCCGCAGAGCTCCTCGAAGCGCTGGTTGAAGTAGGCCTCGTTGGTAAGCTCGTCATCGCGCACCAAGGACGACATGTCCAGCTGCGCGCGGATGTACGCGTGGTAGACCACCGGCCGCGCCAGGCCCGAGATGTCGGCCAAGAGCTCGCCGATGCTCAGCCCGTAGCGCGCGACGAACGCCGTGAGGTTGATCGAGAGCAGCGTGTCGTCCATGTCAAACAGGATCGCCTTGATCATGCGCCGCCTCCCTCGCCGTTCGTCGTCGTCACGTGCCCGTGCCATAGCTTCTACATTCTGACAACTCGCGGGCAAGAAGTCCAACGCGCGCGGGTGGGGAAGCCGGCGGGGGAGCAGGGCGGGTAAGCGAAGCGGGGAAGCGCTGGCGAGAAGATCCGTGCACGTGTATGCCGGCGAGAAGAGCTGTCCGGGTTGCGCGCGTTGCGACCCGCGGTGTGGCCGCACCTTTCGAAAAGCTGCAACTCTCGCTAAAAAACCTTTCGAAAAGCTGCAAAGTCTGTATTTTGCAGAAATTTCCTAATAGAAAATTAAAATTTTGCAGAAAACAAGCAAATCAGAATCTCAAAAATGTCATCTCGTACCCATCTGCAGTGGTAGCATCAGCATGGGGACGGCCATCGGAAGGAACGCCCATGCTCAAGAGAAAAGTAACCGACCTCATGACGCGGTGGAAGGCAACGCGCACCACGCAGGGGCTGCTGGTCACAGGCGCCCGCCAGGTGGGGAAGACCAGCTCCATCGAGGCCTTTGCCGCCGGCAACTACCAAAGCGTCATCAAGATCGACTTTGTCCAGACACCCTCTGCCGTCCGCATCATCCAGGAGGCTCGCGACCTCGATGACCTGCTGATGAGAATAACGACGCTGGCCAGCTCGCCCATTGTGGAGGGAAGCACGCTCCTTTTCTTTGACGAGGTGCAGTTGTGCGGGGACGCGCTTACGTGGATGCGCTACCTCGCTCAAGACGGTCGCTTTGACGTCGTGTATTCGGGGGCGATGCTGGGAATCGAGGCGTACAACTTCAGGTCGCTCCCCGTGGGGACGATCGACATCATCGAGATGTTCCCCCTCGACTTCGAGGAGTTCTGCTGGGCGCACGGCGTGGACGATTCGGTTCTGGCCATAGCGCAAGAGTGTTGGGAGGCCCGCACCGCCGTGCCCGACTACGTGCACGACCGGCTTAAGGGCCTCTTCATGAGGTATGTCCTCGTGGGCGGCATGCCCGAGGCCGTCCAGACCTTTGTGCAGACCAGCGACACCCAGGCCATGCGTGCCCGGCAAAGGTCAATCGTCCAGGGCTACCGCGCCGACGTCACGCGCTACGTTGACAACGTCGAGCACGCCCAGCGGATCAAGACCATCTATGACGCCATCCCCGCGCAGCTCAACAAGGAGAACCGCCGGTTCATGGTCTCGGGCATAGACAAGGCCCGCCGCTTCGACGCCATGCGCTCCGACTTCGACTGGCTTGCCGAGGCTGGCGTGGCCATTCCCGTCAAGCGCGTCACCGACCCCGTCAATCCGCTGGGACTCACGCGCGAGGACAGCTTCTTCAAGCTCTACCTGAACGACGTGGGACTTCTCTTCTCGATGTTCTCCAGCACGGACGTGCAGGCCTTCCTGCTGGACGAGGACGCGGTGAACTTTGGCGCTGCGTTCGAGAACGTGGTGGCCCAGGAGCTGCGTGCCCACGGACATGAGGCACTGCACTACTACAGCGCCACAAAGGTGGGAGAGGTCGACTTCCTGCTAGAGAGCCCGGCGACTGTCGCAATCACGCCCCTCGAGGTGAAGTCTGGCAAGAACAGCCGGCGCCATGCCGCCTTGGACCATCTGATGGAGGTCAAGAACTACCACCTCGTGAAGCCCGTGGTGCTGCACAAGTTCAACCTGTCGGAGGAGCTCGACGTGACGTACGCCCCCATCTACATGGCAGCGTTTCTGTAGGCACTGGCGAGAAGGTCCGGGGCGGCTGCGCACGCCCGCACGCTCGCCGGCCCCTAGTCCGGCGGGAGCACCTTTCTGCGACAGACCGTCACAGTCCAACGCAACGAGCTAATGAATCCCCACCACTGCGCCACCTACCATGAGAGAAGGACCGCACGCAGAGGTACACGCCTGCGCCGCAAGCCCCACGGCCATACTGAGCACAAGCCCAGACACAACCTAAGGAGCCCCCATGCACATCGCCCGCACCGCACCCCGCCGCACGAGCGTCATCGCGCTGAGCCTCGCGCTCGCACTCGCCATGGGCCTCACCATGCCCGCCTGCTCGTCGGACGATGAGGGCAGTGCGACCCAGGGGTTCGCCACGGTCGAGCAGGTCGCCGAGGAGCTCACCAACGACCCCGTGGAGGTCGAGCAGGAAAGCATAGAGGACCTCCCCGAGGAGGAGGCGGAGGCCGTGGAGGATGCCGCGGAGCAGGCTGTCGAGGAGGTTACGGAAGATGCCATCGACGCCACCACCGACGCCGCCACCATCGACCCCGCCGACATCCCCTACACCAGGATCACCGACATGTCGCTCAGCATGCAGACCGAGTACGCTCATGGCCAGGACCTCTACGACGACCGCATGATCCTCGGCAACGACGAGATGGGCGCCATCGTCATCACGGCCTCCCCGGCCAACTTGACCTTCGATGACTTCTACATCAGCTGGGAGAGCGATGACCTCGAGCTGTACTACGTCGACCCCACAAGCGATGGGGACACCACCACGCTGGTCCTCTACGTCGAGGGGACCTCGCCCGTCACGGACTATATCTGCATCTGGTCCTCGTATGACCTCGTGGCCCAAGGAGGCGCCGCCGAGCCCCTTACGGTCCCCGTGGTCAAGCTGGACTCCACGGACGGACGCGTGGTTTACGTCACGATGTCCGGCAGCAAGTACCACTACAGCCAGGAGTGTGCGGGTGACGGCGCCATCGCAACGTGCTACTACGACGTCAAGAACACCTCGCTCGACAATCCCTGCGGCAAGTGCGCATCATAGCGGGGGAGAAGAACCAGCTGCTCTCGTAGCCCCTAGTCCAGCGAGAACTACCTTGCGCACTGACGGCAGCGATCCGTAGGGCTGGCGAGAAGCACCCCCGTCACGCCACCACGGCGCGCACCGCCATGAGCGTGTACCCCAGCAGGT
>Ga0065709_1029541_pt1 | contig 17573 bp, 11 predicted proteins | sample Hoacrofraction14_2_FD_59096 | JGI IMG/M metagenome (GOLD analysis project Ga0065709, IMG submission 59096) | Hoatzin crop microbial communities from Cojedes, Venezuela, sample from fiber fraction 14 v1 | ecosystem: Host-associated > Birds > Digestive system > Esophagus > Crop | place: Venezuela...
CGTTTCCTGCTGTTTTTTTCGCGTTCGACTTTCCTGCTGCAAAGTTAGAGTTACTTAGCCACTGCGTGGCTGGTCACCCTTTCAGGGTGAATGCTGATGGGGGGCAAACTCATTACTTTAAAAAGGAATATAAGGAGATAGGATTATCTCCCAATTGTTAATTGTTAATTGTTAATTGCCCCCGCCTTGCAGGGGGGCAGTTTGGCAGGGGAAAGAGTAAAAATTGCACATAGTTTGCAATTTTCTGCAAAAAAGGGGTGCTTTTTGGAAATAATATATTAAATTTGCACAAATTTGGCAGTTTTATGCAAGAAAACAGTTCTGACAGCCTGAATGGGCAGCAGTTTAAGGTTGACGTTGACGCGATTTTGCGCGACAAGGCTGGCGAGAAGGCTAAGTATGTGCCGGGGTTCGTGGTGAAGTGGCTGAAGAAGACGCTGCACCAGGATGAGGTGAACCGCTTCTTGACTGGCCGCGCGGCTGGCAAGTATGGGGTTGATTTCCTCGACGAGTGCGTGGACTACCTGGAGATGGACTTGGAGGTGAAGGGGCTTGACGAGTTGCCGAGCAATGAGGGGGGCCGCTATTTCACCATCGTGAGCAACCATCCGCTGGGCGGCGAGGACGGCGTGGCGCTGGGCAAGTTGGTTTGCCACAAGTGGGACAGCCAGATGCTGTACTTGGTGAACGACATCTTGATGAACTTGCAGGGGCTTGCGCCGCTGTGCATCCCCATCAACAAGACGGGCAGCCAGAGCCGGAATTTCCCGAAGATGGTGGAGACGGCTTTCCAGAGCCCGAAAAACGTGGTGATGTTCCCTGCGGGGCTTTGCTCGCGCAAGCAGGACGACGGGAGCATCAGGGACTTGCCGTGGAAGAAGACGTTCATCAGCAAGAGTGTGCAGTATGAGCGCGACGTGATTCCGGTGCATTTCTCTGGGCAGAACTCTGAGAAGTTTTACCGCCTGGCGCGTTGGTGCAAGAAGTTGGGCATCAAGTTCAACATCGCCATGCTCTACTTGGTTGACGAGATGTATAAGAACGTGGGGAAGCACTTCACGGTGACGTTTGGTCAGCCCATTCCGTGGCAGACGTTCACGGACAAGAGCAAGTCGCACGCCGAATGGGCCCAGTGGGTGCAGGACCGCGTGTATGAACTGTGAGAACTGCCTGATTTTGAACAAGAAAACTAAAGAAACAAAAGAATAATCATGCAAGAGATTATCGCTCCCATTCCCAAGGACGTGCTGAAAAGCGAGTTGACTGAGGACAAGCGGTTGCGCCTCACGAATAAAAGCAATAACGAAATCTACGTCATCACGTGGAGGAACGCTCCGAACGTGCTGCAGGAAATTGGCCGCTTGCGCGAGATTGCGTTCCGCACGGCAGGCGGCGGCACGGGCAAGGCAGTGGACCTGGACGATTTTGACACGATGGAGACGCCGTGCAAGCAACTCATCGTTTGGGACCCTGAGGCAGAGGAAATCATCGGCGGCTACCGCTACATTCTTGGCACTGACGTGAAGATTGACGAGAAGGGGCAGCCCATTCTCGCCACGAGCCACATGTTCCACTTCTCCGACACGTTCATGCGCGACTACATGCCCTACACCATCGAGCTGGGGCGGTCGTTCGTGTCGCTGGACTACCAAAGCACGCGGGCTGGTTCGAAGGCCATTTTCGCCCTCGACAACCTGTGGGACGGCCTCGGCGCGCTCACGGTAATCATGCCGCAGGTGAAGTATTTCTTCGGCAAGATGACGATGTATCCGTCGTACAACCGCCGCTGCCGCGACATGATTCTCTATTTCCTGAAGAAGCATTTCGAGGACAAGGACAAGCTCATCATTCCCATGCATCCGCTGGAACTGGAGCACGACCCAGCTGAGTTTGAGGCGCTGTTCACTGGCAAGGATTTCCGCGAGGACTACCGCATCCTGAACCACGAGGTGCGCACCTACGGGCTGAACATTCCGCCGCTGGTGAACGCCTACATGTCGCTCTCGCCGACGATGAAGCTCTTCGGCACCGCCATCAACGACGGTTTCGGCGACGTGGAGGAAACGGGCATCCTCATCACCATCGACGAGATTCTGGAGGACAAGGTGGTGCGCCACATCGAATCGTTTGCCAAGGAGCACCCGGAATATCTCGACGTGACGCGCAGCGCGCAGCTCATCAGCGAGCGCGAGTTCTGAAAACGCTACACATTATATAATATATATAAGGAAAGCACAGGCGAAAGGGCCTGTGCTTTTTTTTGGGGTGCTTGATGGGCAAAGACGGCATCATTTCACGCCATCGATGCGGAAGTAATTCATCAGTGCCTGATAGGCGTCTTGTGCCGTGCGGCAAGTGTCGAGCAGATATCCTTGCACCTGCGGCCATTGCTGCAAGCCGCGGTAGTAGAAGAGTTTCAGGTCGTCGGTGATGATGAACGGCACCACGCCCGACGCCAAGCATTCCTTGAACATCAGCAGGCGGCCCACGCGCCCGTTGCCGTCTTGGAACGGGTGAATGGCCTCGAAGCGGTAGTGGAAATCCACGATTTGCTCCAGCGTGTGCTGCGCCGCGGGGGCGTAGTCTTCAAGCAAAGCGCGCATCTGCTCCGCCACTTCCTCGGGCGGGCACGTCTCCATGCCGCCCACTTCGTTGGGCAGCGCCTTGTATTCGCCCACCCTGAACCACTCGCGCCGCTCGTCCTGCGTGCCTTGCTTGAGCAGACGGTGCAGCGTTTTCGCCAAGTCTTCGGTCAGCGGTTCCTCTGCTTGGTCGATGATGAGGTCGATGCAGCGGAAATGGTTCACCGTCTCAATCACATCGTCCACCCGCACGCTCTCGCCCGAAGCGCCCAGCGTGTTGGTTTCGAAGATGTAGCGTGTCTGCTCGTGCGACAGTTGGCTGCCCTCGATGTGGTTTGAATTGTAGGTCAGGTCCACCTGCGTGCGCTGGTAGATGCCGCCCTTCAGCCGCATCTGCTTCTGCTCGCGAAGCGCCGAAAGCAAGGTGTTTGACGATTTTTCTGCTGCCATAATGGTTCTCCTTTCCGCAAAAACAACAACTCCCCCACCCTCACCAGCTCATGGTTCGCGTGCCGTCGGGCTGCTCCTCAATGCTCACGCGGAGGGTTTCCTCGGGCAGGAGGGGCTCAATGATTTCGGGCCACTCCATGAGGCAGAGGGCGCCGCTGTCGATGTATTCCTCAAAGCCGATGTCGTAGGCCTCCTCGGGTCGGCGCAGGCGGTAGAAGTCGAAGTGGAAAATGGGTTGGTCGCTGGCGTCGCGGTATTCGTTGACGATGGCGAAAGTGGGCGAGTTCACGGTCTCTTGCACGCCGAGCGCCTGGCAGAGCGCCTTGATGAACGTGGTTTTGCCCGCACCCATTTTGCCGTAGAAAGCAATGATTTTGCTGTCGCCAATGGCATCGACAAACTGCTTTGCGGCGCTGTCGATGTCTTGCAGAGTGAGATTGAGTGTCATGGTTTGTGCTTGCTTTGAAGGGTGATGAGCGGAATGAGCATTTCCTCCATGGAGATGCCTCCGTGCTGGAACGTGTTGCGGTAGTACGACACGTAGTAATTGTAGTTGTTGGGATAGGCGAAGAAGGTGTCGCCCTTGGCGAAGATGTAGGCGGTGGAAAGGTTTGGCGCGGGCAGGAACGCCATCTTCGGGTTCTTCAGCTCAAACACGTTCTTGCGGTTGTACGAGAGGTTTTTGCCCAGTTTGTAGCGCAGGTTGGTGTTGGTGTTCTTGTATCCCACCACCTTCTCCGGCGTGTTCACGCGGATGGACCCGTGGTCGGTGGTGATGATGACGGTGGCGTCGGTGTGGGCCAGGGCGTCGAAGAGTTCGCGCACCGGCGAATGGCGGAACCATGAGGCGGTGATGCTGCGGTAGGCAATCTCGTCGCTGGCCAGTTCGCGCACCATGGTCGATTCGGTTCGGGCGTGCGAAAGCATGTCGATGAAGTTCACCACAATCACATTCAGCTGTTTCTGAGACAGTTGGCGGAACTGCCCCACGAGTTTCTCGGTGTCGGCGGAATGGTTGAGCTTGGAGTAGGAGAAGTTCTCGTGGCGGCGGTAGCGGTCGAGCTGCGTCTGGATGAGCGGTTCCTCGTTCAGGTTCTTGCCCTCCTCCTCGTCCTCGTCCACCCACAGTTCGGGGAACATGTCGGCGATTTGGTTGGGCAGCAGTCCGGCGAAGATGGCGTTGCGGGCATACTGCGTGGCGGTGGGCAGGATGGAGAGGTAGAGCTCGTCGTCGAAGGTGAAGTCCTCGGCCAGTTCTTGGCTGATGACGCGCCACTGGTCGTAGCGCAGGTTGTCGAAGACGATGAGATAGACCTGCTTGCCCTCATTGAGCGCGGGAAAGACTTTCCGCTTGAAGATGTCGGGGCTCATGATGGGGCGATGGTCGGGGTCGTTGAGCCAGTCGATGTAGTTCTTGGTGATGAATTTGGCAAACTCCTGGTCGGCCTCCGCCTTCTGCGTCTGCAGCATTTCCTTCATCGGACTGTCGGTCTCTGCCAGCTGCAACTCCCAGAACACGAGGCGCTTATACACGTCTTTCCACTCGTCGAGCGTTCGGGCGTCGTTGATTTGCATGCTCAGCCGCATGAACTCCTGCTGGTAGCTCGTGTTGGTCACTTCCGACTGAATTTCCTTCTTGTGCAGTTGCTTCTTGATGGTGAGGAGCACCTGGTTGGGATTGACGGGCTTGATGAGATAGTCGGCAATCTTCTGCCCAATGGCCTGGTCCATCAGGTTCTCCTCCTCGCTCTTCGTAATCATGACAACGGGAATGGCCTCATGGATTTCCTTGATGCGCGCCAGGGTCTCCAGGCCGCTCAGGCCCGGCATGTTTTCGTCGAGAAAAACGAGGTCGATGGGCTGTTCGCGGCAAATGTCGATGGCGTCCTGGCCGTTGGTGGCGGTCAAGACTTCGTATCCTTTGTTCTGCAGATAAATAAGGTGGGGCTTGAGCAGTTCAATTTCATCGTCCACCCACAGCAATGTTCCGTTGGTCATACTTATTGAGTTTCTGAGTGTTTTGTCTTTATGCTTTATGGCCGAAGCGTCAGAAGATGTAGTCCTCCTCTTCGTCGTCCTCGTCGTCATATTCCTCGTCGTCTTCGTCGTCCTCGCCCTCCACTTCGGGCTCGAATATTTGCTCCTCAAAGTCCTCGCTCGAGGGCAGTTCGGTGGGTTCGTCGAGGGTGCTTTCGTCCACTTTGGCCTTGGCGCGCGCCACCTTGTCGAAGTGTTGGTCGTAGAACTGGAAGTAGTCTTCGAAGCTGCGTCCCTTCATCAGCAGCGCAAGGTTTTTCTCGCTGATGATGAACGTCTTAAGCCCTTCCAGCTTGTAGGCCATGTCCTCGTTGTTGTAGAGCAAATGGAGGTAGATGTAGGCCTCGTCGTAGTTCTGGAACGACTTCACCTGCAGCATGTCGATGCCGTCGCCCGGCACGATGCTCATGTCGAAGTAGCGCACGGAGAAACTGCTGAAGTTGAAGCGCGCAATTTCGTAGAGCAGCTGGTTCTCGTTGATGCTGTCGTGCTCGTAGGCCACCACGAATACGAAGGGCAGATTGCGGTCCTTGGTGAAGGTGGTGTCGATGCTGGCGGTGTCTTCGGGCTCGAAATACATGCCGCTGCGCCGGCTCCAGGCGTTGCCCGTGGTCATGTGTCCGCTGGCCAGGATGCGCCCCTCCTTCAGGCCCTTCACGTAGAGTCCGGCCAGTTCGCTCACGGTGCTCTGCGGATATTTGTCCACAATGCCGCGCATGGAACTGAGGAACTGGTCGCGCTCGCCGCGCTCCAGGCGGCTCAGGCTGGCGAGGAAGAGGAAGCGGGCGCGGTTCTTGCCGTCGGGATATTCGCGGGCGGTGTACTGCTCGTTGCGCAAAACGGTGCTGTAGTCGCCGCGCTGGAAGGCGTCGTAGGCCTGCTGATAGAGCGAATCCTCGATTTGCGTGCCATAGCGGCCCTTGTATTCAAAGTTGGGGTCGGCCACCAGTTTCGCGTGCTCATTGTCGGGATAGCTGCTCACGAGCAGTGCGCGGTAGTTGGCCGCCTCACTGGCCATGCCCGTGCGCGAATAGAGCTGGAAGAGATTATAGTAGGTCTCGTCAATGTGCTCAAAGTCAGGGAAATCGGTGAGGATGCGCTGGAACGTGCGCTCCGCCAGCGGGAAGTTTTCCATGCGGTCCTTGTAGATGATGCCGCTGTTGTAGAGGCCGTCAACCAAGGCAGCGTTCGATGCAATCATCTGCTCGTCGGTCAGCGGAATGTCCTTCAGGTAGTATTCGCGCTCGTGCGGGTCGTTCTCGCGCTCCTGCTGCTTCTTCAGCTCTTTCTGCTCTTTCTCCGAAAGTTCCTCGCCGTCCTTGCCCGTTGCAGGCGCCGCTTCGCCGCCATTCTCAGCGGTTTGCAGCGTGTCGGCCTCCGTTTCCTCGTCATCGCTGCCCAGCACGGTGCGGTTGCTGCGCCGCCAGTTGTCCTCCAGCACACGCTGCCCCCATTTCTTTTGGAATTCCTGCTTGCCGGCGGCCACGGCCGTGGGGTTGTAGAAGTACCACACGCCAGCGCCCTGCTTGCTCTGCAGGCCCGCATTGGCAGCGCCCTGCGCACCCGCCGACGCCGCTGCCTGCGTGGTGCTCTGCGTGGTGGCGGCATTCTTGCGCGCGTCCTCCTTCTCCTTCTTCTTATATTCGGCAATGAGGCGGTCGATGACCTTGATGCGCTCTGCCGAATCCATGCGCGCCAGTTCCTGCAGGCTGTCCTGCAGCTCCACGGCCTTGGCGTAGGGCAGCAGTTCCTCCAGAATCTTCGCGCGCTCGTCAATTTCCTTGTAGTCGGGGCGGTCCTTGTCGAAAAGGCCCAGCGCGCCGGAATAGCATTCCTGCGCCTTCACAAACTCCTCGCGGTCCCAGTAGAGCTGGCCCAGGTGAAGCCACACAACGCCCTTCTCCACCCCATTGCGCGTGCTTTTCTCCACGCCGTCCTTGTAGGCCCAGATGGCGCGCGTGGTGTCGCCCTGCGCCAGGTAGATGTTGCCGATGGCGTAGTAAACTTGGTCGAGATACTCCTTATTCTTGGGGTTGCGCGCCATGCTCTTGAGCTTGCCAATCATCTTCTTGCTCTGCCCCTTCGACAGCACCTCCGTCTGCTGAATGCGGGCGTTGAACGCGAGGTCGTAGGGCGGGTTGAGGCGCACCACCTTCTTAAATTCCTTGAACGCCATCTGGCGGTTGCCCACCTGGCGGTAGAGCTGCCCCAGCAAGAAATGCAGGCGCGCCTTCTCCAGCGTTCCCTTCGCCCCCTTCAGCGCTTGCTGCACGTTGGGGATGGCCTCGTCGAAATGCTGCTGGCGGATGTCGCAATCGGCCTGCACAGCCGCCTTCAGCGGAGCCAGTTTCGTGGGCATGCTGTCGCGGCGAACGGCATTGAGCAGGTTCTCCGCGTCGTAAATCCAGTCCATCGCCGCGTAGCTCTGCGCCTCGAGCAGGCGCGCCTTCGCCACGATGTTGGGCTTGGTGGCATAAAGGCGCTGAATGTAGGCAAACGTGCTGGCGGCCTCCATGTAGTCGCCCTTGCGCAACTGCGCCTGGCCCAGCAGCATCCACGCCTTGTGCAGGAACGGATTGTACTCCTTCTGCGCCAGCCACTGCTTTTCCTTGGGCGTGCGCGCCTTGTTGCTGTTGCGCTTCGGCTTGGCCGTGATGCTGTGCTGGCGAATAGTCTTCTGGCACTTCTCCGCGGCGCGCTCAAAATTGCTCGTGCCCAGCGCGGCCGTGCTCTTATTCTCAATCATGAAGACGGGAATGAGCTCGGTGAAATTGTCCTTATTGCCCTCGTGCTGCGCGGAAATGCCCTCCAGATAGGCCTGATGCCCGTTGTAGTAAGTGTTGTAGCGGGCCTTGAACGCCTGAATCTTGCGCGTCATCGGCGTGTTCTTCTTCGAAGAGCACGACGCAAGCACCAGCACCATCAGCAGTGCCGGCACCAACAGGCGCATGATTCTTTTGCCGCTCATAACTTTCTTAATAACGCAGAACGTGCTGGGTTTAGTATGTTTGGGCGCAATTAATTGGCCACGGATTGGCGCAATTCGCCCACAACGAGCAGCACGTCGTCTTTCACGCCGTCGGGCAGGGTGATGCCGCGCAGCTGGAGGCTGCGCACCCAGCCGGCCACGTCCTGCTCCTGCATGGTGAAGAGCACTTCGCGGAACTGCTCGGTCTCTGCCTCGGTGTAGTCGTCGCCGCGGCGGCCGGCGTAGGCGTCGAGCTCCTCGTCGTCGTAATAGACGATTTCCTTCTCCAGGGCCGCCAGCAGGCTTTCCTTTTCGCACACTTCGTGCTGCCCGCAGCATTCCATGTCGCGCACTTGCACCACCGACGGCAGTTCCACTTCTTCACCGCGGGCAATCTTTTTCTGCACGCGCCGCTCATGCAACCACCCCAGGGCGGCGGCAAACAGGCCCAGCACAATGAGGCCTATGACCAGGTATATCATCGCTTTTTCCTTTCTTGCATTCGCTCGCGCCAAAGTCTTTTTTCGGGCAGAAGGGCTCTGCGGCGGAAACGACTGCGGTCGTTTTCAAAAACCACTGCGGTCGTTTTTCAAAACGAGTGCGGTCGTTTTCCGAAACCACTGCGGTCGTTTTCTGAAATGAGTGCGGTCGTTTTGACTCTGGTGCGCGCGTTTTTGGGTTTTGAGTTTATCGTTTCAACGTTTGTGAGCAGGACTCCGCGTCATTTAGAAGTCCGTTTCCGAGATTTGGAACCCCACTTGCCGGAGGTCGTCCCAGAAGCGGGGGTAGGATTTGCTCACCACCTGCGGCTGGTTGATGCGCAGGCCGGGAACGCGCAGCGCGGCTGGGGCAAAGGCCATGGCCATGCGGTGGTCCTCGTAGGTGTCAATGGCGGGCTGAGTCTGCGGCGCGGTGCGCTCGCCGTCCCACAGCAGGCGGCTGTTGTCTTCGACGCGGAGCACGCAGCCCAGTTTGCTGAGTTCGGCGGAGAGTGCGGCCAGGCGGTCGGTTTCCTTGATGCGGAGGCTCTGCAGGCCCGACAGGCAGAACGGCACGCCGAGCATGCAGCTGCACACGGCCACGGTCTGGGCGAGGTCGGGCACTTCGAGCATGTTGAGGCTCAGTTGCGTGACGGGCTTTGTGGCGCGCGAAATGCGCACGCCGCCGCCGTCCAAGTATTCGGTCTGCACGCCGAAAACGCGGAAGATTCGCTCTACGGCGCTGTCGCCTTGGAGGCTTTCGGCGAAGAGCGCAGGCAGTTCCACGCTGCTCTGCTCGTCTGGCGCAAGGGCCACGAGTTCGTACCAGTAACTGGATGCGCTCCAGTCGCTTTCCACGGTGAAGGGGCGGCGCTGATAGCCCGTGGGCGCCACGCTGATGGTCTTGGCATCGACCCACTGGGCGTCGGCGCCAAATTGGCGCATGAGGCTGAGCGTCATGTCGATGTAGGGGCGGGAAATGACGTCGGTGGTGAGCGTGAGGCGCAGTCCTTCGGCAAGCACGGGGCCTATCATGAGGAGGGCGCTGACGAACTGGCTGCTCACGTCGCCGCGCAGGCTGATGTCTCCGCCTCGCAGATTGGGGTTGCCGTTGATGCGGAGCGGGGGAAATCCGTCGTTTTCGGCGTAGCGGATGTCGGCGCCGAGGGTGCGCAGGGCATCGACGAGGACGCCGATGGGCCGCTGCTTCATGCGCTGCGAGCCGGTGATGACCCACTGCCCCGAAAGCACGGCCAGGAGGGCGGTGGAGAAGCGCATGGCTGTTCCGGCCGCGCCGATGTCAACGAGGCGTTCGCCACTGGCGGCGGGCTGGTCGAAGTAGGGTCGCATCCAGCCGAGCATGGCGCGGACGTCGTCGCAGTCGGACACGTTCTGAGGCACGTAGAGGCCCGTTTCGGCGCCGCTGCTGCCGCGTCCGCTGAGCAGGCCCATGGCGAGCACGCGGTTGCTGATGCTCTTCGACGCGGGCAGCAGGATGCGGCCGTTGATGGCCTGTGGCGCGCGGAGTTCGTATTGCAAGGATTGCTGCATGTTTCGTATGCTTTGATTTTCAACTGCAAAGATACGGAAGTTTTTCGAAACAACGGGGCGGAAATGGGCGGAAAGCGCCAAAAAAAGCAGCTGGCATCGCGGATGCCAACTGCTCTCGGTTGTTTTTAGCGCCGTGGCGGCGCGTTGTTTGGTTTATTTCACCAGGAATTTCTTGCCGTTCTGGATGTAGATTCCGGGGTGAGTGGGCTGTGCCACGCGGCGTCCCATGAGGTCGTAGATTGCGCCGTTGGCGATGCGTCCGCTCTGCTGCACTTGCTCAATGCTGTCGGGCAGGTTGTCGCTGGTGTACACGTCGATGTAGTAGAGGTAGGACATGCGCGGGATGGTGATGGTGATGCCGCCGTCGGGGTTGGTGCATTCCACGCAGGTCACGCCGCCGTAGTAGCCATAGACTACGAATTCGCCGTACTTCACGCTGGGTATTTCAATGGTCATGACCTTGGTGTTGTACATGCCCTGCTGGGCCGTTCCCACGTAGTAGGAGCCGCCGTAAGCGCCGCTGGAGTAGAGCGTGGGGTCGCAGGTGATGTTGAGCCCGTCGAGCAGGCCGCTGGATTCCTCCACGTAGGTGGCGGTAACGGTGGTCGTGACGGTTCCGTCTTCGTTCTCCACGGTGAGGGTGTCGGTGGTGATGTCGCGCCAAGTGCGGTTCTTGGAGCTCACGGCGTCCATGGTCCAGCCGAAGTAGGCGTAGTGCTCTATGGCGTCAACAGGCGCTTCTTCCTCGCTGTAGGTGATGGTGTCGCCGTCTTCCGAAACGGTGTAGTAGTAGTCGATGATGCTCTGTGTGAGCTTAGCGCGGACGTCCTCGTCGAAGTTCTGGAAGTCCCAGTCGTGGGCTTTCTCGGTGTTGGCGCGCTGGTAGTCGGTGCCTTCCTCTGCCAGTTCCTGCAGTTCGGTGCTGTTGCTGGTGTAGCCATCGGCGCTGACGTTGACAATGATGTAGTCGCTTGCCCAGATGGTGTCGCCAGGCACGTAGGAATCGTCTTCGCCGTCGTCAAATTCCACGGTGAAGCTGGGTTCCTTGTCCTTCTCAATGATGTTGCTGGTCCAGCCAAGCACGTAGCCGCGCTTGGTGCCGTTCATGCCGACGAGGGTGAGTGTGGGCTCGTTGAGCTGGATTTCGCTCACTTCCACGTTCATGGTAACGATGCTGGATGCGATGCCAGTCTCGCTGATGGTGCACATTTTCACCACCACGATGCCGTCGCCGTCCTCGTCGTCGTTCTCGTCCACCCTGATGGCGTCGCCGTCATACTGGAGTTCGCCCCATGCGCCGTCTTGCTCCACGGCCTGCTGCACATAGACGATGTTGTCGAGCTCGTAGGTGCCGTCTTCGTTCCAGATGGTGTCGGCGGTTGCGATGACGTCAGTGTCCTGCAGATAGACGGGGTCGGAGCCGTCGACGGAGTACCATGTGGTGACGCTGTAGTCGAGGCTGGAGGCGCCTTCGGTGACGGTCACGCTGCGCTGGGTGCCGTTCACGCCCGTGATTTGTCCGGCAGGGGCGGTGACGTATTCGGCGCTGGTCATGTCCTTGAGGATGACGAGTCCGCTGAGGAAGTTGCTGCGTCCGAGGACGAAGTCGAAGCGCCCGTCGGCCAGCATCTTGAAGTAGCGGTAGGTGTCGGCGCTGCCTTCAGCGGCCTCTTCCTGCGCTGCATGCACCTCTTCGGTGATTTCCTCTGCCACCGTGGCGTCCACGCCATAGGTGTTGGTGTCGAAGGGGCGGCTGGCGTCGGTGTATCCGCCGCTGATGACCACGATTTGGCCTTCGTGCATGTCAGCCACAGCCATTGCGCGGCCGCCACTGCCGAAGTTGAAGAGGCCGTAGCCGCTGCGCTGATAGACTTGGGCCACAACCTGGCAGTACCAGTTGGTCATGCCCGTAGCGGTGATTTGATAGACCGCCGCGCTGTTCACTTTGAAGCTGGCAGCGGTGGACTCGGCGCCCCATGTGCCGATGGCCTCGCCATTGACGGTCCAGTTCTTGAGGTCGAAATTGCTCTGCACGGCGTAGTTCTCGAAGTTGGCAACCACTGCGTCGGGGTCAGAGATTTGGGCTTTTGCGCCAAGTGCGAGGGCGAAAAGCGCCAGGAGTGTGTACAGTTTTCTCATAAGCAATGTGTTTTTTGGTGATTATTTGGTTAAAACTATGCGGCAAATTTAATGATTTTGTAACATTCCGCCAAATTTCGCGCGCTTTTTCTCGCCGCCGCTGCTGCTTTTTTTACGCAAATGGCGCCCAGCGCAAAAGGATGGGAAGGGCGGGCAACGGAAAAGGCCTCTCCCGCAGCGGGGAAAGGCCTTGAAAAAGGTTGGGAAATGCGGCGTATGGCAACCGCAACCCTGTGGATTTCCGTTGATTAAACGATGCCCTGAGCCATCATGGCCTTGGCCACCTTCATGAAGCCAGCCACGTTGGCGCCCTTCACGTAGTTCACGTAGCCGTCGGCCTCGGTGCCGTACTTCACGCAGTTCTGGTGAATGTTCTCCATGATGCTGTGCAGGCGCTGGTCCACCTCCTCGGCAGTCCAAGAGAGGCGCTCGCTGTTCTGGCTCATTTCCAGGCCGCTCACCGACACGCCGCCGGCATTGGCAGCCTTGCCCGGAGCGTAGAGGATTTTGGCCTCCTGGAACACGCGGATGGCACCCGGCGTGCTGGGCATGTTGGCGCCCTCGCTCACGGCCATCACGCCGTTGGCAACCAGTGCCTTAGCAGCTTCCTCGTTGATTTCGTTCTGCGTAGCGGAAGGCAGGGCGATGTCGGCCTTTTCGTTCCAAGGCTTTGCGCCAGCCACGTACTTCACGCCATATTTCTCGGCATACTCGCGGATGCGGCCGCGGTAGAGGTTCTTCAGCTCCATGATGTAGTCCAGCTTCTCGCGGTCAATGCCGTCGGGGTCGTAAACGTAGCCGTCGCTGTCGCTCATGGTGAGCACCTTGCCGCCCAGCTGGATGACCTTCTCTGCGGTGTACTGCGCCACGTTGCCGCTGCCGCTGATGAGCACCGTCTTGCCCTTCACGCTGTCGCCCTTGGTCTTCAGCATCTCCTGCAGGAAATAAACGTTGCCGTAGCCCGTGGCCTCAGGACGGATGAGCGAACCGCCGAACTCCAGGCCCTTGCCCGTGAGCACGCCGCTGAACTCGCGCGTCAGCTTCTTGTACATGCCAAACATGTAGCCCACTTCGCGACCGCCCACGCCGATGTCGCCGGCCGGAACGTCCACGTCGGGACCGATGTGGCGCGTGAGCTCAAGCATGAATGCCTGGCAGAAGCGCATCACCTCGGCGTTGCTCTTGCCGCGCGGCGAGAAGTCGCTGCCGCCCTTGCCGCCGCCCATGGGCAGCGTGGTGAGGCTGTTCTTGAACGTCTGCTCGAAAGCGAGGAACTTCAGGATGCTGAGGTTCACCGATGCGTGGAAGCGGATGCCGCCCTTGTAGGGGCCAATGGCGTTGTTGTGCTGCACGCGGTAGCCCATGTTCGTCTGGATTTGGCCCTTGTCGTCCAACCAAGTCACGCGGAACTGATAGACTCTGTCGGGGATGCACAGGCGCTCGATGAGGTTTACCTTGTCAAACTCCGGGTGCTTGTTGTACTCCTCCTCAATGGTGGCGAGCACTTCACTCACGGCCTGGTGGTATTCAGGCTCGTTGGGAAAACGACGCTGCAGGTCGTTCAGAACTTTCTTTGCGTCCATAAATCTTTTTGACTTAAAAAAATGAAAATTGTTGAAAAACGAAATTTGATGGTGCAAAGGTAGCAATTTTTTCGTAAACAAGCAGAAAAACTTACAGAAAATCGACTTTTTTGCAGAAAATACTGAAAATTTGCAACCGAAACGGCGTTTTTGACGTAGAATTTGCCGCAAAGAAATGCTTTCGCAGCAAATTTACGCAGGAATCCGAAAAAAGCGGCAGAGATTTCTTCGGAAGCGGAAAAAACCGTATCTTTGCAGCAGCATCTCATTCATACTAACCAATTTACGCACTAATTTCATGAAGAAAACTACTCTCATCGCACTGCTCGCGTGCCTTTTCGGCCTGTGCGCCAAGGCGCAGACCTTCAGCGGCAGCGAACCCAAGGCTGGCAAGACCTACTATATATATAATGTAGGGGCGGGCAAGTGGCTCACCGAAGGCGACAACTGGGGCACGCACGCCTCGCTCGACGACCTGGGCACCCCGCTCCGCCTCGTGGCGCAAGACGATGCCTTCGCCATCGCAACCTCGTTTGGCAGCGGCTACATGAACCTCGCCAGCGACGGCGTGTGGCTCGACCAAAGCACGAAATTCCCATGGATTTTCACGGCCGTGGAAGGCACCGACTACTACACCATCGGCGACAGCACGCAGTTGCTGCGCTGGGGCGGCAGCGGAACGAAGGTTTCGGCCGCAACAACCACGGCCAGCAACGCCAACGCGCAGTGGATGCTCGTGCTCGACAGCGACCGCGAAGACGCCCTCAGCCAAGCCTCCTACGCCAATCCCCTCGACGCCACGTTCTGCCTGCCCAACGCCCGGTTCAACGTCAGTTACTCAGGCACCGCATGGACCGGAACGGCCTTCACGGCCATTGGCGGATTCCGCAACAACACGGCTGGCACCAGCGGCGGAAACGACTGCGCAGAGCAGTATCAGAAAACCTTCGACACCTATCAAACCATCAGCGTGGAAAGCGGCGTGTGGGGAGTGAAAGTGCAAGGATTCACGCGCTCCACCGAGAACATTGACCTCACCGGCGCCCTGCTCTACCTGAACGAGGCCGAGACCGTGCTGCCCAGTTTCGACTCCGAAACAGGCGTGGACCAAAACATCAGCGGCGCCGCAACAGCATTCCAGAACGGCAAATTCCAAAGCGACGAGGTGAAGGTCATTGCCCTCAACGGCAAACTCACCATCGGCATCAAGAAGGACCAGTTCGTCAGCCTCGACTGGACGGCGGTCGATAACTTCCAACTCACCTACTACGGCAACACCGTGGACGACTGCACGGCGCTCGTGGAGGAACTCGTGGTGCAGGCCACGAACCTGTGCGACCAGCCGCTCTCGGCCGAAGCGCGCACCGCACTGCAAGCGGCCATCAGCGCATACGACGGCACTGCCACCTACACCAAGCCCAAACTGCGCAGCATCTCCAAAAAACTCAACCAGGCCATCACGGCGGCCAAGCGCTCGGCGGCGCTCATGCAGGCACTGCAGCAAGCCATCAGCGACGGGCAGGAAGCCCTGGGCGACGCCAGCGGAAACAATCCCGAACCGCTGCAGCAGGCCATCAGCAACGGCCAAAACCTCTATGGCAACACCACCGACAGCACCGACGAGCAATTGGAGCAGGCCATTGAGGACATCGAAAACGCCATCACGAACTACGGCTTCGACAACGCCACGGGCACCGTGCCCACCGTCACCACCGACACCCGCTATGCACGCGGCGTGACCATGGCCTTCGGGCGAATGACCGTCAGCGGCGTCGCCACCAGCCAAATCAAGGAGCGCGGATTCTGCTTCGCCACACATCCCAACCCCACCTACACCGACGGCCATTCCTCGCGCACGCTCACCAGCAACGGCCTCATCTACTGGATGGAAAACCTGCAGCCCGCCACCATGTACTACATGCGGCCCTACTGCATCACCACCGGAAATGCCATCGGATACGGCGACGAAATCAAGTTCTCCACCCTGCCTGAGGGCAAAATCACCTTCTCCGTCAGGGACACCGGCACGGCCGACGACATCGCGCGCATCACCAGCGCCAGCGAGCAGGCCAAATACTGGTGGGACAACCTCACCAGCATCAACGGATTCAACGTCAATGCCGGCTACGACGGCGTGCCAACGGCCGACTGCAGCTACGGCGGCTATGTGCGCTACGGCGGCGCGGGCTACCAGACCCTGCCCACCACCCTGCACGAATGGGGGCACGGCATCGGCATGGGCTACGACAAATGGTGGGGAGACATCAAGGAATACTGGTGGACCGGCCGATTCTGGGGCAAGCGAACCACGCGCGTCCTCCGCTTCTGGGACAACAGCACCACAGAATACCTGGCATCGCCCGACGGCGACGCATCGCACATGACGCCCTACGGATTCAACGGCGGAACCGAGGTCTATGGCACCAGCGAGAAGGACTACATCGCCAATTCCATCATCGTGCAGGCGCTGAGTGAGGACAATTTCATCCCCGTGGCTGGCAAATTCTGCCTCCCAGCCTACGTTTTCCTGCAGGAAGACACCCTCAAGTATTTCATCAAGAACAGCAGCGACGACTACGGACTCACCACTTCCTACCTCGTTGCGCAGGACGACACGCTCGCCTGGGTGGAAATGACCGACGCCGAAGCGCTCCAGGAGGGCAGCCACGCCGCATGGACCATCACCTTCACCCCCTCGAACCAGTACTACCAGTTCAAGAATGCCGACACGCAGAAGTACCTGAACTACACCACAAGCGGCTTCAGCGTGCAGGGCGCCACGGTGAACAGCACCACCAACATACACCTGCTGCTCTCGTTCGTGGACGGCGAACTTAACGGCGAGACCTACGACATCTACCACCTCATCCATCCCGCCAGCACGGATACGCCCTACGCCCTCGGCGCCGCCGAAAATGGCGCAACGCAGCGCATCACATTCAGCAACACCAACGACGCAGCGGCACAGCGCTGGCTCATCATCGCACAAGACGCCGTGGAGAACCGCGCTACCGCCATCGGCGCAGTGAGCGAAACGCCAACGGGCACGGCACAGCGACAAGGCATCTACACGCTCGACGGCCGACTCGTCAGCCGCAACACCGCCGACCTCACGACGCTGCAGCCAGGCATCTACATCATCAACGGCAAGAAAGTGGTGCGCTGACGCCCCTTTCCTGCACAAGCAACCCCTCTTTCCTGCACAAGCAGGCCCCCATTCCTGCACATCAAGACGGCGCGCGGAGCAGTTCTTTTGCCCCGCGCGCCGTCTTTTTGCGACTCATTTTCAGCCGATTATCTCAGGCGCTTCACCTCCGCCGGCGGCGTGGCATAGTCGCCGATGGGCAGTTCCATCCACACCATGTCGTACCAGCGCCCCAGTTTCCAGCCGCAGCGGCGGAACGTGCCCACCAGCCTGTAGCCCAGCGCGCTGTGGAAGCGGATGCTCGCGTCCGTGAGATAGGGGTCGCCAGCCTCGCGCGGACTGCTGATGCAGGCATACATGGTCTGCACATTCATCTGCCGAAGGGCCTCGCGCAGCGCGTCGTGCAGCAATCGCCCCAGTCCCTGCCCGCGGCAGTCGTGGCGCAGATAGATGCTCGTTTCCGCCGACCAGGCGTAGGCGCGCCGCGGATGGAAAGCGCTGGCGTAGGCATAGCCCACAATTTCGCCGCCCCGCTCCGCCACCAAGTAAGGGTAGGCCGCGCTGATTTCCGCGATGCGGCGCCGGAATTCCTCCGCCGACGGCACGTCCCACTCAAAGGTCACGGCCGTCTGCTCCACG